>Ga0307985_10000427_pt1 | contig 25410 bp, 25 predicted proteins | sample EllFjometageno80_FD_203155 | JGI IMG/M metagenome (GOLD analysis project Ga0307985, IMG submission 203155) | Marine microbial communities from Ellis Fjord, Antarctic Ocean - #80 | ecosystem: Environmental > Aquatic > Marine > Unclassified | place: Southern Ocean | collected 2014-10-09 | reverse complement strand
AAAGATGTACAAGGTGGACTATGATGAGATCTTGTTTTTTGAGGCTTTGGGTGATTATGTCAAAGCGCACCTTCAGGATAAAGTATTGATTGTGACGACTACCTTAAAAAAGTTATTGGCTGAATTGCCATCAGATCAATTTTTCCAAACCCATAAATCTTTCATTATCTCTAAGCAAAAGATAGCTTATGTAGAAGGCAATCAAATCAAGATTGCAGATAAGACGGTTGGTATTGGGCAAGCTTTCAAGGAATCGGTGTTGCGTCAGATCAAGAACTAGATCTTTATAGACCCGATGATATTTCTTCGTTAATGTCACCTCGACTTAAGGAAACCTGCATGCCGCAGGCATGGGCCTTCCTACCCTTTATACCAAATTGTTTATTAAGGGCTTATCTCGTTACCTCGATATGACATTGATGAAATTAGCATCTACTATTCAGGCACATTCGAAGCGAATGCATATTGGAGGTAAAATATTAATTAAAAGTTGTTGAGCTTAGGGGTTAGTCAGCTTATAAAACAATTTCCATACCTTCTCTGGCAAGCACACAATTGGGGAATCTCTCTTGGCATTCTTTTTCCATTTGAGTTAAAAATGCATCGTCATGGTCAGGATCATGATGAGTAATAACAAGCTTTTTTACTCCAGCTTTTTCGGCTAATTCTATGGCTTGTTCATAACTACTATGGCCCCAGCCACGAAATAGTTTTAACTCTTCGGTGGTATACTGGGCTTCGTGTACAAGTACATCAGCATTCCGACTAAAGTCTACAATTTCTGGCAGAACGGTTTCTCCATGTTCCAAGTCAGTACAAAACACTAAGATTTCCCCTTTATCTTCCAATCTGTAACCAAAAGAACCGCCTGGATGGTTTTGTTTAATCACTGTAAGCTTGGAATCATTGATGTTTAATTGATTCTTCTCGATCTGTAAAAAATTAAACTTTGCTCCCATTTCTTTCAAAGGGACAGGGAAATATTCGGTTTTCATTTGTGTCTGAAATATCTCTCCGAGATTGTCAATTCCTCTTTCTTTTCCCATAGCTAGGATATTTATGACCATATCGGGGTCATAACAAGGAGCGAAAAAAGGAAAACCTTGAATATGGTCTAAGTGAAAATGGGTGAAATCGATAAATAACTGATCTTGTTTAAAACCCTCACTAATTAGTTCTTTGCCCAATTTACGGATGCCTGAACCAGCATCTAAAATGGAAATCCTGCCATTATCTCGCGTTATTTTCGCACAGGTAGTATTGCCACCAAATTCAAGAAAATCTTTCTCGCAAATAGGAATGGAACCCCGAGTACCATAAAATTTTATTTTCACTTAAGTTCTAAGTTAATGTTTGTCAACGACGTATAATAATTATATATAAATTACAAAGAATATTTTATATTTTTTCGTGAAATTTAAATTAATGTAATCCCATATTCTAATTTAGATGCTACGTGCTAATCCACTCGGAAGATGGTTTTAACGTCTCGTTAAGCCCTATATTGATGTAAGCCTTAGCAAGATGCTAAGAATAGCTGTGGTATTGGACAAGATATCAAGGAAGCGGTGCTGCGTCAGATCAAGAACTAAATCTTTATAGATCCAATGATATTTCTTCTTTCCTGCCACCTCGACTTAAGGAGACCTGCACGCCACAGGCATGGGCCTTCTTACTTTTCACACAAAATTGTCTATTAAGGGGTTATCTCGTTACCTCGATATGACATTGATGAAGATGGCACATACTAATCCACTCTGAAGCTGGTCTTAGTGAGACGCTTAGACTGGGGACTTACTTTTGAAATAATATTCAATTATATTGGGTATTAATCAACCTTATGATCCAAGACCCTATTTATATACTAGCCGGGCTTTGCTTGCTCATCGCATTGTCGGAATGGCTTTGCAAAAAGACCTTTCTAAAACATATTAGTACGGCTTTATTGGTCATTATTCTAACAGCAATTGTCGCCAATTTTGGATTGTTACCTTCGGCCTCTAATGCCAGTCCGGTGTATGATAGTATTTTTAAATATGTAGCCCCAGCGAGTATATTTTTCTTGTTACTTGGCGTGAGTTTGAAGCAACTGAAAAAGGCAGGCCTTCCTATGCTAATCATGTTTTTTGTCGGTGCTTTTGGAACGATACTCGGGGTTATTGTTGCCCTACAATTGATTGATGGTCCTGCCGTTTTCGGAGATTCTTTTAATGCCATTGCTGGCATGATAACCGGTACCTACATCGGTGGCTCTGCCAATTTTAATGCGGTCGCTTTACATTATGATGTGGTAAGAGATGGTGCAATATATACAGGCGTTGTGGTGGCGGATAATATTGTTACGGCAGTATGGATGATGGTAACGCTCTCTATACCAGTTATTCTGAACAAATGGAAGCCAAGAGTAAAGCTAATGGCGACTGACAATACTAAAGTAGAAACTCATGATGATAATGAAAAAATGAGTCCGATGACCTTGGCACTTTTGATTGTAATGGCTTTAGGGACTTTAATGTTTTCAGATTGGGTAGCTAAGGTATTAGGCGGTATAGGAGTGGAGGTTCCGTCCATACTGATATTAACAACAGTGGCAATTGTATTGGCACAATTTCCTGCTGTTCAAAGGTTAGGTGGTGCGAAGTTATTGGGCATGTTTACGGTTTACATGTTCTTGGCAGTGGTTGGTGCTTTTTGTGAAGTAACTGCCTTAGCCGAGTTGGGTGATCTGGCATTAAGTATTTTACTCTTCACTGCTACTATTGTAATCATTCATGGCTTATTCATTTTTGTAGTTGGCTATTTTATCAAAACAGACTGGTACCTGATGGCCATTGCTTCACAAGCGAATATTGGTGGAGGCTCAACTGCACTGGCTTTAGCGAAGAGCTATAATAGACAGGACTTAATTTTGCCTGCTATTCTTGCCGGATCTCTAGGAACTGGCGTAGGCACTTACTTTGGATTTTTGGTGGCAGGAATGCTTTAAAACACAGCCTCTTTCTTGACTATTTTTTTGGGAATAAAAATTGAAGTTGAATTCTTGATTGCCAATCACCTATACCATCAGGTTTTTGAACGTTGTAATACATTTGCGCATTGAAATTCACAGGCAATTTTCCTATTTTAAATACTTTACCCATTCCTCCTCCAAATGGTATGGTCCATTGTTGCCCTGAACCTGCATTCCAGTTGGATGTTAAAATAGGTGCAGAAACAATATAAAGTGCTTTCGGAAGATTGTAATTCACAAAATATTGGAAGAGAAACTTATTTTCAGAGATATCACCAAATGTCCAAATATTGTTTATTACAATACCTGTCACCCAATTATCAATCATCGTCAAGGCTACAACTGACGGTCCGACCCCAAATTCTCCAGATCCAAATTCTCGAGACGAGGAAGTAGGTAATTGAAGTGCTGGGCCAGCGCCCCAAACAATTTTTCCAGCTTTACTAGGTGATAACCAAGCAGTCCAGCTAATGTCACCGAGCCCTGTTGTACTACTGTTTTCCGTGGCTGAAGGCTGCGTTATAATAGGAGCAATGATCCGATTGACTATGTTGATCTTATCCCCCAAGCTAAAAGGTAAAACAGGTTGGATATTTAGTAGGGATTGATTTCTGTCGAATGGCTCGTTTCCAAATGTCGTGTTGTATTGGAAAGGTAAACTATACATCGCTGCCAAAGGGTTTTGTGTTGCCTTGGCTAATGCTGCCGCATCTGATTCTTGCCCTTTGGCATTCACGGCACAAAGAAGTATTAATAGTGATGTGACTATTGTTTTTTTCATTTAGGTCTTCAATTTTGTTATTCTCCAATTTCAAAGATACACCTAAACCCTAGCCAAGATTGGGCGTCTTGATAAGTGAATTCTTTATCATACTTACTGTCTTCATTACCTTCATTCCAGCTTCCGCCCATTGCGACACCTTTTTCGGCAGTCATCTTGGCTACATTATCAAAAATGTTAGAGAGTCCCAAATGGTCCGTTTTAGTTTGGTAAATGTGCCCCACGTGATTACTGTTATTCACTACATCATTTTTCCGAATTTTGAAAAATTTCATTTTCTTCTGAACCATGTTATCCATCTTTTTAAGCATCTTTTTTTCTTGATTCATGAATCGGATGCGTGCCCATTCTTTGTTTGTAGGTAATCTGAAAATGAATTTCTTGGGGAATTGGGCTCTAAGATCTGGATCCATAGCGTCCAATTGTTTCTGAAGTAGTTTTTTTCGCCATTTGCAAAAAGCCAATACTTGCTCATAACTTACACCCACCACAGGCATAAGATTGAATGTTTCTTCTTCCAGGAACATCTTTGAGATTTCACTCGATGTCATGCTAGGGAAGATAACTTCCCATAATTCAAAATCTGGCATGTTAGAATTGTATTCTTCGGAGTTAATGCCGTGTTCAGCTTTCATTTCTTCTAAAAATGTCTTCCAAACCATACTTGGCACTTCGGTCAAGTCCATGCACAATCGATTGTTCATGGCGAATGTATTCAAAGCGCAGAAATATATGTGGTCCTGAGTTGCGCATGCTGTGCAATCTGGTTCCTGAATTGAGCCGCTTCCGAAGAGCCAAAGCGCAAGTAATAATGAGATAGATTTTAGCATGGTGTTATCGTTGCTAAGATACAAAATCTATCACTAAAGTAATGCCTATTGAGGTTCGAAAAGAGAGCAGACTGCTCCGGCAGGGTCTTCTATGAAACAATACCGGCCCATGGCACCCATGCTTCTAATGTCCGTCAATAATTTCCCGCCCCTTGCTTCACATGGCTCTCGGCTTTTATCGAGATCAGCAACATTAATATATATCATCCATTGAGAAGGAATCCCGGAATTTTCACCTTTTTTATGGCATACTCCTGCTCTTGACTCACCTTTTGATACCATGTTGTAGTCATTATAGTCTCCCATCGAAACAGGCTCTGGTTGCCAACCGGTAACAGCAGCATAAAAATCTTTTACTTCATCCGCATTCGGCACAGTCAGGTCTATCCAGCCAATGGTGCCTATTTTAGGTTTATTCATAGTTTTGTTTTATCAAAGAAGGGCAAAATCAATAATTTTTCGATCCTACTTTAGTAGGAAATTGCTACCAACTCCTTCTTTTTTTCAAATTAAGAATATGTGCCAAATGGTGTTTACCATGCCAGGCATACATTCCGAGTGTCCATTTCAGAGTAAAAGTTCGGCCATTTTCGGGATGAACAAAAGTCTTTTCTAAATCGGTTTCAGAAAGTGATTTCAGCAGGTAAACCCAACGTTGGTGTACTATTGTAAGCAAGTCCAAAGAAACCGAGATAGGCATGTTTTGGTGATAGGGTAGTTCAGCCCAAGCTTTTTCATCGTAGGCTTTGATCATAGGATTGGATTCAGTTAAAGCCCAGTGAAAACGCATATAACTGCTAATGTGGCTGTCTGGCACATGATTGATCACTTGCTTTATTGTCCATCCGTCTGGACGGTATGGCGTAGCCAATTGCTCCTGTGACAATCCTTCTACGGCTGCTTTCATTTGCGCTGGCAGTTCAGCAATATTATCAATCCATTCAGTTATAATTTCACTTGTGATGTTTTGAGATTCCGTAAATTGACCTATTGGGTATGAAAGCGATGCCGACACGATGATGCGTTTTAATGAACCATTAAATTAATCGATCTACCAATAAAATAATACCAAGAAAACAAATTCTAATTTATCGGTGGATTAACTGAGAAGCTTTATTTTTGACATTATGCTAAAGATCTACCATAACCCAAGGTGCAGCAAAAGTCGCGAAACATTGAAAATTATTCAAGATAAAGACGCAGCGGTTGAAATTGTTGAATACCTCAATGATATTCCAACTGCCTCAACACTAAAAGGCTTACTAGAAAAATTGGGGATTGAAGCGAGTCAGATTATTAGAAAAACTGAGCCTGCTTACAAAGAGAACTTTAAGGGGAAAGTCATGTCCAATGAGGAATGGATAGAAGCGATGGTTAAATTCCCTAAGCTTATCGAAAGACCAATTGTGGTAAAAGGAGACAAGGCTGTATTGGGCAGACCTCCAGAAAATGTATTGAAACTTTTATAGCATGCTGAGTGCAGAACAGAAAATCAAGAAAAGCAAAACTGTAGCAATTGTACTGACTGTCATTCTGGGACCAATTGGGCTAATTTATGGTAGTTATATTGGTGCGGTAGTTATGTTTGTTGTGCCAGTAATACTTTCTTATTTATGGTTTTCCCCATTCATATTTGATTTGGAAATTCAAAGCTATTGATTTGTTTTTGTTTTTTTATGATTCTATCGACATGGTCAGGTTGTATAATCTGGGCAGTGAAAGGGGTTGCCAAACATAATATGACAATTAAATTAGATAATCTTGATCAATAGCCTAGTGTCTTAAGCATTCCTTCATGCCCTTGTTCTTCGGCAAACACTTCTGTAATCAGATTTCCATCTTTGTCCTTGTCTAAGAGTACATGTTTCGGGGCTGGAATCAAACAATGTTGAATTCCTCCATAGCCACCTAAAGCTTCTTGATATGCCCCTGTATGGAAAAAACCTACATAAAGCTTTTCATCTTCTTCAATCAAGGGCATGAATACTTCAGTTGAATGCGATTCTGAATTATAGTAATCCATGCTGTCGCAAGTCAATCCGCCAATGTTCACCTTATGAAATTGATGATCCCATTTGTTTACAGCAAGTAGAACGTATTTTTGGTTGGTGCCCCAAGCGTCTGGTAAATGTGTAATGAATGATCCATCAATCATGTACCACAATTCTTTGTCGTTTTGAAGTTTTTGGTCTAAAATAGAGTAGATATGTGCCCCGCTTTCTCCAACGGTAAAACTCCCGAATTCTGTGATTATGTTGGGTACAGGAACATGGCTCTTGTCACAAATCCATTTGATGTTCTCAATAATCTGGTCAACAATATAAGCGTAATCAAATTCAAAATTTAAAGAAGTCTTAATAGGAAATCCTCCTCCAATATCCACTGTATCAAGCTCAGGACATACCTTTTTTAGTTCACAATACTTGTACATGAACCGACTCAATTCACTCCAATAATAGGCCGTATCACGAATGCCTGTGTTAATGAAAAAGTGAAGCATCTTCAATTTTGCCTTGCCCGGTTTTATTTGTTCGGAATACAATGCATTAATGTCACTGTACCTGACACCTAGTCGAGAAGTGTAAAATTCAAAATTGGGTTCTTCGTCAGCAGCAATGCGGATTCCAACATGATAAGGTTTATCGAGCGCTTTTTCATAATATTCCAATTCGTTAAGGTTGTCCAAAATTGGGATGCAGTTTTCGAATCCCTCATTGATCAACTCATTGATGTATTGGGTATACAATGGTCTTTTAAATCCATTACAAATCACCATTAAGTTTTTGTCAATTTTCCCCTTTTCATATAGACTCTTGATAATTTTTATATCAAAAGAAGAGGACGTTTCAATATGAGCGCCAGCATCAAGTGCATTCTCTATTATAAAATTGAAATGGGAAGATTTTGTACAGTAGGTATAAGTGTAACTGCCATTGTAATTGTGCTTTTTTAGTGAGGCCTTGAACCAAGTTTGCGCCTTTTTAATGTTCGCTCTTATTTTTGGTAGATAGGTCAGTCTTAAGGGAGTACCATGCTTGGCAATGATGTCTTTTAATGGGATATCATGAAATTGGAGGTACTTACCATCTACTTTAAACTCCTCGGTAGGAAACTCAAAGGTTTGACTAATTAGATCACGGTATTTTTTCATTGAATGGTAGTTCTGTTAGCCATTTAATCCCTGCAATTTTCTAATAAAAAAATGATTAAAGCAAACGAAGGTTTTTCATGCTTCTGTTCCATGAATTATGACGAAAAAAACTAGCTTTGTAATCGATATGAGAAAGATCAGATTAGTTGAAGTAAGGTCAGAACTTGCAGCAGGTACTAGAGGCGCAAGTATGGGGATAGATGCCATGAAAGTGGCTAGCCTTGGACAACGTTCCAATTTTTTCACCCGTTTTGAGCCAGTCAATGTTCAAGATGAAAACGCCATGCTATTTCAAGAGCCAAAATTTCCTTTTGCCAAATACGGTGAAGGGGTTTATACTATGGTGGATAGGGTTTGTAATACCGTGGCTGAATTAAGAAACAAGGAATTATTCCCTATAGTTCTTGCGGGTGACCATTCTACTGCTGCGGGTACGATTTGCGGCATTAAAAAAGCTGATCCGACATTGCGTTTAGGAGTGATTTGGATTGATGCTCATGCTGATTTACATTCTCCTTATACTTCTCCATCGGGCAATATGCATGGTATGCCTTTGGCTATCGCTGCCGCATTAGACAATGAAGAATGCGAGCAAAATGATATTGAGGAAGAAACCGAAGCATTGTGGGAGCGAATCAAACAAGTTGGAGGTAACGGTCCGAAAATTAGCCCTTCTGACATTGTTTTTATAGGCGTGAGAGATACTGAAGGACCTGAGGATTTTTTGATTAACAAGTACGGTATCAGGAATTTCAAGACTGATGAATTAAACCAAAAAGGAGTCCAGCAAGTGTCTGCTGAAGCTTTAGAAGTCTTAAAGGATTGCGATCAAATTTATATTTCTTTTGATGTAGATAGTCTGGATACTTCTGTCTCTGTCGGTACTGGGACCCCTGTTCCCAATGGATTATCAAAAGAGGAAGCAATGGAGCTGAACATTGAACTGATAAAGGATAAAAGAGTGTGCTGTTGGGAAATAGTTGAAGTGAATCCAACCCTTGATACACAGAATAGAATGGCCGAAATTGCCTTTGAAATTCTAGAAAAAACTACTGACTCACTCGTGGAGAATTTCTAAATGATGGAAATACAAATTAAGAAAAGCATTTCAGAGGCATTTGATACTTTATTCGATCATGATTTGCAACCTGATGATGTTTCATTACAGCCAACACGTAAGGAATTTGAAGGGACCTATACTTTTGTAACATTTCCTTATGGAAAGATTTCCAAAAAGAGCCCAGAGGAAACTGGGAATTCAATTGGCGCATGGGTAGTAGAGAATTCTTCAGTGGTTGAAGGATTCAATGTGGTTAAAGGATTCTTGAATTTTGTCCTGTCAGAAAATTCTCAAGTCGATTTGTTTGACTCCTTGTATAACGGATCAGATATTGTTAAGTCTGCAGCATTTTCAATTGACAAGAAAGACAAAACCGTTGTTGTAGAATATTCTTCCCCCAACACGAATAAGCCTTTACACCTTGGCCATTTAAGAAATAATTTTCTTGGGTTTTCTGTATCTAAAATTCTAGAAGCTGCTGGTAACAAAGTTGTTAAAGTGCAAATAATCAACGATCGTGGGATACATATCTGTAAATCCATGCTGGCTTGGGAAAGATTTGGTGATGGAGAAACTCCAGTATCTACAGGCCTGAAAGGTGACCACTTGGTTGGAAAGTACTATGTTGAGTTTAATACCGCCTATAAAGCAGAGATCAAAACTTTGGTGGAAGCTGGGATGCCCGAAGAGCAAGCTGAGAAACAAGCTCCGATCATTCTTGAAGCACAAGAAATGCTGAAAAAGTGGGAGGCCAAAGATCCAGCAATTTATGGCCTATGGGAAAAAATGAACGGCTGGGTGTATAGTGGATTTGAGGCGACCTATAAGCGCATGGGAGTGAGCTTTGATAAGCTGTATTACGAAAGTGATACGTACCTAATTGGCAAAGATAAGGTGCAAGAAGGCCTTGATAAAGGAGCTTTTTATAAGAAGGATGACGGGTCAATTTGGGTTGACTTGACAGACGAAGGCCTTGACGAAAAACTCTTGTTAAGAAGTGACGGCACTTCGGTTTATATGACCCAGGACATCGGCACAGCCTTAATGCGTTTTGAAGATGAGCCTGAATTATCGCAGCTTATTTATACAGTAGGAAATGAACAAGAATACCATTTCAAGGTGTTGTTCCTTATCCTCAAAAAACTTGGTTACAGTTGGGCTGAATCCTGCTATCACTTGTCCTATGGCATGGTTGATTTACCTACAGGTAAAATGAAGTCCAGAGAAGGAACGGTCGTGGATGCGGACGACTTAATGCAGCAAATGGCCGAAACAGCCAAGTCTCGTACTGAGGAATTGGGAAAAATTGAAGGCTTCTCGGCAGATCAAGCTGAAGTTTTATATGAAACATTGGGCCTTGGGGCGCTGAAATACTTTTTACTTAAAGTTGATCCAAGGAAGAAGATGCTTTTTAATCCTGAGGAGTCGATAGAGTTTCAAGGAAATACGGGCCCTTTTATACAGTATACCTATGCAAGAATTCAGTCGATTTTCAGAAAAGCCACTGATTTGAAAATTGATTTTGCTCAGGTAGATTATGCACAACTAAATGACCTCCATGCTACGGAGAAGGAGTTGATCCATATGATAAGTTTGTATAAAGAGAAACTTGATTTAGCTGCGGCTGAATATTCACCAGCAGTGATGGCCCAGTATGCATATGATCTGGCCAAAGAGTACAACCGGTTTTATGCTGAAGTTTCGATTTTCAATGAACTAGACTTGGAGAAAAGAAAATTCAGAATCGCATTGTCTGCTTTGGCTTCAGAGGCTATCAAAGTGACTATGGGATTACTTGGAGTCAATGTTCCTGATCGAATGTAAATATTTTATATAATTTAATTTTTTAAGAGATAAGGTTATGGGTTTTTATGATTTTAAAATGAATGGAATTGGTGGAGCGCCAATTGATTTTGAATTATTCAAGGGTAAAAAAGTGCTGGTGGTTAATGTGGCTTCCGAATGTGGTTTTACTCCTCAATACGAAGACTTACAAAACTTACACGAGCAATTTGGAGATAAATTGACCATTCTTGGTTTCCCAGCAAATGACTTTGGTGGACAAGAACCTAAAGGGAATGGTGAAATAGAAAGGTTTTGCCAAGTGAATTTCGGAGTTACGTTTCAGATGTTTGAAAAAATTGCGGTACTAGGCGCAAAAAGGCATCCTCTTTTCGTTTGGCTCGAAACTGAAGAGGGAGGAGCCCCAAACTGGAACTTTTGTAAATACTTAATCGATGAAAACGGGGAAGTAATTGCGTTTTATCCTTCATCATTGAATCCAATGGACGAGAAAATTACTAGTCAGCTATAATTGATGAAGCACTGGATTCAAGCCTTTCGATTGAGAACTTTACCACTGGCTTTGGCAAGCATTGGAATGGGTACTTTCTTGGCGGCTAGTTCAGGTCATTTTAGGTCAGACATCTTTGCCCTTTGTGCATTAACTACCATTTTACTTCAGGTACTTTCCAATCTTGCCAACGATTATGGTGATTCCATGCACGGTGCCGATAGTGATGCACGAAAAGGACCACAGCGTACTGTTCAAAGTGGTGCCATTACCAAGAAGGCAATGAAAAATGCCATCATTCTATTTGTTTTGCTATCCTTAGCAAGCGGGATAATGCTTATTTATGTAGTCTTTGGCTGGTCCACAGAAGCATTCTTAGTTTTTGGAGGCATGGGTGTTCTGGCAATAATTGCCGCGATTACTTATACCGCTGGTTATCGACCATATGGTTACGCTGGTTTAGGAGATATTAGTGTTTTAATATTTTTTGGTTTTGTTGCTGTTTTAGGATCTGCCTACTTATATGAGCAAGTAATCAATCTTTTATATATGCTGCCGGCAATATCAACGGGTTTATTCTCAGTTGCAGTTTTAAACCTTAACAATGTTAGGGACATTGAGTCCGATAAGTTGGCAGGGAAAAACTCTATACCGGTTCGTATCGGTCGGGATAATGCGGTTATTTATCACTGGGTCCTTTTGTCTCTCGGATTTAGTGTGGCAATGATGTACATAATTCTCAATGATGAGAAATCAAGCATAATGCAATATGCGATGATTGCTACTATTCCATTGCTTTTGAAAAATGCTAAAGCTGTTAAAAATCTTAAATCGGCTGAGCAATTAGATCCATATTTAAAGCAAATGGCATTGATCACTTTATTCTTTGTTATACTTTTTGGAATGGGGCAGTTATTATAAATCAGAGTTGTGATTTTTGATCCTATCCATACCTTTCTTAATTCAGAAACAAACCAATCCACTTGTTACCATTGTGGTGATGATTGCGAAGGCAATCCGATTCAGCATGACCAAAAAGCATTCTGCTGTAATGGTTGCAAAACTGTTTACGAGATTTTAAGTAGCAATGAGCTTTGCGATTACTATGAGCTTGAACACACACCCGGAATTAGCCAGAAAAAACCGAACACTGCATCCTTATTTGATTATTTAGATAACCAATCGATTAGAAAGCAATTACTCGATTTCGCTTCAGAAGATTATGAAAGAGTCAGCCTGACCGTTCCAAACATCCGTTGTAGTTCGTGTATTTGGTTATTGGAAAACCTTAGTCGTTTGAACCCCGCTATCCTTGATTCCAAAGTGGATTTCACTCAAAAACAATTGACTTTGCATTATGCGCCTAAAGAAATAACACTGAAGGCGCTGGCAGAGCTACTTGATACTAACCTTCCATCAAGATGGAAGACTCCGTAGAGGAATCGAAGCAAAAAAACTAAAAAGTCCGATAATAAAAATCTGATCATAAAATTAGGAGTAGCTGGTTTCTGCTTTGGAAACGTAATGCTGCTCAGTTTTCCTGATTATTTAGGCTTAACTGGAATTGAAAAGCAATACACTAATTTTTTTAGGTATCTCAATATGCTGTTGGCAGTTCCAGTGGTGTTTTATGCTGGTAATGAATATTTGATTTCAGTATTCAAAAGTTTAAAACAACGGTTTACGAATATAGATGTACCCATTGCACTAGGAGTGATTGTGCTTTTTACAAGAAGTAGTTATGAAGCAATTTCAAATTTGGGCTCGGGGTATTTCGATTCACTCACAGGTTTGATCTTTTTTTTATTAATCGGAAAATGGTTTCAGACTAAGACCTACGAAGCACTTTCTTTTGAAGGAGATTATAAATCTTATTTCCCACTGGCCATTCAGAAATTTGACAATGGCGAATATGTTTCTACTCCGGTTAAGGAATTAAAAAAAAGTGGATGAGATCCTGGTATGTAATAATGAGATCATTCCGGGTGATGACATTTTAGTGGAGGAGAGGGCTTCTATTGACTATAGTTTTGTTACTGGAGAATCTGAACCGGTCGTTAAATCAAAAGGAGACTATATCTATGCAGGTGGTTGGCAGGTAGGCAGTAGCATAAAACTGGTCGTTCAAAAGGAAACTTCCCAAAGTTACCTCACCAAATTTTGGAACGCTAAGGCCTTCAAGGAAGAAAAACCACACATCAAATTAGTCGATCAAATTAGCCGTTATTTCATCTTGGTTATAATTGCTTTGGCTGTTGGTGGTGCTTTATTCTGGCAGTTTATGGACCCCGCTAATACTTGGACTGTATTCACGGCGGTATTAATCGTGGATTGTCCGTGTGCGCCGGCATTGTCCATCCCTTTTACCGTAGGCTCTGTCATGCGTGTTTTTGGCAAGAATAAATTTTATCTAAAAAACACTGATGTTGTGGAGAAAATCAGTTTGATCAATAGCATGGTATTTGACAAAACTGGTACACTCACCAGTACTGAAAAAAAAGACATTGAATTTATTGGCGTACTTTCATCTACTGAAAAAGTATTGGTGGCAGGCTTAACTTCCAATAGCACTCATCCTCTAAGCAAGCAAATCAACCAGACATTGTATGACCCTAAAAATGGTCTTGCCGAATTTGATAGTTTTCAAGAAATTGCTGGGGAAGGTCTAATGGGAGAATTTAATGGTTTAGAAGTGCAGTTGGGATCAGCCAGTTTTATTGGTGAAGAAGACACTTCAAGGAACAAAGCTTCTCGCGTTTTTGTCCGTATTGATGAGCGATTCAAAGGATATTTCGAACTTAGAACCGCTTATAGGAAAGGGTTGACCCATCTTATCCAAAAACTTAGCGATAAATTTAAATTGTCGGTATTATCTGGGGATAATCAATCTGAAGAAAAAACTTTGGGTGCCTTTTTTCCGAAAACTTCTAAAATGTACTTTAATCAAAGTCTAGAAGACAAACTGAAAGTATTAAAAAAGATGCAGGATGGAGGTCAAAAAGTGCTAATGTTAGGCGATGGACTGAATGACGCAAGCGCATTAATGCAAAGCGATATTGGAATAGCAGTAACTGAGGAGACCTCTCATTTTTCACCTGCATCTGATGGGATTTTGGAAGCAGGTGCTTTAGTCAAAATGAACAAATTTCTGAGTTTGGGAAGTACAGCTAAAAAGATCATCATAGCCAGTTTTGTGCTCTCATTTATTTACAATGTAGGAGGTGTGACGCTAGCATTATTGGGGCAATTGACTCCTTTTGTAGCTGCGATCCTAATGCCCTTGAGTAGTATCACGATTATTGTTTTCACAACTATTATGGTGAGATTAGCAGCTAATAGATTAAAACTTAATTAATATGTCGGTGATCCTAATGTTAATATTAGCGAGTATAGTAGTAGCGGTTATTTTTCTGCTTGCTTTTCGTTGGGCAGTTAAATCTGGGCAATATGACGATACTTATTCACCATCGGTACGCGTGCTGTTTGAAGACAAAGTGAGAAAAAAAAAGAAAAGGAATTAGATAGTATTGAGGAATAAGTTGTGAATTAATGTCATTGCAACCTCCATAGTGTAATATTTCATCCTGAACTTGATTCTGGATCTATTGGTAGTGAGTGTGAGATTGCTTCGGCCCTGGTCCTCGCAATGACGTTCCTATTCTAGCACAAACTCATAACTCAGAGCTTTCTTCTTCTTCCTCTTTAGCTCTATTTCTCTTATATTGTACTCCAATTCAATAAGACATGGAAGCATCAAGCATATTTAATGACGTTATCGGGCCAGTAATGAGGGGGCCATCCAGCTCACATTGTGCTGCATCATTGCGTATAGGCAGACTTTGCCTTGACCTGATGAATGGGAAAATCACCGATGTTTTAATTGAATATGACCCCAATGGCTCTTTGGCAACCACGCATAAAAGCCAGGGCTCAGACATGGGTTTGTACGGAGGCCTTTTGGGCTGGGAAGCAGACGATCCAAGACTAGAAAACTATAAATCAGAAATAGCTGCGGCCGGTATTCATCCTGTGATAGAAATCAAGGACATTGGGGCTGAGCATCCAAACACTTACCAAATCAATCTCGGTAATGGAGAGGATAAACACCAGTTGATTGCTTTGTCAATTGGTGGTGGCATGATTGAAGTGATTGAAATTGACGGTGCAAAGTTGAACATGACAGGTGGGTTTACAGAAACTCTCATTTATACCCAATCACCAAATAGTGTAGTAGACCGATTGAAATCTGAAACTTTGGATGAAGTCTTTGTTTGTGAAGGCAACCAAACCTTTATCAGTATCAAATCTCGGGATCCTCTTTCTATGGTGTTGACAAAGGAAATTGAATCCATAGAAGGTGTAAGTTCTATTAGAATATTAAACCCAGTTTTGCCTGTTTTATCCAGGAAGAACATTGAAGTGCCATTTACCAATTGTGAGGAGATGTTGATTTACAATGAAGGTAAAAATCTAGAATTATGGGAGCTAGCGGTGCATTATGAAGCTGCTCGTGGTCAAATTACACATGATCAGGTTTATAGCAATATGGTTAATATTGTACGTATCATGAGCACTTCTATTGAGGTAGGATTGAAAGGAACTGAATATAAAGACCGCATCTTGGGCAACCAGTCCGGTAATTTCAAAGAATTAATGGAAAAAGGCAAGCTGGTAAAAGGCGATGCTTTGAATAAGATAATCCTTTTTGTTTCCGCAATGATGGAAGTAAAAAGTTCTATGGGTGTCATCGTTGCTGCCCCAACTGCAGGCTCTTGTGGTGCATTGCCCGGTGCAATATTGGGAGTTTGTTCGGCACTCGAGTTAGATGAAAAGGAAGCAATAAAGGCAATGTTGGCCGCAGGAATTATTGGCGTCTTTATTTCTGAAGGTGCCACTTTTGCTGCTGAAGTCGGAGGCTGTCAAGCAGAATGCGGTTCAGGATCTGGAATGGCTGCCGCAGGCATAGTTGGCCTGATGGGTGGAACCCTTAATCAATCAATTGCAGCTGCTTCTATGGCCTTGCAAAACTCTTTGGGTATGGTTTGCGACCCAGTAGCCAACAGGGTAGAAGCGCCATGTTTAGGGCGTAATGTAATGGCTGCCTCTAACGCGCTTTCTACGGCTAATATGGCCTTAGCAGATTATGACCATCTAGTGCCACTTGATCAAGTTATCGATGCTATGGACGAAGTTGGCAACAAAATGGCCCATGAATTACGATGTACAGGTTTAGGTGGCTTAGCAATTTCAAAAGCAAGCCGTGAAATCGAGGCTAGATTGGCAGCCATGGAAGGCGCAGAGCCACTATCAAGCTCTTCCAAGCAGTTCAAATATTGTTAACCTTAATTTTCTAATTTTATTTAGCTTAGATTTTGACTGATTCATCGAAACATTGGACCATTTCAGCGTAAAATCTTACTCATATTTAATGCTTATGGCACAAAGGTAAAATTTCAAGCTATCATTAAGGAGGATAATGTGTAGGATTTTGTGGCTATTAAGAGACTATTTTTCTTTCCAGCCCCATGGTGCTTTAGGTGTTTTGATAGGGTCAGTTAAATCGAAAACGACTCTGAAAACGGTGTTATTATAAATACGAGAGAGGTTATAACTATAACTAGTGTCATCTAGGCTGACAGACCAAACATTGGTTGCAGCTCTTGGTAATAATGTAGCAGTATGTTGGTCCGCAGGAAACATCTGCAAATTGTCCGAACCGGTATTGGAAGCAGTACCGCCATATTGGGTCACTTCATCTTCTGAACCATCTTCATGACGGTGATCGTGCTTCAAAGTGATTACACCATTTTTCTTGGTAAAGACCCATGTTCGTGAACGATCTTCACCTACAAAAAAAGGCACTCTGATTTCGTTGGCAGAACAAGATCGTACATGCATTACTAATTTTTTTCCTGCAAAACCTTCATCGTCTTTGGGTAATTCTAATGTTCCTTCATATGCTTTTCCGCAATGTTTTTGTAGGTTATTCCAAAATTCATCAGCATCAGTTTGCGCTTGTAGATTTGAAGCAATTATTAATAATGCTATAGTTAAGAGTCTTCTCATTTTATCTATTTAATCTTAAAGTCCAAGATAGGTATAATTGATAAGTCTATCCATGCTACATTAATTAAATCGCTCAGTCAAAATTGAGATCATTGTTTTTACGCCATCTACATAATTCCCTAAACGGATATTCTCATTCGGACTGTGTTGGTTGTTATCCATATTTACAGTTGGAACAGAAACCGCTGGTATACCTAAAGTAGATACAAAAGGCGCAATAGGAATTGAGCCACCGCTTGTTCTAATTTTTATTGGCGGAACACCAAATGCTCTTTTGATAGCATTGCTCAACCAATTTCCAACAGGAGAATCGATAGGTGTCCGATAGGCAAGATAAGAAGTACTAGCATCCATTTTAATTAAGCGAGAATAGGTCATTCTTTCCTCTTCTGTTGGGGCATCTCCTTCAATAATATGGTAATCCTGATCAATAATGTGTTTCCTTATTAATCCCAATAAGTATTCTGGATCACTTTCTTTGACCAATCGAACATCAATTTCAACTGTTGCAGTACTTGGTACAATTGTACGTTTTTTAGTGCCCACCCAAGCGGATGCCATGCCTCTTATATTTAGTGATGGGTATTGAATGGCCTCCTGATAATTACTGCCAACCTTATCAGTGTCCGCAATGCCTATTTTTTTCTGGATCACAGCTTCATCATCAGGTACAGCGGCCATGATTTCTCTGGTTGCAGCATCGAGTATTACCCCTTCATAGAAACCTGGGATAGTAACTCTTCCATCATCACCTTTCATGGTAGCTAATAATTGTGAAAGTCTAAAAGCTGGATTAGGGGCATAATTTCCATAATGACCAGAATGTTGTGGTGCTCTTGGGCCAAACACCGTAAGCGTCACATCGGATATACCTCTTGCTCCAAATTTTAATGTTGGCTTATTAGAGATATGCAATGGTCCGTCAAATATGATGAGCATGTCTGAAGCCAAGGCTTTCTTATGAACAGTAACGGCTGGCGGTAAGTTAGGAGAGCCTTGTTCTTCCTCAAAATCCATGATGATTTTAAGGTTATAACTCGGATTGATTCCTAACGATTTAATCGCGTCCATTGCAGCAAGGAACATTACCACAGGCCCTTTAGCATCAGAAGTAGATCGAGCGAAAATCCTAAATTCTGGATCATAAGCATTATGGATCCTGTTCCAGTCAATTGTTTCCCAGTTACCCGCCCCATCATTTTGTTTTAGCGTTGGGGAAAAAGCAGTTTCCTGAAGCCATTTTGTAACATCAGTTGGTTGACCATCAACTTGCAAGTATACCAAAACCGTCTTTTGTGGATTTACTACTTTTCTTTCCGCCAATAATAAAGGCGCTCCACCAGTTTCAAGCCTTGTTGTCGTAAACGCTCTTTTTTGAAAAGCATTTTCGCACCATTGCACATTTTTTTCAATGTCAGCCGGGAAGTTAGCATCGTTTGGAATGCTGAGAATGGCCTTGAATTCTTCAAATGAAGCCTTCGCATATTTGTCAGCTAACTCGGAAAGTTGGTCTGATTTTAGCCCTTCTAGTTGAATTTGCTGTGAATAAAGGACTAAAGAAAAAGTAGAAAGGACTAATATGCTTAAAGTTCTCATAATCTTTGTTTTGTTCGAATTTAACAAATTGAAGTCATTATTATTCAAATTAAGAGGAGAGTTTGTACCGGTGAAGCCTAAGAGATTAAGCCAGCACTTTGAATTTGATGAAAATATATTAGTTTGGTTTGTTGATTAACAATTGCGTATTTCCAATTAATAAAAATTACGAGCCATGAAAGCAAAAAGAAATGCTGCCCTAGAAATGAATGCTGCTGATTTTAAGGAAGTAGGTTACCATCTAGTGGATCAGATTGCAGATTTTATTGAGAATATTGACTCCAAACCTGTGACTTATGGTCAAAAACCAACACAGATCAGGGCTAAAATTGGAGAAGGAAATTTACCGTTGGAAGGAACTGATGCAAGAGAACTGATGGCAAATGCGTCAGATTTAATGATGAACAATTCACTGTTTAATGGGCACCCAAAGTTCTGGGGATATATCACCGCTTCAGCATCACCTATTGGTGCTTTGGGTGATATGCTAACTGCGGCTGTCAACTCAAATTGTGGTGCATATATTTTAAGCCCAGTCGCAACCGAAATTGAGAAACAAACTATAAAATGGTTGGCTGAATTGATTGGTTACAATACCGACTGTGGTGGTGTTTTAGTTAGTGGAGGTAACATGGCCAATTTTACTGGGTTTTTAGCTGGAAGGACCGTAAAGGCAACTAGTAATTTAAAAAAGGAAGGGATAGGAAGCCAGCCAAAGAAAATGATGATGTATGGTTCAAAAGGAACACATACTTGGATTGATAAAGCAGCTTCATTATTTGGTCATGGTTCTGATATAATCCATTGGATTGAAACCAATGATGCACATCAAATGGACAATAATAAACTTGCTGAAGCCATCAAAGAGGATTTGGCAGTGGGCCATCATCCATTTATGGTAGTTGGTACGGCAGGTGATGTGAGTATGGGAGTGGTAGACGATCTCAAAGGAATTAGAGAAATCTGTGATGAACATGATATGTGGATGCATGTTGATGGAGCTTATGGCGTACCGGCAGCTTGTTTATCAGACCAAAAAGCTACATTCCAAGGATTGGGTGATGCTGATTCTATTGCGCTAGATCCACATAAATGGTTGTATGCTCCTTTAGAGGCCGGCTGTACGCTAGTTAAAAATCCACAGCATTTAGTGGAGACATTTAGTTCCAATCCAGAGTATTACAATTTTGGAAAAACAGAAGAACCAGAGACAAATTTTTTCGAATTTGGTTTGCAGAATTCACGAGGTTTCCGGGCTTTAAAGGTCTGGTTGTCATTACAACATGCTGGTAGAAATGCATACGAAGAGATGATCGGAGATGATATTCGACTTTCAAAACTGATGTATGAATTGGCAGATGAAAACACTGAATTGGAAGCTGTAACCCACAGTTTAAGCATTACTACTTTTAGGTATGTGCCGCAGCAAGGACAATTGAATGAGGAAGGATTAAATAAACTCAATGAAGAACTTGTGGATAAACTCCAGTATGGTGGTGAAGTCTTTGTGTCAAATGCTGTAGTGGATGGGAAATACTGCATGCGTGCTTGCATTACTAACTTCAGAACTGAAGTGCAGGATTGCCATGACTTGATAGACGTGGCTGTGAGAGAAGGAAGGAAGCTTGTTCCTAGCGCTTAAAAGTAAATTACCTGATAAGAGTTCTAGTATATTTTTAATAGAATCTTGCTGCTTTTTAAGTAGCATTACTTAATAATTTCTTTAAATTTATTACTAGTTAGAAACGTAGAATTTGCCTTTGGTTAATGCGCAAATTAAAACATGATTTTAATCTGGTTTTCGCTAATACTCGTCAGTAAATAAGCTAGAGAGTGGTATTACCTTCGGAACTTAAATGGATAAACTCCCTTTCTGAATATGGAATTACAGCAATTCAAGTACGATAATAAAGTTGTTAAATATTTTATTGTCGCCACGGTGATCTTTGGGCTTGTTGGTATGCTCCTAGGTTTGTTAATATCAATCCAACTTTTTTGGCCAGCCGCAAATTTAGGAGTTTCATTCACCTCTTTCGGTAGGTTAAGACCCTTGCATACGAATGCTGTAATTTTTGCCTTTGTCGGGAATGCCATGTTTGCAGGGGTGTATTATTCAATGCAGCGATTGCTCAAAACAAGGATGTTTAATGACAGGCTTAGCTGGATACATTTTTGGGGATGGCAATTGATTATTGTTGCTGCTGTTATAACCCTTCCATTGGGACTTACTTCCTCCAAAGAATATGCAGAATTAGAATGGCCAATTGATATTGCCATTACTTTAATATGGGTGGTTTTTGGTATCAATATGATTGGTACGATTTTTAAAAGAAGAGAGTGCCACATGTATGTAGCCATTTGGTTTTACATAGCCACATTTGTTACAGTTGCGGTGCTTCATATTGTGAATTCCTTTGCAATGCCTGTTGAAATATTCAAGAGTTATTCTTGGTATGCAGGTGTACAAGATGCTTTAGCACAGTGGTGGTATGGTCACAATGCTGTGGCATTTTTCTTAACTACACCATTCCTCGGGTTGATGTATTATTTCTTACCAAAAGCTGCAAATAGGCCGGTTTATTCTTATAAGTTATCAATTATACATTTCTGGTCTCTGATCTTTATTTATATCTGGGCTGGACCGCATCATTTGTTATACACTTCATTACCAAACTGCGCTCAGGAAATTGTGAGTTCTATATAAAGAAGGCTATGAAGAGGACAATGATGGAACAGGGACGGAAGCCATCGGAGATTTAAGAATGCAGGCGAAAGGAATTGTCGAAAGCCTAGCAGCAGACAGTTTTGAAACTGAGGCAGAAGTAGAAATTATTGCATTGATTGCCTATTTACAACGACTTGGAACTGACATTAAGGTTAATAAATAGAAGGCCATGTTTAAATATTATTTTGAACAAGTACATAATGTTGCCATTTCGCCCATTATCTCCATGAGCATTTTTTTTGTGTTTTTCATAGGCCTAATAATTTATGTAGCAAAAATTAATAAGCGCCACGTTGATTATATGGAGGATTTGACTTTAGCAGATGATTCCGTTGAGAAAAATTCTAATGATTTTGAAAAGTATAGATACCATGATAGCATTAAAACAGATTTTTAAACCAGGAAGAATAATTACAGCGTTAATGTTCACTTTTTTATCGTTGCCTGCATGGGCACAATCAAATGGAGCGGCTGTAATGTCTGAGGAGGTAGTGTTTTACACTATGGTAGGTGTAGTTTTTGCCGTGGCAATATTGGTGCTTCTAGTGGCAATTTATGTGCTTCAATTGTTGAAGGTATTTGTAGCTAAAGATGCCACTGAAGAAGAATTGGCTAATCATTTACCACCATGGTGGAAAGGAATTTTCTATCTGACAATAGTTTATGGGATAATTTATATTTTGATCTTTCATGTTTTTAAAACGGCTCCACTTCAAGAAGAAAAGTATGAGATTGCAATGGTGGAGGCAGAAGAGGATGCTATAGCTAGACAATCAACACAGACGGATACATTTGATGAGACTACAGTGACTTTTACAGATGCTCCTTCAGATTTGGGTGCGGGTAAAAAAATCTTTGAAATGCAATGTGCTCCATGTCACAAAGCAGATGGAGGCGGCTCAGTCGGACCAAATCTTACTGATGATTATTGGATACACGGAGGTAGTATGAAAGATATTTATTATATCATTAAAGTAGGAGTGCCATCAAAAGGAATGATTGCTTGGGAGCAATTATTAAGCCCTGAAAGAATGAGAAATGTATCCTCATACATAATGACTTTAGTTGGAACCAATCCTCCAGGAGCTAAAGCTGCACAGGGTGATCTTTACGAGCCAGAAGGAGCTGGTCAATAGAAGGTTTCATACCTAATAATCTCAATTCAGATGGCTAAAATTAAGTTGAAATGATTTTAAGCAATACTTTGTCAATGTTTTAATTCCCTTTTTTGAAAGTAAATACGCCAAATCATTTTCATACAGACCGTCATGTAAAGAGTGAATTTGCCAAGTTTGAAAAGCAGTACGAATTGGAGAATTATACAGTCAATATTTACAATGATGCAACCGAAGAGGATGGCGTAATATATTTTGCAGAAGATATTGGAGCATCTATGATCGCCTTAGGGACCCATGGAAGATCGGATTTAATACATTTGTTAAGTGGAAGTATTGCTGAAGACTTAGTGAATCATGCTAAAATTCCAGTATGGACACTTTCACTTAGAAAGTAAGTATCCAAAATGAAATAATTATGAAGCTGACTTAAAAGTCAGTTTTTTTATTCACAGCTGTTTTACGAAAGAATTATATTTACGTTATGGCCAAAAAGAACAGAAGAGATAAAGGAAGAGCTGGTGTTGTTTATTCAACAAGCTCTGCTTACAAATATGAGTATCCCGATGACATTGAAGCCAAAACGCTACCAGTAAATGCACAGCAACTAAAGGTGATGCTGGATAAAAAAAGTAGGGGAGGTAAGCAAGTTACCTTGGTAGATGGATTTGTTGGGACTGATGATGATTTAAAGGACCTAGGTAAGTTATTGAAATCAAAGTGTGGTGTTGGAGGAACTGCAAAAAGCGGTGAAATACTTATCCAAGGAGACCATAGAGAGAAGGTCCTTCAATTACTAATTAAAGCTGGGTATAATGCCAAAAGAGTCGGTGGTTAAAAGGCTGTTTTAATATGAATTTGGTGCTCTTTACTGTGCCGGCATTAGAAGATTGTTTGATGGCCCACCCTGATCAGAGTAAATTGAATAGAAAACTCTAAATCCGCACATAACCGCTGGTTGAATTTATCAAAATGATTCAGATGTTGTGACTTATATTTAGGTCTAATTCCAAACCCCTAGCTATGAAAATAATTAAAAGCGCATTCTACATTATTGTATTAATAAGTCTGTCAATATCGGCATCTGCGCAAACTGACCTTTCTGTTTTTGAGGCAATGAAACCTAGATCGATTGGACCGGCTGGTATGTCTGGTCGAGTTACATCAATTGATGTAGTTAGACATAATAAAAATATTATTTACGCAGGGACTGCTTCTGGCGGTTTGTGGAAATCAGTAAGTGGTGGAACGAGTTGGGAAGCGCTATTTGACAAAGAAGAAGTTGCCTCAATTGGTGTTGTGACAATTGACCCGTCTAATGCAAGTACCATCTGGGTAGGTACGGGAGAAGGTAACCCTCGGAACTCATTGAACGGTGGTTATGGGGTTTATAAGAGTTTGGATGCTGGAAAAACTTGGCAGCATATGGGGCTCGAAAAGACTAAGAATATTCATCGGCTAATTGTTCACCCTAATGACCCTAATACAATTTGGGTGGGTGCAATTGGTTCACCTTGGGTAGAACATGAAGAAAGAGGTGTTTTTAAATCTACTGATGGTGGAAAAACATGGAAGAAGGTGCTGTATGATATTCCAGGTGCTGGAGTTGCTGATTTGGTAATAGACCCAACTAATCCTAATAAATTGGTGGCAGCCATGTGGGAACACAGAAGATGGCCTTGGTTTTTTAATTCTGGAGGTGCTGCTTCAGGAATATATATAACGCATGATGGCGGTGAAACTTGGGATAGAAAAACAGGAGAACACGGTTTGCCAAAAGGAGAAATGGGTAGAATAGGCTTGGCAATTGCTCCCTCAATGCCTGATCGTATTTACGCGTACGTTGAGTCTAAAGAAAACGCACTTTATCGTTCTGATGATGGTGGAAATAAATGGTACAGAGTTTCGAAAAAAGGAGACTCAATGTTAGGGAATAGGCCATTTTATTACGCAGATATCTACGTTGACCCTAAAAATGAGAATCGGGTTTATTCATTACATACACAAGCTACAGCCAGTGAAGATGGTGGAAAGAATTTCCAGAGATGGGTTAACTCTGGATATATTCATGTAGACAATCACGCACTTTATATACATCCAGATGATCCGAGTTTTATAGTACTAGGAAATGATGGTGGAATGGAAGTGACAAGAGATCGAGGAGGTAGTTGGCACTTTATGGAGAACCTTCCAATTGGTCAATTTTACCATGTTTCATATGATATGGAGACGCCTTACAATGTCATGGGAGGAATGCAGGATAACGGAGCCTGGTTAGGACCAAGTCAATTATTGAAACAAGGTGGAATTAGGAATGGATACTGGGAAAGAATAGTAGGTGGTGATGGTTTTGATGTTGTGCCAGATCCTCTTGATACAAGGTTTGGGTATGCACTGAGTCAAGGAGCGAACATTCAGCGTTATGACCGTACGACAGGTGAAATGGTTGGTATTAGACCAGAACATCCTGACGGAGAAGAGATTAGATTTAATTGGAATGCAGGAGTAAATATTGATCCCTTTGATAAAAAGACAATCTATTTAGGAGGGCAGTTCCTTTTTAAATCAGCTGATCATGGTGGTAATTGGGAGATCATCTCTCCAGATTTAACGACTAACGATTCGGAAAAACAAAAGCAATTCGAGACAGGTGGATTAAATTATGATAATTCTGGTGCTGAAAAACATACTACAATTACTGTAGTTGAACCAAGTACAAAATCCCAAGGAATGATTTGGGTTGGTACGGATGACGGTAATGTTCAATTAACTCGAGATGGGGG
>Ga0307985_10000425_pt1 | contig 25434 bp, 21 predicted proteins | sample EllFjometageno80_FD_203155 | JGI IMG/M metagenome (GOLD analysis project Ga0307985, IMG submission 203155) | Marine microbial communities from Ellis Fjord, Antarctic Ocean - #80 | ecosystem: Environmental > Aquatic > Marine > Unclassified | place: Southern Ocean | collected 2014-10-09 | reverse complement strand
GGTGCTACGGTGGTGAACGAGAAGATATCCAAATCGCTCTTAAAGACTTCATTGATCTCCGCTATCGCCTTCGGTAGCGTTGTTGAGATATCGTCAACAGCAAATGCCGCATTTCTTTCACCCTCGAACAGCTTCGTCCGCAAATTCAGGAACTCTTCAACATCCCCCGCTCTGCCGATTTGGAACCGAAGCGCTTTCAGCTCAACATCAGCATCGATGAGATCTTGTATTGCGTTAGGGCCTAGCGTCACGAGCCTGCTAGTGTCTGTCAGACTACGCGCTATGGACTTCTTACTTCCCTGGAAAGCGTTCTTATCAACTAGGCCGATCGACTCCAGTGCTGTCTGAATGGACTTGCCATTGTTGAATGTCAACGCCTTGTTGAAAGCACGCGCCTGCCCGATCAATGCCTCTCTACGTCTGGCAAGGGTCTCGAAGCTCTTCGATGCCGGATTTACCTTGTTCAGCTGATCGGTGATCGAAGAGATCTCGGTCGCAATACCTGCCAACCGTCCGCGCTCTCCTGAGGGTAGCCGCAATACGCTAAGCGCGGTGGTGTCCATGTCTGCAAGATTCAGAGCACTAAGCATATCATTGACGCCTTTCACTGCATCATCAGTAGCCTTCTTTGTGTCCGTCAACGCAGTATTGATCGCTTCGATTCGTGCAACAACAGTCTTGACCACCGCTTCGCTTACGACGGCATCGCCGCTTGCTGCGAGCTCTGACAGCGTAAGCATCCGCGCCGTTAGTGCTGTTACCTCTGCCTTGAGACGTACCCACTCGCCGATTCCACCAGGCTTCAACACAAAAGCTTCTGGGATGGTTTCGCCTAGTTGCTCTGTTATCTTCGCCATTTGCTGAAAAGACGTGAGGCTTGCGTCGCCTGCTATCTCCGTGATGACAGCAGCAAGACCGCTGCGTATCGCCCTATTACCCTCGACAACGGCGTTACGTTGCGCGAGTAATGCGGTAGTCTGCGCTTCTCGGGATGCCTCATCGCCTGACTGCAGACCGGCTACCTTTGCTAGCGCAAGTCTTGCTATCCGGATCTTGTCGACACTGGCAGCAACTGCTACAAACACCGAAGGGTCTACCTTGAGGAATTGGACCTCCGTGAGCTCTTTAACGCCTGTGGATTTCAAAGCGAGATTGATACTCTCAAAGACCTCCGAGAACGGCAAACGGCTGATAATCCCCGCCCGTAACCGTTCAATGTCGTCTGCTACCGCTTGCTGGTCTTGCGGCGAAGCAGTGCTTTTGAGGCTCGCCACTTCGGCTTGCTTCAGCAACTTCACGAGCCGACTCACTTGACGACTATCGACCCCACCAGTGAATGACAGCCGACGCAACCCTGCCTCAGCGCCTTCTATGTCGAGTTCCTTGACTTGAAACTCTATCAAGGTCTTGAGGAGAATTACCTTAGGGAGCGATTCAGCTATCGATTCAGCCTCTAGCTTTAGACGCGCTTTATCGATCTGTAGAGCTACGCGAATTTCAGGGGTGGTAGCGTTCGGTATGGCCTCGTCCAACCTTCGCACCGCGTCGGTGATCATCTGAATACGACCTAGTTCTTGACCATCGCCGAAGAAGTCTAGACCTTTCTCGCCAAAGTCGATCTCTAACACAGTCTTAACATCTTCAGCAAACTTCTCCATGCGTTCTGAAAGCGCATTGGCAGCTCGCGTGTTAAAGGCTTTTGTTTTCAACTCCTCGACTTCCGCCCGGAAAGCAGGCTCGAATTTAGCCACCACACGCTCTGCGGCATTGATCCGACGAAGGAGTTCGAGGGGTTCGCCCTTGATGTTACCATTTCGCACTGTCGCTAGGAGGATGACAGCCTCTTTCAGCTTCTGCCCCATCTCAGCGACATTAGCAACATCGCCTTCAGGCAAGAAATTCTGTCGCTTCTGGATAGCATTTGCGCCTTGCGCCAATAGCTTGAGAACTCTTGTAACATCAGGGTCCCTCTGCTTGAGCGCGACATTACCTGCGTTCCGTTTAGCAACCTCCGTTGGCACCTCATTTAGGCCAGTCAAGATCCTGTAAGGCAGACGCCCTAGGGACACAGACCACTTCTGCGTGGCTACGACAGCATTGCTAATGCCGTTGGCAACGGCAGCAGTGGCCCTGCTGTGGGCCCGTGCAGCACGTTGCAGTACACTCATGTTGTCCGTCGTCACGCCCATGATAAGCGCCCTCGCGCTGTGGCGCCCCCTTACGTTCTGCAGTTGCTTGAAGCGGTCGGGTGTTGCTTTAGGGATAAAGCTCTGGAAGATATCACGGGATTTCGCGCGAGCACTGTCACGTAAGGTGCTTATATCGCCCACGTCACGCTGACGCTGTCTTTGCACTAGGCTCTTGATGTCAGCAGCAATCTTCGCTGCCTCATTCGCAGCTTTCGTGGTTAGCACGCCTGTTTTGAGCACCTCAAGCTGGATGTCTCTGAGGAGCTTGAGGCCATCGTCCAGGAAGCCGTCAAATCGTTGAAACTCCCCTTTCGAGAACTTCTCGAAGTCAACCCGGAATAGCAAGGGCTCAATATCGAACTTTATCTTCTGTATCTCGACTACACCAAACTTCTGGATAATTGACTCTCTCCGCCCTCGTGCTGATTCAGGAGTGATGCCTGCCAAGACCCTTGCTTTGTCGATTAAGAGATCCATCTTACTTACTTCTTCATCGCCGTTGCCGTCTTTACCAAAAAGTATTGAGGCAACTAATGCGACAACTGTAACCGCTGCCGCTAATTTTGCGAAGATAGCGAACGGGCCAAGCACAAAAAGGACGCCTCGCGCCAAGCCAGCTAGGGCTGCCACTGCTCCCGGGACGCCTAGCCTGAACAGTCCGAGCCACGCTGTGATAGCTGCGCCCCGGGTCAACCACCACCCCGCGTTGAACACAGTAGCGAGTGTAACCAATCGCAAGCTGGCGACCATACGGATCGCGGCGGCTCGTACGAAGATGTCTAGTGCAGCAAAACCTGCCAAGAGCCCATTTATACGCGTAATGGCGGTCAAAGGCCCCACCATACTAGCGAAGAAAAGCGCTTGACCTGCGTTGAACGCCGCCCTTGCTGCTGCAAGGTTCTTGAATGCAAAAATCAAAAGCTTGACGCCTAGGAGCAAGCCCAGCATTGGCGCCAATACAACCTTGGCGAAGTTGAGGAAAGCATTGGCGGTCTCGGTCTGCGCCTCCCCGACGCCTTTTGTCAGCGTCTTGAACATCCCTACAACGCCGTCACTTATATTTCCGATTGTGGAGGAGACGAGGCTACCTAGGCCAAGCACTACTGCCAGCAGCGCCTTGAAGGGGCTAGAGACTGTCTCTTCAAGCCCTATGTCACTAAGCCCTGCAGCTTCTGCCCCTGATGAGAACGAGAGTATCAGGCCTGTGACAAGGGCGCCTATCGCTAGTTTGCTTGTGAAGATCGCGGCGATACCTTGTAAACCAAGCGAGAGGATGTTCGAGAAACCTGACAGCGATCTACGAAGTCCAGGGCCACCCGCCCGTATACGAGCCGCTATCCCACCAACCCCGTTACTGAACAGGCTTGTCACAGAGGACCATGCTTGACGGAGCGACACCCCATGCGCGTTCGTCAAGTCCACCGCTGTGCGAAATAGATTGCCAATGCTTCTTCGAAGGTTGACGCGCATTGCGCCCCCATCGAAGCGTGTATTGAAGAAGGAATCCAAGAGGCCTATCCGGCCCTCGGAATACGCTTCCGCATTCGCCCGCATATTACGAAACAACTGCCGAAGATCTGTAAGCACCTGGGCGGCAGCTTGGTTGAAAGCACGCCTGGTCTTCCGGGTCACCTGGCTAGAAGTTGCGGTTGCGAACAACGCTCCGAAATTCCTACCAAACGCATCAATCGCGGCTTTTATTGGGCGCGTCCTAGCCAAGAGCGCAATGACACTGATGAAGCCGCCCTCCAGGAAGCGGAATAGCGACACAAACAGCCTCGCACCGGCGGCGGGACCGAATACCGCAGCAAATAACGCAGGGATGCCGATAATAGCTGCCTCTAGCACACCTACACCCTCAATGGTAGTGGAGACGGCGGCTGCAATCGCAAGACCGAGGAATCGCCCGTTTAGGATCAGACCACCCTTGCTCAACCCAAAGAGTGCGCCTATCACGCCAAAGATTCCACGAGTCAGCTGCTTGCCGTCGTCATTACGACGTCCGAAGAAGATCTCCCCTAATGTTTTGCGAGGCTCCGCTGAGAAGGTTGTAAACATAGCTATCGCAGTCAAGATGCCGCCAACGAGCATTCCGATATCTATAAATGAAAACGTAGTTATGATATCAAAGATCCCACCAAGGAGCGGTGTTATTGAGTCTGCAATGCTTCTGATGAACACCGGGATATTAGCTACAAGGAAGACCAGCGCGTCTTTAAAGGCTTGGAATAGAATCGGCGCGAGATTCTCAACGAGGCGTTGCCCTAGCTTGTTTAGAGCTTCGGTCACATTGTCTAGTGAAGCCCCCAACGCATCTGTCAATAACGCGCCCAAGCTTGTGGCTGCGATAAGCTTTATACGCGTATTGCCAAATGCCAACCCAAGCGCTGCAACTGCAAAGCTCAGAAGTGTTTCCGAAACGGAGGCAAGCTGCCCTGTGAGGTCGAGAGCGCTCAGCTGCGCAACCAACGAACCGATGATGTCCCCTATAGGTAGCTCGCGAATATTCTGGAACGTCTCCAAGAACGCGGCCTTCACCCGCTGCGCGAATGAACCTATGCGTTTTTCGGCGCCGCTTAGACGCCCCGTATGCGCAATAACACCATCTATGGTGTCTGGCCATGTCGAGGAACCAACCACATCTTTCCAGATATCATGGAAGAATGCCTTCACAGCTACTGCGAATGAGCGGAGGATGTTGAGAGTCGAGCGAAGCCCTCTCCTAGCGATCTCCGGTATCTCCTTGAATAGTTTGATGAAAGGTGCGAATACGCCGCCAAGATCCACACCTGTGAAACCGTCAAAGGCAGTGACACCCTTCAGCAGACTGCTGACAGCAGTGGTGAGCCTTGCTTTCTGGCTACTTATGGCCTTGGAGAGTCTGGCGAAAAGACCTCTAACCACACGCTCCAATGCATTGAAGATAGGGGCTGTTAGAGTCACGGCCAGCGTTTTACCAAATTCGACCAGAAACAGGCCTACACTCTTAAGAGCATCCCCGATGTCTTTGAGCAAGGCAACACGTAGTTCCAGCGGGACTCCCGAGAACGCGAGGATCTCCGCAATATCAAGCGTTTCCCGCCCCTCGGCGAATGCTCTTGAAAAGCCCGTAACCAGGCCCAGGAGCCATGTTCCGAAGCGTTTACCTAGCGTACGACCTGTGGCAGGATTGAACGAGTTGCGTAACGCGTTATTGAGAGTGTTAAGACGTTTCTCCATCATCTTGAAAGACTCGAAGATTACAGGCGTCACTTGTGTCTGAAAGATATCGGTGAAGACACGCTTCAGTGCGCGTGTGATACGCGCCGCTTGCTGCTCTATCCGCTCTACTGGGAGGTCCACAATGTTAGTTGCAGAATTTTCCAGGAGCCCGACTTGCGCCCCTAGCTCTCTGAAGAATTTCACAGTCCCACTAAACTCTCGCTCGAGTTCTCTTCCGAGGAATGGTATATCCCCCCGGAAATCTGTGGCCAGCGCATCGCGTAACACAAGCAATTGCCTGTTAAAAGCATCGATCCCTGTGGTGCGAAACAGCCCTAGCAATGCACGATCTACACGGCGATCTATTCCTACAAAGAACGACATCCTGTCAGCAATCGCTTCAATGCCACGTGTCCGCTGAAGCATTGCGTCTCTAATGCGAGCCGAGAGGTTCACGAAACTAGATGAAACGGCTGCGTCAATTTCGGCAGTGACGGTGGCAATCGGCACAGCGATCGTAGGTGCGATATTTGAGAGCTGCGATAGGAGCGTTGTGACGACGCTGCCTGTGTTTCGCAGCAGAGTCGTAAGCTGCAGAAGGGCATCGGTGGTCTTACGTACTGGTGCTTCTGCAAACTCTTGAATCGCCACATTTCGCTGTAGCGTAGCCCTGATCGCCTCCAGCACCGCGCCTTTCTTAAGGAGCTCGACGTTCTCTTCCATGCGTGCCAGTTTCAGCTCCCGCACAGCTGCGGTCTCTGCAAAGAAGTTCGATACCTGAGTAGGCAGCCCCAGGCCCTTTGATGCCCTTTCAACAGGGTTATTCTTGTCAGAGAATTGGAGTACTTTAGCGGTCTGCTTGGTGGCGAAGTTGTTACGGGAGCTTGCACCTTCTGCTCGCGAAGCACGTATCGTCCTCTGCACCTCTTTTAAATTTCGCTTAAATTCTAGTATCTTGCCGTTGAAGTTCTCAGCAAACCCATCGACCGACTTGTTAATCTTTTCGATGCTTCCCACGAAGCTTTGGCTGAAATTGAAACGCTGGCTCAGCTCACCCGTCAGCTTCGAGATCGAAGCTTTCAGTCGAGACACAGCGAGCGCGACAGGGATCTCCAGCTCGGAAAAAGCGGCGTCTGCTTTACCTTTGAGCTGCTCTAGCACCTCTAACAGAAGCTCTGTCGAGAGTTTGCCCTCTTCCGCGAACCGGCGCAGCGCTCCTGCATCTTTGTCTAAGATATCCATTAGGCCAAGACCTAAGAATTTCATCTGTTCCATGACAGAATTCAGCTCTTCGCCTCGCAAGGTGCCGGAAGCGATACCCTGTGTAAGTTGCACCAGGGCACCTTTGATACCAGAGCGCCCAGTCCCTGACAGGACACCAGCCTTTAAGACGGTACTTACAGCTTCTTCAATTTTTCGATCAGAAACACCCTTTTTACCTAGTGCCTGCTGGAAATCCACAAACAAGTTCACTGCATCTGCAAACTCAGAACGTGCCTCACGGGCAATCCCGAAGAGTCGCGATTGCGCAGTGGCGAGCTTGTCAGCGTCTCGAATGATCAAACGTAGCCTGTTCTGCACGTTGACCAGGTTATCGGTTGCTGTGTTGACCACGCTGACAGTAAAGATAGCTGAGAAGGCAAGGGCTAGCCCCTTGATCGCAGTGCCTAGAAGGTTTACACTCTTAAGGCTCTTGGCCGCGCTCTTGTCTACCTTTCCGAAAGCTTCGGTGCCTACACGGCCCGCCTGTAGCATTCCTGTATTAGCTGTTGCGACTTCCCCATTAATCTTTTTAATCTTCGACGACAAATCACCGCCGATATCTACCTTGACTCTACTGTTTCTTGTGATGCTTTCGAGCGAGCGACTGAGCCTATCAAGTCGCCTATTTGTCTCCAGCGCGTTGTCTTTGAAATCAATTCTTACACCACTCATGGTATCACTCCTGTGCTGAGGAAAAAAGCCCGCCAAATTAATGACGGGCAGTATTTAAACGTTTCTAACAATAAGGCCTTCGACTTTTATGTCGGTGTCTAGCAGTATCGTCTTCTCGATGAACCGAGATCCAGCTTGTTTCGATGCGCCTGCATTTAAGTCGGGCACGTATTCGACAGGGTTGAAGATACCTACCCCGTCTTCATCCCACCCTGCCGCAGCAGCACCTGTGTCTTTCGGTGTTGCGTCGCGGAGGCGTGCGACCATCTCCTGCAGTTTCTTCTTTTGTAACCTACCTTTCTCTGCTTTAAACTCTGCTTTCAAGTTGTTCATAATCCAGAACCTCCCCACCTTTCGCGCCTTGCAGCTTTTGGAAGAAGACCGAAGACTTGAAGCCTTTGATATCGAAGCCCTCTTCCTTCGGCGGATTGTATATAGGATCTAGGATAGGAAACAAGGCCCACGGCTTGCCTTTGGCGCCTTGTGCCTGCAAGAGCGCTGCTGTCTGGTCGTAGCCTCGCCAACCTATAGGCTTCTGCCCTAGGTACGCGAACCAGCCAAGCAGCTCTTCGTATCGCATCTCGTGCAATAAGAAATCTACAGTCATTCCAAGGTGAAAAGCAAGCTCGTATAAAATCAGCTCCTGCTCCCCTAGTATTACTTTCCCGCCTCTTTGTCCCCAAGGCCTGAGAAGCTCATGATAGCCTCTGAGAGCACAGCAAGCTCACCAAGAGGCGCTGCCTTGAACTCAGCGACAGCTACGTCTGCAGCTTCTGCTACACTCATTTTGATGACAACGATGAGCATCTCAAGGTTGTCATCCATATCACTCGTGCTATCCACACCTGCAGTCGCAGCTGTCGTAGCTGCCGCAGTAGCCTGATCGGTCATCTTTTGGATTTCCATGATCTGGCTGGTTGAAAGCTTGCAAATCTGGACGGTGGCCCCCATGAATTCAGCGTCTTTGGTTATCTTGGCTTTCAGAAGTTCTTGGAATCTGGTGGTCTTTGGCAAATTCGTTACAGTAGTCATTGATGTCTCTCCTAATTCTTTCTAGTAATAGAAGCGCTTGTAACGCTTCTTTCGATTTTTCACTACCCTCACCCAGGTCTTGCAACCGCAATAAGGTTTTTCTCGTGCTGTAGTCGACCACGCCGTTCAACTGCGCCATCGCCTTTCGTATTACCCACTCTTTGCTAAATGGTTTGCCCATGGCAATAGAAGAGACGCCCCTGTTTCGAGGCGTCTCTAGTCTCCTTCTATTCTTTAGTCGGTGAACGCACCAAAGAACTCTGACTGGATGGTCATAGTCACAGTAGAAGTGTTCGAATCGGTGAGATTCGGGGTGACCTGCAACGCTTCGACCTTGCCCACCCAAAAGAATTGGGTGTTTTCTACAAGACCAAGGCCGAGGGCTGAAGAGGCGTACTGTGTGACGCCGGTGCCAGTAGGCTCTGAATTCAGCAACGCGAAACGGAAAGCACGCTGAATACCATCACCAACCATATCACCTAGCGTTGTAGACGCCGCCCAATCAGATGCGATGTAGTTCAACTGGAGTTCCATTGAAGGCGCATCTGCCTGGCCTTGAATCTGTTGAGATGTCTTTGAGCCATATACAGGCACATTGACAATATTAGGCGGTGTGCCCATTGGTGGAAACTCACGTACGCTGCTTAGGCGAATGAACTGTCCAGTAGAGCTAAGGCCAGGCGTGGCTGCTGACAGGATAGCAGTCTTAAAAAGAGCTGCGAATCCGCCTTGGGTGCTAAGCCCTGCCAATGTTGACGCAGATGGCAAGTCGCTCGCCACGTGAACTGACATGTCACTGAATAGACCTGCACCAATGCTTGAAATTTGAGTCATTTACATTACCTCGTTGTAGTTAAAGTTTATTGAGTAATCAGCCTTGTACAAAGACGGATTATCTTTATCGGACTGCTTGTTGCCGATGCTGCTGCCGAAGAATTGCACAACGCCACCATCTGTCGTGGCACGCATTCGGCCAACCAAGAACATGTCTAATGCATCCGCAATTATCGAAATAGGAGTTGCACTCCTTTCCCGTGGGACAAAAATCTCGGCGATCAGCACACCACCCGCAGAACGGATGTTGACCCCTGCGTCGCTTGCAATAATCTGCAATCTCACAAACGTCTTATCGTTCTTTGAGGCTGAGAAGTTCTCAGGGTATACAGGAATATCCTCGTCGATCCAAGCCTCTTCGGCAAAGATCGATAGGATACCTTCGTCAATCCTGCTGAATTTACCCATCGATGTTAGCCTCTCTATAGATGTTCAGGATCGCTATGAAATCATCCACGTATTCGATATCTGCGATGTTCCATTGAGTCTTGCCGTCCACAACACTGTCATACAACGGCACATCTCCTACCTTAGCAACTTCTACAAGAAGTTGTCGTGACATTACGCGTCGGCTGGTGGACGCGCGTCGGGATCGAACAATGACGGCATCTGCCTTCACGCTCGACGCGGCTGGGCCGACGACTTCTCTTTCTGCAAAGTCAAAAGTCTCTGCACCCTTCTTGAGAAAAGTCATCTCTCTCTTGAGGTCTGTCATTTGTGCGAACCCTACTCGCACCGCGTTTTCAATAATGAGCTTCGTGGACATCAGTTAGACCTCCACACAGCTCGCTCCACACCTGCTGTGATAGGGGCGAGAAGCTGTCTAACAACTACCGGGATTCGCTGCACACCCTTGGCACCTTCTAGTGTTATTGGACCAATCTCTAATTTCGAGAGACTGCCCGTATCTAGGAGGACACCCTTGTTGTTGAGGAGATGTAGTGACATCTCGTACGAAGCTTCGATAACGCGGAGGGGGGCGCCTAGCGTAGGGTAGCTCACTCTGGCACCAAGACGTGGGTCAAAGTAAGCGCCTGCTCTAGGGAAAGCCATTTTCTGTTCAACAGACACCACAACACCCAGGTACGTCATCCTGTCGATGACGCTTGTGCCCGAAAGCAACGCTGCTTCTCTTGCTACTTCAGCAGCGTTGTTCCAAGCTTCTGCATCGGTGCGATCAGCAAAGTAAGCATCCGCCTTTTCGAGCGCACTGCTTAGATACACATTTACGCCTTTAATTAACGCCATACTTACCTCCTGTGGTTAGCTGTGGAAAATCGGTAATATGCCTAGTGAGAGGGCAGAGGTTGCCTTACGGGCGAATACGCCTGTGGTGGCGGCTAGTGTGGCACTGCCAACACCAGTCAACGCAACTTGGGTAGCGCCTTCCTTCACTGACGCGTAGTCGGCATCAGATGGGAAGTTTGTTTGATCGCCATCCCAATCGTAACCAGCAGGTGCCAATACATAACCCCAACGTCTCCAGATAGAAGACTTACCGCCGCCCATGTAAGAACTAGCTTTACGCTCGATCTCTACTGGGAAAGGAACGTCTAAGCTCTCCATTGCGATAGCGCCAGGCAGCACGATAAAGCTGGTCTTCAAGCCAACAAGATCAACACCAGCGCCTGTATTTGCCTTGGTTGTTTCTGCAGCGCTCAGACTCTGGGTTGCACGTGTTTGCAGGATACGGAACTTGCCATCAAAGATGGTTTCGAACTCGACGTTACCATCTTGCACGCGAGTCTGATCCACTAAGTTGGCCGAACGGAGAGACGCCATGGTCTCTGGCGAGGTCAACAGGTATGCGTACGCTGGCTCGTAGTCCTTGTATGCCATTCCGAAAGCCTGTAAGAAACCTTCAGCACGGGCAGCGCCCTGTGTTGTCGTACTGGCTGCGACAACAGTCTTGGCCGCGCCGAGATCGACGTAGAAGCCGTAACGCTTATCTTCTGGGTCGTTCTCAAAGGTCTGACCGCCTAAGCCGGTAGCGCCACTGCCTGCGGCTGCACCGTTCAACAGCTCAGAGGTCATTACACCTTTAAGGACTGAAAGGATTGCATTGTGCTCGTCTGTCGCACGAGTCTTGCCGAAGTCACGGCCAATCTTAGCGAGTCCGTCACGCTGAGTGATGACCTTTGCGATGTTGACGTCATCTGCACCATGGGTCCGGACTGTCTTGATGTAACGCAAGAAGTCGGTGCTTGTTGTGGTGACCACGCCGTCGGTCGCATCTGTGATAGATGCCACATTGATGACAGGGGTCAGAGGCTTGTCCCAACGTACCTGCCCGATAAAGGTCTCGGTAGAGGTGTCGATGTTAGGGTTCGAGCCTACAAGGTCGGTGCCTGAGAGACGACGTGCATCTGTGTATGCCTCGTCAGAGTACTCGGTCAGTGCTTCTTGTAGGACTTCGTTTGTTGCGCCTGGAATTGCTTGGGTTACTGCCATTGAAAATACTCCTATTTATTAAGTCGCGCTGAAGCTCTCTTGAGAACATCAGCTTGCGACATTTTGAACACAGAGCCCTTGCTGGTGTCAGCAGGGCTGTTGTTTGTGGCTACGTTGGCACTGATGCCTGAGCCACTCTGTGATTTCGTCTTCATTAAAAGGGCGTTATCCGGATCTGCTACAAAGGCCGCGACCGCAGCAGCCATAGGATTTCCACGAGCATCCACCCACTTGCCATCTTTGTCTTTGATCAAGATGTCTGATAGCTCTCTAAACGCAATGTTTGAGGCGCGAGTGCTTTTGAAGGTATGCTCCGACAAGGCGCTTCTCAGCGAATTGTCTCTTGTCAATGAGAGCACCGTTGTATTCAAGACCGCAATCTCGGCATCCTTCTCCGCAAGTTGGAGCTCGTAGGCTTCCTTATGCTTACCCTCTTCTTCCAGGGCCTTGATCTTGGCTGCACTGTCCTTCTGCTTGAAGGAAGCAACCTCTTCCAAGGCCTTGTCACGTGAGCTGTATGCTGTGTCAAGCTTGGTCTTTATGTCTGCTACCGCAGCCTTTACAGCTGCTTGGATTTGCGTCCCCATGTCATCTTTCTGAGCGTCAGTAACAACTGACTTGTCGGCAACAACCGCTTCAGTGCTTTCGTCTTGGTGCTGTGTTTCACTAGTTTCTTCTGTTGACATTATGCTGTCCTGTATGGTTACACTAGCCTATGCCGTACCAGGCTGTGTCGTTTTCGTATGGAGGGTCTTGAAGACCCTCAAGGATATCTGACTCTTTCAAGATGTCATCTTCGGTGAGCAGCTTTCCGTTGATTCTTGACCGTCCCGCTACGGGAATCAAGCCCAGCTCGATTGCTTCATCCAAGTTACGCTTGTAGACAGCGTAGGGCATCCCCCGCGCTCTCATCTCATCTAGCGTCTTCTTGATTACATTCTTCGGCAAAGCATCCGCGTATATCTGGCGGAGCCCTTTGCGTGCCGTTATCATGTGCGCTATGTTGTGAAAGAAAGCATCGTGCACGGTCGACGTCTCGATGCCCGCATCAGCGCCCCAAAGGTGCAACTGCTTGACGAAGACGGCATCATTACTATGGTTGCCGTTTACTGCGAAAGCTGTTCTTGCTTTTGTGATATCCACAATATCATTTATATGGCCGCCTTCGTTCAAGACGTACTGCTCCCACCAAGTAGCCTCGGTCTTCTGCGGAATCTGTAGCACATTCTTAACAAAGTTACCATCAGCGTCCTTGTAGGTTAGACGTTCCTCAAAAGTTTGTGTGAAATTCTGTTCGATAACCTTGCCATCGAAATTCACCCATGGTGCGTTAGTCCACTTCTTAGGCAGCTTATTGTCCTTGAATATCTCAACACCGTCTATCACCTTCTTTCCTAGCAATTTCAGCTTGAACACGGTGGTGCCGCTGCGTCTAGCGCCTGGGAGTTCTGCGCCATTTATGAGGATATCCAGGTTGTTTCCTGGCGCCCACACGCCTATCCCTTTCAGGAACTTCTCAGACAGTGGCTCGCCAGCCTTGATACCGAGGATCTCACTAACACGATCAGGCAATGTAAAGCCCTTCTCTTTATTGCCGAAGACCTGCGACTTTGCTATTGACTTGAAGCTGAAGTTGCTCTTGGCTGGCTTGGCATTCTCAAAGTATTCCTGAGATAGTTTGCCCATGAACTGCGTGAATGTCTTAGCGATAGGGGCTTGCTCTGCCAACAAGTCGCTCATGATTCGTGCCACTTGTTTGAAATCAGTAGGCGTCACTACACGCTCGTGTTGACTCGATAGCTTGTCTACTAATGTACGCGTCTCAGGGTCTAAGAACCAAAGCTGCTCTAATATATCATCGCCGGGATCCTGCCCTCTATCAAAAGTATCTTTGACACGGCGCCTTAGAATCTGGAGCTCTTTGTGAGTGTCAGGGTCATGCATCTTGAACCTAGCGGCACGGGCGGAGATCTGATCGAGCACTTGATCACGCTCAGTAGCTCTGATGACTAGCAGATTGCCGTCAATATCGAGAATCTTCGCTAGCTTTCCCTCCACATTAAGCGCTGCGGTTCTTTCACCAGCCCCGTAGAATGTGACCATATTTGCGGCCTTTGCTGCTTTCCTTAGGTCTCGCTCGTTCAAGCCGAGCTTCTTGTTAAGCTCGATAAAGCGAGGGTCTCTGAAGGTAGAAGCAGCGATCTCGTCGTATAGGCGCTGCTTCTGCTTGGTCTGAATGACGTTGCTCAATGCGGCTAGTTGCTTGTTCTTTGTGGTAATCGCGATGATCTGCGCACCAGAAGAGCTCGCATCCTGCTCTAGCGCCAATGAGGTGTAATAGTGATCCAGCTGCTTTAGGTTGAAATCTGAGTACTTCTCACCTGACTTTAGCTGCGCACGAATATCGTCCATGTCAAATGCGCCGATCCAAAAAGACGTGCGCACCTTCGACAGATCTAGCTCGGCGCTGTCAAGCACACTGGCTGGTATCTCGATAACTCGCAGCTTTGCGGGCGGAGGCTGTTGCGCTAGTAGTTTGAAAGCTCGATGGTTGCCATCGACAATCTGGTAGCCGTCAAGCCCTTGGGGGTGCTTCGTGACCAATATTGGCTTGCTTACATCAGCACTTGCAACCTTGGCGTCGAAGTCTACGCCGAATGTACCTCTGTCGATACGGGCCATTGTTTCTCGTGGCGTGATAAAGATCTTGTCGGCTGCAAGGTTTGTTACAGGCCTTGTCCGCGCTGCGACGAGGAGGGGATTAAGGTCGAACAGAGCCAGACCATTACCCCACCAGACACCGTCTTGAAAGAAGCCTCTCTGCTCTAGAAACGGCTTGTGCACAGTCGTGCTTAGGAAGTTATCAACCTTCGCCATCTCTAGGGCGAACCTATAGAACTTGGCTAGCTCTTCAGGGTCCACGCGCTGGACTACACTACTCGATAAAATCTTACGGATATCATCAGGCTTGCCCCTAAGCATCAAGTTTCCTATTTCGACCAGCTGAGGTCTTAGTCTGTCATAGATTTCTCTACGGCCTGAGGTTGTCAGAGAGTTCGACGTACCCTCGAAAAAAGCATCCATGCCACCCAAGAATGAACCCACTTGGTCCCGCAGTGTATCATAACCTTCTCTGCCTAGAACTTCAGGCTTGGCTGTATTAAGGAAAGGTCGAAAGGTCTCCCCAGATTGAGGGCCGATAAGCCCTCTGTCGTATATACGTAGCCGATGATCAACGAAAGGATTATTGCTGAAGCTAGCGTCCTTCTTACGGAGCCACTCCATTGCCTTGAAGCGTTCATAGGAATCTCCACGTGAGACGAGGTACTTCTTGAAGAAGTTAACGTCTTCAAAGTAAGCAGCACGCCCCTTGTCATCCCTAAAATCTAGCAGCGTAGTAACGAAGCTGTGGAAGTCGGGATCTATCTTGTACTTTGCGTTAGCAGTCCAATTGAGCGCTCTGGACAAGTCCTTGTCCACAAGCTCCACAGGAAAATCATAAAAGCTAGTGGAGGATGTGATAGGTATCCTGGTGTCATACAAGAAGCCTGCTCGCTTGGTGAAGTACGTCTTAAAGCCTGGTCGGATCAAGAGCCGGTTCTTATCAGAGGTAGGGCTAACTCGTAAGCCGAGCTCTATTGCCCTGGTAAGTCGTGAGTATTCGATCAAGCGCGGGTCTGTGAGTCGTAGGTTAAAAGACAAGGTATCATAGTAGGGGCCGAAGTATTTACCGCCTGTCCTAGACTTCAGACGGCGCTTCTGCACCCCAAACGTATCCAGGGTGAACAACTTCTTGGCAGCAGGCGCTTCAAGCATTGACTTGCCTACCGTGAACCACTGTTGCTTAGTGCCGTTTAAGTTAGCAGTGTTGTATAGCATACGCCCTAGCTCGATTGCGAACTGATCCCTGTCTGGCCCGGCATCCATTGATAGCTTATGCGCAAGACGCATATAGAAACGATCCACGTCGGAGCGCTTTAGCCGTGACCAGACGAATAGTGGTATCCTGCTGTCAAATATCGGGCGCATCTCTCTGGCAATCTTAGGCACAACTCGGTCTTCCCACTTGTTCTTTGCAAAGATATTCTTCAAAAAGTTATCATGGATGTCATCTAGCTGTATTTCCCCCAAGATGGGGTCTATGTAGTTGTCTAGCTTCAGTCTACGCAGAAACGCACCATCTTTGCGCAAGGTGTTCTCTATCGTATCAGACACATTTATGACATCGAATTTGATTTGCGAATTCGCCACAGCTTTGAAGTTCGTCCAGCCCTCGCCAGACTTTCTCTGGCGAACAAACAGTATCCTGAGATTATCTGCCACAACTGAACGCTCATTCATGCTCATGCTGCCGTCCAGACTCTTTATAAAGCTGGTGATGAATGCCTTGTCCTTGTCGAGCAGGTCAGGACTGGTCTCTATCTGCCGCATCCTGTTAAGGAGCAGAGCAGCATTAGGCTGATAACGACGTGAATCATCGTAGCGATGCGTTATAGGGTTGTAAATTGCCTGTTTCTCTGTCGGCAATGAATTCAGCACACGCCTGCGATTATTCGACTTTGTGCTGAGTAATATGCCTCTGTAATTTGTCAGGGAAAGAGTCCCATCCAGCTCTCCAGCTTGTAATAGGTAATATTCTTTCAAATTCTTTGTTAGTACAGGGTCATCCAGGAAGTCCTCGATGCGGCTTGCGCCTATTGCTAACGAGTCTAACTTTATCTTCGCCAATGCGAATCGTGCAGTATCACCAGGAGTGACGACATCTGTCAACTTTCTAAGCTCCGTGATACCCACAAGGTTTCCTTCGAAATCGGTGAACTTCTTGAGAGGCAGCTTGCCCGCCTCAAACAGCGCAACACGCTTAGGGTCTTTCAGATGCCTCAACTTGGTGGCGAACGGTTGCCTGGTTAACCAATCATTGTAGTGTTCTTTCTTAGCCAGCACACCATCCAGGAGCATCACACGCTCAGGCGTGAGCTTTAAGAGGTTGCGTCTTCGCACCTGGGCAACGCCTTCCAGCTTGACGAAGCCGTCCCATGACTTGAACACAGGCATCGGGACAGAGCGGCAGCGGTAGTGCGCCGGTGGGAGATGTGTGAAATCGTCCACAGGATATATCTGGCCATCTCTGTGGATACAAATGTCTGTAGTCTTGCCATCCAACAGCGCTACATACTCCCAACCTCGCAAGGACTCCTTATTGGCCATGAACACTGCATGGTCGGCTTGAGCGGACACAGAAGTTACAGCTGTTGTTGTCAGAGACTTAGATTGCTCCTTGCTGATCTTGAAAGGGTTCTTGCGGCGCACCTCTAGCGCCATCCGCTCCATCGACCAGCCGTCATGCAATCCTGCACGTATGATACCCTCTGTGCGCTTTCTCTCGATACCAGCGATATCACCCCAACCCTCAAGGAGTGTGCGCTCCTTAAAGATAGGTCGTCTCAGCACAATATCTCTCGCGATCTGTCGGTTTGGTTGGTTGATGCGCCAGATCTCACCAACCCCTGTCTCGAAGGATTGGGCTTGAAACGACAATTGATTGCCGATAAGGTCTATCAACGACCTCTCAGAGCTTGTGTTTATGTTCTTGAAGGATTCCATCTGCATTGCACGAAAGTCTTTCATGAAGGGCGCCGCATCCCGCTTCTTCAATGCCCTGCCTTTAAATAGACCGAACGCTGTGTCTCGGCGAGCATCAGATGCCACCACGACTTTGCGTACCATGCCATTCTCAAACTTACTGACAGCTATCCCTCGTTCAACAGATCTGTCAAAGACTTCCGTGTTTACATTCATTTGCTTATGGCCTCTAGCCGCTTATGGCTTTTTTGTCATCGGGGTTATCACTCTCAGGAAGGAAGTCATCATCTGTTACTTCCTTCTGCCCCTCCTCATCGAGGTAGTCCGGGGGAATGATGTCGTTTTTCTTAGCAATTGTGAGCCATAATGAACGCGGAATGAGCTTGGTCTCGTACCATTCGGTAACAAGTCGCAACCATTCTACGCCCAGCGGCATATTACTAAAGTCTTCTGCAAGCTCTAGGTTGACGTCAGTGTCAGTAATGTCTGTGCCATAGCGCCAGTTCACCATAAAGGCGATAATCTGTCGCATAATAGAAACAACCTTACCGCTTAGTGCACCGAGTTGAGCAACCTGCGTAGCATTTCGTAATTCCAATGCCACTCCAGATTGCGCGGTCTCGGGGCTTAACATCCTAATCCCTAGCTTTGCCATTTCTGCTAATGAGCTCTCGATTGACTTTTCCATGCTCTCGAGTGCTTTGAAAGGTGTTTCAAGAATCCCAGGCTCATCCTTCTGCCCGAGCTTCATCCAGTCGCCTAAACCACCAGCGATGGCTGCAGCGAACTCGTCCTCACCCATATCGGTCTTGATATACGGTGTATATGTTGCGGCACCGTACAGGGTGTGGTTCCTTCGGCTGATCTTGTTATATAGCGCGATCTCTTTGGTTATGAAGGGCGTAAGTAGCACAGGGCTAATCCCTATACTCCCATTGAGCGGCCATGCTGGGATGAATTCCAGCGGTAGATCGTTCATCAGCGGAATGTGCGGTGCTCCAACTTCGAGGTATTCGCCCTCACCATCTTTTTCAAAAGTCCTGATCTGGTAGCCTGCTGCAGTCAGCTCATGCACAAAGAGAGTAGGCACTAGTGTTGGATGGAAAGCACCCTCTGCGAAACGCTCTATCTCTTGCCGCAGAATCACCATGGTAAGCATGACAGCGCCCGTGTCACTCGTTCCGTAGCGCCAGTTGATGATGTCAGCTGCTTTCCATAGAACAGGGAAAGGTTTCAAAGCAGTGAGTTGCTCCTTCGTGAACTCTTCCACATCCCTGACGGCGGGGCGGTCTATGTACACCCACGCCCTATTCGTAGGCATCTCTTCCGACAGACTCTCTGCAAGGAAAGCTGCTAATGGGGTATCGTCCCTGCCAAAGCTATTCAGAAGCCAATCGGTGGCCTCTGGTGGGACGGTTGTAGGCAGTGTAACGGATGGCGGCTTGCGTAGCAGTCCATTGATCAGAGTTGCTGAGAATTGCGACACGACGCCAGGCAGTTCTGCCTCAGCGCGATAGAAGTCAAATTGATTCTGCTTCATCTTCGTTGAAAACGGTAAAAGCATGTTTGTGAAATTGACTGTGTCTATGTGGCTATCGAACTTCTTAACGGCATCTTCCCCTTCGAGTAGCGCCTTGTTTCTTTGCCAGACGAGCTCCATCGCAACATAAGCGGGGTGTGGGTCGTCAACTTTTTTCTTTTCTTCGGCTGCTATCGCCATGTCACCTCCTTACTTGTTTCGTAATAGCGCGTTGAAGGCTGCCATCGATCCGTTGAACGTCCTACCTGTTGTGCTGTTGACAGCATGCAGCACGCTATCTTCAGTCATCGTTAGGCGCCATGTGGTTGGTCTACGTTCTTCCTCAGTGAAGGGAGTATCGTCAGAAGATTCAGCTGCTAGTACAACAACCTCAGCTTTCTCTTCTTCGAGCACGTCAATAGCAGCACGTTCAGTGATAGGCTCTCGTGGGGGTGTCAGTTTTATCATTTGCTTCTCCTAGTATTTGGTGCGGTGTGTTTAGTGCGTAGTGTACTGGCGCTGCTCCTGCCGCCGATCTTCAATCCCCAATATATCCATTTAGTACGAATTGTTGGCATCCCTTGGAGAAGTAGAATGTCGATTAGAAATCTGTCCGCCTCTCTGCGAAGGTCTTCATGCGAAGACTTGCCATTAAGCAATCTGACGGCTTCCTCGTTCTCAATCGAATACACACCCGCTTCAATTCCCAAGCGAGGCTCCAATGGTTGCAGAATCAGGATCTGCGCGTTGTCCATGACGCCGTTGCGAAGAAGCTCGTAGATGGGGTCATGGAAGCCTGTTGCGCCCGGCATGAAGTCTGGGGTATCTAGCGTCGGGCCACTTGGTCCATCAGAGGAGTACCCTGCTGACACAAATAAGAGACCTTCCCGCGTCAACGTTATGCGTCCTAGCGTTAGCTCAACTGCGGGGCGATAGTTCGTGAATACCCAAAAAGCTTCGTGTGTTCTATACTTATAACCCGTTGTGTACCTAAGCTTTTCCGACAGACGCATCGGTTTTCTCCTTTTGAAGTTTCTGTTTAGCCGCTAGCTGTTCGCGAAAGGGGACGACGCGTTCCTTCTCTAATAAGGCTCTCTCAACTCTCTCAGGGATCATGATGCCTACTCCTATTCCTGCGACTATCACTTGCCCTGGCGTCATCACTTCAAAATACTGAAAGCCTCCGATAGCGGCACAAGCGATGCCGAGAGTGGTGAGGGCTCTTGCGATAGCTTTCCCATCAGCAAAGAAATAAGCCTTCAGCGGTACGGTGTCATCTGAGAATGCCCAGCGACGCAGGTATGCGAAGCAAGTACCCATCAAACCCGCTAGCACAAATATCAAGCCTGACAGGGCTACCGCCTCATACTCGGCGAGCATCAGATCAATCGCAGCGCAAGTCGCATTAGCAATCTTGACATCTCTGCGGCCTCACGTACCTTCGTGGCGGCATTGTTTGCAAAAACTGCGGCGTCTATGGATTCTGCGAATTCAGCGACTAACTGACGATCGATTAGAAGGCGCTGTTGTTGATCTTCAGAGTATTCTACCCAGTGGGCCTTGATTAACGCCTCCACTGCCCTGTAATGCGCCCCTAATTGGCTGTAGTCACCATGGAAAGCCAACAGCCCAGCACTATCAAGCAAAAGCTTGTTATCCCACGTGGTCGTAAAACGCTCATAGAAGGCAAGCGCGTCATAAATAACCTGCTCTTCCTCATCGGTAAGCGTCGCCGCTGTGATTGTATCGAATAGCTGTTGATCATTCACACGTGCCTCCACTGCATCGGCGTTGTCGCCTAGCTGGACCACGTTTCTCATTGTGGAGCATGCTCCTAATAGCCCCGTAATAACCAGGCACAAGACCAGAATCTCCGTCATCGTCAGTTTTTGCATCTTCTTCCTCTATTGTTGTTGTTCTCATGGCTCACCTACAGCTGCGATTGCGGCTGCCCTGTGGAGGGCCCAAGTCGCCTCATGGGGCTTTCCAGGCCGCCAAGTGCGCAAGTAGTATTTCCAAGAAAGGCTGGGCTCTGAAGCTACCGCCGGTAATCCGAGGGGGTCAGTCCATAGTAGCAGCCTTGCAAAAGCTGTCGCTAATACATCGTTGTACACAATAGCGCTGTATGCATTTTCAGAGGGAATCTCCAAGTCTTTAAGTAACGCCGCGATCACACCCTCTGAGCTAGGATGCTTCAGTACGCCACGTACGCCACCACCGCTTTCGAATTGGTAGAAGCCGTGTGCCGGGCCACCTATTTGGTTCCTGTACTTAAACTTAGATTCCTGCAGCCCTATTGTTAGCAGCATTGTTTCAGCTCTTGCCCCTTGCATTTTTACAGGGAGCAACGCCAAGCCTGGGCGTACCACTAATTCGAGTGCTTTTTCAGGTGTCATAATCGTTGCTCGTGAAAGGTTAATGTCAGGGGTGATGGCTCTAGCCCACGGGTGTGGCCTTCAGTGTCTGTAGCTGTAATCGCGATTCCGTACACGCCTGCGACTGTTACTTGCGCAGCCTCCAGCATCGCTACAAACTCGGTGTCTCTCCTTACAACCCTGTTGGAGATGGTGTTCGACAGTTTGTTTGTAAAACTGATGGCCGGGTTACCCACTAGCGTGAACGTTACTTCCAAGTCGATGATATCAGCTAACGTCAGCCGGGTCTCATCGGGGTGTAGCGGGAAGCGCACATCACTATCGTGCTTCGTATAGAACGTTTTCGATACTGCCATTACTCCTCCTCAACTGTATAGTGTTGCTGTATTATTAAGCTCGTCTGGCACCGCCTAGACGGATCGTTACCTCAACATCACCTGATCGCATGGTTGAAACAGCGTCGCCTGAGCGAAGCGCTACCACAGCTGCACCTGAGCGCATGGCGACTCCGGTATCACCTGAACGCATGAGAACGCCAACCGCACCGGAGCGCATTCCCACCACCACATCACCGGAGCGCATTGTCACCGGCCTACCACTGAGGCGAATCAATCGAATGGCAATAGGCCCCGCTGCCACGATGGCCTGCTGTTTGGCATTGGCAGCGAATGTAGTTTTCACTAGCGTCAATGGAGGCGCGAACGACGTCGCCTCTTGGCGAGAGCTCGCAACCAATGGTGAGACAATCTTGTTAATCGCACCAGCTGATGATGTACTACGCTGTAGCGCACTGTCTGATGTCAACACCCTCTCTACAGTGATAGGCCCCGCTGTAGTTACTGCATTTTGACGACTAGCTTCTGCAAGCGCCACTTTCAATAGGTGCAGTGCAGGCGGCAAGTGTGATACTGCGGCTTGCCTAGCGTCTGTTGCAGCTGTTGCTACGATCTTGCTAATAGCACCGGACAGAATGGTACCCGTCTGTTGCACGCTCGCTGCTGCAAGTGGCTTTAGAAGTGTGACAGGACGAGTTGTTGCAGATGAGGCCTGCTCGTTGGCGACGGCTGCTAACGGCTTGATCAACACCAACGGCAACGGCAAGTGCGATACTGAGGTTTGCCTAGCGTCTGTTGCAGCTGTTGCTACGATCTTGCTAATAGCACCGGACAGAATGGTGCTTGTTTGCTGCACGCCTTCCATCGCTATCGCCTTAGTAAGCGTGATAGGGGGCGAGCAGACAGATGCTGTCTGCTCATTAAACTGCGTTGTCAGCGGTTTAGTCAGGAGCAGCGGCAGTGACAGCGGTGAGCTTGCTGCTTGCTTGACATCTGTTGCGGTTGTCGCTACGATCTTGGTTATTGCGCTGGTGGTGACGCTGCTACGCTGAGAGACGCTCTCTGCAGTCAACAGTTTGACTACCACGATTGACTCCAGCTCTGACGTCGCGGTCTGTATACTACCACTGACGATTGGCACTTTTACCAATGCAAGTGGTGGGGCGTACACTTCAGACGCTTGTCGCAACGGTCGTGAGGCAGGTGTTGTAACCTGCTGAATCTCGGCTGTCGCAGCAGCATTCGCTTGCTGTGAATCCTCTGTGGTCAGGGTCATATCGACTGTGACAGGCGGTGTCTCTACTGTTGAAGGTTGCTTGCTATTAGTACCATACAGCACCACCTCAGTATCGATACTAGCGCTCGTCGATATAGCGCTCTGCACAATGCTGTTTATGCGAAGGACAACCTCAACCCCCACAGCGGCTATTGTGCTGGTCGCCGCTTGCCTGGTGCTCACGCCCGCGAGTGTTACCACGGATGCTTGTAATAGGGTGACCTGTGAACTACCTGCTTGCTGCACTGCTGTTGCTGCCAAGCCCATGACAGACGCAGCCAGCGTACCATGGGGGGAGACAGCAACCTGGCTGCTCCCCGCAGATACCAGGGTGGTCTCTATGGAGACCAACCCTTCTACCGAAACATCTGATGTCTGATAGATGCTAGCGGTTGCCAGTGGGTGTGACACAATAACCTTGCCTGCCGCAACCCCTGCTGCTTGCTGTGCGTTACTTGCCACTAACTCTACAATCCTTCCTGTAGAGGAGGCTGATAGCTCCGCAGGTGACGTTTCGGCTATTGCATTAAAACCTAGCATGGCATACCCCTAGCTTGTGAATTGCCTATTCGGCGGTCTTAATAGGCCAACAATCAAGCGTTAGCCAGCTGCGACTGCTGCATCTGCATCTGCTTGGATCTCCTCAGCTTGGGCGAGATCCGCGTCGGCGTCGCTGAGGGTTGGGTATCGGACTGATACTACCTTGGTAACGACGTCAATTGAGAGCCGCCACAATGCTGTATCTGCGGGGACGGTTGCGACGATATGCTCTTCAGTGATGGCTTCTGGTGCAAAACACCAAGCGTCGCCGGTTGGGTAAAAGATGGCTTCCATTATAACGTACCTCCTTCGTAAGTAATTCGACCATTTGTTGGCCAGTAATTGACAGTCATGAACCTCGGGTAGGACGTAGAGTAGTGAATGCCGGTAATCCCTGTCTTGAAATTCTGGCTCGCGGACAAGTTAGCGTTGTTAGCAATGCCTGGCAATGTCGAGGTTATTCCCAATGAAGAGTGGGTGTAAACGGTGGATGACGTATGGCTTGTACGATTCGTCAGCCCGAAGTCCCAAGAGCAGTGCGTGACAGCGGCACTATCTGTGTTGCTCCCGTTCAGCCAAACAAAGCCGCTCTTTCCTATAGGCAACATAGCACCGCCACCTGAAGCCGAAGTTTGCAAGGCATGGACGCAGCGTCTAGGATCCTCTGTTGAGAATATATGGCAAAGCATCCCACACCCATAGTAATAGTAGGGGGTGTAAGCTGCCGCCCACTTGCCGTCCCAAGTCAGGTTCATCTTAGTGTAGTAAGCGGCGCCTTGTGACACACCGTAGCTAGTCGTTCCGTTGACAGAGGTAAAGTGCACCACTGCACCGTTGCCACCTGAGAGGTCGTAAGTACTAGCGTACAAGCTATTGCTATTTCGGTAAGAGATCCCAACCCAGCCATTGTCACCTACGACAACAACCTTGTCGCTGTAGTTCTGACCATCTGCTGTCTGCATCGTGATCTCAAACTCTGTCACAGTCGCAGCGGCAAAGAATTCAGCCAGCGATGCGCATGTGTTCAAGTTCACCGTGCTTACGAACTTGGTTGCGGTGCAAGCAGTCGAGTTGGCACTATGGATTGTAACTAGCGTCTTGGTATTCTCATTGTAGCCTACAGAGCCTATACCGACAGTCTTTGTCCGGCTTATTGACTTGGTATTCAACGCGAACGAGTCAATAATCGTATCCAACCGCGTGAGACCCGGGGACTCATAGAAGGTATTGTGATGCATCGAGAAGTTACGGCGAGGGCGCATGCCTTCTGGCATTACGTGATTGACCAGTTTACCCCCTAGGACCCCCTTGGTACCAGCCCCGCTGATAAACTGATTGAAACGTTGGGCACCCGTGGCAGACACACTGCCAAACAGTGCTTGTGGGTACTGGTCGTTCTGATGCAACGACTGTGTGAAGCTCCCGTAATGACTCAATGTTTGCGTGGTCATTACGGAGTTAGTGACGCCGGCATCAGCCCCAGGATTGCTGTAGGCAAACATTGGGTCCCCCATCATCCCATACTGTTGGGTTACGGTGGTGGTGGCGACAGCCCCCCAGGGAGCTGACACTACTTGAAACTGGGAGTCCAAGTTCAAGGATGTTGCACCTTGGCTGTTAAAATCGCCGCCATACATATTGAACAGTGGGTAGCCTTCGATTCGAGGATCGACTGCACCCGCAACGATAGTTGATAATTTTGCCATTACAAGGCACCTCCTGCGTATGTAGTCCTGCCGTTTAACGGCCAAAAGTTCACGGTCAAGAATCTTTGGTAAGACGTGGTGTAGTTACCACCCGTGAGGCCTGTTTTCACATTGATCGTAGCTGTCAACAGCCCATCATTAGCGATGCTAGGTAGGACGTTACCAACAGCTAGTGACGTGTGCGAGTACACAGTAGACACTGTGTGGTTTGTCCTATCGGTATGCTTGAACTCAAAGTCACATGCGCCTACGGCGTTACCATCCGAGTTCTGCCCATTGAACAAGGTGAAGCCGCTCTTTCCTATAGGCATCATGGCACCACCGCTTGCACTGGCGGATTGCAAGATACGGAAACAGCGTCTAGGATCCTCTGTTGAGAATATATGGCAAAGCATCCCACTCCCATAGTAATAGTAGGGGGTGTAAGCTGCCGCCCACTTGCCGTCCCAGGTGAGGTT
>Ga0307985_10000424_pt1 | contig 25450 bp, 22 predicted proteins | sample EllFjometageno80_FD_203155 | JGI IMG/M metagenome (GOLD analysis project Ga0307985, IMG submission 203155) | Marine microbial communities from Ellis Fjord, Antarctic Ocean - #80 | ecosystem: Environmental > Aquatic > Marine > Unclassified | place: Southern Ocean | collected 2014-10-09 | reverse complement strand
AGACCTCGTCGAGAAGAAGCTCTCGCAGGGTGACAGGCAAGATCGCCTCTACCTCGCCTGGATTCGGAACCAGACCCTGAGGCGGTCCGTCGAGCATGCCGACATAGGGGTGAACTAGGGAGCCGCTGCCGCCGGTGACAAACCAGTCGAGCGCACCGACCACCGTGACAGAGGAGCGGTCGAGGCTGACTTCTTCTTCGGCCTCGCGCAGTGCCGTATCAATATGGTCGACGTCGGTGTCGTCGTGTCGACCGCCTGGAAACGAGACCTCGTGAGTATGGGCCCGCAGCGTCGGACTACGTCGAGTCAGCAAGACTGTCGGCTCGCCTTCATCGACGAACAACGGCACCAGGACCGCCGACGTCTTGCCGGTAGCGGGTAGTCCTCGATCGGCAAAGGCCGGTTCGTACCGTGCGAGCCGCTCGCCAAGCATGTCGAGATCAACGTGTCGGTCACCTTCCGGCAGGTGGTTCCAGGGCGGAGGGCCACCCAGTCGCATATCGGGTGGGCGAGGGATCTGCTGAGGACCCCCACGCCCATTCGGCGCGGTGATCATGGCAGCAAGCTCATTCGCTGGTGTCGAGTGCCTCGACCATGTCGGCGAAACCGTTTTCGGTGAGACCTGCAAGGGCTACTTCTGGCGTCATCTTGCCCTTCTCCCAGGTCATCCAGATATCGAAGACTGGCATCAACGCTTCGTTGTCGGCTGCAAGCGTTTCAAGGACCTTATCTAGCCCACCGATTTTCAGATCGGCCATGGATCGACCTGGCAGCACATCCTCGCCACCTTCGGTCCAGACCCGCCAAGCTTCGGCAATCTTGTTCAGATCGGGTGCGGGGCGCTCAAAGGTCGTCACCAGGGCAAGGTTACCCACCGATCTTTGCGCATCGGCCCTTACCGCGTCTTTACTCATCGCTCGTAGCCTGGCTGTCGTGATGACTAGACCAGCACCTAGATGTACAGCTTTGATAGTAGGAATAACGCTTCTGCTGGCTGCCTGCGGCCGCGGCGGCAACGATACAGAAGCATCGAGCGAGCCGACGGCGCTTCCGGCGCCAACAGCAACGGTTGCATCACCAACTTCGGAACCCACCGTTGGCCCCGAACAAACCGCCACACCTGTACCCCCGACACCGCAGCCAACGCCGGAACCAACTGCCGTGCCACCAACACTAGAACCAATACCAGAACCAGAACCAGAACCAACCGAAGCTCCTGTCGAGGATCCCGACGACGTAGAAACCACCGATGATTCCGAAGCCCCTTCCGATAGTGCTTCGGAATCAACCGATGAGACCGGAGACGACAGCGCTGAAACGGCCGACGGGGCAGCGGTACCAGGCGGTGCAGCCATCTTTTCTGCTTCATGCGCAAGCTGTCATGGCGCAGACGGCGCCGGCACCAGTCTGGGGCCAACCATCCTTGGGATTGGACAGTTCTTCGCTGAAGACACATCTTCGTTGATTAGCCTCGTCACCAATGGTGGCACCAACATGCCCGAATTCGGGACCAAGCTGACCACCGGCGAGGTCGATGCTGTCGTACAATACGTCGTGGCTACCTTCCAGTAGCTAGGAACCAGACAAGGACGGCCGTTATGGATTGGGGAACCCTCTTCCTTATTGCGGCAGGTCTTGGCATTGCGTTCTTCATGCATCGATCGAGCAAAACGACGGCAGTTGTGGCAACAGAACATCAAGTCCCTATTCCCGAAGGTGGCCTCGAAGCCATCGAGTACTTTTGGCGGCCTGGTTGACCGTTCTGTGCCAGGCTCAGTTCGGGCCTTAAATCAGCTGGTATCCCGATGAACGAACGCAACATCTGGGAGAACCCAGACGATGCCGACATCGTTCGCTCGGTCGCCGACGGCAATGAGACGGTTCCCACCGTCATTATTGGCCCTATCGGCATGGTGAACCCCAGCGTCAAGCAGGTGCAAGCAGCGCTGCAAGAGCACGCTCCCCACCTGCTCTAACCGTCTGAGAGTGCTGAGCCAGGCATGGCGCGGCCAGGAACGGCCATTATTCGCATCCATGAACCACGAGGGTGCAGGCCGTGGCGGGAAAATTCATACTTTTTGGCTGCAGAGGAACCAAAGTATCCCCTTCAGGCGTCAGACATATAGACACCGCTGATGATGAAGGATTCTCGACATGCCCACCACGACTGACCTTGACTTCGCCCGCCGAAGTGTGACCTATCTTCTGGAAAATGGGTACCGCGCCGAGCAGATCGTGAGCGTGCTCACCAATGAGCTCGCGATCACCGTCGACGCTGCCCACGGGCTCGTCAGCGAAACCACCACTCTCGTCGCAGCCTGATCCACCTTCCGGTGAAATCTGAAGCCAATCTGGCTGCAGCTCGGCTGTAACCGGCCTCAAGAAATCACGAAGTTGGTGGACGAAAACGACCGATGCCGGGCCTAAAGGCCCGGCATCTAATCGAATTTGGTGTCCACCCGAGGCTCACCGGGACGTCGAGCATTTAGCTCGGACAGCCGCAGCGAAGCAAGGCGGACTGCCTTACATCATGCCGCCCATGCCACCCATGGGATCGCCGCCACCCATTGGCATTGCGCCAGCAGGTTCAGGCTTGTCGGCCACGAGTACCTCGGTGGTGAGGAGCAGGCTTGCGATTGACGCTGCATTCTGCAGTGCCGCACGGGTCACCTTGGCTGGATCGATGACGCCGGCCTTAACCATGTCAACCATCTCGCCGGTTGCAGCATTGAAGCCGTTCGTACCCTTTGCCTTCTCGACCTGCTGGACGATGATGGCACCTTCGTGGCCAGCATTGTCTGCAATGAGCTTGCAAGGCGCAGCGAGTGCGTTGTAGATCGACTGGGCGCCAGTTGCTTCGTCGCCGGTCAGGTCTGCAACGACCTTGGCAACGGCAGCACGGGCCCGCACGAGTGCGGTACCGCCACCAGCAACAACGCCTTCTTCGATGGCTGCACGAGTAGCAGACAGCGCATCTTCGATACGGTGCTTCTTCTCTTTGAGCTCAACTTCGGTGGCTGCGCCAACCTTGACCACGGCAACGCCGCCGCTGAGCTTCGCGAGACGCTCTTGCAGCTTCTCACGGTCCCAGTCGCTGTCGGTGTTCTCGACTTCGGCCTTGATCTGAGCGATGCGACCTTCGACGTCGGCCTTCTTGCCCGATCCTTCGATGATGGTCGTGTTGTCCTTGGTGATGACAACCTTGCGAGCCTGACCGAGCATGTCGAGCGTTACCGCGTCGAGCTTGAGTCCGACTTCTTCGGCTACGACCTGGCCGCCGGTAAGGATGGCCATGTCCTGAAGCATTGCCTTGCGACGCTCGCCAAAGCCAGGGGCCTTGATAGCGACCGAGGTGAAGGTGCCACGGATCTTGTTCACTACCAGAGTTGCCAGGGCTTCGCCCTCGACATCTTCGGCGATGATCAGGAGTGGCTTACCGGCCTGCATGACCTTTTCGAGTACAGGAAGAACTTCTTGTACTGAACCGATCTTGCCCTGGTTGAACAGGATATACGGTTCTTCAAAGACGGCCTCTTGGCGCTCTGGGTCTGTGACGAAGTATGGCGAGAGGTAGCCCTTGTCGAACTGCATGCCCTCGACGAAGTCGAGGTCCATACCGAAGGTATTGGACTCTTCGACGGTTACAACGCCGTCTTTGCCAACCTTGTCGATGGCTTCAGCAATGGTCTCGCCAACACTTTGGTCTGCAGCCGAGATGGCAGCGACCTGAGCGATCTCTTCCTTGCCACCGACCTTCTTAGACTGCTTAGCAATGGACTCAACCGCTGCCTTAACTGCTGCTTCGATGCCGCGCTTGAGGCTCATCGGGTTCGCACCAGCTGCAACATTGCGCAGGCCCTCTTGCACGATGGCCTGAGCAAGAACGGTGGCGGTGGTTGTGCCATCGCCAGCAACGTCGTTGGTCTTGGTAGCAACTTCTTTGACGAGCTGTGCGCCCATGTTCTCGAAAGGATCTTCGAGCTCAACTTCACGAGCGATGGACACGCCATCGTTCGTGATGGTCGGTGCACCGAACTTCTTGTCGAGAACAACGTTACGGCCCTTTGGGCCGAGGGTGACCTTGACGGCATCAGCGAGTTTGTTGACGCCCGCTTCGAGACCGCGACGAGCTGCGTCGTCGAACTTTAGGATCTTGGTCATCGTCGACTACTTGACGGTCGCGAGCACGTCGCGAGCCGACAGGATCAGAAGATCTTCGCCACCGGAACTGATTTCGGTGCCGCCGTACTTTGAGTACACCACGGTGTCGCCAGCGGCGACGTCCATAGGGATCAGTTCGCCGGTGGTGTCGCTGCGCTTGCCAGGACCCACAGCAAGGACTTCGCCCTGTTGTGGCTTTTCCTTGGCAGTGTCGGGGATAACGAGACCACTTGCGGTCGTTGCTTCGCCCTCACTTGGGCGGACAACGATGCGGTCCTCTAGAGGCTGAAGGTTCATCGAGGCTCTCCTAAAAATTAAGCTCGAGATGTGTCTTTATGGATGGCCAAGCGCTCTCCACAAGCGTTGACCGGATCACCTGACGAGAGTTAGCACTCTCGACAGGCGAGTGCTAACTCTAGTGGTGGGCACGCCGTAGTCAACCTTCGAAACAGAGGTTTTTGAGCCGACTATGAACGATCTAGGCAACCCAGTTGAGCTTCAGGTTCGGTTCGGCTCCCAAGTCGAGCCCAGACGGACCATCGGCGTTGAGTCGCCACCAGGCCGCAGTCGCGATCATTGCTGCATTATCGGTACACATTGACCGGCTCGGGATATAGGCACGAACGCCGCTCTGCACCGAGTAATCCAGCGTGCGCTCACGCAACTCGCTGTTTGCCGCAACGCCGCCAGCAAGACAAATAGCTGTGGCACCTACTTCTTCTGCTGCCCGCTTTGCTTTGGCCAGCAGCACGTCGACAACTGCGGCTTGAAACGATGCCGAGACGTCTTCGGCTGAAACATCGGGGTTTTTGCGGACATGGTTGATTACGGCAGTCTTAAGCCCGCTGAACGAGAAGTCGTAGCCATTGTTGATCATCGGGCGGGGGAACTTGATGGCCGTTGGGTCACCCTGGGTCGCCAGTTGATCGATGACCGGTCCGCCCGGATACCCAAGGTCGAGATAACGGGCGACCTTGTCGAAGGCCTCACCCGCTGCATCATCCACGGTCTGGCCAATCAGGCGGTACGTCCCGTGATCCTGCATCTCGATGAGCATTGTGTGGCCACCAGAAACAAGCAAGACCACAAGGGGGAACTGCAAGCCAGGCTCTTCAAGGAGGCCTGCGTACAGGTGACCTTCGAGATGGTTGACGCCGATGAACGGAATACCCCACGTGAGCGCCAACGCTTTAGCGGCGCTCACACCAACCAAGAGCGAACCAACAAGACCCGGCCCGTAGGTGGCGGCAACGGCAGTAAGTTGCTTGCCCGTGCGACCAGCTTCGACCAGAGACTGTGCGACCACAGGGGTGATCAGTTCGGTGTGGGCTCGACTGGCGATCTCAGGCACGACGCCCCCGAAGCGGGCATGCAGATCAACCTGGCTGCTAACGACCGACGACAAGATCGTCTTGCCGTCGACGACGACCGATGCTGCGGTCTCGTCACACGAGGTCTCGATGCCAAGAATGGTCTGTCCTGGTGTTTCGGTCATGCTGCGGCTCCTGCGTCTCGATCGACTTCGGTGTGGTCATGTGCTGCTTGTAGCTCTGCCAGCCGTTCGCGCCACGAATCTGCGCACACATCAGCTACCGCCATGACAACAGCGTCGGTGCTGCCCTGGTCATCACTGCGGTCATAGAAGCTCCGCTCGACTCCGACGGGCACGAACCCAAAGCGACTGTACATTCGTTGCGCTCGCCGGTTGGCGGGTCTGACTTCGAGTTGAAGATTTGCTACATGGGGCTTATCCAGCACCTGGTTGATCAAGGCCAATAGCATGGCGGTGGCATGGCCGTACCCATGGTGGTGCGCCGCTACGGCGACGTTGGTGATCCGGCAAGACGAGGCATCGATCCAGGCCGCTGCGTGGCCTACGACACCAGCGTCAGTCTGTGCAACCAGGTGGACTCGGTCGCTCTGTTCCACCTCGTCGAGGAACATGCGGTATGACCATGTCTGGCCGTGCGCTTCGACATCAATCGTTTGCAACGCTGGGATGTCGGTCTCGACTAGTGGACGCATTGTGCGCCCATGTATTGGACTAGGTATCCCTGGGTTAAGGGTCATGGCGCAGGCCTGGTCTGCCAATTGACCTCGGCGTCGGGGCGTCGCAGATAGAGCGGCTTGATCTCAGCCGGCTGCACGAACTCTTCGCGCAGCGCCCGGGCGTGTGCGAGCGCGACCAGAGATGCCGCCGACGGATACGCCAGACTTTCGTCCGCGATCTCGACCTTGGTCAGGCCTTCGAGCATGTCGCGATAGCGAAGGGCCCCATCCCCAACGACCAGGCACTCGGTGCTGGCGGCTTGAAGCTCGCCATAGAGATCATCGGGAGTGACCACGTGTGGTTCACTTACGCGTTGCACGCCACCTGGCACCTGGCGATAGAACGCGGTGAACAATTCGCCTCGGCGAGCGTCGATGGTGGCAGCGATCAGCCGACGAGAGTGTCGCACAGGGAATGCGAGCAGGTCCAAGCTGCTGACACCGATCATCGGCACGCTGAGTCCAAAGGCGGTTGCCATCGCAGTCGAGATACCGACTCGAAGACCAGTAAAAAGGCCTGGGCCGACGTCAACTGCAACCACGCTGATTTCGCTGATGTCGATACGTGCCTGTGCCAGCGTGAACTCGATCTGGGGCGCCAGCGACTCGGCATGACGGCGTCCGCGTGCCGAATGGGCAGACGCGAGCACACCTTCGTGCCCGCCAATAGCGCAACCGACCTGGGCCGTCGCGCTCTCGATTCCAAGGATGAGCATCAAGCGTCCTGTCGGTCGGTGATCAGGTGATCTGCCAGTGCATCACGAAGTCCTGGAACTCGAGCCGTCCAGTCAGGTCCGACCGCGATCAGTGAAATTTCGCGGTCGTCATCGCCGTCGCCGAACCCGAACGACAACAGGGCATAACCGGCCGGAAGCGCTGGAGCGATCGTGTCTCCCCACTCGATGACCACGGCGCCTTCGCTCTCGAACAGCTCCGGCAATGCCAAGTCGATGACTTCTTCGATCTGGCCAATCCGGTACACATCGAGATGATGCAACGTCAGGCGTCCACCTTCGTACTGCTGGTGCAGTGTGAATGTCGGACTCGTGATGTGTTCGACGATGCCCAGTTCAGCGCCAAGCGCTTTGGTAAACGTTGTCTTTCCTGCGCCCAAGTCACCCCCCAGAACGAGCACGTCGTTCGGTTGCAAGACGCGAGCGATCGCCTGAGCGATAGCGGCAGTGTCGTCAGGTCCAGATGATCGGGCGGCGAGATCGGCGAGGCGGTCCACCTCCAGAATTTACCGCCCCTAACGCCCAGCCCTGCGTACAAGTTGTTACAAACTGTCTGCAGGTCTCAGCGCTTTGTGGTCACGATCAGTCGGTCTAGCGCTTCGTCATGGGTATGTGCCGATGCTGCAGCGTCGAAACGTCCCATCGATACCCGTAGACCCTTGACCCTGTCTCGAGCCGCATCGATGTCGTGTAACACGGTCCGCAGACCGGCTCTCAACTCCCCATCGCTGTACAGCGCTGCCTCGTGCCACTGTGGTTCAATCAGCTCGGGAAAGCTGAGCCGAGTCGGCAGAACCGGCACAGCGCCAGCAGCAAGGGCCTCGACGATGGCGATGCCGAAGAACTCATGGTCGGCCGCGCTCACCACGATGTCGCAGCTGAGAAGCAGTTGCTGGTATGCGTCGTCTGGCAAATAGCCGTGATGATCGATCCGGTCCCCGAGTTGTTCGTGCACCCATGCGAAGTCAGGGTTATTGGGCCGCTGATTCTGGCCAGCCAACGCGACGGTGAACGGAACACCCTCGTCAGCGAGCTGAGCAAGTGCCGAGAAGACGGCCTGCGGGTTCTTGTCGTGATCCCAGCGTTGGTTCCACAACACCCGAGGCACCGGGCGCTCGGTGCGGTCCCCCGAGATCAGGGCGGCGGCTTCGACTCCAGGCCAAAGGACCGATGCCCGTGCGAAAACTGGGTCGATCAGATGCCTGTGTGTTGGCGCTGGCTGCGAACCAAGCAACCCGGGTAGAGCGTTCTGCAGTGCCTCTCGATGAAACGAAGAGTTGAACCACACCGCATCAGAGACGACAAGTGACTGCCAGTTGACCAGTGCGGCCGATGTGTCGGCACGCTGGTTGGGAGCAAGCGGGTAGAGGAGCTGACTCTCGTGCACATAGACGGCGAGGGGCGTGTCTCCAAGTGAGCGACGGGCGTGTCCAGCAAAGGCGGCAACGTCGACCAGCCCACTGACCACGACAGCATCCGCTCGGCCGTCCGCCTCGACCGTAGCGTTGAAGTCAGCAGCCAAGGTCACAGCGCCGCCACGCAGACGCCACCTCCAGAACTCATCAGGATGAGTCACCAACGAGATTTCGTGTCGGCTGTGACGGATCCAGGAATCAGCCCAAGAACGATGTGACCCGCCGTAGTACGACTCGACCAGAACCACCCGAGCCATACGCTTTTCCGCTCTTAGAGATAACGACGACGGACGCGTCGTCCTATGTCGCACAGAATCTCGTAGGCAATGGTGTCCAATTGCGCCGCAATGTCGTGCACCGTGATCGACTCGGTTCCCTGTTTGCCAATGATCACGACTGGATCGCCCTCGATATCGCAGGCGTCGGGGCCGAGGTCGATCATTGCCTGGTCCATGGTGACCACGCCGATGATGGGGCGAAGCTTGCCGCCCACGATGACATGGCCACCGTTACGGTAAGAATCGCGGCGCAGCCCGTCGGCATAGCCCATTGGGATTGTGCCAACGATGGTCTCGGCATCGAAGGTGTGTTCGAAGCCATACGAGATTGCTTCGCCAGCAAAGACCCGCTTGGACATCGACAGCTGTGTCGTCAGAGTCATGGCTGGTTCGAGACCAAGTTCGCTGCCGATACCAGCGGCTGGTTCAATTCCATAGGTGCTGATGCCAACTCGCACCATGTCGAACAACGCATCATGGCCTGCCAAAAGGCCAGCCGAGTTGGCAGCGTGGATGATCACCGAGTCGTCGATTTCGTCACGCAGCACCTCGAGCAACGAACGAAATCGTTCAAGCTGCACTCTCGTCTCGGGCCGGTCCGGTTCGTCTGCTACAGCAAGGTGCGTCCACACTCCGCCCAGCTGGATATCTGGCTTATCGGCGATTGCCCGTACAACCTCGAGAGCAAGGCTTCCATCGGCTGACTCTCGATTGCCCGCGGGACGGAGCCCGACTCGGTTCATGCCCGTGTCCAGGTTCAGATGGACATCGACAGGCACGGTGAGTCGTCGAGACCGTGCTGCAGCGTCCAGTGCCGCGATCCCGATGGAGGAGTACACCGTTGGTGTCAGGTCAGCTTCGACGACTTCGAACATCTCAGCTGGGTGAGGCTCGGACAGCAAAAGTATCGGAGCAGTGATGCCGGAGCGGCGAAGCTCGATGCCTTCTTCGACGAACGCAACCGCGATCCACGTCGCGCCGGCATCGAGCGCCGCTCGCGTACTCGCCACGCTGCCATGGCCATATCCGTCGGCCTTTGTGACGACACAGACCTGAGCCGGCGCAGCGTGGGCGACAAGCCGTTCAACATTACGGCCGATAGCGCCAAGGTCGATAGCTGCTTCGGTTGGACGCATAACAATGCTCCGTGGGGCGGATTGGGCAGCAGACACTCTGCGTCCGACGCATGTGTTGCTGACCAAGACGCTAGCAGGGCGCTCAAAAACACATACCGCACGACGCAACAGCGGGACGCTATTTTGCGTGTGGCGGGTCTCGGTTGGAAGTTGCCTTAAGAAGGTGGCCGGTGATCGCGCTCAGACCATCGAACAGGTCCGAGACAATAAACCCATGCTGCCGTGTTTGCCCAGCGGCGACCTCCCGCATCTCGGCCGGAGTGACGATCGGGATCATGATGGACGAAGGCTCAGCTGTCGTTCGTTCGCCAGTGGTCGGCGATCAGCACCGCAGGGCGCACGAGCAGTTCGTCGAGCGGGATCGCTGTAAGCGGCGCCTCGTCAAACGAAGCCTCAGTTTCCAACACGGCATCGCGAATTTGGTCATAACGACTGTGATACGCCTGCAGGACCGCTCGTACCAGGTTCGACTCTAATGAGTCGGCAAGTTTGATGTAAAGAAGCGTGATCCCAACGGTTTGGGTGTCTTTCACCTCGGGCACGAACGCGATTAATCGTTGATCTCGACGCCCTCGGGTGATCAGCACCCGGCGTTCGGTTGCCACTCGGTGTTTGGTACCGCGCAATACCGGATCGGTGTCGACACGCGAAGCGATACCCACCGATACGCCACCCCGGTCGATGATGGAAATGGTGGCATCACCACTGACCACGTCGCCTTGTATGCCGTAGCGGGTGAAGCCCAGGACTTCGACCACTGCAGGGTCGATGCCAGCGAGGGTGCGCAATGTGCTGTACGTAAGAGCATCGCGAGATGCGCCGACTTCGATCGTCTTCGCAACCAATGGCACGTGCAAAAGGCTTTCGTCGGTCCGGCTGATGCCAACTGTCACCGTCTTGGCCTGATGTTTGATGGCGTCGATCGGGCGTGTCAGCTCGTCGATGCCCTTGGCTAGCGCCCGAGCCAGATCGTCGATCACTACCGCCGGGGTGCCGATCTTGCCGAAATCAAGCCCGTACGACCCAAGCTCAGCTACACCGGACGCATACCGAAGCAAAAGCGCCATATCAACAGCGATCGAACTAGAAAGGTGCCCGTTATAGCGCCGTTGGCGCAAGTCGTTGCCAAACGCCAAACGAGCCCGTGTAATCGCTGGTTGGAGACGAGCGAGCATGTCCGAGCCATAGCTATCGGGCTGCGATGCAATCTCGGCCTCGATCGATGCACGAAGCTTGCGAAGCGGCATGGCGAGTGAATCGATTGCCAAGGCGGCCTCGTAGCCGAATAGATGACCAACAACTGCAGACAGAACGAAGCCAAGTTCAGGTTCCACATTCGGAACGCTGATCACATCGGCTGTACCGAAGCGGGTCTCGTCGGCAAAGGTGATCACAACCGGGGTCGCTTTGTGTGCCCTGAAGATCGCAACTTCCTTGACGGCGTCGGCCGCGGTGCTGCCCTCCAGGCCTGCAGCACAAACCAGGATGAGTGGCTCAGACGAAAGGTCAATGTGCTTCTTGTCTTCGATGCTGTCGCACGCGATCGCCTTGTAACAAAGCTCGCTGAGTTTGACGCGGACTTCTTCGGCAGCGATGCGGTTGCTCCCGCTGCCAACAATCGCCCAGTACTGCTCGCTGGGGGCGACTCGGGCTGCCACTTCGCCGATGAGTTCGCGAGATGCAATAACAGATTCCATAGCCTGAGGAAGTTCCATTAGGCCAGTCAGGACTCGTTGCGTCATAGCGTCAGCACCGCTTGATCGACCAACCTCATCGGCGATGGCCGTCGCAAGAAGGAAGCCTGCCGCTATCTGACTATAAAAGGCCTTGGTCGACGCAACACTCATTTCGACGTCTCGCCCGTCGCTCGTATAGAGCACGCCGTCTGCCTTATCGGTCAAATCGCTACCACGCCGATTGACGATGCCGATGACCGACGCACCGCGTTCGCTAGCCAGGTCGACGGTCCGGTTGGTGTCGGTAGTAGTGCCCGACTGGCTCACGGCGACGATGAGCACATCGCTCATGTCCGATTCCATGCCGAAGCCTGACAGTTCGGTAGCCAGGTCGTAGCTGACTTGCAGACGCTTTCCATCGACCTGGGCCGCCAATGCCTCGGCGAACGAACGAGCTGCGATAGCGGCGGTTCCTTGACCGATGCCCAATACACGAGTGATTGTGCCGTCGCTAAGCGACTGGCGAACAGCTGCGGGCAACGTGCGGTCGCCGAGTTGGACGTGATAGCTCTCGTCGGCCTCGATGAGCTTGCCCCTCAACGTGTTACGAAAGGAGTTCGGCGCTTCAGAGATCTCTTTGAGAAGAAAGTGTGGATACCCGGCCCGGTCGATGTCGCTGGTGGTGATCTCGGCCGTGACAACGTCAGATTCAAGCATTGGCAGCGGTGTGCCGTCGTAACTCTGACGAGACAGGCCGTGCAGCGTGCCGGCTTCGTTTCGATCCAGCGTCAGGATCTGGCCACGAGCAGATGCTGGATTCGTGGGATCAACCGGCGTCTCGCCGTCGAGGCGCACATAGTTGGACGTCAACTCAACCACGCCATAAGGCTCGCTGGCCACGACGTAGGTATCTTCGGCCAGGCCGACATAAATTGCCTGCCCGCTGCCACGCTGAGCTAGTCGCAACACATCTGGCTCATGGGCTCCAGCCAAGGCAATTGCGACCGAGCCATCAAACGATGCCACGCAGGATCGGAAGGCCTCGGCGGCGTCCTGGCCGCTGCGGACATGGTCCGCTACCAGCGACGGGATCACTTTGGCATCGGTCGTAATGGTGGCGGGGAAGCTCAGGCCGGCTTCGGCGGCCAAGTCCACGTAGTTGTCGACGTCACCATTCAGTGCAGCGACGAAGTACGGGTCGTTGGGGTGCGCTTCGACATCGCTATTGACCGGGTGTGCGTTCGCTTCGCTAATGATGCCTACGCTGGCCCAGCGGGTGTGGCCCACAACCATGGCTTGTGCGCCTTCGTTTCCAAGCAGCTGGACCAGTAAGTCGTCGGCCGCGATTGCTCGCCGGAGCGCAGCTGTGTTGTCGCCCAGGTCGCCTATCTCTGCCGATTCCTTGTAGACGAAGCTGACGACGTCGCCGACACGACGAACGGCATTGTTCACGAACGAGGGGTCACCGCTTCGCTCTGAGATCGAGCGAGCCAGGGCTGGGTCATCAAGGTTCTCGCCATGTCCGCTAATGAACAGGTGTAGTCCTAGCGAATCGCGGCCACGGACTTCGAGCCGGTCGAGCGCCGACAATGCATCGTGCACCGAGCACAACGCTGCGATCTGGCTATGAGGTGCGCCGGACCCACCGAGTGCGCGAATGCCTTCAGGGACGCTCAGACGATCGCGTAGCACCGCCCACAAGGTGTCCTTGACCGAGCGACGAGCGGCGTTGAGGTCTTCGGCGATCACGATGCCGCGTTCGAAGGCCTCGTCTGCTGCCGATGTCAGCGCATTTGCTCGCGGTTCCAGTTGGGCGGCGACTTCAGATGCGAGCCCTGACGATTCCATGAGTGCTATTGCTCCGGGGACACCGAGCAATAGTGCATTTAGTTCTTGCAGCGATCGCTGGCACTCGTTCAGGGCTTCGACGCTGTCAGTGTCGAAAGCCGCTGTAACAGCGTTCACCAGCGTAAGCACTTGGTCTGAGGTCGGAACGGCGCGAGTCGACAGTCGACGGACAATGGCAACGATTCCGCACATAAGTGGGTAAGCCTAGGATGCCGACGCTGCAGGAAGTGGGCAGCCACTCGTCACATGGCAGCAGGCTCAGCTGAACTTGTCACCCAAGATGTCCTAACCAGCGAGCACCAGAGCGACGACCTCAAGGCGTGTGTCTCTCTATGCGCACTTCTGTGCATCACCTTCTGTGTCAGACACAGCAGGTGATGGCGTAGCACTAGGCGGACGGTTCTACACGTGTTTGGTGCCAACCACCTAGCCGAGTTCTTGGACCGCAACGCACAACTTGTCACAGGCGATCTGAGCGAGCGCCTGGTCCGCAGCCTCGACCATGACACGAATAACGGGCTCGGTACCTGATGCCCGGACCAGCACACGACCCTGATCGCCGAGTCGGTTCTCGACCGCCGCAATCTCGGCGGACAGCCGTTGGGCGATGTCTGGCATCTTCTCGGTCACACGAACGTTCTGCAATACCTGTGGAAACACGACCATGGCCATCGCCGCTAGATCGCGCAGCGAGTTGTCTGTGCGCTTCATCAGAGCCAGGAGTTGCACACCACTGAGGAACCCGTCGCCGGTACCGCCATGATCGGTAAATATCAGATGGCCCGATTGTTCCCCACCAAAGTTGGCGCCCAAACGATCAAGCGCGATCAGGACGTTGCGGTCACCGACCGGAGTCACTTCTACCGTTATCCCGGCGGTATCCATAGAGCGCAGCAGCCCAAGGTTCGACATAACCGTGACCACGAGTTGGGACCCTGCCAGCAGTCCTCGTCGATCCATATCGAGGGCAAGCATGGCCATGATCTGGTCCCCGTCGACGAGTGTTCCCCGGTGGTCCACAGCGAGGAGTCGATCGGCATCACCATCAAGAGCTAGGCCAATGTCGGCGCTGGCGTCCACGACGGCTTGTGCTAGCCCCTGGGGGTGCGTCGACCCACAGGCTTCATTGATATTGCGACCATCGGGCTGGTTATAGAGGGCCGTGACCTGGGCACCCAGATCAGCTAAAGCGGGCGCAACAACATGGCTGGCGGCCCCATTGGCGCAGTCCACGACAACATGGAGCCCCGTAAGGTCAACATCGACCGATCCGCCTACGACACGCACCCAGTCGCCGATCTCACCCTGGATCGAGGTAAGCCCAGACAGCATGTCCTCGGCGCTCTCATCAACGGCCGGCGATTCGAACGTTGCGGCGGTGGCGTCTAGCTGTACCAGGCGAGCCTCGACCGCAGCCTGGTCGATATCACTGAGCTTTGATCCCTGCGGGCTGAACAGCTTGATGCCATTGTCAAACCAGGGATTGTGCGAGGCCGACACCACAACCCCGACTGCATGTCGCTGTCTAGCGACAAACGCAATCGCAGGCGTTGGAGCGACACCCAGGTCGAGGGTGTCGATGCCGCCCGCAGCCAGCCCCGCCGCTAAAGCAGCGGTCAGGACCGGTCCAGACTCGCGGGTGTCGCGTCCGACAACCGCTTCTGTACCACCGAAGACATCGGCAGCAGCGCGTCCCATAAGGAACGCGTCTGCCAGCGACAGGTCTTCGAAGGCCCGACCCCGAACTCCGTCGGTACCAAACTTGATTGTGGCCACAGGACTTGGCCGAGCGACTAGCGCTTTGAGTACTGCGGTGCCTTACGTGCCTTCTTGAGACCGGCCTTCTTGCTTTCCTTCTTACGAGGATCGCGGCGCAGGTGGCCAGCCTTCTTCAAGACATCACGACGTTCTGGATCAAGTTCGACAAGCCCACGGGCAATACCCAAGCGCAGTGCGCCAGCTTGACCGGCGACGCCGCCACCGTGGATCGACGCATGCACGTCGTACATCCCAGTGGCTTCAGCCACAGCGAACGGAGCCATTGCGGCATTCCGCACAGCAGCCAACGGGAAATAATCAGCGTCGGCCTTGCCGTTGATGACAACGACGCCGTCACCGGGAAAGAGACGAACACGAGCAACTGCACGCTTGCGGCGACCTGTTGCTTGAACGAGAAATGACATAGCTAGCTCCTCAGACCTTGTCTTCGGCCCGCGCAGCGCGAGCCTTGTCGAGCGCTAGCTCGGTGGGCTTCTGTGCGGTATGCGGGTGCACGGCACCTGCGTAAACCTTGAGCTTGGTTGCCATCTGGGCACCCAAACGATTGTGTGGCAGCATGCCGGTTATCGACTTGCGCACAGTGTCGGCAGGCTTCTCTTTGAGAAGATCGCCGTACGAGCGGGTCGTGAGACCACCCGGGTAACCCGAGTGGCGGTAGACCATCTTGTCGGTCAGCTTTTTGCCGGTCAACACGATCTTGTCGGCGTTGATCACGATGACATGGTCGCCCGTGTCAGCATGGGGTGCGAAAATCGGCTTGTGCTTGCCGCGCAGAATGCGGGCAACCTCGGTAGCCATACGACCAAGGACCAATCCTTCGGCGTCGACCACGAACCATTCGCGTTCGATATCGCTTGGTTTTGGGGTGAAAGTCTTCACGGTGTCTCCGTACGCAGCACTTAGAACAAGAAAAGCCCGAAGCTGAAGGGGCCAGCCCCAAAGGTTACGGGCGAGAAGCCCGGATTCCGACCCTAAGCGTCAAACGTCTCTGGTGGATTATGTAACCATGCGAGAATCTTGAGATTCTGGGAACTATTCACCCGGGTCAGAACGTCAGAGGAACATGAAGTCTTCACCAAAGCTCTTACGGATTTTCACTGCGCTCATCGTTTTCGCGCTGTTGGCTAGTGCATGCAGTAGCGATCCCAGCGGCGAGAACAGTGCGAACCAGGACACTGACTCAAATCAGGACAACAACCAGAGCGGCACTACCAGCGCTGGCGGTGGCAGCGAGTCCGCCACCCAAGCAGTGACGGTACGCATCAACGATTCAGGCGATCAGTCCGGCGACACTCAGGTCATCATCAGGTTGGACAACGCCTCGGGCAACGAAACCGAGACAATCGAACGTGAAACAACGCGGCAAGGGGACCCACTAGATACCGAAGGGGTTGCCCGTCTCTTGAATCGACTTCCTGACCTGGGGGCGCAACAGGCCGACCAAGTCGACTTCAACCGACCTCCCGATGCTCGCCCTCGTCCCCGGCCCGGTTCGACGGTAGACCAACAGTTTCCGCCTCCGGCCGATGCACAAGTCGCTGAAACCGCAAGCGGGCCCCTCGAGGTGCTGCGCTTCCAACCCGAGGGCCCGGTCGATCTTGCACCCTTCATCTCGGTGACTTTCAACCACCCCATGGTCGCCTTGTCCACGGTGTCACAGGTCGAAGCCGTAGAGATACCCATCACGATCACACCAGAAATACCCGGCCGGTGGATTTGGCTTGGAACCAAGACCGTGCGATTCGAGTACGAATCCGACGCAATCGACCGCATCCCTGCCGCTACCAGCTATCTCGTGAAGGTCCCAGCCGGAACCGTGTCAGTCAATGGGGCCGAGCTCGCAGACGACATCGAGTTCGAATTCTCGACGCCGACACCCCAGGTCGAATCGGTCACGCCGATGCATGGGTCCCTCTCAACCGAATCGATCTTCTTCATCCGGTTCGATCAACGAGTCAACCCCGAAGCCGTCCTGGGCGTGATCGACCTATCCGCCGACGGCGACGATGTGGCAATCCGACTGGCCAGCGACGACGAGATCAACGAAGACGCCCATATCGCAAGCTTGGCCGAGAACGCTCTGGCCGATCGTTGGATCGCGGTGCGGCCGGTCGAGCCGTTGCCGACCAACGCCGCAATCCGGTTAGTTATCGGCCCCAACGTGCCGTCGGCCGAAGGCCCAGAAACATCAGCCGGCGTTCGCTCACATTCGGGCCGCTCCTACGGTCCCTTCCGTGTCGCCTACGCCAACTGCGGCTTTGGCGATGGCTGCCGGCCGGGCAGCCCCTTCCAGATCCACATGTCCAACCCCATCGACACCGACATCTTCACGTCCGAAATGGTCACCGTCGAACCAGCCATTCCTGACATGCAGATCAGCGTCGGTTGGGACCAGATCACGGTGCAAGGGCTCACGGCCGGCCGCACTGACTATCGGGTGATCATCGGTGCTGACCTGACCGATATCTACGGACAAGAGCTAACCGAGCCTGTGACCGAAGAGTTCCAGGTCGGCGATGCACAGCCCGCACTCTTCCGGCCAGGCCGCTCGTTGGTCACGTTGGATCCAATCGTCGACGACCAGCGGTTGAGCGTGACCTCGATCAACAACGATGAACTTGATATCACCGTGTACCGAGTCGACCCGACCAGCGACTGGCAGGCGTTCCTCGAGAACCAGTGGGAGATAGCACGGGGCGAGTACCGCTCTGGATGGACCATCGTCAGCGAACGTCGAATAGCCGTAGGCGACGAAAACAATTCGTTCGCCGAAGCGGCAATTGATTTGTCGTCCGAACTCAAAACCAGCTCACATCTCGTGGTCGCCATTGGTCCGTCGCGACGCGACCCAGACAATTATCGCAACGAACCGTTCGCCGTTTGGGTGCAGCACACCAAGCTCGGGCTAGACGCCATCACCGACAATCAACAGGCCATCGCCTGGGTAACGGATCTGACGACCGGTCAGGGTGTATCAGGGGCGACCGTCGAGATCATTGGTGGTTCATCGGCCACGACCGATGCTGATGGCACCGCTCGCGTCGAACTGGCCGACCGGTCCCGCGGCATGCTCGCCGAGGCCGACGGCGACGTCGCACTTATCGGTGAGTTCTGGGCAGAACGCTGGGACCGAAGTGATCAACTGCGCTGGTACATCATCGACGATCGCGGCCTGTACAAACCAGGAGAAACCGCCTACCTGAAGGGCTGGGTGCGCCAGGCCGACTCCGACGTGCCTGCAGATCTTTCACTTCCGGCAGAGGGCAGCACCGTTACTTGGTTTGCCAACGATGCGTTCGGCAACGAAATCGGTTCAGGCGACGCCGACCTAAGTCCTCAGGGTGGCTTTGACTTCAAGATCGACCTGCCCTACGACATCACCCTTGGCAGCGCCGGCGTGCAGCTCAGCACCAACGCCTTCCGAGGCACAGACAACTCCAGTGCGTGGCACGAACTCCGTGTTCAAGAGTTCCGTCGTCCCGACTTTGAGGTCACTGCCGAAGTAGTCGACTCGGGCCCCTATCTTGCAGGGACAACGTTTGCCATCGATGCCCAGGCTGACTACTTCGCTGGCGGAGCAATCGCTGCGTCGCCTGTCGAGTGGAACGTGAACGGCAATGCCACGAGTTACTCGCCACCGAACTGGCCCGAATACACCTTTGGTATCTGGGTTCCGTGGTGGTTCTCGTTCAACCAATTCGCATTCGAAGACGACTTCTTCGGTGGTGGGGATGGCTTTGGCGGCGGCACCAACGAGTTCTTCAGCGCTGTCACCGATGCTGGTGGCGGACACGGTTTGGCCATCACTATCGGCACCAAAGGAAAGCCGCGACCAGTAAGCGTGACGGCTTCAGCCACGGTCACTGATGTGACCCGTCAGTCGATCACCGGTTCGACATCGGCGTTAGTCCACCCATCCGATCTGTATGTCGGCATGAAGGGCGCTCGTACGTTTGTACAAACAGGCGAACGGCTGGATCTCGACGTGATCGTGACCGATATCGACGGCGCCGCCGTCTCTGGCCAGACGGTGACCGTCGAATCGGTCCGTCTCGAATGGCAGTTCCAGAGCGGCTCGTGGACCGAGGTCGAGGTTCCCGACGAGGCGTGCGAAGTCACCAGCGCCGACGACGCAATGGTGTGCTCATTCCGCCCTTCGGAAGGCGGGCGTTACCGCATGTCAGCCACTGTCACCGATTCCTCCGGTCGTACCAACCTGACCGAACTCACCCGTTGGGTTGCCGGCGGAGAGCGGCCTACCAGTCGACGAGTCGATCTCGAAGAGTTGACGCTTGTCCCGAACGGTCAGGACTACCAACCAGGTGACACCGCCGAGATTCTGGTGCAGTCACCATTCGTCAATGCCCACGGCTTGCTCGTGGTGTCACGAGGCGCAATCGATCGGACCGAGACGTTCGAGTTCGACGACACCGGCACGGCTGTTGTGCAGATTCCAATCACCTCAGACGACATCCCGGGCCTTGGGCTTCAGTTCGAGGTTGTCGGCACGGCCGACCGTTCTTCCAACGGCCAAGCCGATCTGTCACTTCCGGCTCGCCCGGCGTACGCCGCTGGTCAGCTCACCCTGAATGTGCCAGCCGATGAACGCGAACTCACCATCGATGTGGCGCCACGGCTGGCCAAGCTCGAACCAGGAGCGGAGACCCAACTCGATGTTGTGGTTACCAATGCCGACGGCGAACCCGTGGCCGATGCCGAACTCACCGTGATCGTGGTTGACGAAGCGGTTCTATCGCTGACGAACTACCAGCTTCGCAATCCACTCGATGTGTTCTATAGCCGTAACGGCGGGAGCAGCCAGGTGTTCAGAGGGCGGGCGACGCTGCTGTTGTCGGACCCAGCGGTCGACGCGGAGGGCGGCGGGAGCGACGGCAACGTCGACGAAGAAGAAGAGAGCGCGGAGGCCGACGTTTCGGCCAGCAGCGAGGGGCTCGCCCTCGAGAGCCGAGCGGATGCCGCTCCACAGGCAGTCAGCCTCGGCGGGGCCAACCAAGCGGGCGATCCAGCCATTGAGTTGCGCACCAACTTTGATGCGCTTGCGGTCTTTGAGCCTGCGGTCACGACCGACAGCCAGGGACGCGCCGTTATCGAGGTGCCGCTTCCCGACAGTCTGACTCGGTACCGGGTCATGGTGGTGGCTACCGCCGATGCAACCAATGCAGGAACCGGTGAGTCCAACATCACCGCTCGCCTGCCCGTAACGGTGCGCCCCACTCCCCCACGATTCGCCAACTTCGGCGACGTCTTTGAGTTCCCGGTAATCGTGCAGAACGCCACGGACGAGCCACTGGACGTCGACGTTGCGTTGCGCTCGACCAACCTGAGCGTCGATGGGCGGGCCGGCACCACAGTCACCGTCCCGGCGAACGATCGGGTCGAGGTCCGCTTCGATGTGTCCGCGGTCGAAGCTGGTATCGCTCGCTACCAAGTTGCGGCAACAGCCGGCTCCTTTGCCGACGCGGCCGAAGGCGAGTTCCCGGTCTATACGCCAGCAACTGCCGAGGCGTTCGCCACCTATGGCGTGATCGACAGCGGCAGTATTGCGCAACCGTTCGCCGAGCCACAGGACGTGTTCCCGCAGTTCGGCGGGCTCGAGATCACCACCTCATCCACCGCGATTGCCTCGCTCACCGATGCGGTGCTGTACCTCAGCGACTACCGCTATGAGAGCAGCGATGCATTCGCCTCCCGCATCATCGCCATCGTGTCACTCGACGACGTCTTGACGGCATTTGACGCCGAAGGCTTGTCGTCTCCCGACGAGTTGCGCTCGGTGATCACTACCGACATTGACCGCTTGTCAAGTATGCAGAACAACGACGGCGGCTTCCCTTATTGGCGTCGTGGCCGCGAGTCCATTCCGTACAACACGGTGCAAGCCACCCATGCACTGGTGCTGGCTCAACAAGAGGGATACCCCGTTGACGAGCAGGTGCTGGCAAACGCCAAGTTCTACCTGGCCAACATCGAGGATTTCTATCCGCCTTGGTACAGCGAGCCAACGAGCCGATCGATCTCGGCATACGCACTACACGTTCGTTTCCTTGCGGGAGACCGCGACGTCGACAAGGCGACGGGCCTCTACAACCGGGCCGGCGATGACATCGAACTCGACTCTGCTGCCTGGCTCTGGCCCGTCGTGGCCAACACCGAGCTCGACAATGCCATCGAGCTGCTGTTGACCAACCGCGTCACCGAAACGCCAAATGCGGCCACGTTCGCGACTAGTTACGGGGAACAGGCCTACGTGTTATTGCACTCGGACCGTCGCACCGACGCCATCGTGCTCGACGCCTTGGTCTCACAGCGACCAGACAGCGACCTGGTGCTCAAGACGCTCAACGGCCTGTTGGCAGCCCGAGGCCGCTACGGCCACTGGACCAATGTGCAAGAGAACAGCTTCGTGCTGCTTGCTGGTTCTGCGTACTTCGATACCTTCGAGGACGTTGACCCCAACTTCATCGCACGAGCATGGCTGGGTGAGACATACGCCCTGGAACACTCCTACGAAGGCCGCTCGACCGAGCGCAACCTGAGCGTGGTGCCTATGGCCGAACTAGTCGATGTCGGTGATACCGACATCGTGCTGTCACTCGACGGCACCGATGGCCGGCTCTACTACCGACTCGGCCTGCGTTACGCACCGACGAACTTCGACCTTGAACCACGAGACCAAGGTTTCGTCGTCCAACGAACGTACGAGGCAATCGACGACGAAACCGATGTTGTCCGCAACGACGACGGCACATGGACTGTTCAAGCCGGTGCTCGGGTACGGGTACGCCTGACGATGGTTGCGGACAGCCGCCGAACCCATGTTGCGCTGATCGACCCAATCCCTGCTGGATTCGAAATCGTGAACCCGGCACTGGCGACCAGCGAACCAATCCCACAAGCCGATCCTAGCGACAGCGCCTCGAGCCGTTTCTGGTGGTCTCGCTGGTTCGATCATCAGAACCTACGCGACGACCGGGCCGAGGCATTCTCGACCTGGTTGGGTGCCGGGTCCTACGAGTACACCTACGTCGCCCGGGCAACCACACCCGGCACGTTCGTGACTCCCCCAACCCGCGCCGAACAGATCTATGAACCCGAGGTCTTCGGCCGCTCCGCTTCCACAACCGTGACGGTTACTGACTCCTAAACCTTTGAGGACCTGACGGCGCGAATGCTTGCGCTGCCAGGTCCACAGATTCTGAAAGCCGCATCGCCCTGCTTGACTGGTGGGATGCAGATCACGCCATTCGCAGTCGAACAATGGATGAACGAGTACGAGAACCATTGCGACTACAACCTGGCTGAAACGTGCGTCGAGTCGCTCACTGTTGAGGAGCTTCTCGACCTGGCTGGGGTCGGGCGCAGTGCACTCGATGACATCTTGTCGATGAAGTTGACCTACGGAGCCATCAAGGGGTCAGATCGGTTACGCACCGCCATCGCAGCGCTCTATGACGACGTCGCTGTCGAGAATGTGCTCGTAACCCATGGCGCGATCGGAGCGAACAAGCTCGTCCACGAGACGCTGGTTGAGCCTGGCAACGCAGTGATCTCGGTGCAACCCACATACCAGCAGCACTATTCGATCCCTGCGAGTTACGGTGCAGACCTTCATATTCTTAGGCTGCGAGCCGAGAACGGCTACCTGCCAGACCTTGCAGAGCTACGGGCGATAACGACCCCTGACACAGTTTTGATTGCAATCAATAACCCGAATAACCCGACCGGGTCGTTGATGAATGCGGAGATGCTCGCCGAAATCGCCGAGATCGCAGGGTCGAGCGACGCCTACGTTCTATGCGACGAGGTTTACCGCGGGACAGACCAGGCAGGCAGCGGCACATCGGCATCGATTGTCGACGTTTCGCCCCGCGGCATCAGCACCGGAAGCATGTCCAAGGCCTTCTCTCTCGCTGGCCTGCGCTTGGGTTGGATGACAGCTCCGGTCGACGTGATTAATGCGGCCGAACTACATCGCGACTACAGCACCATCAGCGTGGGCATGATCAACGACTTCCTCGCCGCTATAGCGCTAGAGAACGCCGACAGTATTCTTGAGCGGAGTCGGTCCATCACCCGGATCAATCTGGCAATTCTGACCGATTGGGTCGAAGCCGAATCTCGGATTAGCTGGGTGAAGCCCCAGTCGGGAACAACAGCGCTGCTGCAGTACGACTCAGACGTCTCCTCCCGCGAGTTCTGCGCATCGTTACTCCGCAACACCGGCGTGTTGTTCATGCCTGGCAGCGCGCTCGAATCCGAAGGCACCGTCCGTATCGGGTATGCCAACAACGAACAGATCCTGCGCGACGGCCTCGCTCAGGTTTCCCTCTTTTTGAACGCTCTATAAATCTCTAACGCCACTAATCGCGCCGGTCCGCACTATCGATAGCCGGTCAGCATGACAGGGACCCAAAACGTCGTCTAGTTGGACCGGTACTAGGCCCTCAGCTCAGGTACATCACATTCAAGAGGAAAAGCCCATGGGGAGGGGCCACTCGTTGGACCACCTGGCGGTCCTTAGCCTCGAGGATTCCCGGGACATCGGTACTAGCAAGTGTCCCGAGGCCGACGTCTACGCACATCCCAGTGATCGAACGCACCATCTGTTGGCAGAACGACGATGCGCCGATGATCAAGTGAATCTCATCGTCAGGTTGGCGAGTCCATTCGACCGACCTCAGTGTGCGGACACGTGGTTTCTCGATCCGCTCGTCGCCGAATACATCGAACTGTCGGCGGCAGAACGAACTGAAATCGTGGGTACCCAACAGAAGCTGACCGGCTTCTTGCATCTGCGGCACATCAAGCGGCACAGAAACCCGCCAGGTGTAGTCCTTACGGAAAGGGTCAGGCAGCCGACGGTTCAGAATGCGATAGCGATACGACCGTCCTGTACACGAGAAACGGGCGTCAAAGTCGTCGGCGACAGGCTGAACATCGCTGACCACGATGTATGGCCGGCACAGCGAATTCAGCGATGTACGGAGCGCTTCGAGGACAACCGGTTTTTCGGTATCGAACGACACCACCTGATCGAGCGCGTGTACTCCTGCGTCGGTGCGCCCCGCACAGACGATGGGGACATCGTGCTGCAGCACTTTCTCGAGCGCATCGCGCAGCGCTCCCCCGACGGTGGAAACACCTTCGTTAGGAGCGAACCCCCGGAACGGCCCTCCGTCGTAGCTCAACCTGAGCCGATACCTAGACATCGCAACAGAATGTATCTGCACAATCGGAGCCGTGCATCTCTCGTCGCTCAGGGCCGGCTAAAGGTGTGCAGCATCGCGGACTGTCGTGTCCCAGCCGCGGTTGCCGGGTGTGTGATCGGCAAAACCGAAAAGCCCCTCGCACAAGTGCGAGGGACGTAAACGGATTATTGTTGGGTGCAGGCGAATGCCGTTACCGGCACAGCTTGCAAAGCCCAGAGAATCAGACGAGTTCGATCCGTGCCATTGGTGCTTTGTCACCGCTGCGAGGGCCGAGCTTGAGGATGCGGGTGTAGCCACCCGGACGGTCGGCATAACGAGGCCCGACATCATCCATAAGCTTCTGGGCGATCTCACGATCATCCAGGAACTTGAGCAGCTGACGGTGGTTGTGTAGACCACCCTTCTTCGCCTTAGTGATCATCTTTTCAGCGATCGGGCGCATGGCACGTGCCTTAGCCTCTGTCGTCTCGATGGCCTCTGCGGCTACGAGCGACGAGACCAGGTTGGCCATCATCAGCTTCTGGTGTTGCGAGCTACCACCGAAACGGCGGCCCTTCTTGGGGGTTGCTGGCATGGGTAATCAGCTCCGTGTTGCGAGCGAAAGTCCACGCTCGTCAAGCTTCTGGGCAACTTCATCGAGCGACTTCTGACCAAAGTTGGTGATTGCCAACAGATCATCAATCGACTTCTCGAGCAGCTCGCCAATGGTATTGACCTGAGCACGCTTGAGACAGTTGCGGGGGCGTTCGGAAAGTTCGAGATCTTCGATAGGCAGATCAAGGTCAGGCGAACCGCTAGCGGTTGCCGTGGCCTCAGCCAGTTCGAGTCCTTCGGGCTCGTCGCTCATCTCTTCGACGAGCTGCACGATGCTACGCAGCGTTGCACCGGCCGAAGCCAGAGCATCACGAGGCGTGATTGAACCATCAGTCTGGATGTCAAGCACCAGACGGTCATAGTTCGTTGACTGCTCGACGCGGGCGGCTTCAACATTGAAGCTGACGCGGCGAACAGGTGAGAAGATCGCGTCGACCGGAATGAGGCCAATGGCCCCACCGGTGTCTTGATCGGCAGCTGACAGGTAGCCAGCGCCGCGCTCGATCGTGAGATCGCAGGCGAGACGTGCCTTCTCGTTGAGCGTCGCAAT
>Ga0307985_10000418_pt1 | contig 25646 bp, 22 predicted proteins | sample EllFjometageno80_FD_203155 | JGI IMG/M metagenome (GOLD analysis project Ga0307985, IMG submission 203155) | Marine microbial communities from Ellis Fjord, Antarctic Ocean - #80 | ecosystem: Environmental > Aquatic > Marine > Unclassified | place: Southern Ocean | collected 2014-10-09 | reverse complement strand
ACGACTTCAACACGGCGCTGGAGGACCTCTGCGCTATCATCAGATCATGCAGACTGACTATGAAGCATCAGGAAACGAATCAGGCAGCCCTGTTCGCCAGCCTCGCTTTACGCTAATAATTTAGGTATCAAAGCACCTTGAAATCGTCTGCTTTCAAGAATTGTATGCATTCTGTGTCAGAATTCAGTAAAATCCCCGGTCCTCGTTAAATATGCTCCTCGGAGCTACGGTGGCCTTGCCCGATACAGCTTGTATCCCGCACTCGGCCGCCAATAAACAGATAGATCATTAAGGGTTTGGTATGGCTAGAATAACTGTAGAAGATTGTTTGGAAAACGTTGATAACCGCTTTGAACTGGTCATGGTTTCCAGCAAACGCTCGCGTCAGCTTCAAACTGGGGGAAAAGACCCGCTGGTTGCCGTTGATAATGACAAGCCTACAGTACTAGCTCTCAGAGAAATCGCTGAAGGCCTAATCGATGCCAGCATCTTAGTAGCCAAACCACCTAGCGTAGAACTGGAAGAATTGGCTGACGAGGCGGCTGAGGCTGTAGAGAAGGTCGCGGAGGCCGCCGCTGAGGCTGAGGCTGAGGCTGAAAAGACTGTCGAAGCAGTTGCAACTGAGGAAACAGCTGAAGAGCCCGCCAAAACCGAAGATAAAGAACCCCCAGCGGCCCAAGCCTAATCACCAATCTAATAACTAAGGAGTCGAGTCTTGCAGGTCCCAGTACTAGACACGATCGACTCTTTAGCCTCAGATCTGGCCAGTTACCTCGGTAAGGATCAGGTCAACAGTGTACGGCGCGCCTATTTCTATGCGGAACAAGCACACGAAGGCCAGTTCCGCCGTAGTGGTGACCCCTATGTCACTCACCCCCTAGCAGTAGCCAGCATTCTCAGCGAAATGCACATGGACCATCAGAGCCTGATGGCCGCTATGCTGCACGACGTAATCGAAGACACCGGCATTACCAAGACAGCAATTAAGTCGCAGTTTGGCAATTCGGTTGCTGATCTGGTTGACGGTGTAAGCAAACTCAACAAGATAACTTTTAGTAGTCGCGCCGAAGCACAGGCAGAGAATTTTCAGAAAATGGCGATGGCCATGGCGAAGGATCTGCGCGTAATCTTGGTTAAAATCGCCGACCGTCTTCACAATATGCGCACGCTGGATGTGCTTGCTCCAGACAAGCGCCGACGCATCGCCCGAGAAACTCTTGATATCTATGCCCCCATCGCTAATCGGCTGGGAATGAATACCGTTCGAGTCGAGTTTGAAGAACTGGGTTTTACCGCGCTTTATCCGATGCGTGCAAGCCGAATTTCGGCTGCCGTGAAAAACGTGCGCGGCAACAGAAAAGAAATTCTTTCCAAGATAGAGACTTCGATTGCCGCTTGCTTGGAACGCGAAGGCCTGCCTGGGCGCTGCGCTGGACGCGAGAAACACCTTTACAGCATCTACGAGAAAATGCGCAGCCAACGCAAATCCTTCTCGGAGATCATGGATGTGTATGCGTTTCGCATCGTCGTCGATCGCGCGGATACTTGCTACCGCGTTCTAGGTGCCGTGCACAGCTTGTACAAACCTGTGCCCGGTCGCTTCAAAGACTATATCGCGATCCCGAAAGCAAACGGCTATCAATCCCTTCACACTACTCTGTTCGGTATGCACGGTGTGCCCATCGAGATTCAGATACGCACCGAAGAAATGGAGGCGATGGCTAACAACGGCATCGCCGCACATTGGCTGTATAAGTCGAGCGAGGACCTGCCAAGCAACCCACATGTTCGCGCCCGTGAGTGGGTTAATGGCTTGCTGGACATGCAGAAGAACGCCGGCAACTCATTGGAGTTTATAGAGAACGTAAAGATCGATCTCTTCCCCGATGAGATTTATCTTTTTACACCAAAAGGTACAATTTTTGAATTACCGGCAGGTTCTACGGCGGTGGATTTCGCTTATGCGATCCATACTGACGTCGGTAACTCCTGTGTAGCCTGTCGAATTAGTCGCCGCCTCGCGCCATTAAGCGAACCTCTGGAGAGCGGCCAAACCGTTGAGATTATTACCGCGCCGGGCACACAGCCCAACCCAGCTTGGTTAAGTTTCGTTATTACGGGCAAGGCACGCAGCAACATTCGTCATCGCCTGAAGAATCAGAAACACTCCGAATCGGTAGCGCTCGGACGACGTTTGCTGACTAAAGCATTGGCAGGGTTCGGTGATCAGTTGGACAGTATCTCGCAAGAAAATATCGACGCTATCTTGCAACAAACTAAACTCAAGTCCATGGATCATTTGTTAGAAGAAATTGGCTTGGGTAACCGTATGGCCTATATGGTTGCACAACGATTGGCCACACAAAGCAATATATCTACCGACGACGCACAGAAAGTATCGGACAAGCAAGGTTCGCTCGATATTCGTGGCTCTGAAGGTATGGTGATGAACTATGCCAAGTGCTGCCATCCGATACCTGGCGATCCGGTCATCGGACATATCAGTTCCGGCCGTGGCATGGTAATTCACACGGATGATTGTAATAACATCGCCGATATTCGAGACAACCCAGAGAAATGCGTGTCAGTGCGTTGGGATCCTGACGTTCAAGGCGAGTTCTCTGTAGAGCTGCGCGTCGAGTTAGAAAACCAGCGCGGTATTATCGCAACACTGGCAACGACGATTACTGGAACTGAAGCCAATATCGAAAAAATTTCCACCGTCGAAAGAGATGCTCGCTTCAGTATCGTGAATCTCTCACTCAATGTTCGTAACCGAGTTCATTTGGCGCGCGTTATGAAACGCGTGCGGCTCATCAAGGCCGTCGCAAAAGTAACTCGAGTTAAGAGTCGCAAGATACGCAAGACGATCAAGAATATCGTCGGTAGTAACTAGATATAAACTGGGGAATTTCCATGGCTACACTAGAACAAGTTCATTCCAATATGGCGCCCGCAGCAATCGGCCCCTACTCCCAGGCGATTAAAGCCGGCCCTCTAGTTTTCCTGTCGGGACAGATTCCGTTAGATCCCCAGAGCATGGAGATCATCTCCGATGATGTGGTCGAGCAGACCCATCAAGTTTTTAAGAACCTGATTGCAGTCGCAGAAGCTGCCGGCGGCAGTTTAAGCAATGCCGCGAAACTGACTATCTATGTTACCGACCTTGGTGATTTCGCTGTGATAAACCAGATCATGGCTGAATATTTCTCAAAGCCCTATCCAGCACGCGCTACGATACAAGTCAGCGCCCTGCCCAAAGGGTCTAGGGTTGAAATCGACGCCGTTCTGGCACTGTAAGCTTCACTATAGAGCCAATGGCTGACGGGCATGGCTTGGCGGGTTCGTAGCACTACTGTATAAAAACACATATACTTTGTTTGTTCCTGCCGGAAAGGGTGAGCTTGGTCCTGTCTAGGCGCTGTCGATCTGTGAATAGACAGTAGTGGGCTCTTTGCTAAATCGGACGCTACGCACTGTGAATACTGTCAGCCAACAACTAGACAAAGTCCCCATCACTCGTTTGAAAGGCGTCGGTCCCGCGCTTGAGAAGAAACTAAATGCAATTGGTATCCATAACCTGCAAGACCTACTATTCCATTTACCTTTGCGCTATGAAGACAGGTCTCGAGTCGTCGCCATCGGCTCAATAAGTGCCGGCGAAACCGTACAGATACAAGGTGAGGTCCGCAGTACCGACATACAGTTCGGTCGTCGCCGAAGTCTTCGCTCTACAGTTAGAGACAATAGCGGCTTCATCACACTTCGCTTCTTTCATTTTAGTAACGCGCAAAAGAGTTCCCTTGCCGTCGGCAGCCAGGTCCGCTGCTACGGTGAAGTACGACGCGGTAGATCTGGGCTCGAGCTATTTCATCCCGAGTACCGAGTCGTGCGCGACAACGAAGACATAGTCGTCGAAGACTCCCTTACCGCTATCTATCCAACCACCGAAGGGCTTGGACAGGCTCGCCTGCGCAGCATCGCGAATCAGGCGCTCGCTTTCTTACCCGCTATTGCTGATGATTCTATTATTGGTTCCGCCCTACAAGAATTATTGCCAGATGAATTGATTGAGAAATTCACTCTTCATTCTCTTGTCGATGCGATAAGACTGATTCATCGACCTCCGCTGGAAGCGCCGCTAAGCTGGTTAAGTGAAGGCAAAAGCCCCGGGCAGCATCGCCTGTCTTTTGAAGAATTACTTGCTCACCGCCTGTGCATGCGCCGTTTTAAATCTGACGCACAGCAGCAGCCTGCTCCAAAGTTTGGCGATTCTCCCGCGTTAGTGACAGACTTCCTCAAGGCGCTTCCCTTCACGTTGACTAACGGCCAGCGGCGCGCCTACAAAGAGATCGCCGAGGATCTAGCACGCGCCTGCCCCATGCTTAGGCTGCTGCAAGGTGATGTAGGGTCGGGCAAGACTGTGGTTGCTGCTCTATCGGCACTGCATGCAATTGCCGAGGGTTATCAGGTGGCAATAATGGCACCGACAGAGTTATTGGCAGAACAACACCTTACGAATTTCTGCCAGTGGTTCGAACCGCTAGGAATCAACGTTGGCTGGCTAAGTGGAAAAACAAAAGGAAAAGCCCGCACCTTACAACTTGCATCAGTAGCCAATGCAGACTGCCAACTATTAGTAGGAACCCACGCGCTTTTTCAAGACGAGGTAATCTACGGCAAGCTCGGGCTCATCATCATAGATGAACAGCACCGCTTCGGAGTACACCAGCGACTTGCCTTACGCGAGAAGGCAAATCAGCACGCATTGAACCCACATCAGTTAGTTATGACCGCGACCCCTATTCCTAGAACACTGGCTATGAGCGCCTATGCCGATCTCGACAACTCGATAATCGATGAGCTACCCCCAGGGCGAATCCCTGTAAACACTGCAATAATTTCCAACGATCGCCGAGACCAGGTTATGCAGCGCATTGAGAGCGCCTGCAAAGTAAATAACCAAGCCTATTGGGTCTGCACTTTGATCGAGGAGAACGAGGTACTGCAATGCCAGGCGGCCGAAGTGACTGCCGAACAGCTCACCACACAGCTACCGGATATACGAGTTGGGCTTATTCATGGACGCATGAAGCCACTAGAGAAAGTGGAGATCATGCAGCGTTTTAAGCAGGGGGATCTGCAGTTACTGGTAGCGACTACCGTTATCGAAGTTGGCGTTGATGTGCCCAATGCCAGTCTAATGGTAATAGAGAACCCTGAGCGTCTTGGTCTGGCGCAGCTGCATCAACTGCGCGGCCGTGTCGGAAGAGGATCGACCCACAGCCATTGTATCCTGCTGTATCAGACACCTCTGTCTAAAGCTGGCAAGCAACGCCTATCGGTAATGCGCGAGAGTACCGATGGATTCTACATCGCTGAGAAAGACCTCGAGCTACGCGGACCCGGCCAAGTTTTAGGCACCCAACAGACCGGGCTGATGAGCTTTAAGGTGGCAGACATCAGTCGTGATGCCGACCTCTTAGATCAGGTTAAAAATGCCTCAGAAATAGTTCTTGAAAAGTACCCTGAAATCATCGACCCATTGATTCAGCGTTGGTTAGCAGACAACGTCCACTACGCCAATGTCTAGTCTGCCAAGGGCTGTTTACTTTCATAAAACCTTTGAGGACTCTCCCCCAAACTAATTTTTACTCTCACCCTAAAGTCTTCTATGCTAGCGGCTCCATACGCAGTAGCTAAGTATTAATTCCTCATGGAATCTGTCAGAAATATTTGCGCCAAAATAATTTCACGGTTTCGGTCTAGATTTCCGGAACTCTACACCAAGCTGCCGGCGTTCACGGAACTAACACGCGCCAATAAGCCTATCGGTATCTATCTACTGCTTTGGCCAACGATCTCTGCGCTGTGGATCGCCGAAGAGGGTTTCCCCCGCTTTTCATTGCTGTTTATTTTTGTCATAGGCACAGCGCTCATGCGCTCGGCCGGATGCTGCGTAAATGATTTTGCCGACCATGCGATCGATGGAAAAGTAGGTAGAACCCAGCGACGACCTCTGGTCTTGGGATCATTGACAAGAAAGGATGCTTTTCTTTGTTTCGCGCTGCTATCGTTAATCAGTTTTTGTTTAGTCTTAATGACAAATGAAAGAACCATCATTCTCTCCTTTGCCGCCGTTGCATTAGTAGCGGTATACCCCTTCATGAAACGGTTCACGAACTTGCCTCAGCTGGTATTGGGAATCGCCTTCTCTTGGGGAATATTAATGGCTTTCTCCGCAGCAACCGAAAATATTCCACAAGCTGCCTATCTCTTATTCGTGGCAAATTGCTTGTGGACTGTAGCCTACGATACGCAGTATGCGATGGTAGATAGGGAGTTCGATATTAAAATAGGAGTCAAGTCTACCGCGATACTCTTTGGCGATGCCGACAAGGTCATCATCGGGGGTCTGCAGGTCATGTTTATTCTGGCGATGATTTTTGCTGGCCAGCAGTTCGAGCTAGGGACTAGCTACTTTCTTTCTCTCGTCATCGCTAGCGGGCTCCTTGCCTATCAGCAATACCTCCTCAAGGACCGATTGCCGGGGCCCTGCTTCGAGTCGTTTCTGAATAACAATTGGGTGGGCGCAGTAATCTTTATCGGCGTGTTGCTGAGCTTCATCTAGCGCTGCCTAATGGACCAACTTCGCCTTATCGATTGAAGTTAGCCCACCGCAACTTACGAAGGCTTATACGAAAGCCTGTATGCCAGTTTGTGATCTGCCAAGAATTAGCGCGTGAATGTCCTGAGTTCCCTCATAGGTATTCACGACTTCCAGGTTCTGACAATGACGCATAACCGGAAATTCATCCGAAATACCATTGCCGCCCAACATATCCCGCGCCTCTCGAGCCGCATCCAATGCTTTCAGACAAGAGTTTCGCTTTAACAGAGAAATAAGCGGTGGCGCCAGCTTCCCCTGATCTCGTAAGCGGCAGGCTTGTAAGCATCCTTGTAGAGCTAAGGAGATATCGGTTTGCATGATAGCCAGCTTCTTTTGAATCAGTTGATTCGCCGCAAGTGGCCTGCCGAATTGCTTTCTATCCATCGTGTATTGCAGCGCTGTATGCCAGCAAGTTTCTGCGGCGCCTAGAGCCCCCCAGGCAATTCCAAGCCGGGCAGAATTCAGACAGCTAAACGGACCCGCCAAACCCTTCGCATGAGGTAGCTTGTTCTCCTCAGGCACAAATACTTCGTCCATCACGATCTCACCGGTTATCGACGCCCGCAAGGCTAGTTTTCCTTCTATCTTAGGCGCACTTAGCCCCTTCATGCCTTTATCGAGAATATACCCGCAGATCGTACCAGTATCGTCTTTCGCCCAAACGATGAAAACATCAGCAATCGGTGAGTTACTGATCCAGTTTTTCGCGCCAGTCAGGGAATACCCGCCAGCGACAGATTTCGCTCTCGTGATCATGCCGCCCGGATCAGAGCCGTGATCAGGCTCGGTTAGACCGAAGCAGCCGATATATTCCCCGCTCGCTAATTTCGGCAGATATTTTTGTTTCTGCTCTTCGGTGCCAAATGTATTAATCGGATGCATAACCAAACTAGATTGAACGCTCATCATTGACCGGTAACCAGAATCCACTGCCTCAATCTCACGCGCCATCAGTCCATAACAGACATAATTCACGCCAGCACAGCCATAACCTTCGATAGTCGAACCGAGCAGACCTAGGGCGCCCATTTCACGAAATATCTGCGGATCGGTTTCCTCTTTCTGATAGGCTTCGCGAACCCGGGGTAGCAACTTCTCCTGTGAGTATTGCTTCGCCGTATCTCGAACCAGACGCTCTTCTTCCGATAATTGTTCTTCCATTGAAAATGGATCTGCCCAATTGAATGGCACATTATCCGATCTGACAGACATAGCTTTCTCCTAGTTGACTCAAGCTACCCAGTCGAATGGATAACCTCTTTAGTTCATGTGTGTTCGGTTTGCTCAATGGATTCGGTTGATCAGCGAGCGCGTGACCGCTCTAATCCGGTCGTAGGCGCGGTATTCTATCAAACTTCAGCATTTTTCACTAAGAGAGCTGTAACTCACCTAGATGACAATTTTCCTCAGATAAAGCGGAGAATCTCGGCGACATTTTGATAGAATAGCGCGCCATGGATGTCTCCCACATATTAGATTCACTCAACGATGAGCAAAGAAACGCAGTAGCGAATCCGTCGCAGCACCTGCTGGTACTGGCCGGTGCCGGTAGCGGCAAGACCCGCGTGCTTGTGCACAGGATCGCCTGGCTGCTGGAAGCCGAGCAGGCATCCCCCTATTCTATTCTCGCCGTGACCTTTACCAATAAATCCGCACGAGAAATGCGTGGCCGCATCGAGGCGCTGATGGCGAATTCCTTCGCAGGCATGTGGGTTGGTACCTTTCACGGCCTTGCCCATCGCCTGCTACGCACCCATTGGAAAGAAGCCGGCCTAGTCCAAGACTTCCAGATCCTCGATGGCGACGATCAGTTGCGTTTGGTCAAGCGTATCAATCGTTCATTGAAGATAGATGAGGACAAATGGCCTGCGAAACAGTGCCAGTGGTATATCAATTCACAAAAGGATGAGGGACTACGCTCCGGCAATATCGATCATTTTGAGGACGATTACACGAAGACTGTGCTCAAGATTTATAAGGCCTACGAGGAAGCATGCGATCGCGGCGGCATGATCGATTTCGGGGAGATCTTGCTCCGGGCCCACGAGCTTTGGCTAAAGAACCCTCAGGTACTGGAACACTACCAGCGACGCTTTAAACACATTTTAGTTGATGAGTTTCAAGATACCAACTCTATTCAATATGCCTGGCTGCGAGTGCTGGCCGGAACGCAGAACCAACTGATGGTAGTTGGAGATGACGACCAATCGATCTACGGTTGGCGCGGCGCTAAGATAGAGAATATCCAACAGTTCAATGTAGATTTCAGCGAAGCGGACACCGTGCGCCTGGAACAGAACTACCGCTCTACCTCCACGATTCTCAAGGCTGCCAATAAGCTGATCTCAAATAACCAAAGTCGCCTCGGCAAGAACCTCTGGACTGAGGATGGAGATGGCGAGCAGATCAGCTTATACGAAGCATTCAATGAACAAGATGAGGCGCGCTTCATCGTAGATCGTCTGCAGGACTGGTTTAACAACGGGAACCGCCGCTCCGATGCAGCTATCCTCTATCGCTCCAACGCGCAGTCGCGCGAGCTGGAAGACGCTCTACTGCGTATGGGCATGCCCTACCGTATCTACGGGGGCCACCGTTTCTACGAACGGCTCGAGATTAAGAACGCGCTGGCCTACCTGCGCCTAGTAATAAACAGAGACGACGATACCGCCATCGAGCGTGTGATCAATGTTCCAACGCGCGGCATCGGCGGCCGAACTATCGAACAAGTTAGAAGCGTAGCAAGAGAAGAGAACTGCTCCCTCTGGCAGGCGTGTGCCAAGTGTGTGAACGAATCCCTCATGACTTCGAGGGCTTCCAATGCTGTACTGAGCTTTTTGGAGCTAATAGATGAGTTAAGCCTTGCCTGTGGTGAATTGGAGTTAGCAGAAAAGGCAGAGCACATTGTTAATCACACCGGCCTGATTCAACATCACGAAAAGGAAGGCGGTGAGAAAGCTCGTGCACGCATTGAGAACCTTGAGGAACTAGTAACAGCTGCAAACAATTTCGACGACCCAGATATTGATGAAGACTTCGACCTGAAATCTAACGCCTTCCTGTCTGCATTCCTCGACAAAGCAGCCTTAGATGCAGGCGAGACGCAGGCCGATGAATCCGAAGACGCTGTGCAATTAATGACGCTGCACTCCGCAAAGGGCTTGGAATTTCACCTCGTATTTCTTGCAGGCATGGAGGAAGGGCTGTTTCCTCACAAGATGTCTATGAACAACATTGCCGGTCTCGAAGAAGAGAGGCGACTATGCTATGTCGGAATAACACGCGCCAGAACCAAGTTGTATATGAGTCATGCAGAATCTAGAAGGTTGCACGGCGATGTGAATCTTTGCCGTCCCTCACGTTTCATCAGTGAGATACCAAACGAGTTGCTTGATGAGATTCGAATGAAGTCTAGCGTCAGCAGGCCGTCGTTTGGCACTACACGAATCGGCAGCAGAGTCAGCAGCAAACTCAGTGGCGACATAGAGGTACCGGAAACTGATTTGTCATTGGGGCAACGCGTCGTCCACGGAAAATTCGGTGAAGGTGTTATCCTTAACTATGAAGGGCAAGGGCCTAATGCTCGAGTTCAGGTAAACTTCGATGCAGTGGGAAGTAAGTGGTTGGTGCTGTCCTATGCCAAACTGGAAGTGTTGGCGTGACACGAAATAAGTAGGGAAAAACTATGTTATTTATCAATTCATTTAACTCGACTGTTAAGAAACTGGGCACAGTCGCACTCCTTTGCATCTTAACCGCCTGCGGTGGAGAGTCTCAATTAACTAATTCTGATGCACACAGCAGTGCGCAAGAACAAACTGTCTATGAATGGAAGTTGATTACCTCCTGGCCGAAGAACCTACCAGCGCTGGGAACATCCCCCGAGCACTTCGCCGATATCGTCGAGAAGATGAGCAATGGTCGCCTGCGCATCCGAGTATACGGCGCGAATGAACTAGTAGGCGGTCTCGAAGTATTCGATGCCGTATCCCAAGGCGTGGCCGAGATAGGCCACACCGGGGCCTATTATTGGCAGGGCAAAATTCCAAGCACACCCTTCTTTTCCACTATTCCCTTCGGCCTAACAGGCACGGAAATGGACGCCTGGCTTAGCTATGGCGGCGGCAATGAGCTATGGCAAGAAATCTACGCCCCCTTCAATCTGATTCCGATGCGCGGCGGCAATTCTGGCACGCAGATGTTTGGCTGGTTCAATAAAGAGATTAACTCCCTCGAGGATTTGCAAGGTCTGAAGATGAGAATTCCCGGCCTTGGTGGCGAAGTGTTTCGCCGCGCCGGGGGCATTCCGGTAACCATGCAGGTAAGCGAGGTGTTCACCGCTATGCAAACCGGCGCACTCGATGCGACAGAATTCGTAAGCCCGTATAATGACATGGCTGCTGGATACCATACCGTTGCCGACTACTATTACTACCCCGGTTGGCACGAGCCCGGCTCAACACTCGAAACCATCTTCAACAAGTCCGCGTTCGAAGCCCTCCCCGAAGATCTTCAGGAGATTCTCAAGGCAGGCACAGAGGTGATGAATCAACTCTTAATGGACGAACTCACCGCGAAGAATAATGAAGCGCTACGAGTCTTGGTTGAAGAGCATGGCGTAGAATTGAGAAAGCTTCCTGATGACGTACTCATCGAGCTACGAGATATTTCCAATCAGGTCGTTGCCGAGCTCGCGAATACCGATGAGGTCACACGCCGTATCTATGATTCGTATAAAGGTTTTCAGGAAGGCGTAGAAAATTATCACAGCATTGCCGAAGATGCCTATGTCGAAGCTCGCAAGCTACCGAGCAATTAGATACAGGTAAAAGAATGAAGGCTATCTTGGACGGGGCCTCTGCTTGCCCTCTTCATCGATCGCAACAACTACGAAAAACCCATCCGCCCTCTTTGTAGGTTTATCATCGACACTAGCCAGCTAACCAAGATAGGGCCGGCTTCATTGCGACTCATAATGATTTCTCAAGTCAATTGAAAACAGTAGCGTGACTGTCTTGATCAAAGTACCGAAGGCAACCAAGTAGCCAATCCGGGCTGCAGCGCAAGCAACAATAACAGCGCGAGCTGTATAATAACAAAAGGTACGACTCCTCGATAAATCTCACTGGTCTCAATTTCAGCTGGAGCGACGCTTCTCAAATAGAAAAGAGAAAAACCGAACGGCGGGGTTAAAAATGAAGTCTGCAGATTCACCGCGATCATCACTCCCAGCCAAATCGGATCGATGCCCATAGCCAGCAATATCGGCCCCACAAGCGGCACGACCATGAACGTGATCTCGATAAAGTCGAGAATAAAACCCAAAAAGAAGATCAGCAACATAACCACGAGAGTCGCCGAAACAACACCCCCGGGCAGACTCATTAGTAGCTGTTCAATCAATTCGTCGCCACCAAAGCCTCTGAATACCGACGAAAAAATCGTCGCACCGACGAGGATCAGATATACCATCGAGGTAACACGCATAGTCTCGATGCTTACCGACTGCAGCACTGAGACGTTTAGCGCTCTCTTAATCAAAGCCAGAACCATCGCGCCCACCGCGCCAATGCTAGCCGCCTCAGTTGGCGTCGCTATACCCATAAGTATCGAACCCAACACAGCCACCATGAGCAGCACCGGAGGAAGCAAGCCGTTAAATAACGCCGCGAAGACATTCGCTCCCTCATTCAATTCATCGCTTGCCATCGGCGGGGCATGCGAGGGTTTCAGCATAGCGATGACGAACATATAGCTCGCATAGGCCATGACAAGCAGCAGACCGGGGATTACAGCGCCTGCGAACAGATCACCGATGGAAACAAAATCCGGGGCAAAGACCCCCGCGTTCAATTGAGACTGTTGGTACGCATTCGAGATAACTTCCCCAAGTAACACCAAGCAAATAGACGGCGGTATGATCTGCCCAAGTGTTCCCGTCGCACAAAGCGTGCCGCAGGCCAGCGAGGGCTTGTATCCCGCCTTCATCATCGTCGGCAACGAGAGTATCCCCATAGTGACTACAGTGGCACCGACGATGCCTGTGCTCGCGGCCAGCAACATGCCAACAATGATGACTGAAATTCCGAGACCACCAGGAAATTTGCCCAATACAATAGCCATGTTCTTGAGCAGGTCTTCTGCTATGCGACTTCGCTCCAACATCGTTCCCATAAATACAAACAGCGGCACGGCAAATAAGTTTTGGTTAACCAATAAACCGTAGATGCGGTTTGGAATAAGTAAGATATAGGCCGTGTCGAAAACACCAATTAGGGTACCTATAGCAGCGAACCCCAATGACACGCCGGTAAGTGATAGAGCAACCGGATAGCCTGCCATCAGCACGAGACACACGACCAAGAAAAAAAGAAGAGGAATGAGTTCGACCACTAGGGGTCTCCCCGCTTGATCGCAGAGATTGATTTCACTATCTCTGAAATTCCTTGCAGCAGTAGTAAGGTAGGCAAGACAAGGATCGCTGACTTCAGTAAATAGACAAAGGGTAGGCCACTGGATTCGGCAGACCCTTCCCGTATTCGCCAGGAAACGGCAACGTAGTCCCAACTAATCCAGATAATAAAGCAGGCAGAAGGGGCGAGCAAAAGTAGTGCGCCAAACAGATCTATCCAAGCACGCTTTTTCCCGTTAAGTCGGCTGTAGAAAATATCGACCCGAACATGGCCCTGCTCTTTAAGCGTATAGGCAACACCAAAGGTAAATATAAGCGCATTGATGTATATAACCGACTCCTGTAACGCGATAGAGCCAATTTGAAATGCGTAGCGCAGCACAACGATGGCTGCCATAACCACCACCATAGTCAGAGTGAGCCAAGAAAAAAGTCGGCCTAGACGATTCGATAACCCATCAATGAGTAGAGAAAGCTTTTCCATGGTGTTTAGGTGCGCTAGTACGCCGTTGCTCTTATTCGACTCTATTTAACTGTTGGCCCTATCTAACGCAGGGCCGCTCATTATTACATACATAGCAGGGCTCCATGAGGGTGCCAGACCCGCGCGTCATAGCCATACACGCATCAGTTGATAGCTAAGCATAAGCAGGGCCGCCACGCTCGCTATTGTCAGAATACCCAGAACCCACAATATTCCCCTTCTCACGCGCACCGCCATTCGCCTAAGAAAAGTAGCCTCACTGCCAGCCTTATCTGGTATCTCCTGAAAGAGCTCTCCAGTGCTATAGAGCATCAGCGCCCAGCAGAAGCCAAGGATAGCGGGCATCAAGAGCGTGTCGCTATCGAGCAGGGGGTTATCCAAAACACTGAGAACAAGCACCACCAGAGAAAATCCAGCCAAGACGACTATCGACAGCCGAAACCTAGCTAAAATAGTGGCAATTCGCTGTAGTCGCTCTATCATTGTCGTCCGTAGCAGCCTAAGTAAGCCTTCTCGCCAGCAAGCTTACCTAGTAAACATGGTTTCATCCACAGGACTAACCAAGGTAAAAGCATTGAGTTCTCCTACTGACCCTGTGACAACCGAAAGCTTCGAACTCCCATTCCTAGCAGGCCTCAATCCTGACGGCGATCCGGTCTTCGAAAGCCTCGAAGTCGAATTGGTTAAGGATACCGAAGACGAGGTACGACTCGTACGCTCCCCTTTGCTGACTCGCAATCTGGCCGCTGGGGATAAGCTCAAGGTCATTAACCCTTCTTCTGCCGAATATGAGTTGCTGCGTCGCAGCGGCAACCTTTCCATTCGCGTCTTCGGTGTTCACCAACTCGCTGTGTTAGCAGAAAATCTTACCGCGCAGATTGAAAAGCTAGGAGGCAGCTTAGACAAGCAAACTGATCGCGCGTTGGTTTACAGCATACATTTTTCTATCGGCTTCCAAGTCATCGAGGAGCTATTGAGCGCTGTCTGTAAAGATTATCCTGATACAGTTTGGTATTATGGAAACGTTTACGATCCCGAAGACGGCACAACACCGCTTCAATGGTGGCTGGAATTCGAAGATCAGGAATAGCCTTTATCCATTTAACTAGCATTCGACTAAATAAACGAGTAATCAGACCATGCTAATTGTAGTATCACCCGCTAAGTCTCTCGATTTCGACACCAAAGCCCCCACTCGAAAATTTACCGAACCACAATATCTCGAAGAGTCCACACAGCTTGTAGGTCAATTGCAGAAGTTAAGCCCGGAAGATTTCTCCGAGCTTATGCATATCAGTCGCGACTTAGGTGAACTCAATCATATGCGCTACGCAAACTGGCATACGCCCTTCGATTTAAAAAATTCCAAGCAAGCCGTTTTCGCATTCAAAGGTGATGTCTACATCGGTTTAGACGCGGAAAAATTCTCTACAGCAGATCTAAATTTCGCGCAGAATCATCTGCGAATTTTGTCTGGGCTATACGGCCTACTTCGACCACTGGATTTGATGCAACCTTATAGGCTTGAAATGGGCTCCAAGTTCAAAAACAAGAAAGGCAAGAATCTCTATGAATTTTGGGATGGCCAGCTTACCGAAAACCTCAATAGATTATTCGAGCAAGACAAAAAGCCAATTCTGATTAATCTCGCTTCAAAAGAATATTTCAGCGCAATCAAACCACAATCTCTTAACGCTGAAATCATTTCGCCTGTGTTCAAAGACTTCTCTAACGGAAAATACAAAATCGTAAGCTTCTTCGCAAAGAAAGCTCGTGGGTACATGACCGCCTACATTATTCAGAACAGAATCAAGAGCCCCGAGAAGCTCAAGAACTTCGACGTAGAGGGCTACCGCTATAGCGAAAAGGACTCAACCCCGATGCAGCCAGTCTTTCTGCGCGACTCACAATAAATACTGTGCTGGAGCTCCCCTTTAGCCAAGCCAGCGAAAATAATAAACAAGTCATCTTAGAAATACTTGAACGGCACCTTAAAGAGGGCGACCAAGTACTTGAGCTGGCAGGAGGAACCGGTCAGCACGCCGTTCATTTCGCCGCGAATCTACCAAACCTTCATTGGCAGTCCTCTGACATTCCAAGCAACGTGAGTAATCTCAACCTACGCCTTGCTGGAGCGAAGCTCGCAAACCTGCCCGCGGCTATAAGCATCGATGTCAATCGCTCTGATTGGAGCAAGCACAGGCCTACTGCAATTTTCAGCGCTAACAGCTTGCACATTATGTCTGCCGATTCAGTTGAGAGTTTCTTCAAGGGAATAGGTGAAGTACTGCAGGCCAATGGAACACTGCTCGTGTACGGCCCTTTTAAATATGTAGGTGAGTTTACCACTGCAAGTAATGAAGATTTCGATCGCTGGCTGAAAGACAGAGATCCTCTAAGTGGTGTTCGGGATTTCGAATGGATAAGCGACTTGGCGGCCAAAGCCAACTTAACCATCATCGAAGACAATCCTATGCCGGCCAACAATCAGCTTCTTGTCTGGAAGAAGGCGAGGTAAGTTTGGGGCAGGCTTGTTTAGCTAAAACCCCGCGTTTTTTGATTTGAATCTAGTAAGCCCCGGTAAAAGTACCTGTTTATGCGTATTTTCCCGCAAATTCCATTATCATAGGGGCACACAGATGAATTCGAACGCCGCCAGTCGAATTGGCAGACCAATTGGGAGAACAACAATGTCGAAATTTACGGAACTTGTACTCAGCACAGTAATTGTGGGCATTTCCATGTCCTTGCTCACGCCCCTAAGCGTGGCTCAGAAGCAGGAGATACCGCAACTGGGCGGTGTTTGGACCAACGCCTCTAGAACTAGCCTCACGCGCCCGCGTGGGCTTGAAACGCTTGTCGTGCCAGGCGATGAAGCAGAAAAAATTGTTGCGAACATGAGCATCGCTGGCATCTCCGCAGAAAATGTTGAAGCTGGGCCGGCCATCGATCCGGAAACCGGTGCGCCACCCGTTGGCGGTCAAGATTTCGGATTGCGTGGTTACAACCTATTTTGGACCGACCCAGGCTCCACTCTAGCATTAGTAAAGGGCGAATTTAGAACCTCTCTAATTGTAAATCCAGAGAACGGCCAAATCCCCCGACTGGAAAATCCAACGTATGATTTGAACCGCACGAATTTCGGCGCACGCTATCTCACAGGGGTAGGTGATACATCTGGGCCTGAGGCGATACCTGTTGCCGAACGCTGCCTGATCGGATTTGGAAACACTGCAGGGCCCGGCATGATGGGCACGTTATACAACAGTACTTATCAATTCGTACAGACCGATGACTACCTGATGATTAGCGTTGAAATGGCGCACGATGCTCGTATCATACCGCTATTCGATTCTGCCGAAGAGGCTAGGGCAAACACACGCCCTGAAGTGCACTCTCCTTGGTTTGGTGATGCTCGTGGCTGGTACGAAGGCGACACCCTAATCGTGGAAACCATCAACATCAATCCGCTGCAGATGTCACAGAGTTCTATTCCAATTTCGCCGGAAGGGAAAATTATAGAACGGTTTAGTCGTTATTCGGATACCGAAATTGTCTATCAATTTACAGTAGACGACTCCAATCTTTACAGCCAGCCATGGACTGCCGAGATGAGCTATCATGAAACAGAAGGGCCTCTTTATGAGTATGCTTGTCATGAGGGCAACTATGCGATGCCGGGTATTTTAGCCGGTGCTCGTCGTCAGGAAGCAGAAGAAGCAGCGCGGCAGCAGTAAGTTCGCAGCAGCTCAAAAATAAAAAGGCTTCTCAGCCAAACCGGGTGAGAAGCCTTTTTATTGCCTTAATATTAGTAACCCCTAGGCTTTTCGGATTTCATAAATAATATGTGGATAGTTGATTCCGTCTAAAACCCTGCCTTTCATCTCGCTGCGCGTCACACCGCCAATCTTTTCCATCGCCCGCCGTGAAACAATATTCGTATCGCCCACCCAAAACACCACTGTGTCTACGAACTTGAAAGCATGATCCAACATGAGCTTCTTGATCTCGGCATTGTAGCTACCACCCCAGAAATCATAATCTAGAAACGTCCAGCCTATTTCAATTTCACCTAACGCTTCATCAAGACCGTTAAAACGGCTAGAACCAATTATTCTGCCGGTCTTGCCATCAACAAACGTGAACGCGCTACCGCTGGCGATAGCGCCATCAAAAAAAGCGCGAAATACGGGTTCTTTATAGCGGTCCGCCACAGGATGAAGTTCCCAAATTTTTGGGTTTGCTGCCGCCGAAAACATGCCCTCCCAATCATCTTCTTGAATGGGGCGCACAATTACACGAGGGCCTTCTAAGACAGGTTTAAAATCAAATGTATTAGTCATTCTTGATTGCTCCTTACTTTGTTCTTAGAAAACTAGCTGTCTTTTTTTGTGCTTAGACTCGGTTAAATCGAACCTCCATTGACTTAAGCAAGCCTACTCTATGCCAGTGACGCTTTACATGAAGTGAGTAAACCCTAAACCTTCGTCCAATCTTAACTCGATGATTCCTCCTTCTTAAATGGAAGCAAAGACGATGCTTCTGCCTGATATCGTTCAATATGTGGCCGCTCTTCATCTAGAAATTTATTTATCGCTTGGGCAAAGCTCTCATTGGCAATCCAGTGATTTGAGTAGGTAATTATCGGCTCAAAACCTCTTTGTATTTTATGCTCGCCCTGCGCACCAGAATCAAAGCTCTTCAACTTTTGCTGGATACAGTATTCCTGGCCTTGGTAGTAGCAGGTTTCAAAATGCAGGAATTGATAGTCTTGTGAGCTGCCCCAGTACCTGCCAAACAGCTTCTCGCTATTTCTGAAGAAGAGAGCTGCAGCGATTATCGATTCGCCCTCCAGTGCAACTATCATGAACAACTGTTCCGGCATTTTCTGTCCAAGCTCGACAAAGAAATCCTGACTGAGATAGCCTTGCATGCCGCGCATCATGTAGGTGCTTTGATAGAACTGGTAAAAGGTATTCCAATGCTCCGCCGTTATGCTGGCACCGGCGATGGTTTCGAAGCGTGTACCGCGCGCCGCTATCTTGTGCCGTTCTTTTCTGATGTTTTTGCGTTTTCGTGAATTGAGCGTCGCTAGAAAATCATCGAAGCTCGCATAGCCTCTATTGAACCAATGAAATTGACAGGCAGTTCTTGATGGAATACCAATTGTCTCGAACAGCTTGTTTTCTTCCTCTGTTGGAAAAAGAATATGCCATGAAGACGCTTTCATAGATTCCGACTTACTCTTCAGCTTATCGAAAATCAGTTTGGCGATGTCATCTCTACTGACTGAATTAGCTGTAAATAGTCGTGTGCCATGGCTAGGCGTGAACGGCACTGCACTGACAAACTTTGGGTAGTAGTTAAGGCCATAGTTCTGATAAGCGCTCGCCCAAGACCAGTCAAAAACGTATTCGCCATAGGAGTTTGTTTTTTGATAAAGGGGCATAATAGCGACTAATTGACTAGCCTCGCCACCCTCAGGACCACTGTAGACTGCCGCGTGATGTGGCGTCCAGCCGGTCTTGTCAGTGGTACAGCCCGTCGTCTCTAAAGCCCATAGGAACTCATAGCGCGTAAACGGATTCTCTATACCAGCGAGCCTATTCCATTGCTCTGCGCCAATGGTGGCGATGGAATCTACAAATTTCAGATCAAGCACTTTCATGTGCTGCATGTTACCTCGAAAAGTCGTAGTAGGGAGAGTTGAGAGTGTCTTTGCTCTTTTTTGGGGATGCGTTTTCACGATACAAACAGATGCGATAGCTTGGTAAATTGAGTAGCATAGAAAGTCTATTTCAAGACTGACGGTAACCGTTAGAAAATTAGGCGGACAGCAAGTGGATTCACCCAACCTAATACGGCGTATAGCCGACAGTGGCTCTGCAATGCGCAAGTCAGAGGCTAAAGTGGCCAGCTACGTGCTGCAACACGCTAATGACGTTATCAAGATGCGCATTGTCGACCTTGCGGCCAATTCCGATGTCAGCGAGCCCACCGTGATCCGCTTCTGTCGAGCCATTGGTTTCGATGGCTTTCTCTCCTTCAAATTGCAACTCGCTCAACAACTAGGTCTGGGCGGCGTCTATACGCAGTTTGCGGTGGATGATAAGGATACGGTTGAGGACCTACGCAATAAGGTATTCGATACTACCGTCGGCTCTCTGTTGACGGTTAGGGATCAGTTGGATCCTGAGGTGTTGGAAACGGCAATCAATACCATTAACAACGCCAACCGCGTTGAGTTCTATGGCTTTGGCGCTTCAGGCTCCGTCGCCGCTGACGCGCAGCACAAGTTCTTCCGCCTGCAGCTATCGTCGGCAGCCTACACAGACCCGCACATTCAGCATATGTCTGCGATATCACTAGGTGCAGACGATGTTGTCGTTGCCATATCTCAATCAGGACAGACCCGCGCTTTGTTGCAGAGTGTGAACCTAGCCCGAGAAGCAGGCGCGACGGTTATAGGTGTCGCGCCAGAGAATACCCCCCTGAGTGAACAATGCAGCCTGCCTATCTATGTGAATATGAAACAAGAGCATCAGGCCTTTGCACCAGTGTCTTCGCGCATCGCCCACCTGGTTGTTATTGATGTGTTAGCTACAGGTGTTGCTCGGCATCGCAAACCCTTGTTAAAGGATCACTTGAAAAAATTGCAGAAGAGCCAGAGAGCTCTTCGTGATATTGATTCGGATTAGAACTAGAATTAGAAGTACTCTTCTTGATAATCCAACTCGAAACCGTCTTGCTGTATTAGCGCTCTAAGTAATCTCTAGGCTCTACTCAACAGTGACTGACTTCGCCAAATTCCGAGGATGATCTACATCCGTACCCTTTGTGATTGCGACATGATAAGCCAACAACTGCAGAGGAATCGTGAAGACAATAGGCGCGAGAATATCTGGGCAGCTGGGTACGTGAATTACCTTACAGCTTTTTTCACTCTTGTAGCCGATGCTCTCATCAGCAAAAACGTAGAGCTTGCCGCCACGCGCACTGACGGTGGACAGGTTTGCCTGTAATTTCCCCAAAAGATCGTTGTTAGGTGCAACGGCAACGACTGGCATCTGGTCATCAACCAATGCAAGCGGCCCATGCTTCAGCTCACCTGCGGGGTAAGCTTCGGCATGAATATAGGAAATCTCTTTTAGCTTCAGCGCCCCTTCCTTCGCGATGGGGTATTGGATGCCCCGCCCTAAAAATAGGCTGTGGTGCTTGTCTGAAAACTGTTTAGAAACCTTCTTTATTTCTTTGCTTAGTCGCAATGTTTTTTTGATCAGGCCCGGCAACCTTGCTAAGTCTTTAACAAGTTTAGTTTCTTGTGTTGTGCTCAAGCCCGTTCTTCGGCCCAGCACGATAGACAGGATTAGTAACACCGCGAGCTGTGTCGTGAACGCCTTTGTTGAGGCAACTCCAATTTCTTGACCCGCCATGGTCAATAGACAAAGATCGGATTCGCGCACCAGCGAGCTTGTCGCCACATTACATATTGCCAAGCTGGCAATATAAGACTTTGTCTTCGCAAATCGCAGCGCAGCCAAGGTGTCCGCCGTCTCACCTGACTGCGATATTGTAATGAACAGCGTGTCTGGCTGGTCAATGATATTTCTATAGCGGTAATCGCTGGCGATATCAACCTGACACGGTAATTTGGCCACCGTTTCCAGCCAGTACTTCGCTGCCTGACCGGCATGAAAGCTTGTACCGCAGGCAACTATCTGCACGTTCTTTACCTTATCGAAAACCGTCTTCGCTTTTAGCCCGAATGCTTCTTCAAGTACTTTTCCTTTGCTGATTCTGCCATCGAGAGTGTCTTGTAGGACCTTGGGTTGTTGGTATATTTCCTTGAGCATGAAATGCGCGTACTCGCCTTTCTCTGCATCGGCTTGCTTGCTCTGTATGGTTGTTACCTTACGGTTTACCTTCTTATCCCCATGCCAAATTTCATAAGACTCTCGTCCCACTTCGGCGATGTCGCCCTCCTCCAGATACACGAATCTGTCGGTAACCTGGCCCAGTGCGAGTGGATCAGATGCGATGAAGTTTTCGCCAATACCAATTCCTATTACCAAGGGGCTTCCAGACCTGGCTACTACAATTTTCTCGGGAAAGTTTTGGTCGATGACGCAGAGGCCGTAAGCACCCTGTAATTTCTTAATCGTCTTCTTTACTGCATCAAGAAGACTTGTCTTACCCGTGTTTCGCGCTTGGTGAATCAGATGCGCTATTGTTTCCGTGTCTGTCTCTGACTTGAATACATAGCCCGCTTTGAGGAGTTTAGCGCGCAGTGGTTCGTGGTTCTCAATGATGCCATTATGAACGATGGCAACAGTATTGCCGGATGTTTGAGGATGAGCATTGGCGGCTGTAGGCTTACCATGGGTCGCCCAACGTGTGTGTGCAATACCTAAGTGCCCCTTGATCTTGGTCTTGCCCGCGGCTGCTACAAGTTTGTTAACCTTACCAACTGCCTTGAGGTTGGTGATTTTGTTGGTTGGTCCGCCGCTGATGGCCAGGCCCGCAGAATCGTAACCGCGATACTCTAATCGCTTAAGCCCTTCAAGCAATATGCCCAGTACATCCCTTTGTGCTACTGCTCCGACGATTCCACACATGGTTAAAACTCTCTTATCTGTTCTTGTGAAGTGCTAGACCAATTCTATTTCTTAGTTGGCCGCTTCCAACCTGGAATGTTTCTTTGTTTAGCTCTGGCAACTGCCAAGCTATCCGCTGGCACATCACTGTTTATCGAAGAGCCCGCCGCGACAAATGTATTATCGGCAAGAGTGACTGGCGCCACTAGTACACTATTCGACCCCACGAAGACATTATCACCAATTATTGTCTTGTGCTTATTAACGCCGTCGTAATTACAAAAGATCGTGCCCGCGCCAATATTTACGTTCTCACCAAGCTCAGCATCGCCAATATAAGCAAGATGGCTAGCCTTTGACCCTTTACCAATAATTGCATTCTTTGTTTCAACAAAATTCCCAATCTTCGTATTCTCTTTCAAGATAGTTCCAGGTCTAATTCTAGCGTAGGGACCAACACTGGCGCCCTCTCCGATTTCAGCACCGTCAATAGTCGAGCCGTGAAGTATGTTGACGTTGTCGGCTATCTTGCTGTCTTTTATTACAACGTTAGCACCAATCTTAACGCCATTGCCTAAGCTCACTCTGCCCTGGAATAGGGCATTAATATCTATCTCTACATCACTACCGGTTTCTATTTCACCGCGAATATCGATGCGCGATGGATCACGTAATAGAACCCCTGCTTTAAGTAGTTGCTCGGCATTGTTCATTTGAAATTGTCTCTCTAGGCCGGCTAATTGTGCCTTATCGTTTACGCCTTGTACTTCGCTCTCATCGTCAATAACCATTGCAGAAATGGCGCAGTAATCATCAGCAGCAGCCATCGCAACGACATCGGTCAAATAGTATTCACCCTGGGCATTGTTGTTACCCAAAGAGTTTAGCCACGTATTCAACTTCGTCGCTGGAATAACCATGATGCCAGTATTGATCTCCTTTATCTGCTTTTGTGCCTCGCTGGCATCTTTTTCTTCGACGATTGCCGTTATTTCACCTGCGCTATTACGTACGATTCGGCCAAGACCCGTTGGATTTTCAGTGACCAGGGTAAGTAGGCAAAGCGTGCTTGCGCTCGCTTGTTGCACCAGCTTACTTAATGTAGAAAAGTTAGTAAGTGGTACATCGCCATACAACACAAGCACGCACTTTTCTGGCTTTGTGATGTCGATACTTGGCATAGCCTGCATCACAGCGTGACCGGTGCCTAGTTGTTGCTCCTGAAGGGCCCACCGCAGTTCATTTTGCGAGCTAAATTCAGATTTGATCTGCTCCGCGCCATACCCCACAACAATATGAACCTGTTCGGACTCTAACTGACTTGCCGTGGCGATCACGTGGCCAAGCAGGGAATCGCCACCGATCTGATGTAATACTTTGGGAATGTTTGAATTCATTCTTGTGCCACGGCCTGCTGCAAGAATGACGATATCTAAATTCATTTTAGTCCACTTATAAAAATCACATTGAGGGAAAAGAGTTTGGCTAAGTGTCTTTTCGATACAGACAACCAGCCCAGAAAAAGAATAGCAAAAAAAAAGGCAGCTCTGGCTACCTTTTTAATTTCTTATTACACGGTATAACTAAACGATCAGCAGCTACTTCCTGATCTTACGCAGAGCCCGTAACTGGGCCGCCGCCTCGGCCAGTTGAGCAGCAGCAATCGAGTAATCGAATTCCGCGCCCTGATTCGCTATGGCCTTCTCAGCATCTTCCATTGCTTGCTGCGCCGCCGCCTCATCTACATCATCAGCTCTAATTGCAGTATCGCTCAGTAAAGTAACCACGCCACGCTGAACTTCCAAAAATCCGCCAGAAACATAGAAAACTTCTTCTTCTCCGCCTTGAAGCACTAGCTTAACAGGGCCTGGAATTAATGCAGTCAGCAAAGGCGCGTGCCCAGGAGCAATACCAAGATCGCCAAGAGATCCTGCCGCAACAACCATTTCAACGAGACCAGAGAAGATACTCTTCTCAGCGCTTACGATGTCACAGTGCATTGTCATAGCCATATCAAATTACTCGTTATTGTCTCTAGTGATTGAGAGAAAAGGGACAATTACTTTAAAGTTTCCGCTTTAGCGATAGCCTCTTCAATAGAACCTACCATGCTAAATGCCTGTTCAGGAAGGTAGTCATACTCACCCGCCAAGATTCCTTTAAAGCCAGCGATCGTGTCTTTAAGAGAAACGTACTTACCAGGGGCGTTAGTGAAAACTTCTGCCACGGTAAACGGTTGAGATAGAAACTGCGAAATGCGTCTCGCACGACCCACTGTCTGCTTATCTTCGTCGGACAATTCGTCCATACCCAATATCGCGATAATGTCTTTCAATTCTTTGTAACGCTGCAGAACCGTTTGCACGCCGTTCGCCGTGTCGTAATGCTCGTTACCAATTACCAGTGGATCTAACTGACGCGAAGTAGAATCCAAGGGATCCACCGCCGGGTAAATGCCCAGTGACGCGATGTCTCGAGACAGAACAACTTTCGCATCCAAGTGAGCAAAGGTTGTTGCTGGCGATGGGTCAGTCAAGTCATCTGCAGGTACGTATACCGCTTGTATTGACGTAATAGAGCCATCTTTTGTTGATGTGATTCTCTCCTGTAGAGCGCCCATTTCCTCAGCAAGTGTCGGCTGATAGCCCACCGCGGAAGGCATACGACCAAGTAGTGCGGATACTTCTGTGCCCGCGAGTGTGTAACGATAAATGTTATCGATAAACAACAGTACGTCACGCCCTTCATCACGGAAGTCTTCCGCCATGGTGAGTCCACTAAGAGCAACACGCAGTCTATTACCAGGAGGCTCATTCATCTGACCGTAGACCATCGCTACTTTAGATTCGCCTTCGAGGTCGATTACTTTTGATTCCTGCATTTCGTGATAGAAGTCGTTTCCTTCACGTGTGCGCTCACCAACACCGGCGAAAACTGACAAACCACTGTGCTCTGTTGCGATGTTGTTAATAAGCTCCAACATATTTACTGTCTTGCCTACACCAGCACCACCAAATAGGCCAACCTTACTGCCCTTTGCGAAAGGACAGATTAGGTCGATTACCTTGATGCCTGTTTCCAACAATTCGTTAGAGCTAGCCAGCTCTTCATAGGTAGGCGCCTTGCGGTGAATCGGCATACGCTTCTTCTCACCGATTGGTCCACGCTCGTCGATTGGCCGGCCTAGTACATTCATGATGCGGCCAAGGGTTTCAACACCTACTGGCACAGAAACAGGAGCACCGGTATCTGTAACTTCAAGTCCACGACTCAGGCCCTCAGTACTACCCAGCGCAATTGTTCTCACTACGCCATCGCCTAGTTGCTGCTGCACTTCTAACACGATATCTGTGCTGCTGACTTCTAGTGCGTCATATATAGAAGGCACTCCATCGCGTCCAAATTCTACGTCGATTACAGCGCCAATGATTTGTACGATTCGGCCGCTACTCATGTCCGGTTCCTCAATCTCTTAATTTTTTATCT
>Ga0307985_10000417_pt1 | contig 25647 bp, 26 predicted proteins | sample EllFjometageno80_FD_203155 | JGI IMG/M metagenome (GOLD analysis project Ga0307985, IMG submission 203155) | Marine microbial communities from Ellis Fjord, Antarctic Ocean - #80 | ecosystem: Environmental > Aquatic > Marine > Unclassified | place: Southern Ocean | collected 2014-10-09 | reverse complement strand
CCGCTGCGCGCCGGCATGACGGTGGAGGTCTCGATCGATACCGGGCGCGACCGCTCACTGTTCCGCATGATCGGCACGGCGTTCGCGAACATCACCGGCAAATGACCTCCGCTCCGGCCGCTTCTGCCGCCTCCGGCGGCGATGATCTGCTGAACCGGCGCATGATCACGGCGTCGGTGATGATGGCGACCACCGTCGTGATCCTCGATATGACCATTGCCACCATCGCGCTCCCGCATATGCAGGGCGGGCTGGGGGCAACCCAGGATCAGATTTCCTGGGTGATGACGACCTATTTCATGATGCAGGCCATAACCATGTCAGCGACCGGCTGGCTGGCCGGCCGGCTGGGGCGTAAACGCCTGTTTATCGGCGCATTGGCGGGCTTTGCCGTCTTTTCGATCCTGTCCGGCAACGCGACCTCGCTCGAGGAAATCCTGATCTTCCGCTCGCTTCAGGGCATGTTTTCGGCCCCCATCATCCCAATCAGCCAGGCGCTGATGCTCGATTCATACCCGCGCGAACGTCATGCCCAGGCAATGTCTATATGGGGCATGGGGGTGATGCTGGCGCCGGTCATGGGGCCGGTTGTCGGCGGCTGGCTGACCGATGAATACAGCTGGCGCTGGGTGTTCTACCTGTCGATGCCGTTCTCGGTCCTCGGCATCCTCGGCGCACTCCTGTTTATCCGGGAATCGCCAAAGAACCTCGACCGTAAGTTCGACGTCTTCGGTTTCACGATGCTGGCACTTGCCCTGGCGGGGACGCAGTTCCTGCTCGACCGCGGCGAGAGCGAAGGCTGGTTCGGCTCGGATCTGATCATCGTGACGGCTGCCATCGCGATCCTGTCGCTCTACATGTTCGTCGTCCACAGCGCGACGACGAAGAACCCGTTCATCAGCACCGGCATGATCAAAGACCGCAATTTCATGATCGGGCTCGGCTTCATGTTCCTGCTCGGCGTGCTGGTGCTGTCGATGAACGTCCTCATGCCGCTCTTCCTGCAGAACCTGCGCGGCTTCCCGATACTCACGGCCGCAATGGTAATGATGCCGCGCGGCCTGGGCTCGCTATTCGGGCTGATCCTGGCGGGGAAGCTGAGCGGCAGGATGGACCCGCGCACCCAGATCGCGCTGGGTTTCGCATCAACCGCCTATTCGGCTTATCTGTTCTCGACCTTCACGCCCGATGTCGGCATATGGGCGTTTATCTTTGCAGCCTTCTTCAACGGCATCGGGATCGGCATGATCTTCGTACCGCTGACCGCCGTGTCGTTCTGGACCCTGCCGGTAAGCCTGCGAACCGAGGCATCGACCTTTACCAGCCTGATGCGCAATTACGGCAGCGGGATCGGCGTTTCCATCGTCATGACGGTGCTGTCGCGCACGCAATCGACCAGCCATGCCTATATGGCCGAGCGGATAAACCCCTATAGCGAGGCCATGCAGGCGCCGTGGCTGCCCGAGCAATGGGACATTCTGACAAACGACGGGCTCGCGATGCTGAACGTCGAGGTAAACCGCCAGGCGCTGGCCCTCGGTTTTCTCAACGATTTCACGCTCATCATGGTCGGCGCGCTGATTTCGGTACCGCTGGTCTTCCTGCTGGCACGCAGCCGCGACGACAAACCGGAACCTGCCGGGGTGGCTGAGTGAGCCTCGCGGCACCGGGCCCGACGTGGAAGAGAATAAAACCCCGGGCCTAAAGGGACAAAGTTTATACCGCCTGTTCAATCCGAATTATGAGCTGGCTTCTGGCCCCAAGTAACCCAGCGGGGATGGAGTTCTTTTATCCCGAGCAACAGTCTGGTGCGTGAGAAATAATCATATTCAATTTCAGGCCGGGCACTCACCTGTAATATATTACTAGCATATCAAACACATTTTACTGTAAGATTGACTTCGAAATCCTGAGGTGGCGAGGAGCTCGAAGATGATTTCATACTTTGTTCGATATGACGGTTCCGCAGCAGACCCGGAGGAGTTCCTTGGGCGCTACAGGACACAGCACGCTGACATACTGCACGAATTTGAAGGTATCCAGGGTCTGGTGCTCCATACGCCCGCCCGGTGGCAGGACCCATTCGATATTACTGCAGGCAGATCATCGCTTGTCGCGCAGATGACCTTCGATTCAGAAACAGCGCTAACTGCTGCGCTCCAGTCACCGGCGCGCGTAAAGGCCCGCGACGACTTCCAGAAATTCCCTGACTTTAAGAGGGTCGTTACCCATCAAGCCATGAAGAGCGAGAATCTATTCTAATGACAAAACAGGACTCCCGATCTCTCGGAGAGAGCAAACGACGGGTATTGCGTCGTGATCCACGTCCACACCTGTTTCGGCCGCTGGCACTACGATCGATCACAGCCCGGAACCGCATCATGCTGTCACCGATGTGCCAGTACTCCGGAGAGGAAGGCCTCTCTAACGAGTGGCACTATGTTCATCTGGCTGCGCGTGCAGTCGGCGGTGCCGGCATCGTATGCACAGAAGCTGTCCACACAGAGCCAGAAGGGCGGATCACAAAACATTGCCTGGGGCTTTGGAACGATGAACAGAAAGAACGTTTAGCGCGTATCGCAAATTTCGTTGAAGAGCAGGGAGCTGTTCCCGCGATTCAGCTCGGTCACGCCGGTCGGAAAGCTTCGGTCGGTCGACCATGGGACGGCTCAGTTCCGATTTCTCCCAGCGAAGGTGGGTGGCCTGTCATTGCTCCAAGCGCCCTCCCCTATGCGCAAGACTGGCCAGTACCAACGGAGATGACTGTTGATGACATAAGACGATCTCTGGATCACCTGGTCGCTGCCGTCCGCCGTGCGAGAGATGCCGGTTTTAAGCTCCTCGAACTACACGGAGCTCATGGATACCTGATCCATCAGTTTCTCTCTCCACTCAGCAATACCCGGGAGGATGACTACGGTGGGAGCTTCGAAAATCGCTGCCGCTTCCTGTTGGAGACCGTCGACGCGGTCCGCAGTGAATGGCCTCAGGAACTCCCACTGTTTTTGCGCCTCTCTATCACCGATTGGGTCGATGGAGGATGGACGGTAGAAGACAGCGTTCGGTTGGCGAATATTCTGAAGGAAAAGAACGAGGTAGATCTGATCGACTGCTCTTCGGGCGGTAACGATCCTCGTCAGGAAATCCCGATTCACCCTGGCTATCAAGTGCCATTGGCCCGGGAAGTCAAAGCTCGATCAAAGATGATGACTGCCGCCGTTGGGTTGATGAACGGACCGGACCTCGCGGAAGCGACCATCGCGAATGGTGATGCCGATATTTTGATCCTGGGACGAACCTTGCTGGCGGATCCACACTGGCCCTTAAGAGCAGCCAACGCCCTCAATGCGACAGAAGTCGTTTGGCCGGTTCAGTACGAACGTTCAAATATATTCTAGAGGGCCGGCAGAATTGGCAGGTATCCCGAATTTTTGAGACCGGCCGGTCACATTGATGACGAAACCGACAAATAGAGGAGAAAAAATATGGGAAAAGGAAAGCCCCACATCGAATTTATTCCGTTAGCAATGGATGATGGCTGGGAAACGCCCGCCGGCTACCCGGAAGGCATGAAACAGAAAGTTCTGACAACGGATCTGGACGAAACAGGAAAATCGGGAAGCCGTTCCCGTTTCCTGCGCATTGAGCCGGGCGTGTATTCAACAATTCCATTCGTCCACGATCACTGGGAAGAGGTCTATCTCGTTGAAGGCGATCTGATCGTCGGCAACGATGCAGAGGGCAAGGGAGGCGAAAAATTTCAGGCGCCCTGCTATGCCTGCCGCCCGCCGGGCGCTTATCACGGGCCTTTCAAATCCGACGATGGATGCACTATGTTCGAACTGCATTATTATTATGACGCCGATGATGAATAGGCGCCGACAAACTAATTCTACGGATGGGCCAGATTGAGCGATATTTTTGAAAAGCCGAATGCTTCTTTGAAGGAGCAGGCCTACGCCCGCATTAAACGCAAGATCGTTACGATGGAGTATCGTCCCGGCGAATATCTGAACGAAGCGATGATCTGCGAACAGCTTGGCATTGGACGCACGCCGGTTCATCAGGCGGTTGATCAGCTCAGCCTTGAAGGGCTTACCGATATCATCCCCAGAAAAGGGCTGATAGTCCGCCCCATCTCGATGGATGAAGTCCGCGATATAATCGAAGTAAGATTGTTGAATGAGCGTTATTGCGTGTCGCTAGCTGCTCAGAATGCCACCAATGCGCATATCGAGGAAATGGAAGAGATTCTTGATAACGCCGCAGGGTATATCAAGGACCGCAACCGGGAACGGCTCATGGAAGCCGATTATCAATTTCATCTGGTCATATCGAGCGCGGCCAACAACCGAATTTTGGCTGACATGCTACGTGTCCTCCATGAACGCCAGTTGCGCTTCTGGTTCGTGTCATTGAACGAGGACGAACATCCCAATGATGTGCAGCAAGAACATACAGATATTCTGAATGCCATCAAAAACCATGATGGGCAGGCCGCCGCTGATGCGACCCAGGCCCATATCGAATCTTTCAGAAACGCAATTATGCACTCCTTGTAAAGATCGAACCTATTTAAACTGGTTTCACACACTGCTCGCGGACTGGCGGCGGGCAAGTGCACCCGGCGGGCCCTTCTCGAAGTGTCCTTCGGCGATATCCAGATCCGACATGCCGGCGGCGTATGATCGCTCTCACAAATCCGGCCGCAGTTTATTTTGATGTAATCGGCATGATGATCGGGCGGGAACGGCCCGACCTTCTCCCGTCGCATTGACGCCCGGCTTTCTCCCGTCGCGTTGACGACAGTGAGACAGGTCGGACCGGCTCCTACTCCTGTGTGATCACGCCCCGTCAGCCGCATCAGCCAGTGACGAAATCATTGATGATTGCAGCAGATATTCACGGGCTTTTTCTCGATCGGCAGCGACCGCGCTTAATTCTGCCTGCTTTGTTTTACGAACCGCCGGGTCATTCTCTTCAAGCATGGCCTTGTTGTTCATTGTGGATTTCTGAACGTAGTCCAGCGCGACTGGCCGTCGCTGTGTTTCATATAGATCCAGTTCCGGTTCGCCGGCTTCACCATTCCAGACCCTGACTATTTTTTCCGAAATATTGAGCCCGTCATGAATGCCCCCATTCATTCCCATTCCGCCTAACGGATTGTTTAAATGTGCGGCGTCTCCAGCCAGAAAGACCCGCCCCTTCTGATAACTATCGGCAACTCGCTGATGAACCGAATATGCGGTGCGATGGATTATTTCGAAATCACCCGGGATCGGCACTACGCGGTGCATTAATTCCTGGACGGATTCTTCCAAAACCAGCGCTTCTGCTGTTTGGCCCTCACGCGACGGCATCAACACTCGCCACATACCCGGCACCCGCAACAGCAGGAACCAGAAATCCTCTGCCGCGCAATAGGAAACCGGCGCCAGGTTTTTGAAATGGTCCTCGAACTTGAATTCCGTACTTACGCAAAGCCACAGGGCCGGGAAAGTTAAGCCCGGAAATTCAATGCCCTGGGTGGTGCGTATGGCGCTGGACGCACCATCGGCAGCTATCAGATACCGTCCCTTCAGAGCCTCGGCTCCATCGGGTGTCTTAACATTCAACGTTACGCCGTGTTCATCCTGATCGGCGCTTACCGCAGCCGTGTTAAACCGAACGTCTACGTTATCAAATTTCTTCAGTTCTTCGACAATGATGCCGGTTAGCTTGAACTGTTCACACTGGACCCGATAGGGATGACGTGTGTCATTTTCCAGGACCCCGAGATCCCATTCCACCATCCAGTCGTCCCGCGTGTCGCGGTATTGCCATTTGGGGCAGATAATACCCTTTTCGATCAGTTTATCGACGACACCCAGGTCATCCAGCATATCGAGCGTGGGAGAATGATATGTCGATGCGCGGAGATCTTCAGGGAGGCTGTCACGGGCCTCAAGCAGGGTTACCGGTATACCCTTTTGGGCAAGGTAAAGTGCCGATGAACACCCCACCGGACCGGCGCCGGCGATAATTACGCGATCATTGTCAGTCATTGAATTTCTGCCTTTCGTTTTGAGTTTGCTCTCTCGATGCAGGATTCTTTGTTGCAAATTCGATTATGAAAAATGTACTGAATGTTTCATTGATATACAAGTGAAATATCAGTGAAATGTCATGATAAGCTTGAATTAGTGGTCACGATTTTATGATATTCGAGGCTGACGGACGAGAACGTCCAAGCTGGCCTTTCGGCACATCGTTCCGGTATCGCTCACCATTACAATTCAAACTTGGAACATGGACGATTTTCAGAACGCTATGCGCTTCTGGCTACATCCAAATTTTCACGGATACTAACCGCACCGAAGTACGTAAATCTTCAGAGCCGATTGGGTGAGCGGTAACCGTCTTCTTTACGTTGTTTCATATAGGACTTGTATATAGCCCGCTTGTCGTCATCGCCGTTTTCCTTGAACACATAGGGGCAGACATCAACGCAGATGTGACAATACGCATCATGCAGGCGTGAAAACGGGTAACACTTCTCCATATCGATGCGCCAACGCTTAACCCCTTCCGTCAGGATATGGTCGGTAGCGATTGCGTCGCCAGGGCAATTGTTGCGGCAAATATTGCAGTTTTCGCAATAATCCTGAACGCCGAATTCCAGCGGCGAATCATATTGAAGCGGCAAGTTGGTCGTCACAAAACCAGGGCGGAAATTTGCAGCATGGGTCGGGTTGATCAGGCTGCCATGCCGGCCAAGCTCACCAAAGCCGCAATAGTACATCGTTGGGATTGCCTGTATCTGGGTGCTGCCATTGTGATGGGCCCAGGCTGGAAATCCAAGTTCGCGAATAAAGGCGGCGAGCTTGGTAGAGATATCGGCAACACGCATATAGACGTCATAGGTTTCACGCTCAATTGCCAGGGAACCGTCGAGCACCTTGGTGTACTGTTCCTCAACGATGAACGAGATGACGTTCCGGTGGGGCATTTCAAATCCATCATCAATCATGATGGGCGTGAGGGCACCGCAGCCTGCCAGGTCCGCACCCAGCTCCACGGCCTTAGCCTTGATCTCCTCGGTGATGTGGGCGGGATCGGTAATCTCGCGTTGCACCGGATTTACAGGTCCGTCACGGTCTTTGACTAAGCCTGTCCAATATTTACTGGCGGCCATCCGGACATCATCTTCTTTTTCCCATTGCGGCACTTTGTCGAGGCCTCTTTCAGCCAACATCTTGCGCAGCAAGGGGTCCGCCGGGCCCTGTTCCCGCTTCCAACTAATGCCAATCATCGTCATTCATCCTTAAAGTCATGCCGCACGAAGCTAGGGCCAAATCCCGTCATCAGTAATATTCTACTGATATATCACACCGATTTTCATGTTCAGTCAATAGGTTAAACGGAAGCACCCGATCATAAATAGGCTTTCTTTGACTTGGCTTGACGGCATAAAAAGATCACCCGAGGCAGGTGATCATATAGGCTAAAACATTCGTCACGATATAGGCTTCATCGATCTCGTGTCCGAACGACGCCCGGGAACGGATACAGCAAGCAGCTCCTCGCAAATACTCCCGCAGGAGAGCCGCGCCCACCAACGCTTTGGGAGTTCAGGCGAAAGTGTTGAACCATCGGGCTTCCAACAAGCTGGCGACATTGCTAAGACGTCACCATCATGCCCCTGCAAAACAAATCCCGCCTGCGGAACACGCTCAAGAAGCTGAACAAAATCCCGTCCGACCGCACCGACATGCGCGAGGCGCAGGCCGGTGCGCAGGAGGCGCTCGATTTTCTGGCGATGATGGCCGGTGAGAAGCCCGTAATGCTGCTGGGGCGCGGTTATAACGACCCGATCTGGATCAAGGGCGTGCTACAGGTCGCGACCAATACCAAGCTGCATATCGTCGAAGGACCGTTCTGGGATGCAAGCCCCGATGCCGGTGCAGGCGCCGATCTGCCGGACTGGTATCTCGACCACACGCGCCGGGCCTTCACCGAACACCGCGCCTGGTACATCAGCCGGGCAAAATCGATCGCCGACGAAGTCGCCGAAATTTGCGAGACCGGCGCGATCACGGTAGCCGACGAAGCGCGCCTGCTGAACTATCCCGACTGCTGCGTGCGCGCTCATTACGAGCGCGCCGCCGAATACCAGCGCATCTGGCTCGACATGCTGCGCCGCAAGGCCGGCGGTGACGACAGTATGGCCGCGGACCTGCTCGCCGCCAACGAGCCGCTGGAACCTGAAACCGACGAAGACATCAAACGTCTCGAAGCCGCCATGCGCGCCATTCCGGTGCCGTTCACCAGCATTAATGCGTGCGATGCCTGCATCAACGGCGGCCCCAGCGCGCCCGCAAACGTCAAATCGCTCGAAGGCCGCGCACTTGCGGACGAAATCGACGAGGGGCTGTCGCGCTCGATCGGGTAGAAGCGTCACCGCCGCAAGTTTCAGGATGACGGCGCCCTGCCGCCCGGGCACAGTAATCGCCTGACGCCGCACCGTATCCAATTGAGGAAATCCTATACATGCGCCCGACCGTCGACGAAAAACGCCGGACCTTCCGCGATCTGCACGAGACAGGCTGTTTCGTGATCCCCAACCCGTGGGATGCCGGCTCCGCGGCGATCCTGCAAAGCCTCGGCTTCAAGGCACTGGCGTCCACAAGTGCAGGCCTTGCATGGTCCGAAGCGAGACCGGATTACAACGTCGCCCGTGACGACGTGCTGGCGCATCTGACCGCGATCTGTGCCGCGACCGACATACCGCTCAACGCGGATTTCGAGAACGGTTTTGCCGATGACCCGGACGGTGTCGCGGCAAACGTGGCGCTCGCCATCGAGACCGGTGTGGCAGGCCTGTCGATCGAGGATTCAAGCTGGGTCCCGGATGATCCACTATATGATTTCGATCGGTCGGTCGCGCGCGTAGAAGCCGCGCGCAAGGCCATCGACGATAGCGGCTCCGGTGTGTTCCTGACCGCGCGCTCGGAAGGCTTCTTCGCCGGCAAGCCGGATTTCGACGACATGCTGGCGCGCATCACCGCCTATGCCGAGGCCGGTGCCGATTGTCTCTATGCGCCCGGCCTGCGCGAAGAAGACCAGATCGCCGCCGTGGTCGCGGCGGTCGCGCCCAAGCCGGTCAACGTGCTGACCTTCGGGATGTCGGTGGAAACATTGAGCAAACTGGGTGTACGGCGCATCAGCATCGGCGGCCAGCTCGCCCGTAGCGCCTATGCCGATCTCATCCGGGTCGGCACCGAGATCGCGGAGACCGGCGATTTCAGCGGGATACAGGGCGGCAAGCTGAACCTGAACAAGCTGTATGAGACGTATCGGGAGGATTAGGTTTCCCGGCACGACTATCGTTTCCGAACAGGTAAAATAAAAAACTTGTTCCCTCGGTCCTGCACCGAGGGCCCATGGCAGACATATGCGCGCTTGATAAGTGAACCCCCGATCCAAGATCGGGGGCATAAAGTTTGTGGTGGCGCTAAAGCGGGCGATACACCCCCTCTAATCCGTCGGCGCCAGAAACTGTCTCAAATTTGAGACACGTGTCTCAAGGGCGAAACACGTCAGATGAAGGGCGGTTTCGGATCGATACCGAGCGACAGACGCCCGCGATTTTCCGCCGCGTTATTCGGATCGATCACGACGTGCGAGCGGATCGCATACATATCGCGAAACATCCGCTGCAGCGGATTGCGATCGAACATCGCGCCGGTACCCGCATCCGTAAACACGTCCGTCACCACCTGGGTACACATGCGCATCACCTCCGCCATGCGCAAACGGTGACCGATACGGTCTTCGGCGGTGAATGTATAACCGGCCTCGGCGCGACGCTGAAAATCGTTTGCGGCGCCGAGCAGGATATCGCGTGCCATTGCTGCCTGCTCGGTCGCCCGGCCGAGCGCGATCTGCGACACCGCGTTCTCGGACTGCTTGCCCGACATCAGCGCAGACGACCGGGTTTCAAGCCGTTCGCGATAAGCCTCCACCGCGGATTGCGCAATCCCCAGCGCGGGCGCCACCAGCATGGTGGTGAAAATCATGATCCGCGGCACGCCCTGGAACATCGCACCGGGATTGACCGTCGCACCGGGCGGCGGATCGGCATCATAGTTCCACACGTTGAGCACGCGATACGCTGGCACAAAGACATCTTCGAGCACCACCGTCTTCGATCCTGTCCCGCGCAGGCCCATCACGTGCCAGTCATCGATCACCTCGGCCACCGCATCGCGCGGCACCAGGAAGGTCAGCGACGCGCTTGCGCCACTCCCCTCCTCCGCGCCGCCATCAAACGCCGATAGCAGCAGCCAGTTGCACTGATCGACGCCGCTGACATAAGGCCACTTGCCGGTAAGCCGGAAACCGCCCTCGACCCGCTCGGCCGTGGTCGTCGGCCCGGTGACAAGACAGGTGATCAGATGATCGCCGTCTTTGGCATAGACCTCTTCCTGCGCCTCCGCCGGATAGCAACCGACAAAACGGTTCTGATTGCCGCACAGCCCGACGATCCACGCGTCCGACGCGGAACCGCGCGCGATCTCCGCGGTGATCTCGGCCATGGCCGGCAGGCCCATCTCATAGCCGCCATAGCGCCGCGCCTGCATGACCTTGAACAACCCGGCATCCGTCAGCTCAACGAGCGTCTCATCCAGCATCGACCGGTTTTCCTCGGTCGCCGCCGCACGCTCGGCCAGCGTCGGCACCAGCGCGCGGGCGCGTGCCACAAGGTCTGCGACCGACGGCATGTTTGTTACTTCGGTGTCCATTCCCTCACCATCTTTTCTGCGCGAGCGATCTGCGCGGGCGTCATCTCTCCTTTGAGATCGCCCGTTATCTGCATCGCCCGCTCCTCGCCCATATTGGCGGCGAGCCGGAACCATTTATAGGCCACCACGATGTCCGGATCACCGAAATTCCCGCGATAGCTAACCGACCCCATGGTCATCAGCGCATCGACATGGCCCTGCTCGGCCGCGCGGATAATCCAGCCAAACCCGTCATCGGGCCGGGCATCGCCCGCGAGCCCGTTGGCCAGTGCCGCGCCATACTGCAGCTGCGCCACGGGATCGCCCTGGCGCGCCGCTTTTCCGATCCACATAACCCCGGTTTGAGGATCCGCCGCCACACCGGCACCCTTGATGTAGCGCACGCCCAGCGAAAGCTGCGATTCGCCGTCACCCTGCATTGCCGCCTTTTCAAGCCAGCGCGCGCTTTCGGCCATGTCCTTCGTGACCCCGGCGCCCTGCTCATAAAGCTGGGACAGCATGATCTGCGCGCTGAGGCTGTCCAGTTCAGCGGCCTTGCGCAACCAGCCTGCGGCAATGGCGGGATCGCGGGCAACGCCACGCCCGGTGAGATAGGCTTCGGCCAGCAATTCCTGCGCCGCCACATCGCCGCCGTCCCCCAGTGTAACCGCCAATGCGGGACTGCCCGTGAACAACGCCGTGCGCGCGTCGGCAATATCGGCCCGGGCCGGGCCGGCGACCATCACCAGCAGCACGGCAAAAAGCAGTGTTTTCATAGTACTACGCTACTCCGTTTCATACCGCGACGAAACCGGACCGGAAACCACGCTGCGGCCCGCTCTGGCGGGACGATCGGCGATAGGCGTATATTCGCCCTATGGCTTCCTCAGATAATCCGAACGACCCCTCTAAAACGGGCGACGGCGCGGGCGACGGCATGATCAAGTCGGTTGCCGTGGCCGCGCAGATTCTCGAAGCGCTCGCCAATTCGAGCGGCCCGGTGCGACTCGCCGATCTGTCCCGCCAGCTCGATATGCCGCGGGCACGTATCCATCGCCACCTGAAGACGCTCCGCGAGCTCGGCTTCGTGTCGCAGGAACGCGACGGCGAGCGCTATTGGCTGGGATCGCGCCTGTTCCACCTTGGGCAAGCCGCACGCGAACAGTTCGAAATTACCCGCATCGCCGAACGCCCGATGCACGATCTGCGTGATGCGTTCGGCCAGACCATCGTGCTGTCGACCCCGATCAACGGCGAGGCGCTGATCGTCGCGGTAACCGAAAGCGAGAACGTGGTGCAGATCAGCGTCCGCCCCGGGGTGCGCCTGTCGGCACCGGAATCCGCGCAAGGCCGGATCGCGTTGGCCTACGCGCCGGCAGCGATCCGCGAACGCGTTCTGGGGGCGATGGACGGCGCCGCGCGCGCCGATGTCGAAGCACGGCTGGAAACGATCCGGACACGGCTTTATGAATTTTCGTCGGGAGAAATACTCGGTGGTATCAATGTCCTTGCCGCCCCCCTTCTGGGCGAAGCCGACGAGCTTGCCGGTACGATAGCCGTCGTCGGCGCGGCCCAGGATATTGCGGAAACGCCGGAGGCGATCATCATGCTTCAGGCAGTCGCGGCCGCTATATCCGCGGTGCTTGGCTCCGTCGCTTTTGAAGACCTCGGCGGTTGACTGCCCTCAGCCGGCCGCTTCCATAACATTCTGACGAACGGTTTCCAGCCCCATCAGTTCACAGGCGTTCCCGCCAACCATGCGGCGGATTTCATCGTCGCTGTAGCCGATTTCGAGGCACATCCCGATCACGCTGCGAAACCCGTCGACAGGTAGAGGGTTATTGTTCTGGCCGAGATCAGACCCGAGGATTGTCTTTTCGATTGTGCCTGCCTCTATCAGCGATTTTAGATTATCGTGATCGTAGAACTGATAGATAGATCCTTCGATAAACATACACATTGAATGCTCAAGATACGCTCCCATAGCGGCGAGAGACGACATATCTCCGGGCGTGGCGTCGACGATATAGGTCGGGTGATTTACAAGGAGCCGCTTAACGCCCCGGCGTTTCGCTTCGTCGAAAAGCGGCCAGATTTCATCGATATGGAGATGACCGGACGACAGGACGAGGTCATTTTCGGCGATCAGATCGAGGATCACCTTCACTTCTTCATGAAGCTTGCCTGCTTCGTTCAGAACCGAAAGGGGGATCGGCGCCAGCATCTGCTCCTTCGTCGTCGGGAACTTGTTCTCGAAATCGTCATCGTGTTTGTGATGGTCGATATGATTGGCGGATGAAAATGTGGGCATCCAGACAAGTTTCGCACCCAGCTTTATGCCGTGATCGACGGCGTGGACGTTAAACCCGCCCGTCGCATTGTTCAGCGGTACACCGGACAGCATTTCGACGCCGAGTTCGGCGAAATTATCGTTGAGCAACTGCGTGACAGGGGTCGCGGAATAATAGTGATCCTTGATCAGAACGGCCCGGAGACCCGCCGCCGATGCCTCTTTCATGGCCGCGATATGATCGATGCAACGGGGCATAACCGAGGGGCCGCTATGGCAATGAAGATCGACCGCGCCGACCAGCAAACGGTCGATCTGTTCTGCGCTGGGGGAAACCGTGGGATTATGGCTTGTCGTCGGACGTTGCTGCGTCATGGTGATATCCTCTGGATGACTTCATGAACGTGAACGCACCGGACAGAGACCCGGCATCGTTTGATTATATGCACAATATAATATACAATGTATCTCTATACAATACATTGTATTGAATAAGGATATGACATGACGGCGACAGAAACCCGTATCGGCCGCATCACCCTGAAGAATCCCGTGATCTGCGGATCGGGCGAACATGTGATGACCGAAGCCGGGCTGAAATCCGCGCTGGCGGCCGGGGTCGGTGCCGTGGTCGCGAAGTCCGTTAACGAGACCCAGGCCGCCAAAGACCAGCTCGACCGCACCGATTATGCCCTGCTCGACGGTGACTGGAACCGCCTGAAGTGGGATTTCTCCGCACCGCGCAACGCGACACTCGCCTGCCGGTCTGGCCTGCAGACAATGGATTTCGACGCCTGGGTGGAGATCACAGCCCGGCTCGACGCCGAAGCCGCCAAAACGGACCAGTACGTGATCGGCAGCATCATCCTCGCCGATCTGGACGCTGCCGTGGACATGGCCAAGCAGATAGAAGCGGCAGGCATCCGCGTGCTCGAATTCAATATCGGCACACCCTATGGCGATGAAGCCGCTGGTGTCGTGTCCACCGAACGCGCGACCGCCCGGGTGACGGAAATCATCAAAGCGGTCTGCGCCGCGGTGACCATCCCTGTCTGGGCAAAGATCACCGGCCAGAGCGAAAACGTCGCCGCACTCGCCCAGGCGGCGCGCGCCGGCGGCGCGGAAGCGGTCGTTCTGATGGGCCGGTTCCTCGGCATGATCCCGGAGCTCGATACGCAGGCACCGCTGCTCGGCACAAATCTCGGCACCGGCGGCGGCTGGGCCCTGCCGATGACCTGCTACTGGCTGTCCAAATCCCGCGCCCATCTCGGCCCCGACGCGCCGCTGGTCGGCATGAACGGTGCGCGGTCGGGCGAGGACGTGCTGCGCCTGATGCTCGCCGGCGCCCATGCGGTGGAGATTTCGAGTGCCGTGTGGACCAACGGGTTTGGCGTACTGGTCGATGCCGTGAAGACGGTCGAGGCCTATCTGTCCGACCGGGGCGATACCGCCACCGGGATCATCGGCCGCGCCGCCGATCAGGTGATGCCGTTCGGCGCCCTGCCGCAGCAGCCCGGATTCTGGGAAAAATTCGCACCGCCGGGGGCGGTTTAGGGTTGGTGTCATCCCCGCGCAGGCGGGGATCTCCCCTGAGAGCGGACGTGATCGCGAGGAAATTCCCGCCTGCGCGGGAATGACGAATAGAACGCCCCTGCACCCCTATTGTGTCTATCTCCCAAATCGTCCTAACCTTGGTCTGACGTAATCATGGCGGGAGATTTGAGATGATCGGTAAAAGCTGGATTCGCGAACAGGGTATGCAGGACGCGCTGCTGTGTGCCTCTCTCCGGGAACGTGACATGACCGACGTCCCGTTATGGCAGCGGAAATTCCCTGCTCGCGACGCCATGATGGCCCATTGGGACAGCCTGACCCCGGTGCGCGACGGTCCTGTGGGCCCGGCGAAATCCAAAATCACCGATCCGCAGGAACTAAGCGACCTGATCAAGAAAAAGGCCGCCGAACTTGGCGCATCCGATACCGGCATGACCGCGCTCAAGCCTGAATTTATCGAGCTTGGTGTCGACCTGCCGCACAAGAACGTCATCGCCGTGATCGTCTACGAGGATTATGCAAAAGCGCTCGAAGGGCCGGACGAGGTCGATCTCGAAGCGATGACGGCCTATGCGAAATGCGCCGATATCTCCACCGACCTCGCCAAATACATCCGCGAGGAGCTCGGCTATCCCGCCCTCGCCCATCACAACGGGTCATTCCAGATTCAGGCGATCCCGGTGTTTCAGGAAGTCGGTTTCGGTGAGCTGGGCCGCCATGGCAGCCTGATCCACCCGGAGCTCGGTGCCAATTTTCGCCCCGGCTTCATCACGACCGACCTGCCGGTCACCTATGACACGCCGCGCAGTTTCGGCATTCAGGATTACTGCTCCAGCTGCAACCTATGCCGCAATAACTGCCCGGGCGACGCCATCCCCGACGATCACATCATCACAGATGGCGTGAAGCGCTGGCTGACAGATATCGAGAAATGTTATCCGATCTCGCGCTTCCGCGAATCCTATTGCCATATCTGTATCGATGTCTGTCCGTACATCTGGAAAGAAAACGGCGATACCGAGCGCCGCGGCATGTTCCGGGACTACATGAAGATTCGCAAAGAAGAAGGCTACAAAACGCCAAAAGGCCCGGATGCCCATCCGTCATCGGAGCGCGCAGAACAGCGTGGCCACCGGGCCATAGATGCCGATGTCTATCCCACAGATACCGCGCCCGATCTGCTCAGCCTGTCCGCGGCCGCCCTGGCGGTGCTCGCCCGCGACGGCCGTAAATCGGCGGATGCCAGCGGAAATTCGACCTGGCGTGCAACGGCGGAAACGCCCGAGGGCCTGCCGTTCCACATCAGCTTTACCGGCCCCGATCTTCAGGAAACAGCCGCCGACCAGATGATTCTGCCGTCGGATATTCCGAACAACCCGCACTGGCAGGAGACCTATCATCTGTCGGTCGCCCCGCCGAATGTCGCCCTTGAACTTACCTGGGGTCCGGAAGACCCGCTGCGGATCCTGAATTTCAGCCGCGGCGACTGGGAAGCACAGTTACTGGAAATGGCAGGGTAGCAAACCCGCCGCCCTCATCGTCACCCTCGCCTACGTTGGGATGACAGAAAAAGCGCCGCTCACGCGCAGCAGTCATCCCCGGCCTGGATCGGCGGACACGCGACCGTGCCGTAGGAACAGAAAACGCAGCAATCGCCGGGTTTAGGTTTAAGAACCGCAGCACACCCCTTGCAGTCATAGAACCACTGGCAGGCATCCGTCGGCATGGTCTCGGTTTCGGTATGGCCGCATTCGGGGCAGGTGATCACCGATTTCAGCTTTATGCCGGTCTGTATCGTTTCCATAGCGCATATCCCGTAATGGCAAGAAAAATAGCGAGCGCGGGCAGTAGCACGATATCGAGCCAGCCAAGCCACGCCGATAGGCCGACCGCCCCGAGAAGAATCACAAGAAACGGCGTAAAACAGCAGATCGCGGCAATGAGCGTACCGGAAATGCCGACCTTCAAAAGCGTCCCGTCCTTCATTCCGGTATCCCCTTGCCTCAATGTCGTATGCTGATGAGTATATTTCCTGTAGTGACTACAGGTACAAGGGAAATATGCGGAAATTCCAATGACAACGATTGGCGAAGCGGCACGACGAAGCGGCATTCATATAGAGACGATCCGGTATTACGAGCGCGAGGGTATAGTCCCGACCCCTGGCCGGACGGCAGCGGGACAGCGTCTCTATATTGAATCCGACATCGGCATGCTGATCTTCGTCAAGCGGTGCCGTGATCTCGGATTTCCGATTTCGAATATCCGCACGTTGCAGGGGCTCCGGGATGCATCGGACGACCAGTGCGGAGAGGTGCAGACGATTGCGCTACACCACCTGCAGGATGTCCGCGACCGGATCATCGATCTAACCCGCCTTGAAGCGTCGCTGGCATCTCTGGTCGCCGAATGCGACGGCGGACGGGTAGAATGCCCGGCACTGAAGGAACTGTTCGCCGCATGATCCCCCGTGTAATTACCAAGCAATGACGGCCCGCTACCCGACCAAGCAATCCGCCCGCCAGGCCGTCTGGGATACACTGAAGGCCGAAAAACTCTCGGCGTTTCCGTTTCCACCGCATGGGCGCATCCCGAACTTCAAGGGGGCGAAGGACGCCGCACTGCGCCTGTTCGAAGAGCCCGAATGGCGCGATGCCAAACGCATCAAGGTAAACCCGGATTCACCGCAGAAATACGTGCGGGCCGAAGCGCTCCGGCGCGGAATCGTTGTGTATGTACCAACACCGAAGCTGAAGGCCGGTTTTCTGAAGCTCGACCCCGCGAAAATCCCATATGACGCAATCAATAAGGCGTCCCAGATGTCACGCTGTGCGGAATGGGCCGAGCCGACCGCGTTGAAAGATCTGCCGCAGATGGATGCCATCGTCACCGGCTGCGTGGCGGTCACCGATACCGGGCGGCGCGCGGGCAAGGGTGCAGGATACAGCGACATCGAATTCGCCATCCTGCGCGAGCTCGGCCATGACGCGGTGCCTGTCGCAACCACGGTCAACGACGTGCAGGTGGTCGGCGCATTCCCGATTGAAAGCAACGACCTGCCGCTGACGGTGATCGCGACACCGACACAAACGATCCGCATCAAAAACCCGCCGCCACCGCCGGATGCTATCGAATGGGACCGGTTATCCGATCAGGATCTGGAAGACATGCCGGTGCTGCGCGAATTGCGGGAGATGAAAGGGCTTTAGCCCGCCACTACCGCTGATACTTGATAAACGGCGTGACGCGCCCGACCCGGTCATAGAGCCGCCGCCCATCGGCATTGAAATCCTGCGTCAGCCAATAGACCTGGTCGGCGCCGCGTTTGTCGGCAGCGGTATACACGGCCTCTATCAGCGCTCGTCCCGCCCCGGTGCCGCGCGCGGCTTCAGTCACGAACAGGTCTTCAAGATAGCACCGGTCGGCGACCGCCCACGTCACCCGGTGATACAGGTAGTGCACGATACCGATCATCTCGCCGGACTCGTTCTCGGCAATCAGGCAATGCATGTCCTCCGCCGGATCCAGCAGGCGCGACCAGGTGACATCCGTGATCTCGGGCGCAAGCTCGGTTTTGTAGAATTCGAGATAGCCCTGCCACAGCGGGCTCCACGCTTCGCGGTCGGCGGCATTCAGGGGGCGGATAATCGCGGGCATTGGTTGAACCTCAGTAGTCGACGGTAAAAAGTTCCTGATCCCGGCTGACGCCGCGCAGGCGGTGACGGCCGACCGAAATCAGCCGGCCGGTGCACTGGGTTGCAGCGGCGGCAAAGGCCTCGGACACCAGCAGGTGGTGATCGAGTTCATCGCTCAGCGCCTCGATCCGGCTGGCTTCGTTGACCGCGCTTCCGATCACCGTGAAATCGAGCCGGTTACCGGCGCCGACATTGCCGAACTGCACGCGCCCCAGATGGGCGGCGACATCAAGCTCCATTACCGACGCGCCGCTCGCCTCGCGCTCGGCGTTCCACGCCTGCACGTTGTTGAGCGCCTCGATCGCCGCGTTCAGCGCGGTCAGGCACACCATGTCGTCCTGCAGATCCTTCAGGCTGAACGTCGCGAGCACGCCGTCGCCCATGAATTTCAGAATCTCACCGCCCCGGTCGAGCACCGGCGGCACGATGCGTTCGAAATACTCGTTCAGCAGGGCCGCCATATGTGCACCCTCGGTGCGGTCGGTCAGGGCCGTATAGCCGCGAAAATCCATCAGCAGGATGGCGGCATCGATCTGGCGGAGCGAGCCGCGGCTGATCTCGCCGCTGAGAATGCGCTCACCCGCCTGATGGCCGACATAGGTATCGAGCACGTTGATCGTTACCTCGCGCAGCAACCGGTTACTCATCACCAGCGCCAGGCGCGGCGCAAGGCGGCGCAGTGCCGTAATACAGGTCGGCGAAAATCCGTCCGGCGCATCGCTTGCCCACGAAATCAGCATCCCGGATTCATAGCCGGCAAGCGAGGCGACCTTGAACGGCACTTTCATGATCATGTAGTCGGTAACGCCCTCGTCGCGCAGCCCCTCGAGGATCGGGAAATCGAAAGTGGCGTTCGGGCCGGTCAGCGGGCGACGCACCTCGCGGATGTCGGGGTTCTGCAACAGATAGGCGAGCGGGCTGTCGAGAAACGCCTTTGTCGGGCCGCGGTCGGTGGTGAAATTGTCAATATCGACATCGGCGCCGCGCCGCCAGACAAAGCCGCGCGCATCGATTGTCGGATGCAGGGTGCGCATCGCCATCATCGAGCGCTGCACGATGATCCCGGCACTGTTCAGTTTTTCACAGAACCCGGCCAGCAGGTCGTCATACCCGCCTTCGGACAGGCCCTGATCGATCAACCAGTCACTGATTTCCTGAACAGCATCGGGTGTGCTCATGGGCGGAGCGATTCGTTCATGGGTGAAGCGATTCCAGGGTCGCGGCCAGTCCATCGCGCAGCGGCATCTCGGCGCGGATCCCAAAGGCCGCCGTGGTGCGGGACGCGTCGCCGAATGAGTCGCGGATATCGCCGATCCGCGCCGGGCCGTGCTCGAAGTTGAGGTCCCGCCCGCCGGCCGCCGACAACGCCGCAATCAGATCATGCAGCGACGACGGCGCGCCGGTACAGACGTTGAACACGTCGGCATCGGCCGTTGCCCGGTCCATTCCGGCCATCACGAAGCGTACGCAATCCCCGACATAGACAAAATCACGCCGCTGGCCGCCATCACCAAAGATCGTCGCGACATCACCCGAGGCCAGTCGGTCGGCAAAAATCGAGATCACCCCCGAATAGGGCGAGCCCGGATCCTGTCGCGGCCCGTAAATATTGAAAAACCTGAATCCTGTCGTCGGCACGTCGTGGACGTTGCCCGCGACCCGCGCATGCTGCTCGCAGCCAAGCTTGTCGGCACCATAGGCCGTGAGCGGGCGCTTTTCGGCATCCTCGGTCAGCGGGACGGCGGGATTATCGCCATAGACGGCGGCGGACGATGCATAGACCACGGGGACCGGACCTGCCGGGTTGGCATTCCGCGCGGCATCGAAAACGTTGACGGCGCCTGTCAGGTTTACGCGGTGGGTCAGCCCCCATTCCTCGTTCGAGCGCTGGACCGACGCAATCGCCGCGAGATGAAAACACCCGTCCATCCCGGCCATGGCGTTGGCGACAACATCGGCATCCGATACATCGCCGATGACGATATCGTCGATCCCCGGCACGTTCGCGCGCTTTCCGGTCGAAAGATCATCGAGAATCCGCACATCGTGGCCTGCCGCAACAAGCGCATCCACAAGGTGCGAGCCGATAAAGCCGCAGCCGCCGGTAACAAGATAACGCGCCAAAGAAAACTCTCCTCAGGGTTGGCCGCTTTGGGGTGCGCAGGCGAGGCCAATCGGGGCCCGATTTGAAGCACTGGAATTAAAGCCCCGTATTGTCGCCGCTCTCCGGCACAGTCCTTGGGGATCGGTCCGAATAGAGATAGGATCGCGCTCCCTCATCTACAATCCGGATCTTGCCATGGAACCCGTTATTCAAAGCTTTCTTGCCGGTTTCCCGGTGCTGCTGCTGCATTTCGCCGTCACCCTGGGGATGCTCGGCATTGGCGTGACCATCTATCTGTTTGTGACGCCGTATCACGAGCTCGACCTGATCCGGAACGGCAATACGGCCGCTGCTGTATCGATTTCCGGCGCCATTATCGGCATGGCGATCCCGCTGGCGATCTGCATGGCCACCAGCGTCAACATCTGGGATATCGTGATATGGGGGATCGTCACCCTGCTGATCCAGATTCTGGCCTACCGTATCGGCGATGTTCTGCTCAAAGACGCGCCGACCCGAATCGAAAACGGCGAAATGGGGGCAGCAATCCTGATTGTCGCCATCAAACTTGCCATCTCGTTTATCAACGCCGCCGCGGTGGCGGGCTAGGCGCCAGGATATGCAGGCGTATATGCAGCCGGAACCGGATAACCGGGCATGAAACTTCGCGACATCATCGCGCTAGGGTTTATCGTGATCCTGGCGATCGGCGGGCGCTTCATGAGCGGCGGCGACGGCGATACACGGGGGGGCGGCGAACGCCGGCCCGACCCGCGCCAGTTTGCCCCACCCGTGGCCGTCGCACCGCAGCCCGAAACACCGCGCGGGTCGGGGCAGCTATTACCGTCCGAATCCTTCAACGATCCGCGCTTTATTGTCGAAGTCGGCGACAAGCAGAGCCCGTCGACCGGCACCGCGTTTTCGGTTAACCGGTCGGGTGTCTGGATCACCGCACGCCACGTCACCGATGGCTGCGATATTGTCGGGCTGAAACAAAGTAGCGGGCGGCTAATCAGGGTCCGTCGTGTTCAGCACGAAGGCAATTCCGATATCAGCGTGCTGTGGACCGGCGGCGGCACGCCGGCAATGCCCATTGTCCAACCGCAGATACGTATCGGCGATGACGGATATTCTTTCGGTTTCCCCAAGGGTAACCCGGGCGATGTGCATGCCCGCGTGCTGGGCCGAGGGCGGATGCTCGCGCGCGGCCGCTATCAGACGGACGAGCCCGTCGTCGCCTGGACCCAGGTCAAAAGGGTTCCGGATATCGGCACAAATCTCAGCGGGATCAGCGGCGGGCCGTGGGTCAACGCGCGTGGAGAGGTCATCGGCGTACATGTTGCAGGCGCACCGCGGCGGGGACGGTCTTATTCCACGGCGCCGAGCAGCTTGCTGGCGGCGATCCGCACCAGCGGCGTCCGGCCGGTGGCGGATTCGAGCGCCCTGCCAAACAGCCAGTCCCTGAACCCGCGCCAGTTCAATCAGTATGGCGACGGGCTGCGCCGCCAGCAGACGGTCGCGAAGGTGATTTGCCTGGTCGGCGAAAAATGGAAACGCATGGCCCGCGAGAAACGGGGTTGAGCGCAGTGGCGCGATGAATGCGCAGTCATGGTCGCGCATTTCAAAGTCACTAAATTCTTATTCCCCTGGCCCTGTGCCGGGGGTCCATTTTTGCACCGAACGGACGGCCACCATGGACCGCCGGTACAAGACCGGGGGAGGAGGTTTTTTGTTGGCAATAACTGAGATTACCGGGGTGACTCGTCCTTGAGGCGCTAAACGACCGCCAGCTTCGCCGTCAGGCGACGTGCCAGCGCGCCGACGACACGGCGGCGATACCACGGGCGCACCGTTGTTGTAAGCATCGGCTTGGCCTGGCTGCGGACCATTTCACGGATTTTATCCAGCACGTCTTCATCCAGCGGCTTGCCGACAAAATCGTCCAGACCCGTCACGATATGTGGATAGGGATTGACCGCCGTCAGCGCGATGGCGAGACCGGCGACCTTGCCCCCGTCCATCGTTACCCGTACGGCACAACCCGCCAGCGGAAAGTCGATGGAACCGCGAATCCGTGATTTTTCGTAAGACGACACACTGCCCGCCACCGGTTTGGGCAGGCGGATCGAGACCAGAAGCTCATCGACTTCGAGCGCTAGGTGGTCCATCCCGTCATCGCGGTACAGATCGACCAGCGGAATCGTCCGCGCGCCGTTCGGTCCTTCAAGGTCGATCTCCGCGCCATGGACGAGCATGGCCGGCGCGACATCGCCCGAAAACGCGGCGAAGCAGCGCTTGCCACCGGGGGCAACATGACAGACATCGCCCTTGTGCTTCAGGCAGAAATTGTTGCTTTCGCGCCACCACTGGGACTGGTTGTAGAACAGACACCGTGTATCGAGGCACAGATTGCCGCCGATGGTGCCGTATTGCCGGTGGGTCGGCCCGGCGACCGAGGCCGCGGCCTGGGCAATCGCCGGATAGTCCCGCCGCAGGCCGGCATGTGCTGCCAGATCCGCCAGTTTGACCCCGGCACCGATGCGCAGCCCGCCATCCCCGCCCGATATTTCCGATATTTCCGTGATCGCTGCGATGGCGGTCAGATCGATCATGGTTTCGGGCGCTTCGATGCCGCGCCGGACATTGACGATCATATCGGTGCCACCGGCGAGGTAACGCGATGTCGCATCCAGCGTCTTCAGCCTGACGGCCTCGGCCGCGGTTTCGGGGCGGTGCAGCGTGAATTCGGGCATATTTTCCATGGGTCTCTCCCTATTCCGCCGCCGTTACGGAGCTGCGCATATCGCGCTCCTTGTCTTCGAGTATCCGGAGCAGGCGATCCGGCGTGACCGGCAGTTCATGCGCCCGCACACCCATCGCATCGGCCACCGCACTTGTCAGCGCCGGCAGGAAACCGGCAAGCGATGCCTCACCCGCTTCTTTCGCGCCGAACGGGCCGTGCGGGTCAATCGATTCAACGATATGCGCCTCGATCGGCGGGGATTCGACAAAGGTCGGCACCCGGTAATCGAGCATGTTGCCGGAAATCAGCAACCCCTCGTGATAGCGCGTCTCCTCGGTCATCGCCTGCCCCATGCCCATCCAGACCGAGCCCTGTATCTGGCCTTCGACCGTCAGTGGGTTCAGCGCCTTGCCGCAATCATGGGCGACCCAGACCTGGTCCACCTTGATCTCCGCCGTGTCGGGATCAACAGTGACCTCGACCACCTGGGCGGCATAGGCAAACGCCATGGAGCCGCCGATGGCCGCCCCGCGGTATTTCTTGCCACCCCAGCTGTCGGGATGCGTGTCGAAATTGCCTTTGACCGTGATCGTGCCGGTGCCCTCAAGGGCCGCCATGACGACCTCGTCGAAGGTCATGCCTTCGTCCTGCGATCCGGCGCGGTAGGTCTCGCCCAGACATTCGACATCCTCGGGATTCACATCGAACTTCTTCGCGGCCGCCGCCACAAGCACACCTTTGAGGTTAGTGGCCGCCTCGATCGCCGCATTCCCGACCATGTAGGTCACGCGCGACGAGTACGAACCGTTATCCTTCGGCGTGACGCGGCTATCGGCGGCGATGATCTTTACCCGCGTGGGATCGATACCCAGCACCTCGGCGACGCACTGGACGAGAATGGTGGACGAGCCCTGACCGATTTCGGACGCGCCCGTCAGAATGACGATGGTACCATCGAAATCGAGCTTCAGGTTAATGGTCGCATGCGGCTCACCGGTCCAGTTTACCGGCTTGGACGCGCCCGACACATAATGCGAACACGCCAGGCCAAGCCCCTTGCCCGGCGCCAGATTACCCTTCCGGTCTTTCCAGCCGGATGCTTTCTCGACGACATCGAGGCACTCGGGCAGGCCGTAGGAATTGACCCACAGATCATTGGCGACATGGCCCATTTCGGTAATCAGATTGGCGCGCCGCACCGCGAACGGATCGAGGCCGAGCTTGATCGCCATTTCATCCATTACGTTCTCGAACGCGTGGCGCACATTGACCGTGCCGTGACCGCGAAACGCCCCGCAGGGCGGCGTGTTGGTCAGGATACGCTTGCCGTCATAGCGCACGTTCTGCAGATCGTAGATCGCAAACAGCATCGAGCCCGAATACAGGATCGTGACAATGCCATAGCCCGAATGCCCGCCACCGCGCTGGATGGTTTGGCAATCGACGGCGGTGACCTTGCCATCCTTCGTCATCCCCATACGGATCTTGACCGATTGTTCCGGCCGGCCGCGATGGGTGATGAACGTCTCTTCGCGGCTGATGACGGTCCGCACCGTGCCACGCACGCGCCGCGCCAGCATGGCGGTGATCAGCTCGACGTTGAGCGCCTCGGTCCGGGCGCCGAATCCGCCACCGAGAAACGGCTTGATCACGCGGATTTTCGACTTCGGCATTTTCAGAATCTTGGACAGCATCAGATGTACGTAATACGGCACCTGGGTGCTGGCGCGGACGGTCAGTTCGTCGCGCTCGCCGTCCCATTCGGCAAAGGCCGCATGGGGCTCGGTCTGCACCTGGCAGACCTCGGCGCAGTGATATTCGGTCTCATGGACCAGCTCCGCCTGGTCGAAGCCTGCGTCTACATCGCCGATTTCGTAATCTACATGACGCTCGATATTGCCGGGCCGGTGATCGTGCAGGTCGACCGTTCCCTCGGCCATGGAATCGGCCGCCGTAAAGTAAGCCGGCAGTTCTTCGTATTCGACTTTGATCAGGTCGCAGGCCGCCTTGGCGATCTCAATGCTGTCGGCGGCGACGGCGGCGACCGGCTCACCCTTGTAGCGCACACGGTCGAATGCAATCGGCAGTTCGGTGCGCGAGACGGGCAGCACACCATGGCCCTCGTCGGTCTCGGAACCGGTAATGACCGCATGGACGCCGGGCAGTGCCTCGGCGGCTGAAATATCGACCGACAGAATGCGGGCATGGGCGACATCGGCGCGCTTGATGCAGCCGGTCAGCGCGTCATGGTCATAAAAATCGGCGGTGTAAAGTGCCCGGCCTGAAATCTTTTCGGGACCGTCGACCATCGGCATGGGGACACCGATGGATTTTATCGGTGCGGGGGGCAGACCGTTTCCGTCCATCACGACGCCTCCTGCTTCGACTTGGGATTTGCCTTAATTTCATCGACTGCGAACTGAACCGCTTCGATAATTTTCACATAGCCGGTGCACCGACAGATGTTTGAGGCCATTTCGGTACGGATGGTGTCCTCG
>Ga0307985_10000416_pt1 | contig 25661 bp, 19 predicted proteins | sample EllFjometageno80_FD_203155 | JGI IMG/M metagenome (GOLD analysis project Ga0307985, IMG submission 203155) | Marine microbial communities from Ellis Fjord, Antarctic Ocean - #80 | ecosystem: Environmental > Aquatic > Marine > Unclassified | place: Southern Ocean | collected 2014-10-09 | reverse complement strand
TGCAATGTGAGGATTGGATGAGGTAGTGGTTGCAGTAACACCAGATTCAGATCCAGTGATAGTTTCACTAGCAGTGAATGTGCCTGTTACTCTACGAACTATGAATGCTGTGCCTCCCGCTACGGTAGACGTATCTATTTCAGCAGTTGCGCCACTAGTGGAGCCGGTTATTGTCTCAGTGGCATTGAAAGCGTCTACAGAACTAGTTATGTTTATTGTCGATCCAGTAACCTGATGCTTTACATATGTCTTCTCAACGCCATCAAAATGATATTCATTGAAGAATTGTAGTGCGTCATCTACTCTATCGCTGACCTGATCTTCATCGACATTTATCTCTATGACAGGAAACCCGAGTCTCCTCATACAGTAGTCGATTAAATCTTGTCTTGATGCATTAGCCATTATTTTCTCCTTAAACCTTCGTGACTTCTGGATTCACTGTGATAATGCCTTCTTGCACCCTGGCTACTGTTGTTCCTGTTAGTGTCTCTACATCATAGACGTATCTACCTGCTTTTACAGCACTAGATTGAATTGCAGTCAATGCAAGTGTTATATTGCCTCCTGCGTCATCGTGAGTCGCGGTGAAGGTCGTATAAGTAGTAGAGTAATAACTTTTGCGAAACTGCGAATAGGCTGTATATCCAGTTAGGTCTTTCACAGTACCATCGGTGTTCTTCACAGGCACAACAATACTTACGGTTGTGCCTTGGTCGATAGTGAGATTTGCTATGGTTGCCATTCAAGTTTCCTTTATATGTATTTATCATTGTGGGAGTTTAGCTATAATATGAAGACTATTTTAACACTCCTTTATGGTGATAAATATAGTTCAAGTGATGTCGATTATATTTATAAGGCTACAAAAGGTAAATATAATTACGTCTGCTTAACAGATCGCCAGAATCAGCCACACATCCATCCGAATATCAAGACTGTTTTGCTTGATGAGTCGCTTGAATCCCATTGGAGGAAGTTGGAACTATTCAATATACCAGATCTTGGTAAAGTTATTTATATAGATTTAGATACTGTTATTCAGGGAGACATCGAACCACTGTTTGAATATTGCTCAACACCAACAATCTGCAAAACATATTGGAAGAACAAAGATGAGTTTCCTACTGAGTATAATTCAAGTGTGATGGCATGGGAGAATGATAGTGCCCAGCATGTGTATAAATACTTCTTAGAAAATGATGATTATTACATCACGAAATATCTTGATAATGATGATTGGTTCTTATATAATGAACACTTGATCCAAGCTGTGTTTCCTAGGGGGTTGATCTACTCGTTTCTATGCGGAGTAGATGTTCAGACTGATACCCCACCCAGAGCGTATCAAATGAAATCAGATTATCCTATAGTATTGTTAAACGGGCAGAGTGAAATTGAAGAGAATCTGAGACAAAAATATGATGCACTTTATCTGCATGAAATGGGGCAACAAGTACTCCCCTGATTATGTAAACAACCTTCATGGAATGATCAAACGCAATTATTCAAAGCGTTTCAAATTCGTATGCTATACGGATGAGCCCGCTGGGCTTAATAAACACATCACAGTACGATCTATACCAGACGTAAACCCCCTACATCCAAAATACTGGTTCGGTAGAGAGAATCACTGTTGGGACAGAGCCAAGTTTCTAGTACTCAACTCTCATATATGGCTAAAGACAAAAGGTCCATTCTGCTATTTAGACCTCGACATTATCATCCAAAACAACATCGATGAAATAGACGAGCTAGCCAAATCTCCCCACATGATTTATTCTAATTGGGAGAATCCTGAAGTGTTGCGAGACAGACGTTTCACGGATGTACGTGGATCACTGTACAACTCTAGCGTCATGTTATGGTGCACCGATCAAGGTGAAAAGATTTATAATGATGTGCTGAAACATAAAGATACTGTATTCCAAACCTTCTTCAAAGGCACCGACAATTATTATCCTTACAGAGAACACGATGTAGTTGGAGATAACTACTGGAGCTTCTTGCCCGCTGATTGGGTGTACTCTTATAATAGAGGACAGCAGTATCCAGAAGACTTAACAGAGAAATTGTACAGAGAGAAGGCTAAGTTTGCCTTGTTCAATGTCGATGTGAGGGGCAAGAATACCATTGGTGTAAAGCCACATGAATTAAAGAACTACAATCTGCTAATTCATTGGCATGGCAAAGATGAGTTTGAGAATCTATGGCTGCCTAAGTTTCCATCTAACTTTTTCACACACAATAAACACACTGAAAAGGTGAAAGCACTTCTCCGCAATTCGGACTACGATACTCTGCAAGCTAAATTTCAGAAAGACTTGCCAAGTCTACATAATGACTGGCTGCAATACTCAACCAAATTCGCCACACTGAAAGAGTGGCTTGGATTCTCATCACTTGACGATTCTGATCTAGAAAAGAACTACATGAATTCTGAGGTGATTGCAGACATTGAGAAACTACTGAGCGAAAATGACCTAGCATCTCTTGCTGATAAGTTTATGGGAGACTTTCCAGAGTTACAGTCACAACTACTAGGCACAGTCACAACCATCAAGAAAGATATTCCAGAACTTGAGCGTGAAATATCCGATATTAAATTTATAAAACAGATTCAGAAACATCACCGACCACAGATACAAGAACTATATGAGTCTGGTGATATGCTTTCGATGCATCTCAAATTCTGTTCTGACTTTCCAGATGATGATCACATACAGAAAGGTGATCAATCACTATACTGGAATAAGACCGCTGAAGAAATATACGGTATATACAAAAGTAGATACATTGTCAAAATGCATGACGTAGTAGCTGATGAAGCAAAAGAACATGGTATTGTGAGATATTTCTGGAACATAAGCAGGTTACAATGTCTTGCCCTATATCGTAGACTCTGGAATAAGAACACCCTTCCCGCGATAAAGAAAGACTACATGGACAATATCTCCAAGTTTGGCATACAGAGAATATTTTGGGACTCATCTGAGTCAGAGATTCAAAGTCTGTATAAGAAATATTATATGGATTATCTAAAAGAACTGTTCTATAAAGAAGACTATGAACAAGTCTTTGAACGTCTATATAACATCATGCCCAAAGAAGAACTATTAACCATACTTAATCAGAAAGATGATGATAGTAACACACTCATAAAATACTTCTCGATGCATGGTGAGCAGTACAGTGATCTCTACAGGGGTCTATATGAAGATGGCGCGCCAAATGGTGCATTGATTCAGCTATCAACTAGGCAGAACGATAGCGGCATTGAGTTCAATGATATATTTGTAGACGGGTATGAGCATACCTTAAAGACTATCAGAAACATATTTGACAGCTATAATGTATCGTGGGTAACATTCATGTGCGAGATAACTGATCCTGTCAACTGTATGCAGTTTGAGGCTATATGCAAATACTTCAAGGAGAAAAAGGTGACTGTACATCTACAGACCTTTGCGTCCGGTACATACGATTATGTGGACACAATTGAAGTCGTGGCACCTAAACAACAGACAGAGACAGAAGAAAAGATACAGACTATCATACACAAAGACATACCAGTAGACTTCAATACACTGAAATCATTTAGACATACCGATGAAATCAGAACAGTGAAGCCCAAGATGAAAGAGAAAGATCCTGTGTGGTGTGATGCAAGAAAGAGTGGATATTTTTATGTGAGTAGCAACAGTGTGGCATCTCCGTGTGCATTTATTGCGAGAGATGTTATGGAGAATAAATTTTTACCTTATCATCCTATTGACTATCCATTCAATATGCGTTATAATAGTCTTGCTAACTTCACTGTGGGCGAGGTGTTAGATAACAGTGACTTTCAAAATGTGAGCGAACAACTTAAAAGAAGACCTCTGAATGTATGCGTACAGAACTGTGGAAAATGTAAATGAGAGTTAATGTGGTATGCGCTAAGTGGGGAACTAAATATGGTCCTCACTTTGTAAACAAATTAAAAGAGATGGCAAAAAGAAATATACCAAGTCAATTTGACTTTCATTTCTATTGCTATACTGATGACGCAGAAGGTATAGATGACGATGTTACTATTATCGATTTTCCTGATATTCCTAATATTCATCCTAAGTATTGGTTTGGTGCGGAAGATTTTAAGTACGGAATGGCAAGGTGTTGGGACAGAGCAAAAACTTTTGTGTTTAATAGTCATAATTTTGCTCCTGACAAACCTAGCGGTCGCTTCATATTTTTCGATTTGGACGTAATTATTCAAGGCGATCTAACTCCTATAATTACATATAATATGGAAAGACCTACAAAGATGCAATCCCATTGGCAAGATCCAAGACCAATGAAAACAAGAAGATTCAAACTATCACATGGAGCATATACAAATGGCTCATGTAAAGTGTGGTCAGATGATCAGTGTGAATGTATATGGGAAGACGTACTAGAAAATCAAGAAAAGATATGGTTCACATACACAGATGGCACTGACAACTATCACTCTTGGAAGTGGGGTAGATATGGTGAGAATCTATGGGATCACTTTCCATCTTGGATGGCATACTCTTGGAATAGAGGTCGATCTTGGGATGAAGATGATTTAACTATTGAGAAGTACAGACCTAATTGCATCGTATGTGTTTTCAACATTGATCTTCTACCGTTTGAAGATGCAAGTCGCGGAAGCACTAAACAAGATGACTTAGTAAATCCAGAACTATTGGCACACTGGCGATAATATGTTGAATATCTATACCGTTAAATGGGGCAACAAGTATGTTGCTTCTCATGTGAATCAGCTATATGAAACGTGCAAGCAACACATAAGTTGCGATTTTGTATTACACTGTCTAACAGAAGATGCAAAAGACATACATGAAGATATAAAAATTCTTGCGTTCCCTGCTGGCAACAAACTAGTAAAGTGGTGGAATAAAATGTATCTTTTTGATGAGGACATTGTGACACAGAAAGGTGAAAAGTTGTTCTTTGACCTGGACGTTATTCTACAGAAGAACATTGATGATATTGTGAACTATCCATGTGATGACAGTCTGTGCTTCGTGAAGACATTCTGGCACGACCTAGAAACACAATTCAAAGACACCCGACATATCAAACACAAATATACAGACTTAAACTCATCTGTTCTTAGATGGAATGACAGTCTAAATAGTAGTGAGATATTCGATTATTTTAATAAGTACAAGTCACAAATATTATGGTATTATCGTGGTCTAGATAACTTCTTTTACAACCGCAGAATAGTAAAGATGAAACTGTTTCCCATAGGTTGGGTCTACAGCTTCAATCAGGGATATATTTATCCACACGACACAGAGAAGCATGTGTATCGTGATCTGCCTTACATATGTATTTTTGACTCAATGGGGAAAAGTGAAGATGTCAAGTTCTAATTTAAACTACAATTTTCTGAATAACTTCAAGAACTGGGGAGAAGGTCTCTCCGTGATTGAAGCAAAGATGCCACATAAGTTAACTGATTTCAGACAATCTCTTGACGCCAACAATATGGAAGCATCTACTTGGCTAGTAGAGGAAGTGCAAAAGTATATTGAAGAGTATTACGCCAAGACTGGATCATTGCGTGTGTTGATACTCAACTCTTGGTTAGGTATTCCACTCGTACCACTACTATGCGAGAATCTTGATGTTGCACAATTGCATCTAGTAGACATTGATGAAGAGTCAATTGAACTATCAAAGATTTTTCACAAACACTACGCACAGGAAAAGTTCATCAACATACGTCACTGGAATCTAGATGTTCCATTTGAGTTTGATAATCTGAATAAAATTGATGTTGACTTAGTTATCTGTATATGTACGGAGCAGATGTATCCATTGAAAGAACTAACCACTAAGAATCCACAGGCAATACTAGCCGTGCAGAATTCAAACGTGGTTGAAGAGATGTACGGTATTAACTGCGTGAGTAGTCTAGATGATCTCAAAGAACAAGTCGGAATTGATGAAGTTGGGTTTGAAGGAACAAAGAAACAGACATACTACTCGTGGGATGGCAAGAAAGAATATGACCGATTTATGATTATAGGTCAACGAGAAGGATTCTTCTAATGAGACTATTAAAGAAAATGTCTCCCGAACTGCTTGTCATACTAGATGAATATACAAAATGGTTTGACCAAGCTGTGAACTTCGGTCACGGAAGATTAAAACTGCCAATCGATGAAAAAAGAATAGAGGGACATACTTTAGCAAGCGCGACATCAACTGAGTATCTAGAATCAGTGATGAAAGACTCACACGGTGGAATTCCAGAAGTCGCACTAGTGACAGATTTTCAATATACTCCACTCGTGCCAGTTAAGTTTAGAAACAAATCGGCTGAACTATGTGACGAACTTCTGGAGTTTCTTGGTGCTAAGTTCAATGCAGTACATGTTTATTATCCAACTGGTGGATTCATGGGATGGCATAACAACTGGGACTGTCCGGGATATAATATTCTAATAAGTCACAGCCCAGATGGAAAAGGATTCTTCCGGTATCGTGACTCGGTGACGAAAGAAATTATAACCATGAAAGACACAATAGGATGGTCTTGTAAAGTAGGTTATTATGGTGGCAAAAAAGAGTCTGAGGACTTACACTACTGGCATTGTGCAGGCTCAGACTCTCCTAGACAGACTCTGGGATTTGTTATTCCACATAAAGATATGTGGGAGATGATGATAGAAGACATAGAAGGCTAGTGTTGGTGCTTCATTCTATAGTGTGTAATTACTATTTCTTGACCATCAAGTTCTTCTGGCTTCTGACCCATACAAAAATTCCACCTTGCATCCGGCGCAGGAAACTCTCCAACTTTAACCGAATATTTATGTGCTGTCTTATTCAGTAGCCACCACATAGTAAATGTGTCCCATGGTTTTACTTTTTCTGGATAAGGACTGACATCATACTCTGGTGTAATTTGTATTAAGTATTGCTTATACCAATCATCTGTTAGATATTTCATCGTGTCATTCTTGCGATAAACAAAAATACCACAGTGATAGATCATCTCTTCAGTGTCATTCAACTTGGTTATTTTGGAGTTGTAAGGTCTGTTTCTAGTAAAGATGATATCATTATCACCAATAAAATCAAACACATGTTCTATATCCTCGCTTTGAATATAGGTGTCCGCATCGATGTACATTGTAACATCATATGGGGTGCGTGATAACGCCCATAGCTTGGCTCTATTATCTGTTGGTACATCTTCTGTTATGATCGTACTGAACAGTTCAATGTCGGTGGGTTCTACCCATTCTGCCTGTGTGACCAGAGTTATTTGAGCATCAGGATAAAATTCTAATAAAGATTCAGCAGAAATTTTGGCAGCATTGTAGTATTCTTTCCTGAAGGAAGCCACATATATATAGCCCCTACTCATGAGTATCCATTTCTCTCTGTATAAGAATAGTTGCGTATGCTTGTACTTCAATTGGAGTTTTTGCTTTTCGTATTAGCTTTTTTAATTCTTTATTTTTTGAATTCTTAACAATTTCAATTTCAAATGCTTCCAATTTAATGTTGAATAAAGTCTCTTGCTTCATTCTGTTAAGGCGGATTGTCTTCTGCTCTTCATGCCTCTCTAGTTTTTCTGATTCAATATCATTTACTAGTGCAGTTAATCTATCAAGTTCTTCTTCACCGTACTCCTCCATGATTGCGTCATAGTCAGCATTGACATAACCAGTTTCTGGTGCACCTGCATTGATAATGCATTCTTGATATTCACCCGCAACCAGAATTTCTGCTTTCATGGAGCGAACGGATTTGTCTAGGAAGTAAGGATGTCTATACTTAGGTATAAGGTCATCGGAGGTTGAATCTTTCATAATATATCCTATAAATTAAATATACGGGTCGCACTTTATATGCTTCACCGTATATTTATATCACTTATTAAGCAGTTCTTATGAACAATGCTTTTGTTTCTTGTGTAGAGCTTGCAGATTGTACGGTGGCACCAGCATAAGTACCATCATAATAACCAGTAAAATAACCAGTATATGTGCCACTATAAGAACCATCATAAGCACCGTTCAAATATCCTGCAAAAAACCTTTGATATGAACCAGTATAAGAACCAGAATAGTTGCCTGTATAAGCACCACTATAGGTACCGACGTAATTTACGTTTGTTATAGTCTTCAACTGGTCTGTCATTGTAGAACCGACTTGAGTCCATGAACCAGTATCTGTTGGTACGCCAGTTGTAAGACGATACGTTCCTATACCACTACTTAGAATTCGATTAGCAAACCTTTGAGTCAATGCTTGTATATTACCAATGGTCATCTCACTAAACTGCCCATTAGCTGCCGATTTTATAAGAGCGTTTGTGTTGGTAGCGGGAGTAGTAGTGACACCAGTTTTCTGCCACAGTTTATAACTAACGTCTGTGCCATCTATTTGCGTTTCAGCGATTGTGAAACGAGCAGTCCAAGTGCCGCCAGAAGGAGAACTTGTTCCTATCTTATACTGACCTACAGTATTAGCATCTTCGCCAACCATTGCCGCGATTGCTTCGTCTAGCACTTCAGTGTTTATCTGAGCATCAGTAGACTCTACTGTGTCATTGCCGTCCCATCTTATAGGACGATTTATGGCACCACCGGCTGGAATTGTGTTGTTCTGTCCAAAAGTATGTGTAGTCGTAGTTACTGCGCCACTTGCTGGGTGAGTTCCTACTGCCTGGGTTCTTTCTCTGTTTGAAAATGTTCCGATTGAATCGAAACTTCCACTCAAACTTCCAGTAGTAACAGTCAATAAGGCGGAAGCGATACTGCCTCCAGCGAACTGACTCGAAATGGCATACGAGACATAATCTCGCAATTCAGAAGAAGTAAGCTCCCTCAACCCTTCGAGGTTCGCCGCTGTCGCAGGTGCAGAACTCGATTTTAGTGTTAATGGACCAGCCATCTTTTAATCCCCTTAGTTAATCAATGTACCAGAAGAATTATAGACTGCCAAACCGCGATGTCTGATCCAGTCTACTGCATCCTTACAGGTTACAGTGGTAGTTGTATTTGCGGGGAGTGCTACTCCAGCGTTAGCCGTGCCGCCATCAATTTTATCGGATGTATTTGGATATAGAATAATATCTGCGGAAGTAGTGTTTTGAACACTGATGTGTAATCCGGCAGCCGCTGTAGGTAATTTAACACCTTGTGCCGCACTAGCCGAAGTTACAATGCTGATAGTCTCAGCTATACTAGTTGCATTACCTTGATTAGATCCTGCGGCTGATATAGCCTCTACACCATATGTCAAAGATCCAAGTAATGATGCACTTCCATTTATGATAAAGTCTTGTACATTATTTCCGCCAGATCCAACTGCTCTCCATGAGCCAGTTCCTGTACCTACAAGTTCTTTACCGTTATCATCAACAATTTCGACCGGTGCATTAGCTGATCCACCATCGATTGATTCTCCACCAGCCGGATATACTTTAATAGTATTACCAGAAATGTTATACACATTAATGACTTTACCAATGAGTGCCGCGGGTAGTACTACGCCTTGGTTAGCATTTGCAGTCGATACAATGTTGTAAGTCTTTGTTATAGCAGTACCGCCGCCTTGGGTAGTACCTGCCGCGGTTACTGTAGCCGCAGTCGAGAGTGTTAAATTGCCCGTTGCAGTTAATGCGGCAACGGCAACACTATCACCCGACTCGTACTTGTCATTGTTTAAGTTGGTGAAGTTGTTGTCAACTTCGGTATTTGTTAAGGGAGAACCCTTAGTCGCTCTCAGTGTAATAGTTGCCATTGCCTTTTCCTATGGTTCGAATTTTTGTATGATGGTTTTAAGGACATTTTTTATATCAAAAAGTTCTTCTTTCAGACTATTTATATCATCACACATCTTATCCATTTGAAGTGAACGAGCTTTCTGTTTTCTATAAGCCGCTAGTCCATTATTGTCCACGCATAACAATGCGCCTGTCGCGGTGTCTCGTGTGTATTTATCACGAGAATTTTGTTCTAGGCTTGCATTGCTATGCATCGTAGTTCCTTAGCTTGAGGTATCTTGGAAGTGTTGGATGACAGGAACACTAGCTTAGTCGAAAACTTCTTAAACTTAGTAAATGTTACTGTGCTTACAACAGCAGTTATTTTCGCGGCTGCTCCTGCATATGCAACAGTTGCAGTTCCCATAGTCTGCGACCCAGATGTATGAGTCGGAGCACTAGTTCCTACATTACCACCACTAGTTACTGTGTACAAGTTTGCAAGATGAAATATTTGTTGACCGGTAGCATAAGATGTATTTGTTATCCACTGCGTTCCAACTTCAATTGTAGGAGTTGATCCGTAATCTCTGCCTGGATTAGTCAATGTGACTGTTCCTACTCCACTACCACTTAGCAAAGAATATCCACTAGCCACGCCAGAACTAAATTTAAGTTCAGGTGCAGAAGTATATCCTGTACCAACAGTACCTATAACTAGATTGGTTACTCGATCTGTTGTGTACTCAAATGCGTCAGATGAATTTAAATTTGCAGTAGGTATCTTATATCCAAAATCAATAAACGAGGTTTCCGATAGTGAAGGAGTCTTAGGACTCCAGTCATCGTTTAGCACCAATTCAATCCAAGGGATATCATCGATGAAATTTGCATCATCTTCAGCAGACATAAACTTGCCGTAAACCTTAACTGACGATCCTACTGGTTGCTTCAATGCAACCTGCACAAGAATATCTTCAGCTTCTTGTCCGTCTGCTAATATTACTGGCTTGTTGATATAGCGAGATAATGCGCCACCATTGTTTCCTGTCTCGTTTGTAGATACATTATTAATAATATTACTCTTAACCAGCATTGACATTCTGGTAACATCTACAACAGGAGATAATTTAGCATCAGTAGTGGCGAATAATATCTTGTGATTGATTGTCTTCTTACTTGTACCGGTGAGATAGTATGCCTCATTTGAGTAAGATCGGACTGCTTTTTCAACAGAAATACCCTTGCGTGTGTCAACTGGAATAGCTTCGTATGTTGAATTAGCAGTAGAAACACCAGAAGGATTCGTTGCGGCAAATGAATGTTGCAACGAAGTCTGAGGAAAATCAATATTACCAATAAGTGTTCTCAGTTCGTTGAACTTCCTATCGATAATATCAGCCACAGTCATTATACTTGCGCCGCTTCTAACTGGTGTAATGATCGCTCCTGGAGAGGATTGATTTCTAAAGTGACCATCGATTACTTGAAACGCTCCAAACTCTTTCAGTGAATTCATTTCACTGCATACGCCGCGGGCTAGTGTCAAGTTGATAATTGCACCAGTTCCGTTGCCGTTTGAATCTCCCCCACCTAAGTTGCCAATAGCGACACTGGCTTGTGCGGTGTTTCCTGGATTCTCGCCTTCTGCCCATGTCGCTTCTAAGCTGCCGGGATCAGTAACAACATATGTTTGTATCGCACCGGGTGCACCAACTGCGGGTGCAGTTACTTGAATCTTAACTCCAGTTAGTGTCTTGCCGGCGGAATCGACTGAACTAGCCAGTGTTATAATATCACCAGCTTCATATCCAGATCCAGAATTAGCAATAGAAGTCTTCCATCCATGAATCATCTCTCCTACTATTGGTCTACCAGCCGTGTAATCAGCAAGCTGAAGATAATCTACATCCGAGTTCTCTATTTGCAGTGAACCAGAAGTAGATGTAAAGTTTGCTCTCAATATCTGATAGGTAATATCTTCAGCTTGGTGAGCGTTCCACGTTCTGTTGTTTGCCGATGTAAAGAGAATACCGTCGATGTTAGTATCTTCAGCAAAGATTCTTTGTGTGGTATTAATCTTGTTATCACCCAACTTAGATACCCAGATGTTGTAATCAGGTGAGTTGCCCTGTGGCAGAAGTACGAAACAATACTCTGTGGCACCTTTAAGATACACAGGTGCTTCAAAAGTAAATTCTGTTGCTAGATTGCCTCCGGCGCCAAACCCTATAACACCATCAGAATCTTCAGTGGTGACTTTGACCTGTGCTGGAGTAAGATATGCTTCTCCATATGGAAGAACTGATCTTGCTGGATATCCATTAACAACTTCTCGTAGTTGACATGTGATGCCCATATCTGCCGATTTACTAGAAAAGAATACTTTGATTGAAGTAGTGAAGACTCCAGTGGGTGACTGAACAGTAAAAGTCTGTGCGATAGGATCGAATCCGCCAGTTACTTGAATGTGTTGTGTAAGTTGAAGGTCGGCATCAGCTTGAGCCGTGACTTTTGCGGATGCAGTTGCATCGAGCTCCATTACCACATTCTTCATCTCTACACCAGTTACACTGGTCTGTGAACCTATGATTGTAGTTCGAGGCGAAGTCTGTCCAAAGTTAACAGATGGAACCTGTGTACTAATCACTGTCTCTTGTGAGACTGTAGATAGTCCATAAGATGAGTATGATGCGTTACTCGAGGTAGTGACGAATGCTTTTCTATCTTTAGCGTCATCAGAGAATCTTAGAATTCTTTCACCCGTGATGAATGTTCCACTGGGTATTCTAAAGGTTGCCGCAAAATTTCCTTGAGCATCAGTCGTAATAGCAGATCCTAGGGCGCCTATTGAGTTATTCTGAAACTTAGATGACCAAGTTGCTTCTGCGTGATTGGCAACGATGTCTGTTGCTGAGGTAAGATTCACTGGAGTGCAGGAAGTACTAACTGCAACACCATCAAAGAATGCATATAGTTTTGTATTTGGCTTCATACGTCTGCCAATAACACACAGAAGTACAGGCTTCATAAACTGATTAATATCAACATTAATTAACTTGCTGCCCAGTTGCATTGTGTTCTCTGTATATGGACCGGCAGTTGCTGTGAGCATTCTGCTGGTGGCACTCTGGGTAACAGTCTGTGTCGATGTGATAACATCACCAGTGATGAATCCTGATACACCTATCTCTCCATCGATACCAACACTACCAGAAATATCAACTATACCAGTGACATCAGATTGTACTGTTACTCGCCCACGTGCAGTGCTATCGGTCGCGCTTGCTCCAGCACTGGCTGTAGCGTTGAAATCAGCAGTGCCAGAGAATGCGGCTGTATCGGTTGCTTCAGCATAAAAGGATGCAGATGTTGGTTCATTTGCTACACCGGCAAAGCTAACTTCATATGATGAGGTGATCTGTGCATTGTTTAGATTATTGGCTAGAGCACCAGCAAATAAACTCAATGAATTATCTATGAGTTCTAAATCTGGTGCCCGTGACGTATCAACGTGATTCTGTGATCTTGGATAGACAGTAAGATCACCATAAAAGTCAAACAACAATTCACCAACACAGTTTCTAGTCTTAGAACTAAATCTATTATTACTGAATACTACTGGACTATAAGGAAGAGTTAATAGACTTCCTGTTTTTGTAATATTACTGGAGGCAGAAGAATTGAAGTCTAGGTTAATATTGTCTTCAACGTATGCTGGTCCAACAGAATTAGTTACAGGATTAATTGATGACTTGAATCCTGGGTCGCCAACTGCACTTAACGAATGACTGTCAAATACATTGACAAAGATTCCATTCTTGAATCGATCATTTCCACTAGCATCTAGAATCTTCATACTATCTGCTTCTCTTTCCATCAAGGATAGAGCCGTGTAATATTCTAGTCTGCCAATTCTCTTTTCAATGGCAGCAATATCATTCATTGAATAACGTCTTGTCTGTTGAATGCGTTTGCCGACAGTCATATGTGGCTTCTGATGTACCTTTCCTAGAAAGGGTGAGATAGAAGGATACGGAGGAATATTAAGCTCCGCAATAGTCATTCCCCAATCTGTAACAGGAGGTCGTGGTGAAACACTAGGAATTCCCTCAGCGACAACAAATTCGCCCTGCTCGGATATTACAACTTTATCCATACGAGGAAGATAAAATTCCACGTCAGTTGAAAAGTTGGTTATGGGACCAGGAACATGTATTCCATCATCAGGTTTAAGTAAAGTCGTACCAGTAGCGGGATTTATTGTTGCATCAGCCAGCACACCACTGATGTTAGCACTAGCTAAAACATATGGACGAAAGTCAATACAATCCCTAAGTGCATATAGTCCACCTTTCTTAGACCTAAAATTGGGTATCTCATAAGTGAAAATAGTACTTGCAGTACCAGTATCATTAACAGGATATGAATCGACTGAGAACCAAGTGCCATTAGTGGAGGTATAATTTGGAGTAAAACATTGTAACTTAACAACAATAAACTTATTTAAATTATCTAATTGATCTGGGTTAGCAATCAATTTAGAATGTTCATATAGATTGTCAGTTTGTCCACTGTCTAGGGTAAATTTATTCTTTTGATCTTGTCCAGTTTCAGAAAAAGCAGTTCCATTAACATAAACATTCTGAATCTTAAATGCATCAGGAATACCCAAGTTCCATGGTCCATATCGTCCACCTGAGTTTGTTGCAGTATTAATCTTGACGTATACGTTAGATACTAATGTCTTGGGAACAGGAGTAGTGTCTGTATTCTTAACATTCACGAATATTTTAGCATTGAATGTTCCACTTGCGCTACCAACATCCAGTGAAATTGATGTCGCATTAACAGCAGTAAACATAGCCGCGGTTAATGGAAGTACTTGACCTTCAACCATTGCCACACTATTAATAGTTTGGGCAGATGTGAGAACACAGATAAAGTTCTGATCAATTAATGTTTGAGTGATGCTTGAAGAATACGGAAAAGTCATTGATCCGGTAGCACCAAGTGTCGATGTGCCGTTTGCGGCAAAGGTTACAATGAACTCTTCTTGATGGTAATATGCAGTATCATATGAGCCGCCACCGGCGGCAGCAAGTGTCTTAGCACTTCTATATGGAGTTCGGAATACTAATTTATTCTGATTAGGTTCTTTTAGTACCGCAACACCACTTTCTAGAACAACATCAGCAAAGCCACTATCTGTACCAGCGGAGTAATAAATTCCTCTAACGCTAGACAGGGTGCCTTTTGTAATCTTAATGTCATAAAGATATATACGATATTTACATGTGGCTGTACCGAGAGTGCCCTGATCATACGAGATATGTTTAACTCTAGCTTGTCCAATAATTTGGGCAGTACTAGGAGCCGCTGTCGATCCATGTGTACCTGCCGTTACTGCGTCTTTGGCGGTTGAGTAAAGAGTGACTAGATTGCCATCTTCAATGTTCCACAGCCCACAATACTCATCAACTATGAAGTAGTTTCCGTATGCTGTAGATACTGTTTGACCTTCTTGTATTAGGGTTGAGGTGCCTTTGTTTACGGGAAGTACAGTACTCGTACCATACGCATGTCTGTATCCATTAACATATGCAGTACCGCCACCAATAGATAGAGCAAGTTTTAATGCATCTCCACCATCTGCGGCAGAAAATTTACCTTGATTATTGGAAGTAGCCAAATGCTCATCGATATTGATATCGAATTTTTTTGTTACATAGTCACCGGATTCTTCAGAAGTTCTTTCTGCGAGAATCTTTCCAAGCATAGAAAGCATACTAACGCCTTCTGGCTGTTTCTGATAGTATTCACCGTCAACGATTTTATCGGTGGCTACGAAATCCGCATCACCATCTACATCTATTCCCAGGATAGCAATCTCTGTTGCTATCTTATATCGATCTGCTCCGGGAGAGTTGTAGTTGAAAGAACCTGATGCTGGATCAAGTAGGCTAGTATCTGTGTCTGAATTTACAATAGACTCTTTGGCTTTTAGTCCAATATAAGAACTTGCAATTGGGTTGTACTTGTCTACAACAATTTCTTGTCGTAAGTGAGTTACGAATTGATTCTTCAGGAAGAAAATACCATCAGAGATTACAAAGAACAGACCGTATCCATAATAATTCTGATTAGTTACAGTTGCGCTTATGTTATTATCTACAACAAATGTATCAGCATTTCTTCCAGAATCTGTACTTGTGACTGTAAGGGTTTCGCCTGCAATGAAGTGAATAGAACTAGCTTCACTTCCAGCTTCTGTTGGATTACCACCAGTATAAGCAAGATATAATGTCTTTTTATCTACTGCATGACTGTCGCTACCAATTGCGCTAGACAGAATCTTTGCAGTAATTCCAGTTATAGAGCCAGTGACTGTATCACCGGTATAGTTAGTGAGTTCGGAATCTACGATAGTGGTAGATGCGGCATCGACATCATTAATTTTAATGAAAGGCTTTCGTAGTATGGTAGACTCTCCACCATCTACCCGCGCGCCCTCAGACAAATTAAATTGTGCATGATTACCTATGGCTGCGGTAAGGTAGGATTGAAGTTGCGTCAGTTCTCTAGCCTGAACTGCTACACCCGGTTTGAATAATACCTTCTCGTACTGCTTACTAGCCGTAAAGTCATCATAATAGGGTGAAATGTTTAAGTCTAATGCCATGTTCTTTTATTCCTAAAATTTAAATACGACTTTAATGGTTTCTGTTTGATCTACATCCCTAATTATAGGACGTCTGTTATCCATGTAGATAATGTCTCCAGAATATACATCAATCTCTGGTGCAGTAACAGTATTTATACTCAGTCCAGAAACACCAGATGTCACGTTGGCGAGAGTAGAACTTGCAGTAATGTTTCCATAAAATCTTTGCAAATAAACTACATCATATGTGCCGTCGTTATTTGTATCGACTTTTTGTATTACAATAAATTTACCGCCATCAGATGATGTAATGATGTCGTCCAAGTTGTAGACAGCTGGATTAGAAACTGTGATTACATAACACGGCGTACCTACTATCTCAGTAAAATTGGCAGTCTGTGCAAAATTTTGAATGTTCTTGACTATGCCTATCTGTCTGAAATCATTTCCGGCTGGAGGATTCGATCTAAGTTCATCTCCAATTACAATGTCTTGATTGTCATTTATAAATGAGACATTGACTGCAACATTCTTCGCAAACAATTCTTTCTGTGGATTAGCACCGTGTCCAAATCTGGGCGACAAAACAGGTCTAAACGTAGCACCTGTTCCATTACCTAAAGTCTGCGTGATTGTAATATCAGCAAACGTATAGCCTGTACCAGGAGCTATTACAGTAATTCCTGTGATCTCTCCTCGCACATTAATGACAGGTGATGCCGAGGCACCAGAACCGTCACCAGTAATAACTACAATAGCATCATTAGTAACATAATCTGTACCAGTAGTAAGAACTTTTATTTTATCAATCGTTCCTTTAATGGCAGTTGATTCAACCGCAGATTGCAAAGAAGGAGTTTCAGAAGAACCTAAGGTGACAGTTGCGGCTGCACCGGATCCGCCACCACCAGTAAATCTAATTCTAGCAAATGAATATCCATATCCTTCTGTATCGATTGTGATACTTTGAACAGCACCACCGGACATTACAGCAGTACCAGATGCACCGGTGCCATCACCTTCTATAGTGACAGCAGGAACTGTTTCATACGAAGAGCCAGCCGCAGTAACAACAATAGCATCTATTTCACCATTGACATCAAATGTAGGTTGCCCTGATCCAGATACTTTTCTCACGGGAATATAATCCAATGTGAGAAACTTACCGCGATCAGCAACACTTACCTGAAACATGAATTTCCATTTGTATCCATCATTCAATGTGAATGTTTCTGTGCCAGTACTAGTTGGCTTTCTTATGCTTGTTCCACCATTATTGTTTTCAATACATTTATAGACATTGAAATCAGATGTCATAACATAAAAATTTGACGTAGAGAGTGTAGTGGCTCCACCCGTTGCTGTCAATGCCGCTTCATATCCGTCATCATGCTCATCATATACAGTGCCGTTGATCCAGTCTATGCGTCTTGCTAGAAGACATGCATCAGCCGCCTGAACCTTTTTAACAAAAAGAGTCTGTTTTCTACATTCAGCTAACTGCTTCTGAGCATCCTCTGGAGTATCAGGCACAGCATCATTTTCCCAAGGCAATGCTCTACTTGCATAAAAATAGAAGTAGTCATTCTCATTATGGATGTCTCGAAAAAATGATCTGGCAGACTGTTGTCTGCCTTGATCTGTATATAATAGAGCCACTAGTTAAACCTCTTCAGTTAATTTAATGATTCTTATGAATCTGCAACTGTTACGGTCCAAGTAACTTTCAGAGTATCAGCCGAGCCTTTGTTGACAACAGCAAATACTGTACGACATAAGAGCGTACCACCCGATGATGCATTCAAGACACCAGCTTCAACAACAGCGCCAGTACCAGTACCAGCAGGGAAATCGCCAATATACTGAACAGATGCGTTTGTTACAGTGGTTGATGTTAATGCAACACGACCAAGTTCTGTACCAAGTGCGGTGTTGCCAGCCGCGGCGGCGGTAGCGTTTGAACCACAAGCCATATGGCTCATAGCAGTCGCAGATGCATCTTTAATCCGTGATGCAATGTAGTCTAGTCCATCGTCTACAACTACGTTAGTCACAAGGCGCTCTTCTTTTAGGGCACCATCTGGTCCATAAAGTGCGACATGCAATTTGCCCTTGGCGCTCATTTTAGCTATTTTATTTAACATTTAACTTCTCCTAGTTTTTTTTGTAATGTGATATGTGTAATATATAATATATTCTCTTTTATTTATAAGAGTTATGCGATACTTCTGACTTCACTTGCAACATAATCTTCTAAGAAGTAGTCAGAAGATCCTATGAAATCTTGCATTGTGATACTTCCACCTTCTGTAGTGACAGGCGTATCTGTTCTATTTATGTCTGGGAATGTTACGACATTTGTGGTAGTCGCAGTCGTTACTTCCGCTTTATGTAGACCGGGAGTAGTGATTGATACATCCTGTAATGCTCCACTATCACTTATACCATTCTTATTGAACCCTCGGGTTGCTATATCGCCCACAGTGTAAGTTTCTGTAGTAAGTGTATTCACCATGACCTTAGCAATGACATCCGCCATCGCGGCACCATCACCCTTGAACACTTGCATATCATTGCAACCAACTGTATCTGTGAACGCCGCAGTATCTGTCCTACTTAACGATGCTACCCATTCTCTTGTAATAGCATCTTGCGTGGCATATGAATCAGCTTTTGGTAATCCAGATTGCAAGCTGGGTACGTCTGCGATAACGGGCTGTTCAGTCTTGAACAAGAATGGATGTAGGTTGTTTACCACATCACTCATAACCACATCATCACCGGTTGCACCCACAAAGTATCTGAGAAATCCAAGAACAGTTACTGGACTATCTTGTACCGTGGTTGAGTCTGTTATTTTGTTAGCCGCAAATACTATATCAAGTGCGGGTGCGTCTTGTATCGCAGAAGAATCTGTTACTGCGTTCATCTCAATTACAAATTCTGGATTATTATTAGCAACATAATCTTCCAAGAAATAATCTATCGCATATACTGATTGCTCATCTTCTGTGTGGATAGAACTTTCCAACACAGGACGAATTTCTTTGGTGTTGATAGTATCGCCAGCGTCCGCAGTATCTGCCCTACTTATCAATGCCACCCATTCTCTTGTAATAGCATCTTGCGTGGCATAAGTATCAACTATCGCATTTTTCTCAAAGACAAATGCGGTTGATTCATCTACCTGATATACTTCAGTAAGAACAGATTCCACATCAAAGATAGGTGCGGCATCTTGCATAACAGGAATATCATTCTTTACTAATCCTGGTCCAGTAAAGAATATTGGCTCTGCGGTTGCGAATGTATCTGCATGTCCATTAGATTCTATGTCTCTAGTAACAACCTCTTGCGTTACAACAACTTCGATGTCCGGTGTAACAACGTAGAAGATCAAATCAGTGTCTACCGACATGGTGTTGCCCACATCGACTGAACCAGTAATTTGTAAGTCAGCATATCCAATCATGCCAGCCGGATGTGCGGCTCTCTTAACGTATTCGCCCCAATCTGATTTAGGTCTGTCAGAACGAATTTGGTATGAGAATGCTTGATAAATCTTATTGTCTTGTAATTTGTTTACGTTAGACAAAAATCCAGAAGTTGTTTGATATACGCCAGGATAGACAGCGTTGTATCCAGTAGTTGCTGTTAGTGTAGAAGTAGCACCAGTTTTAGAAACGATTGCAAAATCGAAAGTAGAAGTCTGAAATCCAATGCCGATAGAGATAACTTCAAGTATTTTAGGATAGCCAGCAGAATCAATTTTAGAAATTCGCACAAACGCATTGTTGGCTAGAGTGAGCAGAGTGTAGTCCTCTGCAAAATAATCGGTAGCATATTCGGCTAACAATGATCCTTCATTTACTGTGAATGTTTCACCGACTTTGAATCCGCCATTTGCGGCGCCCGAATTTGATTTATATACAGCACCAGTAAGAATTCTCTGTACTATTGCTTTCTTGTGTTGTGGTTCCGAGCCGTCTTCTGATGCTAAACTTAGGTAACTTGAAGTTGGATATATTGGGGTTCTAATTATAGGAGGGTTATTGTATCCTAGTCCCTGCACATCATCAGTAAACAATATAGAAGTAACTTTACCATCAGTTACTCTACTTTCCAACTGTACAGCAGTTGTTATCGTATCGCCACTTGCAGGCGTTACCGCTATATCAGGATTGTGTCCGTACTGTGAACCAGCCGATGTTATAGTTACACTATTTACCTTACCATCAGTGATCGTGGCAACTCTAAATGTAAGTGAAGCCGCTCCGCCACCACCCAAGGTACTATCAAGTATGGTGATAGTTTCTAGTGGCGCGTAACTATCACCAACACCCGTGACTGTTACAGTAGTCCCGTCTGAACTATTTACAACAACACTAAATGTTGCACCTGCACCAGTAACAGATGAAGTGGAACCAGAAGGCGAAATTGTGTATGTGCCATGAGCGCGTGATGCATCCTGCGAGATAGTGTCAATAGTCGCTATCTTGCCACCAACAACAGCGGTAGCTTCAAATCCTGCACCGTTACTCTGTATAGTAAAACTTGGATCAATGTCTAGTGTAAGTTCATATGCCGTAGGAGAAGTGTATGCAATCTCTTTAACCTGAGTTACATTAGCCGGTTTTATTCTATGGGCAGTAACAGATCCAATAGACTCTTGGTAATGTACTGATACCGCTTTCCCATCGAATTCAGTTGGATCATAAATATCAAAATCACCAAACAATGGAATAAACGCATTGGCATATACTTTTACCACATACTCCCTAGACCATACATTAGCAGAGGGGCGCAGTGTGTATTGATTTGGCACAAATACTTCGACAGTCTCATTATACATGATTCTGAATAGAAGTTCAATTCCTTTTACAGAACCTTTAGCTGTGTAAAAGTCTTTAATATTCTTTAGTAGTATATTTTTATCTGCGGCAAGCGTCACTGGGAAATCTTTGCCGTACTGCTCAAAGAATGTATCTAAGAAATCAGTCTTAGTTTCTTCTCCGTAATTCTGAAAACCAAGGTCCATTCTATCTTGCATAGTATGCAATATATTAGTAGGACCTATGCCATATGCAGTGGTGTTTAGATCGTTGAACTCGTAATATTTCTCAACGAATGTAGCCAGAGTAGGATATTCTTCTCTAATAAATTCTGGTATCTGATTCTTTATAACCGGATATACTTTAGGCTTATGATATGTATCTGGCTTAGCAATCTGCCCAAGTTCGACTGTGAATGATGCGCCAATGCCACCGTTGATTTGTGACACGGTAAAGTTGATGGGATCTTCTGAGCCAGTACCACCGATAGAAACTGCACTTACAGTAAGCATTTCGCCTACTCTGTAGTTTGTTCCAACACTTGGAATAATCTGTACAATCTTACCAGATTCCACTGTTATATCAACCGTAGTACCAGTACCAATACCATCAAGCGATGTAGTAGGAATGGAAGTATAAGTGCCATCATCTCGTGATAAATCAATAGTGGATGCATTCGTAAGTGAAGTGGGCGTACCTGTCAGATGTACCGTTGGTGCAGTAATATATCCATCACCAATCTCTGTCAAAGTAATTGCTGTAATAACACCAGAACTTAATGTTAAGGTAGCAGTTGCTTGCACAAGAGTATCACCAGATATAGTACTTGTTGGCGCACTAATTACTACTTTTAAGTCTATGGCAAATGTGGTTGTAGATTGACCAAAATAAATGACATAGTTTTCTCCAAAATAATCAAGAGCATATTGTTGGTCGCCAGATGTGAGGATATTACCACTTGGCTGATAACCAGTGCCGCCATTGGCGACGGCAATCGCTTTTATATACTTCTTAAATCTTGGTGCGCTCATTAGTCAGCTACTCTCGGTACCATAGTTACAGAAATTCCCGGTCTAATATTGTTTGGTATATCGGACGCGCTCTTGTCAAGAGTAAGAATAATGTTTCTTGCTGGTTGTGGAACAACGGCAAATAACTGCTCTTCAGTTGTACGAACAAGTACGTCTGTGGATATATCTTTTGATCCTTCGTGTGGAGTAGCACTTACTCGCACAGTATTAACACTACCAAGAACAGAAACTATATACAGTGAAGATATATCTATCGCGCCGGTATCATAATCAATCGTTCCTAAGTTATCATTAATTACTATACCAGAACCAACAACAACAAGTTGAAGAACTCCCTTTCCTGAATATACAGGAGCAATAACCTCTGCATCGGGTTGATCTTGAATATTACATGTGTACGTTGTATTATTTATCTTAGCAGTAAAATGGTTGGTTCTAATTGAACTAGGCAATATCTTATTATTAAATTTTGGCTCATATCGACCAACAGAATTGAGTACAGGAGTCAGTCTTTTCTGAATACGCAATTCAATATTATTACCAATAATAGAGTTTGAAACATTATTGATTCTATTCGCAATGAACGAGTAATAGAAGTTCTTCTTCAATGTATTTAGTGTACCATCAAAATAGCTTTCTACTTCGGCGACAATTGCCGCCTGTAAAGTTGCGGAAGATGCTGTCGTAACTTTAGCATCATATGATGCGCTGATATTCATACCAAGGTAGGTAAACTCAGGATCAACGAACTCTGTGGTCATTGTTATTGGTTGCTTTATTGCAATAACGTCATTCAGTAATGTATTCTTTTCTGCTTTTGTTATTACAAGTCCTGCTTGTGCTTGCAATGAAACGAACACTTTTCCATAGATGGGAGGAATATTATCTTCTCCACCCCAAACGGTGACTGCTTTGATGTTTGCATTGGATGCCTTAATAACAGTCTCGTAATCAGTCTTCGTGACAATTCTATTCTTAGTTGCGGCAAATCTGGGTGCATTAAACCGAATACTTGCGATGTCTTCTAGTGCCGCTCCACCGGATGCTGCCAATGAAACAGTACCTGTAACAGACTCACTTGTGCCAGTAAAATTGACAGAGTTTTTAAATGATTTGGTTCCATTCGGGGCAGCCCCTGCACAAACAACATATTCCAATCTCACGACATTACCAGCAACAAGTTTCTTACCCAACACATCGTCGCCGAAAGTTGCTTGATATCTTCCATTAGTAGATTCTTCTAAATAGAATATCTTTGAGGTAGAATCAATATCAAGAATGTTGGCAGCATGAGAATAAGCTGTCGTGGAACTACTATTAATATTATCTTTGATCGTACAGGTTATTGTAGTAGTATCTACGCCATCATTAGGAATAACAACTGGACCCTGTAAACTGTTTGCATCGATAAGCATAGATGTGTTTGTTCTTTTTCCTTCTACCAATACCATACCAGTTGCTACGAACTGGTCTAAACCTGCGGCATCATATGTTCTGGTTATTGTCACATCTGTTAAAGGAGTAAATGTATATGCTTTACCATTAACTGTGCTGGTAAATACAGTATCTTTTGAAATGTACAGCGTGTTTGAAGTGTAAGTAGTGTCCGGCTTAACGGTCAATGTTATAGTCGCACGAGCCGATTTAGCAGATCGTGGAGTGTATCCCATAGTCTTCGCTATAGATACCACTGAATTTCTCTTTACTGCGCTGTCTATAAAAGATTCATTCGCAACCAAGTGTGCCATGACAGCATTGTAATGTGTATTATATGCAAGAAGATCCACTATAGTGGAAAGACCAGATGCCTCAAAATTATAATCAGAAAACTCACTCTGTGCTGAGAGATGATTTTTCAGATTCGCTTTGATCGTGTCAAAGTCTAAATTAGTAACATTTTTAATTGCCATTACTTGTCTCTTTTTGTTTTATTTATGCGCCAATTATGACAGTAGGGTAAGGAGTTGTAGTGACAATTCCCCCACATGAAGCCACTGAACCTACCATAGCCACGGCTCTTCCATTTATTTTTACCGTACTAGATCCTGTACTTACCGTAAGCGGTGCCACGTGAGGAGTTGAGGAAGTTCCGCTATGGGGTGCCACAACATCCCCAACACATACTATATAAGTTGCTCCAGCTTTAACGGTCACGTTGGCTAGGGAAACTGCTCCAACTCCAAATGGACCAACATGGGCAGTGTCTGCACCAGCGGTTGCAGGTCCAACCAGTACACTGGGCATTATCGTAACCTCGACAAAACAACACTCAGTTTTTGCATATCTCTCATTCCTAATACATAAAAATATACTTCAGCATCATACGAATTATCATCTGCGGCGGCTGTAACTCTAACCTGTTTCACTTGACACCTAGGTTCGTGATTCTCTATAGCTTGTTGAATGAGATTCTCCAATACTCCACTCGACAAATCATCGACAGGCTCAAAGAGAAGCTCCCTGATTTGTGATCCCCAGGTAGGATCGAACGGTCTTTCATTTATATTAGTGTAAATGATGTTCTTTATTGCTTGTCTTATGGCATGGACATCGGTTTTCTTTCCAATATCCCCACTAATAAAGTTCTTAGTGAACTTCATATCTATATCTGTGTATAGTTTTGTTGGTTGCTTCTTCATAGTTCTATTTATACAACCCCTTTACCAGCCGTAAGTATTAAAACCACTTTTTGTGATTTTACCTGATCCATCTTCATCAACAAAGGTAATTCTAGCATTTTGCACAGCTTCTTTGATATCTTGAACCGCGGCTTTTCTTCCTTGCTTAGTGAATAGTGACTTGACATCTATGTTAGGGCGAGAGTTTAACTCTATCTTAGTATTTCCTCTGCCTCGCAATTCAGTCTTCTTTACCATTTTACACGCGCCTGCTACCGCATTGCCATCATCGTCTGTGGTATCCGGTTCACATTCTTCTACTTCTACTTCTACCAGAGTAGGAACTAAATCACATAACCTGTTTAAGTCTCCTTGGATATCACGCAACAAGTTGCTAATATTAGCCGGGTCTTTCAGCAGGTCTATGTCCGCGTCGGCATACTTCTCTTTTAAGTTTTCAATCTCTCCTGCAAATGCAACTGCATCTTGTGCAAGGTCTACTATATTTTTAATCTCTTCTGGCAATGCCAACTTGAGATCACTTAATGCAGCCAACTGTGGGAACTGCTCTGCCATTTGCGCTTTTAATATAACAATCTGTGCAGTTAGTTCAGCATCTACCAATCCAGGAATTGCATTTATCTTGTTCTGGACAAACGCGATCTTATCATCTATAATTTTGAAAACGCCGTCGAGTTCGTCCGCTAACTCTCCTAAAGCGCCTATCTGGCAATCAAGAGCCATAATGTTCTC
>Ga0307985_10000414_pt1 | contig 25706 bp, 15 predicted proteins | sample EllFjometageno80_FD_203155 | JGI IMG/M metagenome (GOLD analysis project Ga0307985, IMG submission 203155) | Marine microbial communities from Ellis Fjord, Antarctic Ocean - #80 | ecosystem: Environmental > Aquatic > Marine > Unclassified | place: Southern Ocean | collected 2014-10-09 | reverse complement strand
GAAGTTGAGCTGCAAGTCTTTGTTAACGAAAGCAAGACAGCCTGGGTACAAGATGACGCAATGAATGGTGGCAAGCCGGTTCGTAACACCGACTATTCATCGAGCATGCAGGGCTTCATTTCAGAAATGCTTTCTAAGGCCTTGGGCGATTCACAACTAGATTCCTCTCTGACTGAATCCGAATCGGAAACATTGCTAGGTATGCTACGTCGATTTGGCGATCTTAATGAAGACATGCTTTACAAAGGCTCCACTAGAGCTGGCTATGGTTCAGGCGGATTCCTCGATCACGGTACGACGAAAGATGTAGTAGCTCTGCGCGACCTGTTAAAGGCACGAAATGGAGCTAGCGTGATGGTTACCACTCAAGAAGGATCAGGCAGTGGTCCCCTTCTTATGCAGCCAGTTGGTGGAATGGATCGCATCATCTATGCATTCGCGAATCGACTTGGAGATCGAATTAAATTTCGCGCCCCGGTAACAGAAGTCATGGTGAAAGATGATGGCGTTGAAGTTGCCTATGAGCAAAACGGCGTGACTGAAGTGCTGAAGGCTGATTATTGTTTCAACTGTATTCCCAGCCATCTGATGAGCGGCATACCGAACAACTTCCCTGATGATTACTTAGAGGCTCTAAATTACATACGTCGCGGCAGGGCTTACAAGGCCGCTTTTCAAGCCAAGGAACGCTTCTGGGAAAAAGAGAATATTTACGGCGGCATTACTTGGGTTAATGCTCCTATCCAACAAATTTGGTATCCGCCACATAATATTCATGGAAAGAAAGGTGTAGTGCTTGCTGCCTACAATTTCGGCGGCGCCAACTACACTGAAATGTCTCAACAAGACAGAATCGAAGACTTACTTAAGCATGGCGAAAAAGTTCATCCTAACTACCGTGAAATGGCCCAGAAGCCAATGACTATCGCTTGGCATCGAATGAATCATATGCTGGGCTGCGCACCTAGATGGGCTCGCAATAGAGGTGGCTGGTCCGACAAAGAAGAGCAAATGTATGAAACTCTTAGACAACCGGTGAATGGTCGTCACTACTTAATTGGTGACCAGAGCACGCAGCATTCTGCCTGGATGGAAAGTGCTATTCAATCTGCTCACTACGCATTGGCAGATCTAGATCAACGAGTGAGAGCGGAACCGGCATGAAAAAAATTGTAACAGCAACAACATTAATTCTATCCGCTGTATGCAGCATGGCTTCACTGGCAGCTGAAGGCGACGTAGGGGTCGCAGCCGCGATGGATGACCGCTACTGCACCACGTGTCACGGCGTAGAAGGCATAGGCAATATCGCCATCGAAGCTCCTCGACTTGCGGGCATGGAAGCTTGGTACCTAAAACGCCAACTGGAAAATTTCCGCGCAGGTATTCGCGGAACGCATGAAGAAGATGTTCAGGGCATCGCTATGCGACCTATGGCGGCAAAACTCAGCGATGAAAGCATTGCCGATATCGTGGACTGGGTTGGCGATTGGGAGTACGTACCTGCAGAAGCTACCGTGGAAGGCAATGTACGTCAGGGACGCACCGCCTTCCAAGCCTGCGCTGCTTGTCATGGAGCGAATGCACAAGGCAATGAAGCGCTGGGGGCACCAGCTTTAGCCGGACAAAATGATTGGTATCTGCTTACCCAGCTAAGAAATTTTCGAGCAGGGTTTCGAGGATCGCACCAAGAAGACACTTTTGGCAGCCAAATGGTAACCCTGTCAAAAACCTTAACAGACGATCAGGCCGTCATTGATGTAGTGAGTTACATCAATACACTATAGGACTAATCAGACACCTGCTCTTCAGCTTCAACATAGCTATGCGTCCCTAGCATAGCGGCTACCCGCGCACTTGTGCCGAGCTATTCGCCAAATAGAAAGCGAGGAAATCCAAACATTCACACAGGCACACCGCACAGCTGTGCAAGATTGCAATCCATTGCTTTCTGAGCGTTGAGGCTGCGCCGAAGTACGTAGAGGGGCTAGAACACTCCCTATATCAATTACTAGTGCCAGTTAGTTACTAGCCAGCTCGTACATTTCTCTATTCTTCTGCATAGCCATTGAGATAGCACTAATCCAAATCCCAAGGGACAGCGTTATTTAATAATTACCCATTTTTATACACGTTCATCCAAGGAATCTATGCGCCTTTGCACGCTTGATACCAATACCGCTAGAGAATCGAAGGCTTCATTTAGGCAATTAGTGCAAAGATTGAACTAAAGAACGTAGAATCTCTGTCCGATTATAGGCAATAACCCGTTCTGTCTTCGAATCACTGTATTTCGTGGCTTGATCCCACTTTATAGAAGCGATATTTGATAGAGTCAGATGTTTTTCATCCGAGCAGCAAGCACTATGATATCTATGAAGCAGTTGTCACACCTTAGTCTTTTCATCTTACTGGTCACCACACAAAACGGCCTCGCTCAGGAGATCATTCCCAGCCCGCAACAGGCTGCAGGCGCCGTGGTCGAGACTTCAGCAAATGCGGATGAAGAAGCGAATTCAACTGTGGTGTATAACGCCGAGTTCTTTGCTCAATACAGTCCAGTTACTGCCAAAGACATGTTGGACCGCATCCCCGGCGTCTCATTGCGTAACGGCGGTGGAGGCGGAGGTGGGGGCGGTCGCGGCCTTGGTACCGGCGGAAACCTGCTAATCAACGGGCAACGCATAGCAGGCAAAGACAACTCAGCATCAGACCAACTCGAACGCATCACTGCTGCAGAAGTAGAAAGCATAGAGATAATTCGGGACACTACCGGCGCCTTGAACGTACGTGGCGCCAGTGAGGTGATAAATGTCATCTTGGTCGCCGTGGAATCCCGATCCAGCACGACGGTAGAGTTAATTAACCGACTCAATCACGACGGCGAATTCGAGACCGGAGGTTCTGCAGCCTGGTCTCAGCAAATAGGCAATTTTCAGGCCTTGGTGAATTTGCAATCACGGCCTAACTACGAGAACCGTGACAACCGAGAGGTCAGGCTAGGACCAGACGGTGAGTTACTAGGCACCCTATTCGAAACTACGATTCGCGATAAGGACGAACAAACTTTTTCCACCAACTTGAGTTACAGCCTTGGCCCTCATCGCATGCAGCTAAATGCATTGGTTAGCGAAGGAGACCACCCTCGGCCTGTGCGCCGCGACTTCGTAGACTTCACCGGCGCTGGCGTGGTCAACAGCATTCAGGAAGAGCAGGTTGAAAACGAGGAAAATAATTGGGAAGTCGGTGGGGACTATGAATTCAATTTCGACAATGGATCACGTCTGGCCGTATTGTTTGTAGCGAACAATGAAATTCGAAATTCCGTGAGGGAACGCTTCCAAGCAGATCCAGCAGAAGTAGGATTGAGTAAAAATCTATTTATCGATTCCCGACGCAAAATCGGCGAATTTATTGTGCAGACCAACTACAACTTTTCTTTGGGCGAGGAGCAATCCCTACGTGTAGGTTTTGAGCGAGCCGACACACAGCTCAACTCCAGCCTACTAATTGGCAGCAGCTTCGGCACCGAACCTCTTTCAGAAAGTGTGGGCGGCCTTTCTCCCCTCTCATCAATCTCTAATCCAGGAACCAAAGTTCAAGAGATTCGCTACGAAGGTTTTGCGTTTCATAACTGGACGCTAAGCGATCGTAGCTCACTCGAAAGCAGTATCGTGTATGAGACATCGGAAATTTCGCAGACCGGCGCCGTTAGCAAAACCAGAGATTTTCAGTTCTGGCGACCCTCTGTCGATTATCGCTTCAACATTACCGACAACTTCCGTTTTCGCGCCACGATAGAGAGAAGTGTGTCGCAGTTGAGTTTTTCTAGCTTCGCCGCTACCTCAAACGATGAAGACCGAGATCTCAATGCCCTCGCCGGCAATCCCGAACTTGAACCTGAAACAAGCTGGAGTTATGAGGCTGGGCTGGAGTACAGATTACCTAACGACGGTGGCGTACTATCTAGCAACATCGGCTATACTGATATAGACAACTACATTGGCAGAATCAATGCCACGATTGACCCGGACCAGCCGCTCTCGGCAACAGGAAATGTCGCTCCAGCCAAACGCTGGAGTATGTTTAATCGAGCGAGTATTCGACTGAACCGGTTCAACTTACCCGACGCAATCTTAGGGGTGACTGTAGGTCTCTTCGATTCAGAGATAATCGATCCTTTCCTACAAACAGAACAACGCCTGGGTGGCCGTGGCTTCGTGGGAATAAATTTCCGACATGACATCACCCCTCTAGGCTTGAGCTACGGCATTGATTACAGTCACTCTATCTGGGGTGGCCAGAAAGACATCGACATACAGACGATCACGCGCAATGACAGAGAACGCTCACTGGATTTGTTTGTCTCCAAAGTCTGGTTCGACGATTGGACGTTCCGGCTTGAGACGGACAATACGCTGGATGCATCACGCTGCCGATTCCGACAGCGCTTCGATGGGACTACTATCAATGGTTCACTTGCGTTGATACAAGACTCTTGCAGTAGTCGCTATCGCCGCTGGACTCTGAGCGTACAGACGACGTTCTAGATTTTCTAGAGTAGCAAAACTTGATAATAAAAAAGCCTTACTCGTTGAACAAGTAAGGCTTTTTTAACGCTTCATAAAATTTTCTACTAACGAGTTGTCCAGTAGAACACTTCCCAAGTATGCAAAGGCTCATTCTGCCCGACGACTACTTCACCCTCGAAATCGTAACGCATCTGCATGCCGTTATTTGCTCCGTAGGCTTCCAACATTGGAAGTCGGGCATCGCCGAAAATTTCTGTCGCCTGCAACGCATAGGTTTCGTCGCCGAAGCGCATCCAGCCGTTTGGGTTTCCTCTGACTCGATTCGCCCAATAACCATTATCCGGACGCGTTGCGGTGATGATGCCGCCTTCGTCCGAGGCATAGAAAACTTTCACCACCACCGGAGGAAAACCTTCCATTTTCAAATAGACAACGCCATCTACGTCGATCGTGTTCCAATTGGTCGGGTGCTCAGTTAGCTGCCCTCCAATCCTGACGCCCGGAAGCCTCTGGTAATTGAATGGTGCGGTATAGACATAGAACACGACAGCCGAGGCAAGTACGAGGCCTAATACCCAGCCGATGATTTTGAGTCTACTCATTGTGCGGACTACCTATTTTTTAGAAATTTCTAGTGCCGTTATTCTCGCATAGATCAGAATCATCTATCCGTAGAAATTGTGAGCATTAGTGACAGGGGTAAACGTATAAGCTAGCCGATTTCAATCAGTACTTCACCGGGCGTGATTCGATCGCCCTTAGTGACATTGACCGCTAAAATTTTGCCGTGGATGTTGGCGTGAATCTCCGTCTCCATCTTCATGGCTTCGGTGACTAGCACAGCTTGACCTGCACTGACTGAATCACCTTCAGCCACTAGCACATCGACGATATTGCCTGGCATCGCCGCGGTGACATGGCCCGGTTCGGTCGCCTTCTTTCTCTTATCACCCTTCTCAGCAACATATTCATTAAGTGGCTCAAAGATTACTTCCTCTGGCATGCCATCCATAGAGAGGTAAATCTTACGGCGACCCGCACCTGACTCACCAACGCCGGTGATTGCCACATCGTAGGATTCGCCATGCACGTCGAGTTTGAATTCGGTGGCCATAGAGGCTTTTGCCTTGGCCCCACTATCTGGAGGTAACAAAGCCTCAGGCATCAACGTGCCATCGGCACGCTGCTGCAGATACTCGCGACCCAAGTCAGGGAACATAGCAAAAGTCAAAACGTCTGCGTCATTTTTCGCCAGGTCACCAATGTCTTTGCGTAACTTAGCAAGTTCAGGCTTGATAGAATCTGCAGGGCGCTCATCACTGCAGGCTTGCTTACCGATGGCCTTACTGCGAAGCTTCTCATCCACTACCCCAGGAGGCCGACCATAACCGCCCTGTAGATAGCGCTTCACTTCATTCGTGATGGTCTTATAGCGTTCGCCGGAAAGCACATTATAAACAGCCTGTGTGCCAACAATTTGTGAGGTTGGGGTAACCAGAGGCGGAAAGCCTAGGTCTTCACGTACGCGTGGAATCTCATCGAACACTTCTCTGATGCGATCCAGCGCATTCTGTTCTTTTAGTTGATTCGCCAAGTTGGACATCATGCCGCCCGGCACTTGATTAATTTGCACCGAGATATCCTCGCGTGTAAATTCGCTTTCGAATTGCTGATACTTTTTGCGCACCTCACGAAAGTAATCGTCGATTGCGGTAAGCTTTGTCAAATCCAACCCTGTTTCATAGGGGCTTCCTTTAAGGGCGGCCACTTGCGCTTCGGTCGATGGATGCGAAGTGCCACCAGCAAAGGCGGATATAGACGTATCGATTCTATCCGCACCCGCCTCTATCGCCTTTAGTTGGCACAAGGGAGCTAGGCCAGAAGTTGAGTGACTATGAATAGCGAGATCTACAGGCACGGCCTCTTTTATCGCCTTGACTAATTCGTATGTTCCATAAGGGGTCAGGAGTCCCGCCATATCTTTTATGACGATAGAGTCTGCGCCCATATCTTGCAACTGCTTCGCTTGCTGAACATAAAGCTCTGAATTATGCACCGGACTAGTCGTATAGCAGATTGTTCCTTGGGCGTGTTTCCCCGCATCCTTAACAGCCTTCATCGCCGTTTCAATGTTGCGCAAGTCATTCAAGGCGTCGAAGACACGAAACACATCGATACCATTGTCCGCTGATTCCTGCACGAAGGCTGCAACTACATCATCGGCGTAATGGCGATAACCGAGTAAGTTCTGTCCTCTAAGCAACATCTGCAATCGCGTATTGGGAAGTGCTGCGCGCAGCTTCTGCAAACGCTCCCAAGGGTCTTCTTTTAGAAAACGTATGCAGGCATCAAACGTCGCGCCACCCCAAACTTCGAGTGACCAATAGCCGATCTCATCCAATTGCTGACAGATGGGTAACATGTCATCAAGGCGCATGCGTGTTGCTATCAATGATTGATGCGCGTCTCGCAGAATGACATCGGTGACTTGAATGGGTCTAGGCTTGGTCATGCTTATTTCTCCTGCCAATAATCTTTTTTTACCAGCCCGAGTAGGCAGCAACTGCTGCCGCTAGCGCCAAAGCGACTTCGCTAGGATGGCGCTTATCGGAATAGTTAAGTAATTCCGGATGATCCACTACAAAGCTAGTATCGAATTCGGGCTGCTGAAAATCTTTATGTGAAAGTATCTGTTTATAGTAAGCGGCCGTGGTCTTAATGCCATGTAGGCGCATGTCGTCGATCGCTCTGTGTGCCCGCACAGTGACTTCCTCCCACGTGAGAGCCCAGACTATGAGCTTGAGGCACATAGAGTCATAGTAAGGTGGAATTTCATAACCGGTATAGATGGCGGTATCGACACGGACACCAGGACCCCCAGGAGCATAATAGTGGGTAATGCGGCCGAACGACGGGAGAAAATCGTTTTTTGGGTCTTCGGCATTAATGCGCATTTGTATGGCGTAGCCACGATAACTGATATCTTCCTGTCGATAGCTGAGCTGTCGACCTTCAGCGACGCGTATCTGCTCACGCACAATATCAACACCGGTTATCTGTTCGGTAATCGTGTGCTCAACCTGAATTCTGGTATTCATCTCCATGAAATAGATGTCTTCACCACTGAGGAGAAATTCCACCGTCCCGGCGCTCGCGTATCCAACCGACCTCGCCGCGGTCACGGCTAGCTGCCCTAAATACTGACGTTGCTCTTCAGATATTTGCGGACTAGGGGCAATCTCAATTAGCTTTTGATTACGGCGCTGAATCGAGCAATCGCGCTCATACAGGTGAACCGCATTCCCATGGGAATCTCCAAGCACCTGAACTTCTATATGCTTGGGGTTAATAATGCATTTCTCAAGAAACACCTCCGCCGAACCAAAGGCCTTGGTGGCCTCAGAGATTACGCGGGGATATTGGCTCCTTAGTTCTTCCTCACTGTCGCAGCGTCGAATGCCGCGACCACCGCCACCGGAAGTCGCCTTGATCATTACCGGATAGCCGACGCGTGCTGCCTCAACTATGGCCTCATCGACATCCGCGAGATTACCCTCAGTACCTGGGGTAACTGGCACACCAGCGGCCGTCATCGCTTTACGCGCCTCAGTCTTATCTCCCATGCGCTGGATTACTGCGCTAGAAGGACCGACATAGGCGATGCCCTTCTCCTCACAAAGCCTTGCTAATTCTGGGTTCTCTGATAAGAAACCATAGCCGGGATGAAGGGCATCACAGCCGGTTTCCACGGCAAGGTTCACTATTCGTGCGGGATGCAGATAGCCTGCCAGAGGATCCTCGCCAAGTGAATAGGCCTCATCGGCACGCTTGACGAACAAGCCATAGCGGTCTGGCTCGGTGTAGATGGCCACCGAGCGAATTCCCATTTCGGCGCATGCGCGAACGATGCGCAGGGCAATTTCTCCACGATTGGCGATTAGTAGTTTCTTGATTTGCCGCTGGCTCATGTCTTTCAAATCCGTGAGTTTTACACTTTGTGTTGTCTACACCAAATCTTGGCAGCGGGCTGCATTTAGGATTTGGGGGTCAAGATTCTACCTAAAATCAGCCAGTTAGGCGACAGGCGAGGCAATATTAAAGCGATATCCATTCTTATTTTTTTTCCTAGCGCTAGCCATGCAATCATGTCAATAACAGCGCCATGTACCCAGCAGGATTGAAGCATCAGTGCAGGACACGAAAGTTATTCCGAAGAAGCAACGCTATTCAATTAGACAGTCACAGACAGGGACAAAAGCATCTAGCCTTGGAGCAAGCCTAGGCAACGTCGGAAACCACTCGCTAGGTAAGAGTAGAATTCTCAAAAGGAAGCGGAGCACTAACTATCGAGCAATCGTCACGCGCAATAAGTTAGAGCTAGCTTAGTTCTTAGAACCGGCACAAACACAAAGAACGCCGAGAACCAAATAGTGACGATTGGGTTCGCTATTGACTTGCGTTTTTATCCATCTCTTGACGGCGAGCACCGGCTAGAATAGCTGGCAGCGAATAGTTGCCCTCGTGACAGGCATATTCATACATCTGCTCGTCCAGAGTTGCCATCGGCATCTCGGCGGTCCAGGGCTGCGAGTAGAGTTCTGGATCATCGATAGTAAATGAATAGTGAATTCTGTTGTCTGCAATTCGCGTGAAACGCTCTGTTAGCGTGACATTCTCGGAAATTAAATACTCCTTAATTTGCCAAGGATTAAAATCCCTTGTGACAACAACCAGGGTATCGTCCTCATAGTAGCCGATAGAATCTCCCAACCACTGCTCGAAGGGAAGATCACGAAATTCTTGATCGATTCGAACGACACGCACATTGTGAACCATTTCGGCTAACAACATGACATGCGTAGGCGACTGCACAATCTGCATATTGTTGTTGTAGAAGCTGCTTACGAATGGCATCGTCGATGCATAGCTGACCAAGCAACGGTCTGCTAGCCCTCTTCCTTCAGGACCGTCACTTCTATCCCTTCCCATTAAAAGACTATCGCGCTGGGCTTGACGAATCTCTTGCCCACCTTCTTTCCATGGTATTTGCCCATCGACTGGGTCGACGATTAAGGAAGTCCGATACATGCCGTTCATAATCGCCAATGCGTTGCCAGGGGCAAACCAAAAATCGTTATAGGCACCCACCGCGCCACCGGTGGGGCCCTCGGCGCCCGTCTCTGCGAGAAACTCATTGTACTGCTGTGTAGAGATCATCTTCGCCAACATTGTCTGTTCGTCTATTTCAAGCGCGCCCTCATAGATCTCAGGCCTTTGCAGAGAGGTTCTCGTTTCATAGGTCCAAATACCCTGCACGTCTGGCACGCCGAACGCAGTTTTAGGCGGCTCATAATTTTCTGCAGCACTAGTGAACGCCATACTGAATGCCATACTGAATGCAGAAAAAAGGTTAAGGATTCTTTTCATAGAGGTTTCTCACTTATTGTTATTTGATTCACTATTGTGCAAGTTTCATCAACTATAAATTGATGAGCAGTTTACCGATCACTCATTGATAATTTGCGCGGGTGTATTTAATCCAGTTGGAGAACCCCAGCTGATATCCTTGCTCAATACGCCTCAGTTCTGTGCAGAGTATAACGAGACTATGAGTAGATAGCGCCTAACAATACTTCGATTGCCGCTTAGGCAAGCATAACAAATAAAACATCTCCCACCCTACTGAGCAATATGTTCTCGCTGCTACAAAATGCGTGTAAAGGCACGCCTATCAGCTGCGCTGGACAACTGCGCCCAATCTAGATAGCTTTAGGCAATCCTAAAAACAGCCTATCGCCAACTAACAAGCTTAATCGGAGGTCAACATGACCCAGCGTCGAGAATTCCTTAAATTTCTAGCAGCCAGCCCACTACTGACAAATTATTCCGCCTTCGCACAAGAGGTGGAACAAACGCTGGGTCAGCGACTTACCGACCCTTCGGAAGTTATCAACGTTTTCGAGATGGAGGCGATCGCGCGAGAGAGAATTCCCCCTGCACACTTAGGCTATTTATCCACAGGTGTCGACAGCGACCTTACTCTGCGAGCGAACCGCGCAGGCTTCTCGCGCTTTCAAATCAAACCTCGCAGGCTGGTTGATGTCAGCCAGACTGACACTACGGTCAACGTCCTCGGTAGCCAGGCCAGCTCTCCTATTTTCCTCTGCCCCGTAGGCAGTCAGGGCGCATACCATGCCGACGCGGAACTTGGCACTGCTAGAGCGGCGGCAGCGAAAGGCCATCACATGGTATTGTCCACGATGTCTTCAACTTCTGTAGAGGCCGTTTCGGAGGCTAGAGGCGCGCCCATCTGGCATCAACTCTATGCAACTGATCGCTGGGAATACACAGTTGCCATGTTAGCCCGAGCCGAGGCAGCGGGCTGCACATCGGTCTGTCTGACAATCGACCTACCAGGCGGGCGAAACACCGAGACCGACGCGGTACTAAGACGCGAAGATACGCGTAACTGCGCCTCTTGCCATGTCGGGCAGAGCAAGCCGATGTTCGAGGGCTTTGATATGAGCGGCGTTTTGACCTCAGATGCAGCAATGACCTGGAGCGTCATAGCTCGCATGAAAGAAGTGACTGATATGAATATCGTCATCAAAGGCGTCGAAGTAGCTGCCGATGCAGCCCTAGCAGTGCAATTTGGCGCAGACGCGATCTGGGCTTCTAATCACGGTGGGCGCGCTACAGAAACCGGTCGGGGCACCATTGAATGCCTGCCGGAGATTGTAGCTGCCGTGAACGGACGAATACCTATTATTGTCGACGGCGGGTTTCGCCGCGGTACAGACATCTATAAGGCATTAGCAATGGGCGCATCGGCGGTTGGCATAGGCAGACCTTACTGCTTCGGCCTAGGCGCGTTCGGTCAGGCTGGTGTTGAGCGAGTACTGGACTTACTGAATCGAGAATTGCTAATCACTATGCGTGGTAGCGGCACGCCGACTATCGACTCAATCGGTCCTGACTATGTGCTCGATGCAGGTTACAGAGTGCCGCGCGGCAGGCTTGGCAGGGAACTACTGTAACTGGTAGTAAAAATCTACTACCAAAGGACGGGGCTTAAAACGCTAGCCCTGTCTCCTTTTTAGAACCGTAACTTAATTCCGCCATTAGCAACATAGCCATCAAGAGGGGCAAAGATGTCTGCAAATATCGGGCTCGCTAGTGTGCCGCTATTAATCGAACCGTAACGCGTCTGTCTGGTGTCTGTGAAATTTTCAAAATTAATAAATAATGAAAATTTGTCACTGAAACTCTTTTCGATCATGAGGCCAAATATCCAATAGTCCCTGCTCTTGGCCCCACTAGTTAATTTCTGCCTTCCGTAATAGTAGGCTTCCAAACCAATTCTTATGTCGTCTTCACGCTCGTAGACAAAGACGCTATTCAGTCGGTCTTTTGGCACCAGTGGAGCGCTTTCAACACCTCCAATTGTATTTTCCTCCACGTCGGCATGTGTGTAGCCTAGAAATATTTTGAAATCATCCCATCTGAATACCGCATTGATCTCAGTACCTTTGCTATCCAAGGTGTCGTTCGGCTGGCGAAATGCAAAATGATCCGTATCTATCTGAATTAAACGCAAAGGATCATCCACGCGCGTATAGAAAAGTAAAAGATTGAGATTCAAAGACAGATTAGTTCCGATCTCTAAACTCTTGTTGATATCGACATTCATTCCCACCGACTGCTCGGCATCAAGGGCCGAAATATCTAATGGCAACACTCCACGGTACTGAATGCTTTCTGCCTCTTCTGTAAACGGTGTTGGCTCCTTGTAACCAAGGCCGCCGCCAATGCGTATCGTCGTGTCTAAGGCAGGTTTATACAGCAGCGAAGCCCGCGGCAAGATGAAGCTGCCATAGTCGGACGTATGATCTATCCGCAGGCCACCTTCAATTATCCAGCGGTCTGTTAGGAGATAAGTTCCCTGAGCAAACGCGCCTTCGGTCTGACTATTGAAGTCCAAACTGGAACCGCTGAACACTGCGTCTTGGTCGAAATCTTCTGTCCAGATATTGAACCCTGCAACCCAGTCCAGTGCGTCTGAAGCACCTACGATGTGCGCCTCACTAAAAGTAGAGATCTGCTTACCTGAGAAAGAGAACCCCGGCACATCGAGCTCACGCTCAAAGTGATTTACACTGTTGCGAAGCACGAATTCATTGCCTGAATTCAATTGGGTCACGTATTCTAATTGCGTGGATACGCGCTCAGTCGAGCTATCTTCATAGTAAGCTGGCACATCACGCCTGCCTTGTATGAAGTCAATGCCTCCGCCTAAGCGGTCTTCAACTACCGCGCTTATCCCTAGCCGAAGTTCACTGCTCTCGCCGCCCAAGAATAGCTGAGGATTAAAGGTCCATCGTTCAAACTCGGGTATAGCACTCAGCCCATTGTCTGCAGGATCGTAAGCTTGGCTAGTATTGTACGAAGTAAAAAGGCTAGCTCCGACATCTCCGCTCATGCCTGAAAAGAACCCGCTAGCATCCACTCCACCTGCCGAAGTGCCATTCAACAAGAGTGAGCGTTCGGACTCGCCATCCGGTTTCTTTGAAATGAGATTTACAATCCCCGCGATTGCACCACCGCCATACAGAGTAGAGTTCGAGCCTTTGACGACCTCAACCTGCTTAAGATCCAAGGGCGCGACTTGCAGTAAGCTTAAGCCGCCAGAGAAACCTCCATATAGAGGCATTCCATCACGAAGCAGCTGAGTATATTTTCCATCGAGTCCTTGAATCCGTATGCTAGAATTAAAACTTGTTGCAGAGGTTTGCTGCACATGAATGCCCGTACTCTCATTCAACAGCATGCGAATATTACCCGGCTTCATATTCGCCTTTTCATTCATTTCCTCTGAGCCTAACACTTCAACTCGAGTTGGCTGTTGTTCAAAACTACGACGACTTCGAGTCGTGGTGACAACAATCTCTTCTATCTCTTCTTCTTGAGAAACCGCAGGCTCGGTATGCGCAAGTGACAGGGGCACAAGAAAAAGAAGCGTTGCAAGCACAGGTCGATTTGGCAAAAACTTATTTCCTCTTGTTTGAGAAATCATAAGAGAGGGCTTCGAAATTAACGCGAGTAATAGTGGGCAAAAACGCAGGAAGCGGCGCTGAACTTAATTACAATTGTATACAAGCTCAAGCGATACAGCCACCGGAGTAAGGCAAGAGAGGATGAGTGGTGACTCGTACCCGCGAGCAGAACTCACAAATGAATTACTGCCCGCCAGGGGATATCTAATAGACTTTCTAGGGCTTAACTACCCTCTAGAAGCGTCTAGTAATTCCACTGAGTTCGCAGCATGAATACGTTCATGTCCGGCGCGAACATTCGAATGGTATTCGATTCATCCGTATCCAAGATGCGTGTCCAGTCTGCCATGATGCGCAAGTTGCGATTTGGATACCAATTCAAAGCCAAGGAAAGAGCATCCTCTTCACCGCCGAGGATGTCGCTGTCATTTAGGTTTATCGTGGCATAGCGAGCCGAAACTTCAAAGGCGCCCCATGTTCCATTGCTTAAATCGAAATCACTGTTCGGCCTGATGCTCTTAAATTCGCCTGCATCCATCCTGTAGCGCGCTGCACGACTCTCCCCGGTCAGACTCCAAGAAGCAGCAGCATGCCATCCAGAAAAATCCAAGGTAGAGGCTCCCTTGCGAGAAACCTGCGTGGTCGTGTGTTCTGCAGTTAAGTAAAGCGACCCAAACGAGGCTGCAATCTCTGGGCCGAACAAAGAGGCAGATTCCGCATCGGCGAGCGCACCTGTGTTGACGATGTTCAGAGCTGAGAAGTCAGTAGTCTTATTTTTGATGCTTAGCGTTGGTGTAGCTATATCTATCTCGCGATACGATCCGCGAACACCCAGATGAACTACGGAGTTGTCTTGGATAACCGGGGAGTAGATAAAACGTGCAGAGGATCCCCAACCTTCGTCACCTGTAGTTGTGCCTTGCTTAAGAGTATCACCAAAAACGCCTCCGGCGAAAAACCAGTTGCTGCCGCTATTCTCATAGCGTGCACCGATCGCACGATCTGTGAACGTCGCCGCCAAGAAGTTATCAACACTGCGTTCTACGAAAGGAATATCATTAGAACTCATTTCCAGAGATAAACTGTATGGCTGCTTCTGATGGCCTACGTAGAAGGTAGCGCCACTGTCAGCTTCATAACCTGCTTTAAAATCTTTTAATGCGACCTTATTTCTGGCGAAGTCAAATTCAGCGGCATAGCCCCAATTCTTATCGAACACCCCGTCTATCTCTATACGACCACGGCGCACCTCGGTACCACTTATCGGCCTTATACCCATTCGGGAATCGTAGTCATGATTTACATAATCCAGGTGGAGACGACCGCCTATCTCTACTTCGAAACGTCCATCGCCTGAAGTGACATTCAAGCCGCTGCCACCACCGAAGTTAATCTCAGCCACATCCTGCTGTTCTAGCTCTTCTTTCTCTAACAGATCAGCATACTGTTCCTCAGTTATCGCACCATTGCTCAATAGGATATCCAAGAGCTCTTTCTCCGCCGCTTGTGCAAAACAAGCACAGAGGACTAATGCTCCCGTGGCGACCAACTGGCCTAGTAGTACAATTTTTTGATTTCTCATAGGTCTCTTCGACTCCAGTAGGGTTTCTTTATATGACTCTGTACAGTTCATGCTATCGAGCAAACCGCCCTTACTGTGAGCGTTCATTCGGGTGGTTTTCGTTGACCGATACTTTATTCCCCAAATATTACAGATTAATGACAATGATTACGGATTCGTCATATTTCCTTAAAAAAATTGAAATAATATTGAAAACATAATCTTCATCGACCGATTCCAATCTGGCCCCTGCGCTAGCGCAGCAGCTTGCGAGCACTACTGACCCGGCGATGCTGTTTTTGTGATTTCAATCTGAATATCTAGAACAGAGCTCAACGTCGCCCCATTTCGAGTCAACGCACTATTTTAACGCACCAATGTAGAGCGATTTCAACGAAGAACTCCCCCTGTATCGCTCAAAATGTCACAGATTCCGAGCCCCCTCAGTATTGGCACAGCTCTTGCTATTTATCATGTAGCCGGTGGAAATGATCACCCCTCAACACTATCAACAAAGGGATAAAACAAGACATGAACTCACGAATTCTCTCACTCGCTGCGGCGGGAGTTTTGCTTTCAACTAGTACTGTGCAAGCAGATGAATGGTCGGCTAACTTCGGCGCCTCTAACAACTACATCTGGCGCGGCCTTACTCAGACGGTAAACGAAGCCGCTATCTCCGGCGGAATTGACTATGCGTCTGACAGCGGTTTCTATGCAGGTACCTGGGCATCAAACGTAAGCTATGCAGCTGACGATGTTTATTCCTATGAGCACGATCTCTATGCGGGCTTCGCCGGCGAAGCGGGTGGAATCAGCTACGATCTTGGCTACCTTTACTACAACTATGACGCTGAAGCCGAGTTCGACTTCGGCGAACTCTACGGCTCAATCGGTATTGGTGCATTTACTTTTGGCCTGAACGTGCTGGCCAATACTGAAGCTGATGAAGGTCCAGGTCAGGATTTTGGTTTCGGCGAAGCGACTTATCTGTATGCTGACTACGGTACGACAATTGGTAACGGCGTCGACCTAGGCTTGCATATTGGTCATCACCAAGGTGATTTTTCTGAGGCCTTCAATGGCGTCCCGGGCGACTACACAAACTACAATGTATCTATTGGAAAAGATGGCTTCAGCTTCATGATCACTTCCACTGACCTGGATGATGCCGGTCCTGATGCTCTAGACAACGACGAGATTAAATTCGTAATTGGCTACAGCATGGACTTCGAGCTTTAGCAACTAGAATAACTCCCGCCCACAGCCAAGAGCATTCTAGAAAAACCGGAACCAGCGGAAAGACTGAAGCAGTCTTTCCGCTCTTTTTTTGCACCAAGGTTAATAGCAGTATTGTCTTGAAAAAACACTCAGCAAAAAAAACCGGCGCTCGAAGAGAACGCCGGCTAAATAAAGGTGAGTACTAAGGTTACTGTTTACATCAAGTCAAAACGATCGAGCATCATGACCTTAGTCCATGCACTTACAAAATCCTGCACGAACTGTTCCTTTGAGTCTTCCCAGGCATAAAATTCCGCTATAGCACGCAGCTCCGAATTGGACCCGAAAATGAGATCGGCAGGTGTCGCCGTCCATTTCAATTCATTGCTTGCTCTATCACGTCCCTCAAAGATACCTTCTTCGGCAGCGGATCTGCTCCACACGACATTGAGATCGATCAGATTGACGAAGAAGTCATTGCTCAATGTACCCGGCTGGTCGGTGAAAACACCGTGCTTCGATTGCCCGGTATTCGCATCGAGAACTCGCATGCCGCCGACTAAAGCAGCCATCTCCGGCACAGTCAGATTGAGTAATGCCGCCTTCTCTATAAGCATTTCAGCCGGTGAGCGCGAGTTGCCTGAGGCGAAGTAGTTGCGGAAGCCATCAGCTGTCGGCTCAAGTATCGCGAAAGAGTCAACTTCAGTATTTTCCTGCGTGGCATCGCCACGGCCAGCGTCAAATGGCACTTCCACATTATGACCACCCTGCTCTGCCGCCTGCTCGATCGCCGCATTGCCCGCAAGAACCATCAAGTCAGCCAGTGATACCTGCTTAACCGAGTTTCTCTCATTGAACTCGCTTTGAATTGCGCTTAGCACGTCAATAACTCGCGCAAGTTCCTGCGGATCATTCGCCGCCCAACTCTTCTGCGGTGCTAATCGAACGCGCGCTCCGTTAGCTCCACCGCGCATATCCGTATCGCGATAGGTCGAGGCTGAAGCCCAGGCAGCTCGAACTAGCTCTGACGTGCTTAAACCAGAATCTAAGATTTCGCGTTTCAGTGTATTCACGTCACGGTTGTTAACAAGACCATGTTCGAGCGCAGGAATCGGATCCTGCCAGATGAACTCTTGGCTTGGTGCCATGTCGCCCAAATAGCGAGAGTTTGGCCCCATGTCTCGGTGTGTAAGCTTGAACCAGGCTCGCGCAAACGCATCCTCGAACTGCTCAGGATTTTCTAACCAACGCGTAGTAATTACGCGATACGCCGGATCAACTTTGAGAGCTAAGTCACTTGTGAACATCATCGGGGCATGGCGCTTCGATGGGTCGTGCGCATCGGGAACTAGGCTTGAGGCTGCCCCATCAGCTGGCTCCCATTGAATCGCACCAGCGGGACTGCTAGTCTGCACCCATTCATACCCATACAGGTTTTGTAAATAGTTATGAGTCCAAGCAGCCGGATCGATAGTCCAGGCTCCTTCCAATCCACTGGTAATTGTATCGCCAGCATTACCTGTTCCGTAGCTGTTCTTCCAGCCTAGACCCTGCTGTTCAATACTCGCGGCCTCGGGCTCAACATCTACATACTCCTCAGCAGGCGCAGCACCGTGTGCTTTGCCGAAGGTGTGTCCACCAGCGATAAGTGCAACTGTCTCTTCATCGTTCATCGCCATGCGACCAAACGTTTCGCGAATCGCATCGGCTGAAGCCTGCGGATCTGAATTTCCACCAGGGCCTTGTGGGTTTACGTAGATTAGACCCATCTGTACCGCGGCCAATGCGCCTTCGAGTTCTCCCTGATCATTGCGACGATCTGCCGCGAGCCATTCACCCTCAGGACCCCAGTTCACTTCTTCAGGCTCCCAAGCATCAACTCGTCCGCCAGCGAATCCCAGAGTTTCAAAGCCCATGGAATCCATAGCTACAGTGCCCGCGAGGATCATGAGATCAGCCCAAGAGATATTGCGGCCATACTTCTGCTTAATAGGAAGCAGAAGTAGTCGCGCCTTATCGAGGTTGGCATTGTCGGGCCAGCTATTCAACGGAGCGAAACGCTGCATGCCGCCATCGGCTCCGCCGCGACCATCGATAGATCGATAGGTGCCAGCGCTATGCCACGCCATACGGATGAAGAACGGTCCATAGTGACCAAAGTCGGCCGGCCACCAGTCTTGCGACGTGGTCATCAACTGTTCTAAGTCGGCTGTTAGCGCCTGCAGATTCAGGCCTGCGAAGGCCTCTGCGTAGTTGAATTCGCCTCGTTGAGGGTCCGAGGCCAAGGAATTCTGGCGAAGCGGCTCGAGACTGAGCCGATTAGGCCACCAATAATCATTTGTTGCCACTTGCGCTTGATCTTGGGCGCTGGCCAAATTAACTGGCGCAAACGCGAATATCCCGACAAACGCGAGTGATACTCTAGATAGGGTTTTCGTAAGCATTGGAACGTCCTCCGTCACTGCTCGTTAAATTTAATTAAGTGAAGTGTACGAGGGCTAAGTTACAGACTTGTAATAAATCGGGATAACGACATATTTCGATATATGTCATCGTTAATTACGATTACAACTGAAGGGTCGATTTAGCGGCCTAAGCTTCAGGGCCTATGCGTAGGGGGAGTTTTTGGCCCCAAGGGGCCAAGTAAAAACGCACGGTGAATGAATCCACCGCACGTTCAGCAAAGCAGGTTAATTTCCGCTCTGATCGACGTATTTCCAATCGGCCGCACCGAAAAACATCTCATCCATGCTTTGTAAACCCCATGGGACAGAACGGTTAGCATCAGGGTTCATCTTATTCTGCTGTGAGTTGTCGAATGCGCCAGTTGCGGTAATAATCGTTCCTGCTGGCACTGACTTTGGCTCTGTATAGGTATAGGCGAGCTGCCAGTTGTAATTATAGTTCGCGATATTGATTAACTCTTCGCTAGTACCATCGGGGTACTCAGCGTAGAAGCGCATACGCTTGCCTCGAAAATGCATATGTGGCGTGAAGGCAAACAGTTTTGCGTCTTTCTCGATAGTGAACGACTGGGTCATCTCATAATCTGGATCCAGCGGGGGAATATTTACCCAAGTTGGCGTGAAATGGCAGGCACACTGTCCAGACATTCTTTCCTCAGGCACAAAGCCCTTAGGATAGAACCAAAGGCCAATGCGACTCGCATCGACTGATTCCTTTCCTGTAGTTGTATAGTGCATCTGCATCGCGATTCTAGTGCCAGCCTTCAGCAGGCCACCGGTATTCGGCGGCTCCATGCGTGGCGCCTGACCAGGAATATAAGGTGCGATATTTGGACGGTCCGGCTCACCACCCAAGAGTGACCCACCGCGAGTTTGACCAGGCGCTATCAAACTATGCAGAGTATGGTGCAGCACGGTGTGATCGCCAGGAATGTACTGACTTGCTCGCACCCACCGGTCTTCCTCGAGATCCAATTCGACCATGACATTGTAGTAATCCAGAACCCCTGTCGCAGGAATACTCTGCTCAGGAATCTCCACAATGTAATCTGGCTCACCGAAAGCCCACTCGGTTTCAGGCCAAACTAGCTCGGTCAACGGATCTATACTGCCATCTTTAGGCGAACCCGCCTCAATCCAATGAACGATTTTCTGCGCTTCCTCATCAGCGAGCACCATATTGTTAACGAAGTCGCCTATATGGGAATCTATCTGCCCCGGAGGCATACGCTTAGTCATTAATACCTCGCGTATCATCTGCGACCAGCCCATTACCATGGTGTGGCTGTCTAGTGCGAAAGGCGCTATACCGCCCTCTCGATGGCAGGTAGCACAGTTCTCGGCAATGATGGGGCCTATTTCCCTCTCGTAAGACGGCACCTGTTGTTGATGCGCTATCTTGATCGGGTAGCTGACCGGCGTGCCGCTGGCTGTTACGTCAGTAGTTTGCAAGTCTCTGCCTGCAACAATATCAGTCAATGCTGTGGTTAACGCCGGCCCCATAGGCCCACGAAATTCAACTGTGAAAGACTTCGGATTATAGACAAGAACCTCACCGACCTTATCGATGCCTAACGCCTCAGATATTAACCTAGCGTCATCCATCAACACTGGCACATCAATAGCCAGTGCCGCCATCTCCACCTTCACCGCATCGCGATCATTCAACCCCAGTGGATTGATCATAAAGAACTCAATGCCCTGTGTGTCAAAGCTAGCATTGAGCGACTTGAAGTCAGCCAGCCGTTTGTGTGAGTCAGTATCACCGGTGGCCTGAACGAGCAAGACAATTGCCTTATTGTCGTCATACCAGCTCATTTGATGAAAATAGCCGTTTTGGTCTAATAGTGAGAAATCACCAACCCTATCGGCCCCTAGAACTAGCGTCGGTAACAGTGAAAGGGCTAGTAGCGATTTTTGTAGTAGGACTCTTAGACTCAAGGTTTTTTCTCCATCAAAATAAGGAAGCTTTATAGTTCAACAAGCATTATTCACAAAAAGCGGCCAATGTCCAAAAAGATTCAGCCTTCGATTTAGCTATATTTTTGACTTAAGCCCTATTACTCTCAGTCAATTCCTAGTCTACAAGCAAAAATAACAAGGGCATGCTATGACCGATCACACCGAAGGTGGCACTGAAACAGCCAAAATTCCACTCGTGCCAGCGCTGGACAATCCCTATGCAAGCCCCAGCGCTCGCAAATATGCTCTGGTAGTCTTGACTCTCGTCTACACCTTCAATTTTATCGACAGACAGCTACTGTCCATCTTGCAAGAATCGATCAAGGTCGATCTTTCGCTTTCCGATAGCCAGCTTGGTCTACTCACCGGATTCGCATTTGCAATGTTTTACGTCACCGCCGGAATTCCCATCGCACGCTTCGCAGATCGCAGCAATCGAAGGAATATTGTAGCCGTGTCTGTTGGCTTGTGGAGCGCTATGACAGCGGTAAGTGGCCTCGTACAGAACTATGGGCAACTACTTGCGGCCAGAGTAGGTGTTGGCGTAGGCGAGGCTGGCGGAAGCCCGCCATCCCATTCTATCGTTTCGGATATCTTCCCGCCTGAAAAACGGGCGAGTGCTCTCGCGTTCTACTCCACCGGTGTAAACCTCGGCATCTTGTTCGGCTTTCTTTTCGGTGGCTGGCTAAACGAGTTTTTTGGATGGCGAGTTGCGTTTATGGTCGTTGGTATCCCCGGTGTATTACTCGCAATCCTTGTGCGAACAACTGTCCGTGAGCCTATTCGCGGATTGATGGAGAATAGAACTGCATCTGAGACGCAAGTACCCTTTAAAGAAGTTGTAGCTTTGTTATGGAAGCGCAAAACGTTTCGGCACATGGCATTTGCCTGCGGACTTAATGCCTTCGCTGGATACGGTACCGTGAACTGGATCGCCTCCTTTTTTATTCGCAGTCATGAAATGAGCACCGGGGAATTGGGAACTTGGCTTGCACTCTCCACAGGCTTATTTGGTGCTATCGGTGTGCTGCTTGGCGGCATGCTCGGCGACAAACTTGGCAAGAAAGACAAGCGTTGGTATCAGTGGATACCCGGCATAGCAACATTGCTTTGCGTTCCGGCAATGCTTGTAGCCTTTCTCACAGATAATCAATATGTTGCCCTCATGCTTATATTTATTCCCGGCACACTTCAAAATGTGTATCTAGGAAATTCCATAGCCACTACCCATGCACTTGTGGGACTGCGCTGGCGCGCAACCGCCTCTGCCATTTTATTCCTTGTCATCAACATAATTGGCTTAGGCCTAGGCCCATTTGGAATCGGGTATTTGAGTGACATGCTTGCGCCTTCAATGGGAGTTGAATCTCTACGCTATGCGATGCTGATTCTTCTACCTACTGTGAATGTTTGGTCTGCCATTCACTTCTATCTCGCATCGCGAACCTTGCGGGAAGATCTAAAAATGGCGCCGGAATAGAAATTCACTATCTACGAAACTTTTGGAGTTACTAAATGCTACACCCGAAAACTACTGGGCTAATTCGCAGAAGCCTTTTGCTATCCTTTGTTCTTGCTGGCATAGCATCATGCTCAGATAACGAACCCACCTCAGTCGAGACGCAAGCTGGAGGCACCGGCTCCAACCCATCGGTTGCCGATATCCATGAATCCAGCTTAGTTTTAGATGCGCATGCCGACATCGTAATTCCTTCAACATCGAGGGCTTACATGAGCGCCGACGGGACATCGAAGGTAGACCCCGCGAAGATGCGTGCAGGTGGAGTCGACGCCGTGGTCATGTCAGTGGCTGTTGGCCCAGGTCCCAGAACGATGGAAGGCGATGCGGCAGCTAGAGCCGAGGCCGATGAAAAAATAGCCGCCGTACACACATTAGTCGAAGAAAGTCAGGGCCAGGTTGTTATCGCGACCACCTCGAGTGAAATCGTCGCCGCTCACGAGGCAGGAAAATCAGCACTTATTCTAGGGTTTCAAAATGCTCGCTCTCTGCAGGGGAATGTTTCTGCAATCGATGAATTCTATGCTGAAGGTGTTCGAATATTTGGTCTCAACCATCTCGGGCACAATGCTTTTTCTGACTCTTCACGCCCAGAGTTTAGCGGTGAAACTGGCGCTTTCGAGGTAACCGAAGAACACGGAGGATTATCCTCTTTAGGCGTAGCGGCGGTTGAAAGAATCAATGCTCTCGGCGCTCTAGTAGATGTTTCACAATTATCCAAAGCAGCAACTCTGCAAGTGCTCGAGTTAACGAGAAGTCCAATAATTGCCAGTCACTCAAATGCGAAAACTGTTTCAGATGTAACCCGCAATCTTAGCGATGAAGAGATTGATCGCATCGGCGAGAATGGAGGAGTAATTCACGTCGCTGCGTTTAAGGGTTATCTGATCAATATCTCTGCGCCCGAATTTATAGAAAAACTAGTAGCCTTGCGTGTAGCGGCGGGAATATCGATAGAATACAACTACCCTTTCGAACTCTATTGGGAAATTGATGATCTTGCACAAAGGTCTGCATTCACCGCCGCGGTTAGCGAACTTCTCGGGCCAGCTTCCACAGACAATATGATCGATCACATCGATTACATCGTTGATCGCATTGGCATCGATCATGTAGGCATAGGCAATGACTTCAATCACGGCAGTGGCATAGATGACTACAACGACGCCAGCGAAGCGATGAACCTTACCGAAGGCCTGCTCGAGCGAGGTTATTCCGAAACAGACATTAATAAAATCTGGAGCGGGAATTTTCTACGCATCCTGGATGCCGCTGCCGCAAATTAGAACAGCAAGACTGCGTCCATTCTAAAGGTGGACTAGGGCGCAGTTAGCTTCTATTCTTTGTTTTAACGTGAATTGATTAATAAGAAAAAGAGGATCATACAATGAAGAACCTAATCACAACTCTAGTTGTAGCTTTTGGATCACTCACAGCTTACGCCGACACAAGCACCCTATTTATAGGTAACAGTTTCACCTACGCTTATGGCTCAGCCGCCAAATTTTATCGAGCAAACTCGGTAACCGACCTCAACAATGAGGGTATTGGCGGGGTTCCCGCACTCTTTAAGTCATTTACAGATCAGGCTGGATTAGACTTTGATGTATATCTTGAAACTAGAGGCGGCAGTGGTCTGGATTTTCATCTCGAAAATAAGCTAGCCGTCATAGGCCGACGCCCCTGGGATAAAGTTGTTATGCACGGCTTCAGCACACTAGACAGCAGCAATCCCAACAATCCTGCCGTACTCATCGACACCACAGCGCAGATGTCGAACTTCCTTCAAGGTCTGAATCCCGATGTTGAAGTGTTTCTCACTGCGACCTGGTCACGTGCAGATCTTGTGTATCGATCTGACAGCCCTTGGAATGGAACGCCTATAGAGCAGATGGCGATAGATGTGCGCGCCGGATACGATGCCGCCGCTGCAGGCTCTGCTGCTGTAGAAGCTGTAAACGGTGTTGGACAGGCTTGGACACGAGCCATGGAAAGCGGCATCGCGGACCCTAATCCCTATGATGGAATCGACACAGACCTGATGGACCTTTGGACTTGGGATCACTATCACGCGAGTGACTATGGCTACTACCTCGAGGCACTTGTCGTCTTTGGCAACCTCACCGGTCTAGACCCACGCTCGCTAGGAGAAAACGAATGTTCCGGCTTTGAGCTTGGCATGTCGCGCGCTCAAGTGAAGGGACTGCAGCAAGCCGCCTATGATCAACTCGCTAGCGAAGAACGCGTAACAGCGGCACCCCTCATCCTGCCAAGACCTGTTCAGCCTGAGCGCTGCGTTGCAGCACGATAGCAGCGAGCAATAAATAAAGGGAAAAGAAGAAAAGGGCTAGAGCGCCCTTTCTTCATATTAGTGAAATGAAGAACTAACGGAGAACCACTTTGCTTTCGAAATCAACAAGGATAACTGCGGCGCTACTAGCCTTAACCATTTCTACTGCCGCTGTGGCACAACAACAGACGCGACCCAATATCGTGCTCATACTCGCCGACGATCTTGGCTTCACGGATATCTCGCCCTTTGGCAGCGAAATCAATACGCCCAATATTGCCGAACTCGCAGCCTCAGGAGTCTCGTTTACCAATTATCATACGGCGGGGAGCTGTGCACCGGCGCGAGCTATGCTGCTAACTGGCGTGGATAGCCATCGCAATGGTGTGCCAAATATCCCAGAGGCGCTCCCACCTGAACAGCAGCAGTATGAAAACTATCAAGGCGTGCTCAATGACAAAGTCGTAACACTGTCTACAATTCTTCAGGAGGCGGGCTATCACACTTACATGACTGGCAAATGGCACTTAGGCCATACCCCTGAACAGCTACCGTCTTCCAGAGGCTTCGATCGCACCATTGCTATGGCGGATACTGGCGCGGACAATTGGGATCAGCGTCCCTACCTGCCAATCTATGAGCAAGCCAATTGGTATGCCGACGGGGAACGACACACACTTCCCGACGATTTTTATTCATCTAAATATTTCATCGATAAAACAATTGAGTTCATCGCAGAGAATGAAGCGGATGACGAACCTTTCTTCGCTTACGTGCCTTTTCAAGCCGTGCACATGCCTGTACAAGCTCCCAAAGAATTTTCCGATAAGTATGCCGGAATGTATGACGAAGGCTGGGTAGTAATGAGAGAGAAAAGACGGCTCGCCGCCGAAGCTGCCGGTGTCGTTCCTCGCGATACTCAGGCGGTAGTTACCCCAGGAACATTAGAGTGGGATAGCCTAACTGTAGAACAAAAAATTCATCACGCTAGACGTATGGAAGTCTATGCGGGAATGGTCGATGCGATGGACATGCATATTGGCCGGCTAATGGACTACCTAAAAGAAATCGGAGAATTCGAGAATACAATATTCGTCTTCACC
>Ga0307985_10000412_pt1 | contig 25732 bp, 37 predicted proteins | sample EllFjometageno80_FD_203155 | JGI IMG/M metagenome (GOLD analysis project Ga0307985, IMG submission 203155) | Marine microbial communities from Ellis Fjord, Antarctic Ocean - #80 | ecosystem: Environmental > Aquatic > Marine > Unclassified | place: Southern Ocean | collected 2014-10-09 | reverse complement strand
GACGCTGCGCAAGCCGAAGCTCTCAAAGCTAAAATAGCTGAGTATCAAAGCATCTCCGAGCAGCTTGCTGGAAAAAGTTTATCTAGCGGAGAACGAAGTGCTTTAAACTCTCGGCGTGAAGCTATCGAGGCTGGGTACGATCTAGGGATACTTAGTCAAGCCATTACTCCTAAGAACGTGAGCCGGAAAATAGTTTCAGGATTTGGAAATAGAGCGGTAGGACCTGCTGTTTCTGTGTTTGACACTGGTGCGGGGACTCAGGTGTTTGACGCATCAGAAAAACTTGCAGAAGATGCAGCCTCAAACACAGGGGTTAGCTCCGAAATGGAAGCCGTTCGAGACATTGACGGCTCTGAGTTCTTCTTTACCGACGATCCCGCAACCGATGAAGCTCGGTTTGCAGCTTTTACCAAAGCCTCTGAGGACAAAGCAGCGCAAGAGTTCAGAAAACAAGAAGAAGATCGTGTTAACGCTCAAGGCGGGCTAAACTCTATGCGTCTTAAAGACTCTGAAAAAATAAGAGCTCAAAACGCGATTGTCGCTGCCGAAGTTCCAACGGGCACGGAAACAAAAGTTGAACCCGAAACGGCGAAAGAATTTAGGGCCAGAGAAGAAAAACTTACTCAAGGCAGTCTGAACTCTATGGCTATAGTTCCTGACGTTGCAGATAAAATTGAAAAGGACGACGGTGCAGGTGCCGCGGGTACAGGGAAAACCCTTTTCGCTCCTAGCACGGTCAAAGATTACCAGAAGATGTACGCAGATATGCTTGGGGGCAAAGACAAAGACAGCGCCAAGGATAAATGGAACGACTTTGCTATGATCGGGTTTGCTATCGCCGCGGGCCAAGATCCGAGTGCCTTGACCAACATAGCACAGGGCATGCTTGATGGCACGAAGATGATGAAAGAAGATAGAAGTATTGAACAGGCTCGCCAAGACAAGATTAATATGATGGCTATTCAATCGGCTGAAGAGGATCGAAGAACAGCACTTGCCGCAGGAGTAAGAGCTGACGAAAGATCACAGGATCAGGTAAATAGAATTGCTTTAACTGAGCTAGAGACCCGTCAGAGGTTGAAAGATGAAGGTCGGAAATCCGAGCAATCGTTGGAATTGTATGAAGCCAAACTTAAAATAGCGGAGATGTTTAAAACCCCAAAGAGTATTTTAAAAACCGATCCTGCACTGGCTGCTATAAGTAAAGCGTTTGACGGAATTGATTATGATATGCTGGGCTCTGACGAGACCCCTATTACTGCGTTAGAAAAAATGGGTTTTCCCGACGCACAGCTTAGAAGGTTTTCTGATATAGTGTTTCCTGGTGAGCCTTACGGTGGCGGAGCCGCCGGTTCAAATAAAGTAACACTTAACGAAATCTAGTAATACGGAGAGGAGAACTCAATGCCAACATTCCGGGAACTAGAACAAGCGGCGATTTCTCGATACGAAAGCGGCGACATCGAAGGAGCAAAGCGTTTAAAAAAACAAGCTCTTGCTCAACAGGAACACGAGTTAATAGCTGGGCAAGCAATTGCTGCATTTGAAAATGGAGATGTAAAATCAGCCAAGGCGTTGAAGAAACAAGCTCTTGATATTCTTGCCCCGTATGAGGAATCTACGTTCACGGACATCGGCCGTGGGCTGGTCGTTGCTCCTGTAACCGTGGCCCAAGGTATTGCGGAGTTTGCTGCGGCGGGCCTCGATCTCTCTTTGGGCACAGAATACGCCCGCCCTGTTACAGAGGCGTTCGAGGGTTTTAAAAAAGAACACGACCTTGACCCCAAGACTACCGCCGGCGAAGTCACCGAGGAGTTGTTGGGTTTTGGCCTTGGGTTTATCCCAATAGCGGGATGGCTGGGCCGCGCTAGTTCTGTGGCCAAAGGCGCCAACCTTGCCCGCGTTACGACTAAAGGTGCAAAGAAAGCTAAGAGTAGGTTCTTCCGTTCCGCAGATGCCTTCGGGGAATCTGCCACAGGTAAAGCTCTTCTTAAATCTAGGACGGGTTTAATCGGAACCACAGCCTTGGCAACTGGGGCCTATGAAACCCTCGTTACTCCAGATGGTCGAGCTACTATGTCCGACGCCTTTGATGTAATGCCCCTGCTTCAAACAGAAGATACCTCTCAGATGGAAGGTTCTGACCTTGCGGGTGGCATAATAAGGAACAAACTACGACGTGGATTTGAAGGAGGATTTGCCAGTTTAACATTCGACGTGGGGCTTCCTGTTGCGGGCATAGCTGCTAGGTCCTTGGGTACTGTGCCTGGTGTTTCTGCTGTGACGTCTACATTGGCGAGAACTTCTTCCAGCATATTCAACGCCGCCGGAAGACAGATAGGTAAGATTCCAGGGGTGGGAGCCAGCAAAAAGTTTCTAACGGAACAGTTAAGCGCCACCGGAACTAAGTACGCCAAGCTGGCGGAAGAGATCTTAGACGTAGAGGCCGTGGGTGCCGACGCGCAACGTACAGCGTTGAAGTTTTTTGAGGAGTGGGAGAACTCCACTGGTCAGTTTATGACCATTGTTGATGTCACCAAGAAAACTAAAAAACAGCGCGCTAAACTAGAAAAAGATTTGTATAAGTTTCTAACTGAGGCTAACAGCACCGCGCTTGACGGGTACACACCTCGCGCTAAACAAGCAGCAGAACGTATGCTTAAATTGGACCTTGATTTTCAAGATAGCATATTTAAAGAACTTGAGCTTAGACACGACGAGATGGTGCTCTCCGGCAAAGTAAACCCAGGACTTAAAAGTGCGCTTGAAGATGTCAAAGCGCACAAGGCATCTACCGCGGGCTTTCTTCGTCGCCGGTTTAAGCAATACGATAACAAGGAAGAGTTCTATAAACAGTTAGACATAGAGGGCCCAGCCTTTAAGTCAGCCTATAAAGAACTGAGAACTGCTCTTGAAAATAAAAATCTTCAAAAGCCACTTACTGGGATACAAAAACTACAGGTGAAGTTCGAAGGTGCTGTGTTTCCAGAGGCTCCCTACTCTTCAAAAGAATTGGACGAGATGGCTAGTTCCAAACTGTACGAGTACATAGGACTTGCGGGTGCAAAAGATGTGCCTGATGCAAAGAGAATCCTTACTGAATTACAAAATAGTTTTAAAGTTGGAAGAACTGAAGTCATCCAAGAAGGACGTGCTGTTGGGTTGGCCGATGACATGTTCATCAAACGTATTGAGGGTCTAGACGAGCTTCCTGAACTACGGGCGTTAAAGGGTGAGGTCATCGATCCAAAGAAAGTGTTTATGAGCACTATATCGGATATGGCTAACACCCTGGCTGGAGCAAACTTCTATCGAGGCGTGGGCCGTGAGTTAGGGACAAACCTAGAAGACGGATTGGAGAGGGTTGCAAAAGGAGAGCTCCCTGCAATCATTAGATCTGTTGATAGGCGAGGGGCCGCTACTCCCGATGTAGCAAAGGCACGTTCCGGCGCAGATGTTGGAAATGCTGGGACTGACGCAGCAATTATCGCGGCTGACGACAGATTAAAAAGTTTGGGTTACGTTAGAATTGGAATGGACGACACTGGAGAATTAACCACCGGAGTATTCGGCGGTAAATTTGCAGATATGACAGGCGCATATGTTCGACCCGAGGTTAAAGATGCGTTAACCACGCCTGCTCGAATGGGGCTGGACGGATTGGGTCAAGCTGTAGCCATTGGCGCAACGCTCAAAGGGCAAGCGCAACGTATGGCTATTGTTCCAAACCCCATCTCTCAGGTTAGAAACATCTACGGGAACTTAATGTACCTAGCCGGTAACGGGAATCTTGGCCGGGACTCTGACTTTGTGGACACGTTTCGTTTAATCGCGGCTAACGTAGACCACATGGACGATGCCGGTTTCGCTCGGTTCTCGCAAGAACTTGGGGCCTTGGGGGTTATGGACACAAGCCTAGTGACCAGTGCTTTAAGAGACTACAGGGACTTTGCTCAAAAGTTTAGTGCCAGTGAAAAAGTCTCTAATGTGTTTGGAACTATTAACAAAGCCATTCCGTTTATGAAACAATTTGAGAAGTTATATTCTGAATCAGACTCATTCTTTAAACTGATGGCTGTCTTTTCCGAGCAATCTAAGATGACCAACGCTTTGGGCAAAGCGGGTTTGGATGTACTTGGCAGCGGAGTGTCAAGTACTTCCGCTGTTGGCATTAGAAGTGCGTTAGCTAAAAACCTTGTGGACTCAGGGCTTGCAAAAAGAGCAGGTAGTTTGGCTGTGGCCGACAGCCCTTCGAACTTGCTACTTACTATGGCTGGGGACACGGTCAAAGACACAATGCCTGTCTACTCTCGGATCGGTAAAGCTGTTCGCGTGTTAGATGCCATTCCAGTAGTTGGTAACTTTACATCGTTTGCTTCTGAAAATATCCGCAACTCCTACAACACAATGCACAGAGGATTAAAAGAACTTTCGTTTAGAGTAGATGACGATTTAAAAAAGATTATTGGTAAAGAAAGGGCTGGCATACTAGAGCGTCAGATCCGGGGCATTGGGTCTCAACGACTAATATCTTTCTTAGCTGTATCCGCGGGTACGCCTGCTGCCGTTACCAAAGCCTCGATGCTTGCAACGGGAACCACGCAAGAAGAGATGGACGCGGCGGAGTCACTGGTAGGAGAGTTCTACCAAGGCCACGCCTTGGGTGTTATCAGCAATGACGGCCGCGGCAGAATGCAGTTGTTCGATCAGAGTTTTGTTAATCCTTACGGGTTTGTCCGAGATCCAATCATCAACGCCATGCGTACATTTCAAGAAAAAGGCGAGCTTAACGCCAGTGACGTAGAGAAAATTACCGCTGCTTCTTGGGCCGGGATTCTTGGATACCTTGAGCCCTTCGCTTCTGAGTCTATTATCTTTGAGCGCGCGCTGGACGTTCTCCCTTCTTCATGGCTAGGACGAGGTGGGGAAACTCAGACAGGTTCAAAGATTTATCAAGATGGAGAGAGTCTAGGATCAAAAGTATCTCAAGGTGTGACGCATATGCTAAGTGCGTACATCCCTGGTTATGCCCGGATGGCTACAGAAGAACGTGGTGGAGAACTTCAAGCTGGACGTTTATATCGTGCTCTATCTGGACAGCCAGGAACTCGAGGGCAAACGTTTACAGGTAACGAAGAGTTAGCTAGAGCGGTCACAGGGATGACTCCAATCACTCTGAACACACGAGAAGACTTTACATTTAAAGGCGGAGAATATTTGCCGCTCCGTTCATCTGCAAAAAGCGTGGCGACTCGTGTGATTAAACGAGCCGACAGCACAGTAGAACAGATGACTGAATCTTGGAATACATATCTTGACAACCTGTACCGTGAGCAAAGCAAGTTGTACTACAATGTACAGCAAGCACGGAAACTAAACGCTACGGACACAGACCTTACACGTCAGCTAAAAAGCGCGGGACTGGGGGCTGCTGAAGTTAAGGCTATCTTAGATGGTAGGTTCTGGCCTGGGTTGGCTTCTAAAGAGCTCATCAAAGAAATAAGAATGACAATGCGCTCCGAGGACCGTGCTCCACGGGTCATCCAAGACATACCATGGGGCACGTTTAATGGGTTATCTAATGATGTTCGCAACCAGCCGCTTTCCCCAGAGGTTGGGGCTCAAGAACGTGCTGCTCGATTAGCTGCGAAAAGAGCTAAGATAGCTCAAGAAACAGACGCCGCTATAGCTAACGTAGGTCAGGGTCAAGTTCAGGCTCCGGTGCAAGTTCAGGCTCCGGTGCCGCTGGTACAAGAGGTAGTTCAACCGACAGAGCCTCAAACACTTTTAGACACAGCGAGTGGCTTCGTAAGCAACGCGGCAAATACAATCGGGGATGTTGGCACGGACATAATTGAAAGTGCTAAAACCTTTGCCCCAAGTTACTTCGGGGACCGCAAGAACCAAGAGATTGCAGAGCGGGCGCAAAGAGGTCAGTAAGTACTGACTGTTAGCTTAATGCCATTGCCGCCGAACAACCGAACTATCTCATCGGCTGCGGCTTCCGTCTCCTCCAACACATCTCGGTCATTGGTTAGGGCTGCTAGGTTTAAGGTGGTCCCGATGAAGTCCATGAGGGCTTCTACTTGCATCGGATGCATCTGTTTAAAACCGAGGCTCTCCATTTTCGGATCAATCATTCTATGTCTCCCCAATCTGCTTGGATATCTACGTCAATTTTAGATGGCACCTTGAGCTCTACGCCTGTTTCCATAAGTTCTTTGATGTGGTTCGCTTGCTCCGTGCTATCTATGTTAAAGCATAGCTCATCATGAACTGTCAGCATAGGGGTATGTCCCGCTTGGTAGCAATCAAGCATCGCTTTCTTAGTCTGGTCGGCCGCCGATCCTTGGATCAATCTGTTTAACGCCTTGTAAGTAAACGCTCGTTTGATGCCGTTGGGGCCGCCGTATTCTTTCTGAGCCTCATCATGTGGCAGGGCTTTGCCGGTGCCGAACTTAGTTGGCTCCCAAAGATGAAACCTGCACTTGCGGCCTAGTAGAGTACGGATCTGCCCGTGGCTAGAAGCTCTACGAGATGCCATCTCAGCAAGCGCCTTAACAAACGGGACTTTGTTGCGGTGCTGGGTCATCAGTTCTTTGGCCCCTTCGAAGGAGACATCGATCTGGTCGGCTAGTTTGCCTGCCCCCATGCCATACATGATTCCCAGGTTCACGGCCTTGGCTTCCTTGCGGCTAATGCCCGCTAGGTCGGCAACCATCTGGTGCAAGTCTACGTCTGAGGTGTTGTATTCATGGACGATGTCGTCAAGAAGATCCTTGCGAGGCATGCTCCCCACGCTGGCCGCGAAGTGTACCAACAATCTTGGCTCTTGGCTAGAATAATCGAACGATCCCCACTTGTATCCGTCCTCTGGTATAAACAACCCACGGATTAACTTCTTGATGTCCTTGTCTCTCGCCGGAATCTGCTGGAGGTTGGGGTTCGAAGAAGAGAACCGCCCAGTAACCGTGCCGCCTTCGTCCCTGCGCGTGGAGTGTAGCTCGGTATGGATGCGACCGTTGTGCTCATGCCGCAGGATGCTGTCGATGAACGTGCTGTCAGCCTTGTCGAACTCACGGAGCTTAACTAACTGTTGGCAGATTTCTGACGGGTGACTGTTGAGCCACGATTTTGTGAACGAGACAGCGCCCTTCTCGGTTCTGGGGTACGTCAGACCCATCTTGTCAAACATCTTTGCAATGGATGCGGACGCCCAGATGTCAACTTCTACACCACTTTCCTTTTGAATAGATTTACGAAGCTCTTTAGTTTTATTACGGATAAACTTCTTGTTCCTCTCGGCCTTGTCCAAATCCACCCGTACCCCGTTGCTCCGCATGTCCAGCATGCAGGGGATCAGGTCAGTCTCGATGTTCCAGATGTGCCACAACTCTTGCTCTTCAAGCTCTATCTTCAGTGCGTTCCATAGCGCCAGTGTTGCCACGGCATCCCGCTCGGCGTAGGCGCCAACATACTTAGGTGGCAACTTCCACATCTCCGCCTTTGGGTTGATGCCCCACTCTTGAGCCGCAGCCTTCAACAGCTTCTCATCCTTACGAACGCTGGCATAATCCCGAGCCATAGCGTCAAGCCCAAAGGACCAACGGTTCTCGTCCACCAGAGCACCGGTAATCATAGTGTCAATGATCCGACCCTTGATCTCTACACCCTCGGCTCTCATCCACCCCGCATCGTAGGTTGCGTTGTGCATAATCACGTTCATGTCAGGCACGGCCATCTGCTTGGCAAGCCAGCGCATTGCAATCTTAGCGTCTAGGTTGTGGCCGTTGGCATGGCGGATCGGGAAGTAGCCCTTGTATTCTCCGGCGGCCACAGCAATCCCAATGATGTGACCGTCCTTACGAGCCCAACCTGGGCCCAAGGTCTGGATGTTTGGATCCTTGGTCTCAAGGTCCACGGCCACATCTTTGTAGCCTGTTAAATCAGGAAACTCCGTAGGGATATTCCAGTCCTGATCAACTAAGTTTAGCTCTCCCTTGAACTGGTGGTGCAAATCGCTGCCAAATAGATTAGTCATTCTTAGTAACTCCGTACTTAGTCATGCGCTCGTTGGATTCGCGTACCCTCTCGGAGAACTCACCCCCAAGGGCAGTGTATCCTGCCTTGTCCGTCCATGAATCGTCATGATCCAGCGTATTAAGCAGCCGAGCTGTCTTCACCCAGTCCATCATCAACACAACGTGCTGCGCAGTCAGGTAGCCGTGGCTTATCAGAGCCCCGTTCATGATGATGTTCCACCCCTCGGCTATTCTGCTGTGGTTGTCGAACGCATCGCCGTAGTCCTTGGCCCTCGGCCCATTGATCAGTTCTTTTGCGGTGTCTAGGATCTCATCACGTTTCATCTTCTTTCTCCTTTGGGTAATAAACTAACACAAAAGTGTAGCATTCAGGGCAGGAAAGATTTGAAACGATAGAATGTTCTTCGTCATCCTCACAGTCATGGTCTCCTCCCCAAATAAGTTCTGTCGTACAGTGCGGGCATTTCATTTTCTTAATCCCTTCTTGATTTAGGTCTAACGCTGACCTTTACAGCAGTCGGATGGTCATACGAATAGAAGATATGATACCCAATACGCGCAACCCTATGTAGTTTCTTGCGCCAAACTGGTCGAACATCTGGTGTGTGGTAGTGATCAGCAGTACTGGGCGGCAAGATGTAAGGATCGTTTATGATCTCAACCGCAAGCTTCTGTGCTGCGGCCCAAGCCACTTCGTCCCTGGGCGTAGGCGCATTGCCCTTTCTATAGAACGAGAACTGACGGTCTTGGGTAATGACAGCGCACATAGACGATGGCCACCTGCGAGACTCCATGCGGTTCATGATCACCCGCGCTACCATTAGCTGACCGTGGAGTGGTTCACCTCGAGCCTCATGGTATAGGGCCAGCGATAAACATGCCGCCGCCGCTATCAAAAGAACTGCGCCGCTACGGTGACAGCAATAAGAAAGTAGGCGAACACAATCACCCACGGAGCTAACCGCTTAATTATTTCTTCTATCATATTGTGTACCTGTAGTTGTTGTTAGATTGTAGAATATACAGAGAGTGTCTTGCCCTTGTGACGCCAACGTAGAACGCACGGTGCTCGTCATCAGGGTGCTTGCTCTCGACACACGCCTTGGTGGACGCGGTATACACCACGCAGTTGTCGTCCTCGCCCCCCTTCATAGCGTGGAACGTAGAGATATTAATCCGTGGCGGGGACAAAAGATTGTCTCCTCTTCGCTGGATAGCCTCGATGTACAGTCGCATGCTGTGAGCCACCTTCAACACATCGTATGCCGCATGGTCCGCGCCGCGCAACAAGCCGTAGTCCGACATCAAGGCCGCCATGTCTAGCTCGTCTTCTGGTTCCAAAGTGTCCAGTCGTTTGGTTGCGCCACGCTTTACCACCGCGTCATCTCCCTGCTTGGGCAGCCCCGAATACAACTTCTTAATCCGCTCAACGCCCAGCTTCTTATCCTGGCACAGCTCGTCCCATGCCATGATGTTCTCAATGAGCTTCTCCGATATGCTGGACCGGCCCTTGATCGAGAACTTAAAGCCAGTCCTGTAGAACCACTTTGCCATCTCTCTGACATAGGTGTTTGTCCTTGCCATCACGGTCCACGATCCTTCGCTGAACGGGATGTCCTCCATGTTCCAAACAAATTCTACCTCGCCCAGTTCCTCACGGGCAAGAAACTCTTTATCAACCCGAGAAGTAATCTTCTGAACGATATGCTGTGATAACCTATGGACGGAAACAGGAATGCGGTACGACTGTTTTAAAATCTCTACATCATCAGATGAATTGATAAACAGGTCTACATTCACACCGGTCCATCGGTGCACAGCTTGATCGTCATCTCCGGCAATGATCGTGTGCTGCGAAAAATCGGCCAGCTTCTTTGCCATCTCCCACTGCAACGGGGTGAAGTCTTGAGCCTCATCGATAAACAGGTAGTCAAGGTGGGGCGGCTCCCCTATCTCGATGTACTTGTCGATCATATCAACAAAGTCATACTTGCTCATCCTTTGCTTGTACTCTTCGATCTGAGCACTAACTTGCTCGAGCTTCGGGTAGAACAGGGTCCGGTCGGCGGCTTCGTTGAACTCTCGGTCCAAAGAGATCATACGGTATCGTGCACGGGTAATCATCTGAAGGTACTGGGCGCCTGATCCTCCGAGCGTAGGCAGGTTTATCCCGTCATCCACGCTGGTCCGATCATTGCCTTCGAAGTCCAGCCCTACTATGGCCCCAACCTCTTGATAATCCGAGACCTGCATAACGTCTTGCGACTGCAAGCCTAGACCATTGAACCCAAATGAATGGCTCGTCCGCATGTATGGAAAGTCCGTAGGCTCCAACGATAATTCAGCACACGACCGAGTGACCATCTCTTCTATAGCCTTGCGAGTAAACGAAATTACCCCGATGCGAGAAGGATGTGTGCCTGCTTCTAAGGCGCCCTTGATCTCTTGGATCAAGCGATATGTTTTGCCACAGCCCGGTGGCCCCAAGATTAGTTTTGAATTAGGTATCATAGATCTTTCCCCCTTGGCCTGCTGTTCACCCAATCCTCGATCTCGGTAAGCACCCATCGGCTGGATGACCGCTTGCTGTGCTCGTCTCCAAGCACAATCGGTTGAGGGAAGTCAGTCTTCTGAGCCACCAGTTTGTAGATGTATGACTTGGACACGCCCAACATCTCGGCAACTTCTCCTACTCGCAGGAGTCTATTAGAAGGGTATGTCATCGTTCATCTCCTTGATTGGTAGTTCAATTTTATCGGCTTCAAATGCAGGGACCCACCAACATCTTATGATTGTCCTTGTCCCGTCAGACTTATGGATATTCTGTCTTGAGGAGTCGCCACCCATATCTCGAATCATCTGGATCAGATTGCCTCGGTTCTCGACCTTGAACCTGCGGTGATGCAGGTATTCAATCAGACCTTCCAGCTTAAACATGGTGGTGCCCCCGTCTGTCCAAGGCTTGCCCATATCCATCTCTTCTGGGGCCATGGCCCTGATCTGGCTGGTACAGTACGAGCGGAGGTGGTCCTTAAACTGGCCTTTTATGGTGGCTTCTTCTGGAACCTCTAGATAAGTGGCTGTCTGCATCAACTGATTGATCATTGTCTGCCATTTCTGAGCCTTCACTGTCGGAGGCATGATGTTCATCTGCTCCATACAAGCACGTTGCCACAGAACTTGGTTCTGCAACTGCTCGGTTGATAGTTGAATGCGTCCGCCGTTTACGTCCATGAAGTAGACACGGGGTTCAGACAACATGATCGTCAGACCTCCCACCTCGGGCGCATCAGGAGCATCCTTGCCTATCCCAAACTTACGCACGGCACACACGACTGGATCACAGTAACTCTTGAACGGTTGGTCCTTGCATGTGTAGCCCCAGTCCTTCTTGGTCAGAGACTTGCGGAGGTTCAGAATTTCATGTGACGGCAGCGGATCCGCGCAGAGAGTACGGTTGTCTTCCTCGAGACGCGCTTCCCAGTCATCGCTGTATTTGAGCTTGTCATAGACGCCACACATAAACATAGTCTTGTTGCGCTCTTCATTGATCGGACCCTCGGCAAACAGATGCTCCAAGCACGGCGGCCCATCGGTGAAATGCTTACGCTCTCCCGCAAACTTCAAGCCCTCAAGCTCTGGCAAAGAGATCCTAGCCTTCTCTACTGCATCAAGGAACTCATCAAGCTCCATCGCGTCGTTCTTCTTGTCAAAGCAGTACCTCTGGGGCAGCTCGGCGTTGAAGTAGGGCATGTTAATAAAGTTGCCCACATCTCCACGCTCGGCAATGATCGTGTCCTGCTTCGGGAATATCTCGCACCCGCTGTAGCCCAGCGCAATCGACATCTCCGACAGGTAATCTCTAACTTGTGCCGCCGTCTCCCAGTCCTGCATAAACAGGTACAGGTGGGCACCGCCCGACTTGGACCGGCAGTGCATCAAAGGTAGCTTCATCTTTTGTATCTTAGCCTGGAGCTCGCCGTGGTTTAGATCGTAGACATCTATGTCCAGACAGCCGAACTGGCATTTGTTCTCATCAGTAATAGGAATTGCGCCGACACCCTGCTTCCCATCAATGTGGGCCTGCACTAGCGCCTCGGTCAACGGCTCTCGGATTATTCGGCTCTGTGACTCGGCCTTTCCGTTACGGCCTACCCGTCCGACAATAGTTGTGCCATGTGCATTACCCGCCCCCGCAAAGGTGGCCAGCAACCTGCTTGCTTGTGACATCTTCTGCTCCTTGTTGGTGAAAAAAGGGGGACACTTGATTGGGACATGTGTCCCCCCTAAAGCTGCTACCTAGAACGGGATGTCATCGTCCAAAGGTTTAGTGGCGGCGGGAGTGGAGCTCCCCTCCTCCGACACAGCTTTTGCTTCACCCGCTGCCACGCTATCTCTGAACGCTTTGGCTTCGAGCATGAGGTCACGGTCTTCGATCAGACCGAGCTTCTCAATAGAGTAGTTAAACCACGAACCTTGGTCATTGCTCTCTTCGACAGTGGTAAACTTCCACTGCGTTGCGAACAAGGGTGGTGTGATCATTTTCCCTGACGTAGGGTGCTTGATCTTCTGCATAGCAATCTGGGTCTTCCAACGACGGCTGACCTTCAACTGCGTAGACTTCATGTCGATCACGACAGGCTGACTAATGCCGTCCCCATCTATCACCAAGCAGTAATGCTGATCCGACTTCACTAGCTCGTTGCCAGTAGGTAGGATTTCTTTGGCTCCTTGGCGCTCGGTGCGCTGTAAGATAGGATCGGTTGGGCTGATCTCGCCACGAAATCCTCCGCCTTGATCACGCGGTGTGAACTCCAGATACTTAGTGGTCTGGTAGCATGGGATCACTGTGACGCCCTTGTCCGCAGCAAAGAACTGTTGGGTGACAGTATTAAACATGTCGCCCTGTTCAGCGCCCTCGATGTAGTCTGCTTCGCGCTTCTTCAACTGTGGTGACATAGCTTGAAGCACACGAACGAACGGGATCTGCATCTCGCTACTGTCGTATGTTGCGCCTTCACCCGCGAACTCAAGGATGTCGTCCATTAAGTCTGTGCTTAACTCTGCACTTTTTTTCGTAGCTACTTGATTACCCATTATCTTTCTCCGCTTTCTTTTGTAAGTTTTGAATCACTTCAACCAACTCGTCGTTATCAAATGATGATCTCGACAATGGGCGTTTGGGGTTGCCGTCCTCATCGTACTCTTCACGCTCGATGCGGTCCATTTCCCTCATCATCATTTGTTTTGAAATGCTCATTATGCTTTCCTCTTTATCTGTGCTGTGTTTGTTACGAATGCCCCGAACATGTCGAGATCAATCGCTTTACCATCTGTGATGCGCTCTCTTACGAACGCCTTCAATGTGGATGGATGTACATGCGTCTTGGTACTTGGATCAAAGCCGCGCTCCTGCAACAGTCCGACCACGTCGCCTGCTACATTGTCTTGGCCCTTGCCAAAAGAAAGAATGACATCGTTCTTTATGATGTCGTCTAGCTTGTTGTCGCGGAGCCAATCATACGCTTCCTCCCTGCGGTCAACAGGGATCGATGCGCTAACAACCATCCTCCGCTCTACAGTAAGGCCGTCAACATCCAAACGCTCAACACCCATCTCGTCCATTAGAGCGGGGATGTTTTCCACAGAGAGCTTATGCTTCTTTTGCTTGAGTGATTTAAGGTGGGTTTCAGAAGTAGTAATTTGATCTTCTACCTCACGTAGTTTTCGAACCAGTTGGCTGAGTTGCTTTCCAGTTCCTACATCAATGTTGGCGACTGCGTCTGCCTCATCGAAATAGTCTTCAAAGATATCGTTCATTACTGCTCCCCCTCGCTTTGACGGGCTGCATTTTCAATCCACGAATCAATTGTGCTTTCAAGCCATCCCGAGGCTTTGCCGCCTTGGACTAGTTTAAAAGGGGCTGGAAATTTACCCTTTGTTATCAATTCGTAAATTGTTGGTGGCCGAAACCCTACCCTTGATGGTAGGTCTTTCATCCGCAAAATGCGGACGGGTTTATTGCTGTTCATAAGTTTTTCCTCTTCAGGGTTGATTTATCCGGTAGCTTCATGCTATCCGTAATGTGGACAATAGTGGAGCTATGTAATGACTGTCAAGTTAAAATATAAATTAAAACCATTTGACCACCAAATAGATGCCCTTGAATTTGGGTGGGACAGGGCAGAGTTTGGTTTGTTCATGGAGATGGGAACAGGGAAGTCCAAGGTCCTTATAGATAACATGGGTATGCTGTACCTCGATGGGCAGATCGACTTCGCTTTGGTCATCGCACCCAAGGGTGTGTACCGCAACTGGGTGGCCAAAGAAATCCCCGAGCATATGTCTGATGACATCCCGCATCGAGTGATTCGCTGGGTATCTGGGCCCAACAAGAAACAAAAGGAAGAGATGCGCTCAGTCCAAGATAAATTCGAGGGGCTGACAATCTTCGTGATGAATGTCGAATCATACTCATCGCTCAAAGGACAGAAGGCTGGGCAGTGGATGGCTCGTGCGCTTGGCGCAAGGGGTATGATTGCAATAGACGAATCAACAACAATAAAAAACCACAAGGCCAAACGCACTAAATCTTTAATGAAGATAGCCGCGGGCTTCAAGTACAGACGCCTCTTGACAGGCTCTCCAGTTACAAAAAGTCCAATGGATATCTATTCGCAGTGCGAGTTCCTCCGCCCAGGTCTCTTGGGTTTCGAATCATACTACGCTTTCCAAGGACGTTATGCAGTGGTGCAACGTAGAACCATGGGCGCCGCAGCCTTCCAACAGATCGTAGGGTTCCGCAATCTTGACGAACTGACCGAGAGAATAGACATGTTCTCCTTCCGTGTACTCAAGAAGGACTGCCTCGATCTCCCCGACAAGATATACACCGCGCGTTATGTCGGCATGACAACACAACAGTTCGAGATGTACGAACAGATCAGGCGCCACGCAATGGTGCTTCTCGACAGTGGTGAGATGTCCACGGCGCCCGCTGTAATCACGCAGATGCTCCGGCTCCAACAGATAATGTCTGGTCATCTCAAGACTGACGAAGGTGACATGCTATACTTCCCATCAAAGAGGATGGACGCGCTCGAGGAGATCGTTAACGAGCACGATGGTAAAGCAATCATCTGGTCACGGTTTCGGTACGACATCATCCAGATCACAGAGATGCTGAACAAGAAGTTTGGCGAAGGCTGTGCGGTGTCATACTTTGGTGACACATCGGATGATGATCGAGCCGCCGCCGTTGTTAACTTCCAGAACCCCAACCACCCGCTCAAGTTCTTTGTCGGCAACCCAGCAACCGCTGGATACGGTCTGACTTTGACAGAAGCAAATCTCGTAGTGTACTATGCCAATGACTTTAATCTGGAGACGCGCATCCAATCAGAGGATCGTGCTCACCGGATCGGTCAGAAGAACAACGTGACGTACATCGATCTGATCTGTGAAGGCAGCATCGATGAGCGCATTGTTAAAGCACTACGCACCAAGATCGATATCGGTGCAAAGGTTCTAGGAGAGGACGCAAGAGAATGGCTAAGTCTGAAACCCACGAGCATGTGATCGAGGCGATCTGTGATTTCAAGAAAGGCTGGACCAACCTAGATAGCGCAACAAAAGAGTTAAGCGATCTGGCTGGTCTACTGCCTGATGTGTCCGCCGCGCTTCTTAAAGGCATGAAGAGTAACAACGTCACACAGATCCGAGGCTACACAAAAGAAAAGCCCTACCAAATTGCTGGCAAGAAGGGCAAGCCAAACGAGGCAAAAAAATAGCCCCCGTGAGGGGGCCAGTTGATGATGGGACCACAGGCTTGAGGTCCATCGAGCAGTAGGTAATTGTTAAGTTAACTCGGCTTGTTTGGCAAGTTCTGATCTGGCCGTGTCAGCCTCCCGTATAATCACAGTGAGCTGTCGTGCCATGGATCTCTGTTCTGATGCAGCCATCTTCCGCAACATCCCAACGTCTTCTTTAAATACCGCAACATTCTGAAACACTGGAGCGGTAACCTCTTTTTCTTTTTTCGTCCGAGCCATGTTTTGCCCCCCTTAGTTGTGTCTGTAATATATAACTTGTACTTAATACACAAGTCATATCCATTTAAACCTGTAGCACCGAAGGATCTCGTAGTTGTTTTCGTCACTATCAAAGTACTTCTGAACAGCTTCGACTTCTGTTGGCATCATAAGTGCGTCAGCTACTTCTCCCGCAGACATGAACTCATCATACCCAGTATCCAGGTTACTCATATACTCTTTAATGCGCTCAGATAAGGAGATAGACGGCACCACATCAAGCACAGCCGCACGAATGCACCGCCATGGTATTGCTTTACGTTTGTCCTCGTAGTTGGGGATGCAATGAGCCATGAGTATCTCAGCGCCCTCTAGTTTAAGCCGGTCCACGATCCTTTTGTTGAGGAACACTGTGTCGCCCTCCTCGTTGGATGCGAACGCGCTACCAGCAACGCTGATGTCTTCAACCATAATGCGCATGGGGTGTGTTTCGAATGCGGTTCTTTGTGGTGTATCATTCATAGTTTTATTCCTTAATTTATATATCCATGGAACGGGGTAGCCCGTACTTCTGGCTGGTTTGGCTGATGGCCTGCTGTGATGTGTCCATCACCGATGCAATATCTTTCTGAGACATGCCCATGCGCATCATCCGATTGATCTGTTTGGCACGGGGTGACAGTGTATCTTTGGTTGAAGTCGCCATGCCATCTTTGATATCGACACCGCGTTGCTTGGCACTGGAAGTGTGATCGTTCTCTTTCTTTACTAACGCCTTCCACAATCTTGCATACATCTCTTCATATTCAACACTCATATTATCTTTCCTCCCTCTCTTAAATTCTTTACAAAGTTTTTTAGTTCTTCGCGCGCGGCAAACAGATCGTTCTGCGCTGCGGATGACGCATGCCATCGCCACTGCTCCTCTTGGTACTTGTCTACCTGTTGTTTTAAGAACTGTAGTTGTGAGGCTTGAAACGCCGTCAGATCACTATCGGCCATTAGTGCATGCTCCCTTTTGGGATTGAGTCTTGAGCCTCGTTCACTACGGTCAGCATGCGACCAATAGAAGTGAAGGCCAGCGCCATGTCCTTCTTGCCCAGATACATGGAGGCCAAGCTCATTAGGCTAGACGCAATCTCCTCTGAGGTTAAGTTGTTTGGCATCATCAGGTTTAAGCAAGCAATCCAACGACCCTTCTCATCGAGGTCACCGTCCGGCACTTGAGCCTGCTCATCGCTCCCGTCAAGGATCATGGCAACAGTCCAGTAACTGTGCTTATGTTTGGCAACTTCCAGCCAGTCTTCAACCTCGGCCCACGTTTCCAGGATCATGTAGTTCCTGGCTGGTACGCTACTCGTGTTTTCCCATGTCACTTGGTACATCACCAATCCTCCTTGATGTTAATTTTTCCCGACCCGTTGCAATCTTCGCAAGCCAGCCACTCGCCATACAATTCCCCTATGTCACGTCCGAAGGGTGCGGCATTGCCCTTTCCGCCACACTGGCTACATTCTTTTTGCTTAGTTTCTTGAAGCGCGGCGAGCGCGTCCATTTTATCGAACTTTTGTTTCAGCCTACAATCTAACCACAATGGTATGCCCAACGGTATTTCTTTCCATTTAGCCATCACCATCTACTCCCGAATACTTTTGCGAATACCTCGTCCAATAGACGATCCATATCTTGACTACTCATGTTCAACACACCCATAAAAAAGTTAAAGTAAAAAAACAGATTGCTCCGCCTACGATAATCCCGCAGGCAAAGCCAATCAACGCGGCGAAGTCAGTGAGGTTCATTGGTACACTCCTCACAGATCGTGGCGTCCTCGCCCACGATTAACGTCACCCAGCCCTCGCACTCAGTGCACAGGCGCTCCATTTCTTTCCCGCCGTTGCACGTCCCACAAGTCACGGTCTTGGTGTCCATGTACCCAATGTCACGGCCGAAGCCTTGAGGCATCGGTGCGTCCTCAAGCACGGTCCCATCTCCATGGCACTCGGGGCACGGGTCCATGACGGGCGTCTCTTGCAACCGCATGAACTCTTCTTTCATACGTCCCATTACGATCTCCCCTGCCTTGCCATCATCTCCTCAAAAGTTTCCCGCAGATCTAAGTCGAATGTTAAGGTCAACCTCCACTCATCTGCACACGATAGATGGGCGGCCATTTGATCGGCCATCTTCCAAGCGTTTTTAAGAAATTCGTCGGGATCTGGACCGTCTTCGTAATGATCCGCGGTGATAGACGTTGACGAGATGACTTTGTTGTCAACGTCCCGTAGTTTGATTTTCGCTGTCATAGACATTGTTGTTTCTCCTCTCCAAAAAATGCGTCAATCCAATCGGCCTCGCCATAATCGCAGACCTCGTCCCCGCCATCGTTGCCCAGAACTATGAAGGCCCAAGATTCTTGGTTACCTTCTTTGTCGAAGAAGAACATATGGCTTTCATCGACACCCTCACACGCATCAATAACTTCCTTGACGCTCGAGGAACGCACGACTGTGCACTCTCCATCTGGGTCACCGTCATCAACAGATATAGTAAAACCCATTGTGTTGATTGCGTATCGTGCCAGTGCTAAATGCTGTTTCATTATTCTTCCTCCTCATAAACATCCTTGTCTAAATTCATGTCCTCTTCGTCTTCATCCTCTGCTGGAACCCAGCATTCGTCCAAACCGTCTTTGTAGGTGCCCTCAAACATGCCCCCCTCGTCTTGGTAATCGGCTTCGACCTTGCACCCCAAGTCAACCAACCTGTCCCAAATAGGAATAGGTGGAGCCCAAGCTGTCCAACATCTGAACTCAACCTCCTTTGTTGTGCCGTCACCAATAAGCCGCCGACCGACCCCTTCAACCTCGCAGACATCCCACTTGGTGCCCCAGTTCTCGTTGCGCCACTCGTACCAAGCACCAACATTTCCTTGGTCTGGAGCAACCCACATCTCGAACGGCATCGGCGCTATCAAATCGCAGAACCGTGCCTCGCTATGCATAAGGTTTTCTTCTATTTGTGAGATCAAGGCCCGTGGACCTGTGATCGTGACTTGTTGGTCGCAATGATTTGGCATTATACTTCCCCCTTCTTAGAAAGCTCGAGGTAACTTCTCAGGACCCGTACACTGAACCACTGACCACGGTCCTCGAGCTCAACGTAACTACCGCTCTCGCCAGTGACGTAATTGTAGAATGTGTTGGTGTACCGCTGGTCCTTGGATGCTTGAAAATACGCATGCTTTACGCCCATGTCCCTGAGTAAATGGTTAACTGCCACGCAGTTGATCTCAGCCTCCTCAAAGGTCTTTGCCTCTGGAAGCTCGATCCAAATGGACGGCTCGCTGAATGGTGTTTGTTTTGGCATAATATATATCCTTGTGATTTAATTGAGGTACTTGTGTATTACACACAAGTAGTATTTGACATTTAGTCAAAGGTCAAGTTTTTATTTTCAAGAGGCTTGGGTCACGGTCCTCGGATCTTGGTCCTGAGAACCGTGAGAACACTATAGACGTTATTTCTAGATTATTTATTTTTTTTTAAAAATATATTCCAAATCTAGTGTTCTCACTGTTCTCACTGTTCTCACTACCTTGTTTATATACTCCATTCAGCCCCACTTCTGAGAACACCTGAGAACATTGAGAACACTTCTAAGAAGAAAAACCTTATAGGGCACTGGTAAAGACTGACATTGTAGCCGTTGCACCGTTCTCACTGATGGTTTAACTTGTCTGTAACAAACAACGGGGCTGACATGTCTACTGACAAGAAAAAGATTGAAGATGAACACGGTCGAACGCTGACAAATCGACAAACTACCTTCGCAAGACACATCGTTGAGGGGATATATTCGAACGCGGATTGCGCTCGTAAGGCTGGGTACTCTGTCAATGTAGCTGCCAAACAGGCATCGATCTTGCTTAACGGGCGCGACTACCCTCATGTGCTGGAGTACATAAAGGACATGCGTGAGGAGCGGGAGCGCAGGTATGGGGTAACTACCATTGGTCAGCTTGAACGGCTTCACAAGCTCTCTGTGGGCGCCGAGGAGAACAACCAATTTTCTGCCGCCATCAATGCCGAGAAGATACGTTCCGCGCTTGGTGGTTTGACCATCGATAGGCGGGAAACAATCAACACCATTGATCAACTTTCCCGCGATGAAGTCACGGCTCGACTTGCTAAGTTGCAACAACAATATCCGCAAGCATTTATGGTAGATATAACACCGAAGGAAACATCCGATGAGCAAGGGCCCAGAGGCGAACTTTTGGAACACGATCCGCAACAATTTGCCGAAGAAGTGCTTCGCAACGAGGATTGAAAACAAACACGGGGGCGGTGTTCCTGATGTTCACATGGTCTGGGATGGCATACCAATCTGGATCGAACTCAAGGTAAGCAATGTCAACGCAGTAAAAGTCTCGCCTCATCAAATCGCTTGGCACATGGCATATTGCGCGCGCGGGGGTCTAAGTTTCTACTTAGTAAGAAGGTCCAAGCAGGGTGACATAGTTTTATTTGACGGTGATCAGGGCTCCAAACTGGCCGATGGCGGGTGTTCTGCGGCCCGTGGCACGGTATTCAAGGGCCCAGGTGCGATGTTCGAGGTTTTGCGGCCTGTTTTGCTGGATAAGTTGAGCGCAGTCTTGCGGCCCGCGGCCGGCGGTTAGGTCTTGCGGCCCGCCGCCGCAAATATCCCAGCCGAGTGCCCTTGCACGAGGCCAGAAACACTGTGCGCTCTTGGCGCTCCATTCTTTGCCCTTGGATATTCTGCGCGACTAGCGCACCTTTTCTCTTTTTTCCTTGGATATTCTGCGCGACTAGCGCCCATTTTTAAAAAAAGGTAAAAAAGGGAGCCGAAGCCCCCTTCATATTACATATCGAACCCCATCCTGCCGCAGTAGTCTGTCTTTGACTCCCAAGGTTCTTGGTCGAGCTCGTCCATGTATCGGTCAGAGTCGGACTCACCGTTGTCATCTTCGTTGTACCAGTCGTCGGGATAGTCTTCCTGATGTCCCTTCAACAGTCTGTGGGTAAGCGAGGCCTCGACTTGCTGTTTGCTATTGATGACCCCTGACTTCTTAATTTCTTTTTCGACTGACTCTCTGTTGTACTTACTCATGTTCATCTCCTAATGTTGAACGATTGCGATTGACTTGGCGAGACTTGATCCTTTGCACAACTTACACGCTGTACATTGAACTCGTCGTCCTGCCTCCTTTGATGCGGGGCAAAGTATCTCCTTGGTTTTGTCCAAGTCACCTAAGTCCGCAATTACTCTGAACGTGCGATGTCCAGCTTTCCAGTGCTCGACTGCTTCGGCCATGGTGTCTGCACTCTGCATCGCTATGTCTGGCCGCCACCCCGACTGATGTGAGTACGCCAGCCATGACTTGCATTGTTTGAGCAGTTGGTCCCATACCCACGATGGCACGGCGGCTGGATCCCCGTAGGTTCCGATCCGAACGATACGGTCAGCTCCCAAGGATTGTATAGTGTCTGATGATAAAGCCAATTTTGCTACGGGGTAGACTCCTCTCTTGTAGGCTTTGTAGACGATGGTTGGTCCTTGGCCAAGGTTGACGTAGCAGTCTCGCTTAACCGCTTGCTTACGAACTGGGTCCGTGGTTGGAGTTCCACGAAACTTGCAGTCTCCACAGATGCTGAAGTCTTCGCCGGACTTGCTGGCCTCGAGCGGAGAGATGTCTGACCGTATGATGTAGGTCTGTAATACCTTACCGGTCTTGGTGTTGCGGTCAGAGTATGTTGCTATGACGACAATCGGTTTACCATCCAAGAGGCTAGGCCCGTTGTATATGATTCCGTTCTTCATGTTAGTGCTCCTTAGTTGAGTTGGTGCGGGGACCGAAGCCCCCGCGGTTAGATTAGTCGAGCGTGGTGGTGAATGTTACCGAGCCCAGCGCCTCTTGAATTTTGTCGCTCAAGTCGACGTCTTCCTCGACCATTTCAGTTATCTCCTGACGGTGATCTTGGATATCGAACTCGGCGACGCTGTCCGACATGTCAGCGACCCTCTGTTCGATACGTTCGTCCACCTTGTCCTGAATGATGGCCATGATGAGATCGGCTAGTTGATTAACATTATCCATAGTGCTTGCTCCATTCTGGTGTGCTTTCGACCAACTGGCCGTTCTGAATTACTTCTGACTTGTACGTGTCGCCGTACTCGAAACTGCCGTGAGTGTACGGTGACTTGGCGGCGATGTGCCAGATATCGAAGGGCGACCCCTCGTTTTCCGGCATCTTACGGGTAGCGAGGATGCGCCACTCCCATCCCGTCCGGTCGTTTTTGTAGACCGCGTATGGTTCTTCGACGGGTTGAGTTTTCTTAAATGGATTAGGCATTGATGGTTTCCTTATTAGTTGATTGTTGTATAGCGAGGTTCCAAGCCATTCCCGCTGCGACCCAGAGGTGGACTCGATCTTCTCTTGGGTGTTTGTCAATCCAAGCCTCGATTGCCTCCCAGTCGTCTGGGGTGTTGACGAATCCAAGTTTCTCTATAGCCATAACAGCCTCCTTAGTTGATTGTGGGGGTCGGACCATCCAACCCCCGTTAGTAGTTACGCTTCGACCGGCTCGTCCACCTTGTCGGCTTTGACTTCGACATGGTACTCGATAGTCTCGACTTGACGTCCCGCCTGCCACTGCATGGTGTCTGCCGCATCGGTATAAGCCGTACGCAGGATGTCGTGGAGCTCTTTGTGGAGTTCCCTCTCGTCCGACAAGTCGCTGTAGCCAGCCCCATGCTTAGTGAAGAACCTGTCGATTATGGTCAGCTCGTGGATGGTGAGTCTAAGTGGTAGTACGAGTGATCCGGTGTTTACATAAGATAGTTTAGCCATGATGGCCTCCTTGTTGGTTGGGTTAAAAGATTAGAATGGTATTTCGTCTGAGTCGGGATCCCACTGTACGTTAGCAGCTTCCGCATAGTCCAGCTCAATCTCCACGTACTTCCAGTATGTATCCTCGACGTACTCGTCATGAAGCTGTTGGAATAAATCTACGACCATGATGGCCTCCTGTTTTTAGTTGAAGCCAAGCACTCATAACGACGTTCTGCCGTTACCAACTTGGCGGAGAAGGGGTGTAATAAGAAGGAGGCGTGGCCCCTTGGTCCGCCGACGTAAAAGGTTGCAGTCAATGCCCCGACGACCCCTTGGGAGGAGCCCTTTAGGGTCGCCATTATTTTAGTGCGCTCTAGTCATAGGCGTTGACACAATAAGTGATCAACATGACTCCGTACTATGGATTAATCTGGTGTTATGTTGATCACTTATTGTTTCGACGGTGGCGATGCACACGCGAGGTTAGACGCACTAAAAAAATTGCAGGGCTTTTCGGAAACTCTTTTTCGAAATTATACTTTAGCGAGCTAGATTGGTCATCGGCCGGATGTCGTTGTGTGTGTGGTAGTTGAGACCGAGCGACAGTTCTCGTCCCTCTTCAAGGACGAAACTTAGTGAGGTCGAGGGACATAAAGCCTAGGGCATAGGCATGCACTTGGCTTTATGGGTCGGGCTCCGGCCCCTTGGCCGCGGCCGACAGTCGGGCCATAGACCGACAGTGCTGTGAGTGCAGTCCATCCACCAAGCGCCGTCCAACGGGCGCATAGCCGTTGGTCGACTGTCAGTTCGAAGACTGACACGAGCCGAAGGATCGTTGCGTCAGGGATCGAAGCCCGTAAGGGTGGGGACGCCCTTGCGTCACCATTCACGAGAGCCCGCCCGGACGCCCAACAGATAGATCATAAGACAGAGGGGTGGAGACAACTGAATCTTTTCTAGAACGTGGGGACTAGAGACAATAATTATTTTACCAAGAACCTTGGGCCACATACCCTGATACAACGAGTCATCGAGCCGTGCTCCGACTGTCAGTTCGGAGACTGACATGGCCTGAAGGGCCATTCCCTTCTCTTAGAAGTATCGCGCGACTAGCGCACCTTTTTTATACCTTACTTCTAAGGGGGTTACTGTGGGAAATTCTACTGAACGACACGTCGAAATGGTGCGACCCCGTCCCCCCCTTTTGGCCCCACACGTCGCACCCGCCGCCCCTATAATGTTGGTGTGATAAAATCATTCGCCCCTAGTTCCATTGCACTTGTGCGCAACAAACAAGTCCCTTTATTTTACCGTCCTAAAAATATTGGGTGTAAATTCATTTGGGTTTGGTGTAGGGTGCATTTAAAGTTTTGTTGGAGGTTACTTCATGAGTACTATGCGCAGAAATCCAACCACTGGAGAATATCAGCCCGTTTCCGATGGGCGCAACCTATTCAGTGGCCTTGGGGGCATGAGTGGTGGAGGTGGGCAACAGTACTCATTGCAAGGCGTAGATGCTGAAAGGTTGAAAAGACAGCGTGGCTATTATGAACGCGGTCCTGACGCAATTGAATCTAACGTATATACTGGAGACACGGGAAGCCGACTATTGCTTCCGGCTGGACCGCAAGGTAACAACCCTGCTGTTACTGATAGGAAACCTGGATATAGATATTTACCGCCAGGTCCCTATGTCGAGGGGGGTCCGGTGCCTGAAGGTAGATTCGTTGGCCCAGACCATCCTCTCTATGATACGCTACCTTCTGGAGGGGACGAAACTGGCGGGTTTGATGACCCTCCTATTGCGCCTCCTCCTCCTATTGCGCCTCCTCCGCCTCCGCCCTTGGACCCTGGCCCTATGTTTCCTACTCCTACATCGCGCCCGGTAATTCCTACTGGTCCTATGTCTCCGACAAACGATTCGACACAAGGTATATGGAACCCCTTCTTTCAAAGATATATTACCCCGGAGGAAGATGCTGGACTTAAAAAGAGCGTCAGGGATAACCCAGACATCATATATCAAGCAGCGCCTGACTTTGACGACGAAGACATATCAATTGACGAGGGGCTGGCCAAGGTTAATCCGTTTGTTTCGACGGCGCCTGAAGATTCGTTTCAAGCGGAGTTTTTGCAGTTACAGGCTGATAATCCTGGGGACCCGAGGTACGCGGGCGAAGTACCGGACTACGTTGCGCCGGAGGAGATTCAGCTTGGGCTTGATAATCCTGGGGACCCGAGGTTTTATCAGGGGATCATGAGTCAGGCACCATCGAGCATGACTGATCCTGGGATGATGGGGATGATGCAGTCTCCGATGCAGCAGAGTTCATCACAGCGGCAGAGCAGTCCGTTTGGCGGCAACTTTGCGAGTTACTTAACTGGGAGCATGGGTGGTTTTGGCGGCGGCGGCGGCATGAGTGGCTACGGCGGCATGGGCACTGGGATGAGTGCGGGGGGTGGCATTATGTCGATGGCTAATCCGATGCAACGGCAGATGTCGATGATGCCTCAACAGATGATGCAGCAGGGCGGCTATGCTCCTCGTCCGCAGCAGCAGTTTTTAACCCGAAATGGGGAGAGTGCTGGTTACGGTGGTCAGTCGGGTTCTCAGAACAATCAGCAGAGTTTTTATGGCCAGCAGCAGTTCAACAGTCCGTTTGGCGGGGCGTCACGCGGCTATTACGCTTGATCTAGCTTAGTGGTTTGAGATGTGTTACACGGGGTTAAACCCACGGAAGGGAACGAACAATGTATAAGTACAACATGGGCGGCACTGTTCCGCGCGAGACTACGATTGGCGG
>Ga0307985_10000411_pt1 | contig 25745 bp, 26 predicted proteins | sample EllFjometageno80_FD_203155 | JGI IMG/M metagenome (GOLD analysis project Ga0307985, IMG submission 203155) | Marine microbial communities from Ellis Fjord, Antarctic Ocean - #80 | ecosystem: Environmental > Aquatic > Marine > Unclassified | place: Southern Ocean | collected 2014-10-09 | reverse complement strand
GTTGTACCGATAGTGCCAGTTGGTGGAGACCTTGAACCTCGCGTGACCCTAAGCGCCAATGCGCTTGCCACAGCCATTTGCACCCATGTTTTGATCTTGGGTGCTGAAAAGAAAGCGGCCTTAGCACGGGCTCAGATTTATTCACCCGCCGATGCTCCAATTTCTCAGTTTTTGCCAAATGCCACTGTGCATTGGTGCCCAAGTTAGGAATAATTAATGTTTGCTGGCTTGAAAGAAAAGTACGCAGCGGTCAAGGATCGCAAAATTACAACGTTGTTTGATGCAAGTCGGGCTCATGAGTTTGCAGTACAAACTGATGGTTTGTTTTTCGATTATTCAAAAACTAATATCGACGGCGAAACCCTTGCGCTGCTGCTTGATCTGACCAAAACAGCTGGACTTGCGAAAATGCGTGCGGCGATGTTCTCCGGCAAAAAAATTAATATCACCGAAGATCGTGCGGTTTTGCATACCGCCCTGCGCCAGTCCTCTGGATCTATCACCGTTGATGGTCAAGATGTGATGCCCGGTGTGCTGGCCATCCGCGCGCGGATGCTGAAATTTTCCGAAGAGGTGTGTAGCGGTACTATCCACGGACAGGGCGGAGCCTATACCGATATTGTGAACATCGGCATAGGTGGTTCAGACCTCGGACCCGCAATGACTTATCTTGCGTTAAAACCCTACTTACAAGGACCAAAAGTACATTATGTTAGCAATGTGGACGGCGCGCATGTGACGGATATCTTGGCAGGGCTCGATGCGCAAACCACATTGGTGATTGTAGCCTCAAAAACCTTCACGACCATTGAGACCCTCACCAATGCCGAAACGGCATTGCGCTGGATGGGGCAGAGCGTGGCTAATCCTGCGGGTCAATTTGCAGCCCTCAGCACCGCCACTGATAAAACCGCAGCTTTTGGCATCAGCCCCGATCAGGTCTTTGGCTTTGAGGATTGGGTCGGGGGACGATACTCTCTCTGGGGTCCGATTGGCTTGAGCGTTGCACTCGCCATCGGCTCCGACAATTTCACCGCGCTTTTGAACGGTGCGGCGGCGATGGATTATCATTTCCAGTCTGCTGACGCCACTGACAACCTCCCCGTAATGCTGGCTTTGGTTGGGATTTGGCACGCACAGGTTGCAGGCTATGCCACCCGGGCCGTGCTTCCATATGAGCAACGCTTATCGCGGTTTCCAGCCTATTTGCAGCAGCTTGAAATGGAATCTAACGGCAAGAGTGTGGGCATTGATGGACAAGATCTTACGGTCGCCTCAGGCCCGATTGTCTGGGGAGAGCCAGGGACCAATGGGCAGCATGCCTTTTACCAGCTGATCCATCAAGGCACTAATGTCGTCCCTTGCGAATTTATGATTGCACAAGTTGGACATGAGCCGGATTTGTCCCATCAGCATCAGCTTTTGCAAGCCAATTGCTTGGCCCAGTCGCAGGCTTTGATGCTTGGGCGCAATTTGGATGTAGCTCGCACCATTGCAGCCTCAAAAGGCTTTGAAGGGGCAGAGCTGGAGCGCCAAGCCCGCCATCGTGTATTCAAGGGCAACCGACCCTCCACCACGTTGATCTATCCCAAATTGACGCCCTATTGCTTGGGACAGCTGATTGCACTCTATGAACACCGCGTCTTCGTTGAGGGTGTGATTTTGGGGATCAATTCCTTTGATCAATGGGGGGTTGAGCTGGGCAAGGAATTGGCCACCGCTCTTGGTCCTGTGATTGCAGGTGCAGAGCCCGGCTCTGGAAATGATCCCTCGACCTTAAATTTAGTGTCAAAACTGACGCAAGGCTGAGGTTAAAGCTCGATAACCTTTTTTTCTAAGGCTGATTTCTGTGCGGCTTGTCCTATGCGCACAGCCCAAATACCGTCTTGGAGGCTCACTTCCGGAGAGAGGCCGCCCAATACTGCAGCTTGGAACCTTTGGTGTTGATAGAAGGTGGCGCCGTTGTGATCACCGGCAGCCAGCAACGCTGTTGGCACGGGCGTGTCTATACGGGTTGGGTTCATCGGACTGCGGGGGCTGAGGATGATATGTGGCACGGGTAGCTTGGCCATGTGCTCTGGCCAGAACCGAGCAGGGCCGGGTACGTTGCAGGCAATCTTGCCCTTTGGACCAACGGCATGTATCTCCTCCTGGTATTCGGAGCCTTCCGCAAACATGCTCAACTCCAGCATCCCGCGGGCGCCATTGGCAAAATCTACTATAACATAGCCACAATCCCAAATGTCTGAGGGTTGGCCGTCATAAGTCTCATCGAGATGATTAACCTCTTGCCCCGCACTTGCCACGACCCGCACCGGATCAGATTCCAAAATCAGCCGCATGAGGTCGAAGAAGTGACAACATTTCTCAACTAATGTACCACCAGAATGTTTGTTTAAGCGATTCCAATCACCAATTTTGGGCAGGAAAGGAAACCGATGTTCGCGGATGGTCAGCATTTTAATACCGCCAGTGATTTCTTGGGCCTGTGCGATGAGTGCGGCAACCGGGGGCATATAACGGTATTCCATCGCCACCCAAACCAGAGCTGGGTAAGATTGCGCAAATGACTGCGCCAGCGCAAAATTTTCTGGATCGATGAACAAGGGTTTTTCACACAGAATGGGCAGGGCGCGTTGGCCGGCAATCTCAATAAGCTGAGGCATGTGGCAATGGTTTGGACTGACAATCACCAAGCAATCCAATGGGTCATGCGCCAAAAGCGCTTTAAGACTGTCGACCATCACAGCTTGGGGCAACGTTTGTGCCGCAAGCGCCCGCATCTCGGGGTTTGGCTCAAAAACTACTGAGATTTTGGCATCTTCTAGCAGAGCAATATTACGAAGATGCTCATGGCCCATCATACCACAGCCGATCAATCCATAGTTCAGGGTCATATCATATCCTTATTTGATGCGGGCGACATAGCGTGCCACGTTTGGATCGTACCAATTGCGAGAAAACTCAAGAGGTTTGCCAGTATTAGCCCAAGCGATTCTTTCGACATATCCAGCCGTGTCACCTGGACGCAAGCCAAATTGATCTACGCCCCAGCCCGGAACTGGCGCGAAAGTAACGTGATCCTCAGCGCGCACAATCCAAAACCCAAACCGAGTTTGGTAGGTGTGATAAAGCGACTCTGACACCTCATGACGCGCAACAGACGTGGCGACAGATCCATCCAGCCAAATCTCCTCCAAAGCTGCGGGACGATGGTCTAAAAACCTCAATCTGCGAAAGCGAAATCCATGCGTATTAGGACCAAAATAGGGGGATTTTGGGGGCTTGGTCAACCGGTCTACGGTAAGCAATTCAGCTGTTGGAAGCCCAGCGCCAGTAAGCGATTCTAATCTGAAAAAAGAATATAAATTAGATGCTTGTGGTGAAAAAGTTATGTAATTACCTGAGCCATGCTTTGGTTGTATGAGGTCCTGTTTTTGCAACATATGCAAGGCTTTGCGTAATGTGCCAACCGCAACCCCAAACTCGGCCGCCATCGTCCGCTCTGTCGGCAGGCGTTCCCCACCCAAAAGCTGGCCGGCATGGATACGCCGAGCAATGGCTTCGCTGATCTGCACATAGGCTGGTAAAGAGCCAGAATGTGTTGGGGTTTGTGTCATGAATATCCAAAATTGATATACTATTGATTTACATCTAAATGCAGGTTAAAATTAGTGAATGCAAGCAAAGTTTTTTATCTGCTCATGAGTATCGTTCCCATTACCTCTGCAGGGTTAAATGCCGCTGAAGTATCGTGGTTTTCGGCACTCTGTTCTGACGACTACCAGTATTTGGGCATGCCAGATGGGGCGCTGCGCTCATCTTGGGAGCATTGTAGTCAGATTGTACAAAAATCTGAGGCCAATGGTTTTCGCAACATCCTCTGTCCATCCTCTTATCAGGTAGGGCAAGACACGCTGTCTTTCGTGGCAGGCTGTGCGCCAATCACTGATAAGATTAATTTGCTGGCAGCAATCCGCTGTGGTGAGATGCAACCCATCATGTTGGCGCGCTCAGTGGCGACGCTGGACCACATGCTTAAGGGTCGGTTGACGCTTAATGTTATCTCCTCAGATTTCCCTGGTCAAAAAGAACCGAGCCCTTACCGCTATCAGCGATCTCGTGAAGTGGTCCAAATTTTGAAACAGGCTTGGACTCAAGACCAGATCAACTTTCATGGCGAGATTTACAATTTTGAGGGGGTCAGCACAGAGCCTGCGCGACCCTATCAGAAAAATGGTGGGCCTTTGCTGTATTTTGGTGGTTATTCACCCGATGCTATTGAACTTTGTGCGGAACATTGCGACGTTTATTTGATGTGGCCAGAGAGCAAAGAGGATCTGGCCAATAGGATGCTTGCAGTCAATACTCGCGCCGAGGCGCATGGCCGCACACTAGATTACGGGTTGAGAGTGCATATGATTGTCCGTGACACGGAGGCCGAGGCCCGAGAGTTTGCTCGCGAATTGGTTTCAAAGTTGGATGATGACACAGGCAGTGCAATCCGTGACCGCGCCCTTGATAGCGGCTCCCTAGGAGTATCGCGACAGGCGCGCAACCGAGATTTAGCCGATATGGAAGGTTTCATTGAACCGCATCTCTGGACCGGGGTCGGGCGCGCCCGTTCCGGCTGTGGGGCCGCATTGGTGGGATCTGCAGATCAGGTGTTGTCCGAAATAGAAACCTATCAGAAAATGGGCATGCGCTCCTTTATATTTTCAGGATATCCACATCTTGACGAATGTGACTATGTGGGCAAATTGGTTTTGCCCGAGTTGAAAACCTGTTCGCTGCCGCATGAATATGGGCGTGTGCCGACTGAAACGCCTGCAACACCCCTAGGAAATGGACCCCGACGATAATGGAACGTATTTCTCTTAGTAATGACGTCACGATGAGCCGGTTGATCTATGGCATGTGGCGTCTTTCGGATGACACCGATACCAGCCCGTCACATGTTCAGGCTAAAATTGAAGCTTGTTTGGCGCAGGGCATCACAACGATGGATCAAGCCGATATCTATGGCGGATACGAGGCGGAAGAGGTTCTGGGTAATGCTCTTCGCGTCACGCCGCAGCTGCGCGACCAGATCGAAATTGTGACCAAATGCGGTATTCTGGTGGGGGCAGGACGTTATGCCAATACGCGGGTCAAGCATTACGATACTTCAGCGGCTCATATTTCTACATCAGTTGATCACTCGCTGCGTTTGATGGACACGGATCACATTGATTTACTGCTGATACACCGTCCTGATCCGCTTATGGACCACCACGAGACGGGTGCAGCACTAGATGCTGCAGTAGCATCTGGCAAAGCGTTGAGTGTCGGGGTATCAAATTTTCGCCCTCATGATTGGAATTTGCTACAATCTGCTATGGAAACACCACTTGTCACCAACCAGATTGAAATGAGTGTGCTAGAAAACAGTTCCTTTACCAATGGAGATTTGGCATTTTTGCAAGAGCGTGGCATTCCACCTATGGCATGGTCACCCTTGGCGGGTGGTTTATTATTTTCAGATGAAAACCCAGCTTTGTTGTCTCTTTTAACTGAGATAGGAAACGGCGATGCTGCATCATCCAGTGTGGCATGGCTTTTGGCCCATCCAGCCCGCATAATGCCAATTTTGGGAACAAATAGTTTGAGTCGGATTAAAGCGCTTTCGCGGAGTTGCTCGTTACCGATGGACCGCGAAACATGGTTTGAAATTTATACTACTGCCCAAGGTCATGAGGTAGCATAAAAATGCAAATTAAATTGAAAAAATTGGTTCCTAGACCTGTAGAAAGCTTACTGGAGTTCAGGGCTGCTCTGGGACAGTTTGCAACAGGGATTACAATTATAACCTGTTGCGATAAAGGTATTCCCAAGGGTATTGTCGCCAATAGCTTCGCTAGTGTGTCAATGGATCCACCACTGGTTTTGTGGTCACCAGCCAAAGTATCACGACGGTATAACGCTTTTATAACAGCGCAAAATTATTCCATACATATACTTAGCAATAAGCAAAAGCATATTTGTGACGCGTTTTCTGAGGCCGCTGACGCCTTCGATGGCTTGGACTGGAAAACCAACAAAGATGGTGTGCCAATTCTATCTAATTGTCTCGCTAGAATAGATTGTCACCAATATGCTCAGTACCCGGGTGGTGACCATACAATTATAGTTGGGCATGTTGATTTTTTCGATTATACGGCTGGTGAGCCGCTTATTTTTCAACAAGGTAATTTTAGTAATATAAAGTTGTCAAAAGCTTCAACCGACCAATTAGTTGCAACAAAAGAGAGTGCAGCTATATGATTTTTATGATCGAAATACTAAAGCCTCTTCAGTTTTTTAACGATATTGCGGGCAGAATTGGACGATCTATTTCGGCAATTGCTTTAGCGCTAATGGTTTTTGTAATTCTATTGCAGGTATTTTGTCGCTATATTTTAAACAATGCACTCCCGTGGCCTGACGAAGCTGCACGTTTTTTAATGCTATGGTTAACTGGCTTAATGGCTCCAATAGCGTTAAGACAAAGTGGATTTGTGGCTATTGATACTTTGCACCGATTTCTACCTCGTCGCGGTGTATCTCTTCTCGCACTGATTTTAGCCTTAACTTCACTAATAGTGCTTTCGGTAGCTGTTCAATTAGGTTGGAAACATGTCAACTCGGGCTGGCTGTTTTCCAGTGCATCGCTAAAAATTCCATTGCAGTTAATTGGTTTCAAAATGATCAAGTTGAAACTTGCTTGGATGTATCTCTCGATGTTTGTGGGAGTAGCGCTCATGATTGCTGTAAACATTGAGATGATACTTAGACAACTTATAGTTTTGGGTGACAAAAATATAAAACTTAGGCCTGTTCCTAACCTTGAAATTGAAATTAAAAAGGTAGAATGATGTTACTCTGGTTTTTACCACTATTTTTGTTATTTCTCCTCATTGGTTTGCCAGTTTTTTTTGGTTTATTAGCTGCGCCAGGCCTTTTATTATGGTTGAATGGTCAAGAACGAGACATCGGCCTTCTTTATAGAAACGTCTACAATGGGATAGACAGCTTCCCTTTAATGGCTATCCCATTTTTTATGCTTGCAGGGGAGCTAATGAACCGTGGCGGTATTACAAGTAGGCTTGTGGAATTTGCCCAAGCAATGATGGGTCACTTGCGGGGCGGATTAGCTCACGTGAATATTTTATCGTCAATGTTGTTCGCAGGTTTATCAGGCTCAGCGGTTGCGGACACATCAGCTTTGGGGTCCATGTTGATCCCAGCTATGGAAAAACAAGGCTACACACGTCGGTTTGCAGCAGCTATTACCGCCGCCAGCTCAGTTATTGGACCAATTATACCACCTTCAGGCATTATGATAATTTATGCATACGTAATGGGTGAAAGCGTTGCGGCCTTGTTTCTAGCGGGGATAGTTCCGGGAATAATGGTTGGCCTTGGATTAATGATGACTGTAAAAGTTATGGCTGATCGGTACAATTTTCCAGTTGCGAGTGCGAAGTACACATGGAATGAACGTGGACACGCAAGTCTAAAAGCTTTTTTTCCACTTTTAACGCCTGTTATTATACTGGGCGGGATTCTTGGTGGTATTTTTACTCCAACTGAGGCTGCAGCGGTTGCGGTAGGATACGCCACATTTATAGGTTTATTTGTGCTGAAATCTCTTCGCTTTAGTGATCTTCCAAATGTACTTACAAAAGCGGCAATGACATCATCAGTTGTTTTGCTTTTAGTTGGTGCTGCAATGGCATTTAAAACCGTGGTTAGCCTTAGTCATGCCCCAGAAATTCTTGCTGTTTACATTGTCTCACTCTCAAACAATCCTCTGGTTCTGCTATTTTTAATTAATATTTTGTTATTTATAGTAGGGATGTTTTTAGATGCTGGCCCCGCAATTATTATATTGGGACCTATTTTGGGCCCAATTTTTATTAGCCTGGGTGTAGATCCTATTCATTTTGCAATAATTATGAGTGTCAATTTAACAGTTGGGCTTGCAACACCGCCAATGGGCCTAGTTCTTTTCGTAGCTTCATCTGTTTCAGGTGAACGGGTAGAAGCAATCGCTAGAGCTATTATGCCATTCCTTTTGGTTGAAATTGTTGTGATTTTTTTAATCACTTATATTCCAGCCATTTCGATGACGATCCCACGTTTAACGGGGTTCGTGAATTAACCTAAACAGCAAAAATCTAGGGAGGATAATATGCTAAAAGGTACAATAAAGTCGCTAATGTCGGCGGCAATTCTGGCAACTGGTGCTGTCTCAGCACAGGCAGCCGATTTTACAATTCGCGCTACAGCGAATTCTAACGAAAATGATGAAGATTATGATGGTCTAGTTGTATTCAAAAATTTCGTTGAAAGTGCTTCGAACGGAGCAATTGAAGTAGAACTGTTTATCGGTACTCAGCTTTGCTCAAAAGGTGCAGAGTGTTTGCAGGGTGTCGCCGATGGTTCAATTGATGTGTATATTTCCACATCTGGTGGTGCCGCAGGCATTTTCCCATATGTGCAAGTGCTAGATTTACCTTATTTAATGGCGGATGATCGAGTTGCGGAGCATGTTTTATCAGGCGATTTCACCCGTACAGTAAGAAAAATGGCGTTAAATAATTCTGGTGGAAAAATTCGCCTAATGACAATTGGTAATACTGGTGGATGGCGTAATTTCGCTAATACAAAGCGCCGCGTTCAAAACCCTGGTGATATGACTGGTTTAAAAATCCGCACTGTCGTAGCAGATCTTCCACAAGAATTAGTCAAAGCCCTTGGTGCCTCTCCTACACCTATTCCATGGCCTGAACTGTTTACTTCCTTTCAAACAGGGGTCGTTGAAGGTTCTAAAAACGGCATAACTGACATTATGGGTATGAAATTTCCTGATGCTGGATTGCAATACGTAACGCTAGACGGTCATGCGTATATGGGTGCACTTTGGTGGATGTCGAATGATAAATTTATGTCAATGCCGGCTGAAATGCGCACAATCATAGTTGATGGCTTTGCTCAATTGCAGCAGGCAACCTTTGCGTCTCCCAAACGAAAGTCAATTCAGGCATACGCTGACTTTGTTTTGGGTGGTGGTGATCTGTATGTTCCAACGCCAGCTGAAAAAGCAGCGTTTAAAGACGCAGCAGCTCCAGTCTATGATTGGTTTAAGTCAAACGTTGAAGGTGGCGAGGCAATATTCAATGCTTTAACTTCTGCTGTTGCAACCGCAGAAACTGAGCTCAACGCAGGTCGTGCAGCGGATATTCAGTAAAACTGAAAAACATGTCGCGCAGGCAACACTTGCGCGGCATGGCATAGGAGTAATTTGAATTCACCTGCTGTTAAACAGATACTATTTTAATATTTTGAAACCTAGCCTATCTGAATGGGTAGAGCCAAACACGGTAATCATCGATCAAAACATGAGCTTTATTAATCTGTTCCTTTGTCATTTTTTTAACTACTTCTTCCTGACTGATCATTGCGTCAGGATCGTTGCCAATGGCAGACAGCACATACCAGAGATAAGCGCGTACAAGATCAATTGCAGGCATGCCCAGTCCAACTTCATAATACCAACCCACACCAGACTGAGCTCCAGGATGACCTTTCATGGCACTCCGCAAATACCACTCAAACGCGCGCTCATAGTCTTGCTCCACACCCAAACCCATTGCATACATCACGCCTATCAGTTCCTCTGCTTCTGCATTTCCAGAGCGAGCGGCAGGCCACAGGGCGGTACGAGCCTCAATAAACTTCCCCTCTTCCATAAGGTCTCGCGCTTCCTCAAGCTCTGCATGAGCCTGTGTGCTGCTAATAATAAGCGCCACACCCATCAGCAGCCCTCTGAAGTAACCTATAATTCTTGGTCGAAAATACCGCATCTTTTGGTTTCCCTGTTACTTATGGCCTCGCCAAGTACTGCTGAACAGTATCCCATATCCGAAAATCAATTTCACCCAATTGATTCACAAAAAGCAAGTATTGGACAACTTTTATTTTATGATAAAGTTCTATCTGGCAACCAAAATATAAGTTGCAGCACATGCCATCATCCCAAACACGGTGGGGGAGATGGTCTGAGCCTTGGTATAGGTGAGGGTGGATTGGGGCTCGGCCCAGAGCGAACTCCTGGCAAAGATGCTCAGAAAATTCGGAAGCGTATTCCAAGAAATGCAAGTGCTTTATGGAACTTGGGACACAAATCGATTAATGTTATGTTTCATGATGGTCGTCTTGAAATTAGTGATATTTACCAAAATGGCTTTAACTCACCGGCACAAGAATGGCTGCCAAATGGCTTAGACTCGCTAATATCTGCTCAAGCAATCTTCCCGCTTGTTGCACAATTCGAAATGGCAGGAAATCCTAAAGAAAATGAAATCGCTGGGGCCATTCATGATCGTATTGATGCTGCTTGGCCTATATTGGCCAAAAGGGTGCGCCTAATTCCACAGTATGGCGACCTTTTTGTAGAGGCCTTCGACAATATAGATATCCCTCAGAATATTACCATCGTTGAAATTGCTAGGGCATTAGGAGACTTTATTAACCTTGAATGGCAAAGCTATGACAGCCCATACGATGATTTTATTAGAAATGGAACCGATCTGCCTGAAGCCGCTGAGAGAGGGCGAAAAGTCTTTTTTGGAAGTGGAGGATGTTCAGTTTGCCACAGTGGACCTCTTTTGAGTGATCAGAAATTCTATGCGCTTTCACTACCAGCTTTTGGACCTGGTAGAACTCGACGATTTGATCCTGCAGCCCGCGATATCGGACGTATGGGGGAAAGCGATTTGGTGGAGGATGCATATCGGTTCAAAACTCCACGCCTTCGGAATGTTGCCCTGACTGCCCCATATGGTCATAATGGTGCCTATCCTACTTTAGAGGGAATTGTGCGTCACCACTTAGACCCAGCAGGTATGCGCATTAAATGGCAACGTAATATGGCTGAACTACCTTTGGTTCCTTGGCTCCAAAATATAGATTTTGTGGTTCAATCAGATCGATTTGAAATGGAGCGACAAAGTAAAAAAGTTGATATATTGGCAAAAACTCTAAGTGATCAGGAAGTTTCCGATATAGTAACCTTTCTCAAAAGCTTAACAGGAAAATCTGCTAAGTTAGGGACGCTTGGTATACCAGAAAGTGTTCCTAGTGGACTAAGTATCGATTGAAGTTGTAACAGATACTTCTTTTAGTCGATTCAGAATAATTGAACTATCACATTTTAGAGATTATGGACTTTGAGTAGGTCAGCCTACAGAATATTTTTCTAAATTGTGCTTTACTTATCAGATAACATTGCAATCTTTTTGTTAAACACGAGTAAAGATTCATATTTGATTTTCAATCAATGATTTTATAAATTTTTATGGCGTTCGAAAAAATAAAATGGATTTTTGCAACCGGTTGCAAATATAATAATCATATGCTTACCTACTAATTGTCGGCGATAATATTCGTTTGACAGCAAAAAATATAACTTCGTCTTGGAGGACCTCATGAAAACCGTAATAAAGTCACTCGCAATTGGCGCTGCGTTGTTTGCATCACCGATTACAGCCCTGGCTGGTAGCCACGGTGATAACTTGAAATATGTACTTGTAAGCCACGCACCTGATAGTGACAGCTGGTGGAACACAATCAAAAATGGCATTGCCCTTGCGGGAGAGCAAATGGGCGTTGATGTTGAGTATCGCAATCCACCAACAGGTGATTTGGGAGATATGGCGCGTATTATTGACCAGGCTGCAGCTTCTGCACCAAACGGGATTATAACTACCCTTGCAGATTATAGTGTACTAAAAGGTCCTATAATGAACGCAGTAGCCAGTGGTGTTGATGTTATCATTATGAATTCAGGTACACCAGAACAGGCGCGTGAAGTAGGCGCTCTTATGTATGTCGGTCAGCCTGAGTATGATGCAGGATATGCTGCTGGTTTGCGTGCAAACGGCGATGGCGTTGCCAGCTTCTTGTGTGTTAACCATTATATCTCATCGCCATCATCTACAGATCGCTGTCAAGGTTTTGCAGATGGCCTTGGTATAGAACTTGGCAACCAGATGATTGACTCAGGTCAAGATCCATCCGAAATTAAAAATCGGGTTTTAGCATATTTGTCTGCTAATCCTGATACCGACGCTGTCCTAACACTTGGCCCAACATCTGCAGATCCTACTCTATTAGCTTTGGACGAGAACGGTATGGCAGGTGATATCTACTTTGGAACATTTGATCTCGGTACAGAGATTGTAAAGGGTATCAAGGCTGGCGTAATTAGCTGGGGCATCGATCAACAGCCATTCTTGCAAGCTTACTTACCAGTTGTTGTGATGGCCAACTACCATCGTTATGGTGTTCTTCCTGGAAACAACATCAACTCTGGCCCAGGGTTTGTAACCGCTTCTGGTCTTGAGATGGTTGAAAAGTTTGCTGGCGAATTCCGCTAAAACTAAGAAGGGCGGAGCTTTTTGAACAAAAGTTCCGCCCCTTTTTTATGTAAAGACTATAGGGTGGATTTGATGAATAATAAAATATCTATTCCAGATGAACGTGTTAAAGAGATGTCTGCTTTTCGAAACTCTCTTATCCGTCCTGAACTTGGAGGGATTATAGGAACCATAGTAGTCTTTATTATATTTATATTTCTTGCGTCCGATAGTGGGATGTTCAGCTCGCAGGGCGTTCTAAACTGGTCCATTGTATCTGCGCAATTCATGATTATTGCCGTGGGTGCTTGCCTGCTAATGATTGCTGGTGAGTTTGATCTAAGTGTTGGTTCTATGATCGGATTTGCCGGAATGCTAATTGCAATTTTTGGTGTTACATTTGGATGGCCCATGTGGATGGCAATATTGCTGACTTTTGCCATTTGCATTGCAATTGGAGCACTGAATGGTTTCATCTGCATACGAACTGGATTACCAAGTTTTATTGTTACTCTGGCCTTTCTCTTCATTTTGCGCGGATTCACAATTTTTCTTCCACAAACTATAGAACGTAAAACTATTATTGGGGGAATTAGAGAAGCTGCTGAAGGAGATTGGCTGGGAGCGGTATTTGGCGAAAAACTATTTATGGGATTTTTTCAGTATCTGGGTGATCTTGGTATTATTAGTGTATTCTCTCGCGGTACACGCGCTGGCGAGCCAGTAGTAAACGGAATACCAATGCTCATAGTGTGGGCACTAATACTCGTAGCGTTTGGTCATATATTGTTAACTAAGACACGGTTTGGTAATTGGATTTTTGCATCAGGCGGTGATGCTGAAGCTGCACGAAATTCAGGCGTCCCAGTGAATAAAGTTAAGATATTGATGTTTATGTTCACAGCTTTTTGCGCAACAGTCTTTGCGACCTGTCAAGTTATGGAGTTTGGTTCTGCTGGGGCGGACCGAGGTCTTTTGAAAGAATTTGAAGCTATTATAGCTGTTGTTATTGGGGGCGCACTGCTGACTGGCGGCTATGGCTCTGTAATTGGTGCAGCTTTAGGCGCTTTGATTTTTGGAGTTGTTCAACAAGGTTTATTTTTTGCTGGGGTAGAGAGTTCTCTTTTTCGAGTTTTTCTTGGTTTGATACTGTTAGGTGCCGTCATACTGAACACATACATCCGTCGCTTAATTACAGGGGAGCGTTAATATGAATTCTCAAGCTGCGGTAACCCCTATTATAGAGATGAGGAACATCCGAAAACATTATGGGCCTGTTATAGCTCTAGCCGGAGTTTCAATAAAGATTTACCCGGGGGAGTGTCATTGTCTGTTAGGTGATAATGGCGCAGGGAAATCTACATTTATCAAAGCTATGTCAGGAGTGGTGAAGCCGACGCAAGGTGAGATTATTGTTAATGGAGAACAAAAGTTTTTTAATAATCCACGCGATGCGATGCAAGCGGGTATTGCAACTGTGCACCAACACCTAGCAATGATCCCACTGATGTCGGTCAGTCGGAATTTTTTCTTAGGCAATGAACCAACAAAGAAAATCGCGGGTATCCAGTTCTACGATCGGAAATATGCTGATCGTAAAACAATGGAAGCTATGAGCAAGATGGGTATTAACTTACGCGGTCCTGACCAAGCAGTCGGTACTCTCTCTGGAGGTGAGAGGCAAACAGTTGCAATCTCCCGAGCGGTCCATTTTGGTGCGCAAGTACTAATTCTGGATGAACCCACATCTGCATTAGGGGTCCGTCAGACATCAAACGTACTCGCTACAATCGATAAGGTACGTAATGAGGGAGTGGCGGTGGTATTTATTACCCATAACGTCCGTCACGCGCTTGCAGTTGGAGATCGCTTTACTGTGTTAAACCGTGGCCAAACTCATGGTACGGCGATGCGTGGCGACATAACTCCAGAGGATCTTCAAAACCTCATGGCTGGTGGTCAAGAATTGGCCACACTCGAGGGTTCTCTAGGTGGAACAGTCTAATATGGGGGTGTTTAAATGAATAAAGTACGTCTGAAATCACTGGAATTGCGGCATCCGTTTTTTATACAACTTTGGCGTCGAGTTCTACTCGTGATATTACTTCTCTCTTGGTCGGTTATAGAAGGCTTAATGGGCAACCAAGTTTGGGCTTTATTGGTAGGTAGCATAGGTATTTATTCAATTTACGTTTTCTTTTTTGACTTCATTTTACCTAAAGATATTGCTAATGAAAAAAAAGATTTATGATCAAATACTGCTCACATATGTAAATATGTTAATAATAATTAGTATAGAGTTTCGATCCGTTGATCATGGCTTTTTATAATCAAAATATAATATTAGCACTAGCTAGTTATAATTTAATATACGAACCAAAATACAGAATAAAGGATATCAAAAAGGAATGGCAGTCACTTTAAAAGATGTTGCAGAAATGGCGGGCGTGTCACGTTCTGCTGTTTCGCGTACGTTTACGGAAGGGGCTTCGGTTTCTGCAAAGGTCAGGCTTAAGGTCATGGAGGCCTCTAGCGTCTTAGGATATAGCCCCAATGCGTTGGCTTCTTCTCTGACAACTGGGCGCACCAAGCTGATTGGCTTAGTGTCTGACAACTTCCACAACCCAATCTTTTTAGAAATTTTTGATCTCGTTACGAAAGGCTTACAAGAGCGTGGCTTGCGCCCTTTGTTGGTAAACTTGTCCGACGAATTAGATCCTGAAAATTCAGTGCGCATGCTCCGGCAATATTCAGTTGATGGGGTTATAGTAGCTTCTTCAACTCTTCCTGTAAGCTTCGCTGAAGCTTTCCAACGCGCGGGTGTGCCTGTTGTGCATGCCTTTGGCCGTCATTCAGCACAACCCAAGGTCAATACAGTTGGCATCGACAACTTTTCCGCAGGGCAAATGGCTGGTAAAACTCTGATTGCTCGGGGTTATGATAATATTGGGTTTATGGGTGGACCAGAAACTGCTACCTCAACCCAAGATCGCTACGCAGGCTTCTTGGGCGAACTTCGTAAGAGCCCGCACATCGCTCATAGCGTTAGCTATGCTAAAGCTTATTCATTTGTGGCTGGGCGTGAAGAGATGCTACGGTTGATCGCTTCGGGACCCGCTCAAGCCTATTTTTGTGGCGATGACGTCTTGTCTATTGGTGCGCTGTCCGCCGCCCAAACCTCTAGGCTCTCAGTACCAGATGATATCGGTTTTATCGGACTGAATGACATGGAAATGGCGCAGTGGGCCAATATCAACCTAACTACAATACATAATCCAATAAAACAGGTTGTATCCAGTACGATAGAGCTAGTTGTTTCTATGCTCTCAGATCAAAGATATTTTCCAAAGGCAGTGCTCTTTCCCGGCCGTATTGTAGAAAGGGGTACATTGCGCCCCCTTCATGGGTAAGTTCTATTTAAACATTGGTGGACGGGCATCTAGCCAGACCCCGCTTCGCTTGCCAGATTCTGCCACAGCAAAAACCGCAGCCATAGAGCGCAACCCATCTTCAGCCCTTGGATATAAGTCTGCCGCTGGATCAATTGCGCGCTGCTCTTTGCAAGCATGAATTGCTTCGGCCAAATCGGTATAAATATTAGCAAAAGCGAGTGGCATTCCTTCGGCATGACCAACGGTTACTCTTGTAGTGCGGTCTGCTTCTGGTGAAAGACTTCCCTCACCACGCTCAATAATCTGTAGCCTTTCACCCAGCGGCATATAGAAAAGTTGATTTGGGTGTTCCTGCGACCAACGCAAACCACCTTTTTCACCAAAAACTTGTATTCCCAAACCATGTTGGCGGCCAATTGCGATGGATGAAGTCCATAAACGACCCACTGTACCGCCATCCATACGAAAATTAACCATTGCATCATCTTCGAGCTCCCGTACATTAATACAGGATACCGTATCCGCGCTCAACTTAGTGATTTCTTGGCCTGTAACAAAAGATGCCATATGAAGTGCATGTATACCGCAATCGGCAAACTGGGCAGATACACCCGCTTGCGCGGGGTCATAGCGCCAACGTACCCGAGGATTATCGGCATCGGCTGCATCCGCATGGTGACCATGAGCAAACTCAGCATTAACCAACCGCACCTTACCAATATCGCCGCGAGCCACCATGGCTTTCATATGCCGCACCAATGAGTAGCCAGAATACCCATAGTTTACTGCGCAAATTTTGCCTGTAGCGTGAGAGATTTTTACAATCTCTTCGCCTTCCTCTATCGTCATAGTCATAGGCTTTTCGCAAAGCACGTGAAAGCCGCCTTCCAAAAACGCTTTAGTGATCTCAAAATGTGTAGAATTGGGTGTGGCTACTGTGACCAGATCGACAGGATGCGCCTGTGCCTGCTCGCCGGCAAGCATGTCTTGCCAGCTGCCATATGCTCTATTCCCTAGCCCTAAGGTTTTACCATAGCGAATACCTTCTTCAGGCCGGTGATCCAATGCACCCGCCGTAAAGTCAAACAACGCATCAAGACCTGCGCCCAAGCGGTGTGCTGGTCCTATTTGGCTACCATCACCGCCACCAATCATACCCCATTTTAACTTTGTCATTCAGATATTCCTTAAAAGCCGATGGATTGAAGATAGGCGCGGTTGAGTTTTGCATCATCTACGGGAGACGTGTTGCCAGATGGATCACAGTCCTGCTCTACGGTGCACCAGCCGTTAAAACCAGTATCCAACAAAAGTTGACGTACTGCTGGAAAGTCCACATCACCATCTCCAAGATTACAGAAGATGCCCTCACCACAGGCATCATAGAACCCCGTACGATTAGTAATAACATTCGCTTTAACTTGTGGATTTATATCTTTGAAATGCATGTAGTTAATTCTAGAAATATGTTTTTTCATAAATGTAACTGGGTCAAAGCCTGCGTAAGAATGATGGCCTGTATCAAAGCAAATGCCAAGTATTTTGTCGTCCACTTCATCCAATAACCGCTCTAACTCAGGTTCAAAGTCGATAAAACCAGCAGCATGGGCGTGAATACCAACGGAAAGACCATATTCTTCAGCGCCCATTTTAGCGATAGTGGCGATACGGTTTCGAAAAACTTCCCATTCTGCAGTGCCCATCTGTTCAGCTTCTGCGGCGCGTCCCGCGGTAGGCGCGCGACGTGGGGAGATGCTGTCGATGATCACAAGACGTGTTGCCCCATGGGCCGCAAGAGCCTTGCAGGTACGGATTGAACCGTCGAGCACATCATCCCAAGCATCCGGATCATGAAACGCGCGGAAAATGACGCCACCGATCAGCTCTTGGTCGAACTCAGAGAGGGCCTCTGCCAATATGGCTGGCTCTTCTGGCATATAGCCAACAGGGCCCAGCTCGATTCCAGTAAAGCCTGCCTTTGCATTTTCCTTCAACACTTGTCGCCAATCAGGATTACGGGCATCATTTGCGAATTCCACACCCCAAGAACAGGGCGCATTACCAATTTTAATCATCTTATAGCCTCTTAAATTTAATAATCTGCGACAGTAACCCATGCCTGCTTGATGCTGGAATCGAGGGCTGCAGTCACAATACGATTTACTTCCATGCCCTCTTCAAACGTGGGCCATATTATGCGGTTTTCGGCAATTGCCGTTAGAAAATCTTTCGCCTCGATTATAATCTGGTCTTGGTAACCGGTCCCATGCCCTGGCCCTTGGCAAAACGGTAGATAATCTGGATGAGCAGGGCCTGTGAGTATTTTTCGAAACCCGCGTTCTTCCTGAGGACCTTCGGTGGTGTATAGCCAAAGCGCATTTTGATCTTCTTGGTCAAAGCGGATATGACCTTTTGTTCCATGTATTTCATAGGCATAGCCCATTTTTCGGCCTGTAGCGACGCGGCTGAAAAACATATGCCCCTGCGCGCCGCTTTCAAAGCGACACATCATTTGTGCTTGGTCATCGTTGGTTACCGTTTGGCCATCACGGACCTTGTGCACGGTTTCCACCGAGGCGCTTAGCGTCTTGATTGGTCCCATAAAAGCATGTGCTGCATTGATCATATGTGGAGCTAAATCTCCCATAGTCCCATTGGCTGCTCCCTGTGCTCGCCATCCACCGATTTCAGGGTCTGCAAAAAAATCTTCTGTCATCTCGCCACGAAACCACGTGACCTCACCTATACGACCCTCGGCAAGAAACTTGCGGACTTGTTGTGAGGCAGGGGTGCGAATGTAGTTGAACCCCACCATGTTGGAAATACCGGCAGCTTTGGCCGCAGCTACCATGGACCTGCTTTGCTCAAGTGATATCCCAAGGGGTTTTTCACATAATACTGGCTTACCAGCAGCAAGGGCTGCCAAGGCGATGTCGTGGTGGGTGGCTTGCGGAGAGGCTATTACAATCGCTTGAATATCTGAGTCGGCAACCATTTCGCGCCAATTAGATGTTGCTTTTTCAAACCCGTAGGCTTTTCGGTAGATTTCAGCACTTTCGGGAGTACTGGCACAAATTGTAACTAATCGGGGCCGTAGCTCCGTGTCAAACACACTGGCCACTGATGCAAAGGCAACGGAATGCGCCTTCCCCATGTAACCACCACCAATAATTCCAATGCCTATGTCACTCATGTCACGACTTTCCACGCTGTTTGCAACCGGTTGCAAGAAATTGATATAGTGGCGCTATGGTCATCGTCAATACAATATATTAATGGAAGGCAGCATCACTCAGCTTGTGGTTTTGATCAAACCTAAATTGATGGAAATGCAGCTTTGGAGTTTTTTGTACAATGTGGCCTCAGACTAAGCTGAAGCCACATTACAGACCTTCTAACGTGTGTTTTCAGTTAAGCGCCGCCGCACATATGTTTGAACGGAATCAATCATTGGGTCCATATGGGGTTCTTCAAAAAAGTGGCCAGCGCCTTCAACTTCTTGGTGAGTAACTGTGATGCCTTTCTGCTCATGCAGTTTATTTACCAAGGTTACCGTATCCGCAGGAGGGGCTACGCGGTCAGCTAAGCCGTTGATCATCAGGCCAGAAGCCGGGCAGGGCGCTAGAAAGCTAAAATCATACATATTGGCCGGCGGGCTGACACTAATGAAGCCCGTAATCTCAGGACGGCGCATCAGCAATTGCATACCAATCCAAGCACCAAAACTGAAACCAGCAACCCAGCAATGTTTGGAGTTGGTATTCATTGATTGTAAGTAATCTAACGCCGAGGCTGCATCACTCAGCTCACCGATTCCTAAATCATATTCACCCTGTGAGCGGCCTACACCTCGGAAATTGAATCGTAAAACAGTGAACCCCATATTATAAAAGGCATAATGCAAATTATACACAACTTTATTATTCATCGTACCGCCAAACTGTGGATGCGGATGTAATACAATTGCGATCGGCGCGTCTTTAGTTTTTTGAGGGTGGTAGCGGCCTTCGAGGCGGCCTTCAGGGCCAGGGAATATCACTTCGGGCATATCGTTCCTTTGGTGTGTTTTGGGCGCATGCTTTGCTTGACCTTGGACAAGTGTCAGCTTAGAACCATTCTAAATCTATTTGCGGCGCGCCGCTCTAAGAACGGAGTTACGCAACCGACGCGGGTAGGTCAATAAATTTGAACGAAATAGGCCTGAGATGCCGCATGAAAGTGTGATTTAACATGAAACTTTCCACAAAAGGCCGTTATGGAATGGTCGCTCTGGCTGATTTGGCGTTTCTGGCGCCAACAGAATTGGCCTCGCTCACAGAAATTGCCCGGCGTCAGAATATATCGTTGCCATATTTAGAACAGCTTTTTGTGAAATTGCGCCGCGCCAAATTGGTAGAATCCATGCGCGGACCAAACGGTGGCTATAGATTAGCGCGGCCAGCCTATGATATCCGAGTGATTGATATCCTTGCAGCCGTGGATGAAACCTTGGATGCTATGCAAAAAGGAGTGGGGGCATCTGGTGGGGTGTCGGGCAGCAGGGCGCAAAGCGTGACCAATCGCTTATGGGAAGGGCTTAGCGCGCATGTTTATGTCTATCTGCATCAGACAAGATTATCTGATGTGGTCTCGAACACTCTGTCGCCCTGTCCCGCAGTGCCAAACCTTTTTGAAGTGGTCGACGAATGACCCGCCGAGTTTATCTCGATTACAATGCCACGAGCCCCCTGCGCTCCGAATCACGTGAAGCAATGCTTGCGGCGATGGATGTGGTGGGTAATCCATCTTCGGTACATTCTGAGGGGCGTAGCGCTAAATCTATTGTGGAGCGTGCTCGCAACCAAATATCTGAAGCTTTTGGCTGCGGAGCGCATGATATAGTTTTTACTGGCAGTGCTACGGAAGCGGCTGCCTTGGCGCTTAAGGATCGTGGGTTTAGCGCCGGTGATGTTGAACATAACGCTGTCGCAGCTTGGGCGCAGCCTAATTTAAATGTTACTTCCGGCCAAGTTATGGTGGCAAATCCGGCCAAAACCGCTTTGCAACTGGCGAATTCTGAGACGGGAATTGTGCAAGTTGTACCGCATGGCATAGGATTTTGCGATATGACGCAAGCCTTTGGTAAGCTGGCTACTTCTTTCATCTGGAGCGGTGCTGAGATGGCCTGTGCCTCCGCCCACAAACTGGGTGGACCCAAGGGGGTCGGCTGCCTTTTGTTAAAGCCAGGCCAAGAAGTTACGGCGCAAATCCACGGCGGTGGTCAAGAAATGGGTCGACGCGCAGGCACTGAAAACGTGATAGGTATAGCAGGATTTGGCGCTGCAGCAGAATCTGCAGCGCGCGATTTAGCCGATGGTAAATGGGCCAGAATTGAGAAACTTAGAAATATTCTAGAAAAGGCACTGGAAGGCAGCGGAAAACCTCTTATTTCAGTAGGAGCCGACATGGCTAGGCTGCCTAATACAAGCTGCTTCGCAGCCCCGGGCTGGAAAGGTGAGACCCAAGTAATGCAAATGGACTTGGCGGGATTTGCGGTCTCTGCGGGTTCTGCTTGCTCGTCTGGCAAGGTAAAAGCCAGCCGAGTATTGCGCGCGATGGGATATGATGACGATGTAGCGAGCTGCGCAATACGCGTTTCGCTGGGTTTGGAGACAACGGAAGATGAAGTAGAACAGTTTGCCACAGTTTGGCTAGCTGCTTATGGAAGGTTTTTGGCACGCAAAGCGGCCAGATAGGGAATGTGATGGTGATGGATGACGTTCAGGTCAAAGATGGTGTAGATGCCCAAACTGTAGATGCGGTTAAGGCTTTGTCCGGTGCATATAAATATGGATGGAATACTGAAATCGAAATGGAATATGCGCCAAAAGGCCTATCCGAAGATATAGTTCGATTGATCTCATCTAAGAATGAAGAACCCGAATGGATGCTAGATTGGCGTTTGGCGGCCTACCGTCGTTGGTTGGAGATGAAAGAGCCAGATTGGGCCATGGTTGATTACCCAAAAATCGATTTTCAAGATCAATATTACTACGCTCGTCCAAAAAGTATGGAGGAGAAACCAAAGTCTTTGGATGATGTGGATCCCAAGCTATTGGAAACTTATAAAAAGCTCGGAATACCATTAAAAGAGCAGGCCCTTTTGGCCGGAGTCGAGGCGCCAGAGGGCGAACGTCGAGTTGCGGTAGATGCAGTATTTGATTCAGTCTCCGTTGGCACCACCTTCCAAGCTGAGCTAATGAACGCTGGCGTGATTTTCTGTTCGATTTCTGAGGCTATCCGAGAGCACCCCGAGTTGGTGCGTAAATATCTTGGCACAGTGGTGCCGGTCTCAGACAATTACTATGCAACGCTGAACTGTGCGGTGTTTTCTGATGGCTCTTTTGTATACATTCCACCGGGCGTGCGTTGTCCGATGGAACTTAGCACTTATTTTCGGATAAATGCGGAAAATACTGGGCAGTTTGAACGTACTTTAATCATTGCGGATAAAGAGTCCTACGTGAGCTATCTAGAGGGTTGTACTGCTCCTCAGCGCGACATAGCGCAATTGCATGCAGCGGTTGTGGAATTAGTTTTACTGGATGATGCGGAAATAAAATATTCAACCGTACAAAACTGGTATCCCGGTGATGAGAATGGCAAAGGCGGGATTTATAACTTCGTGACCAAACGCGCAGATTGCCGCGGTGACCGCTCAAAAGTGATGTGGACCCAGGTCGAAACGGGTTCCGCGGTGACGTGGAAATACCCATCCTGCGTATTACGCGGCGATGATAGCCAGGGTGAATTTTACTCGATTGCAATTGCAAACAATATGCAACAGGCTGACACAGGCACAAAGATGGTGCATTTGGGTAAAAATACCAAATCGCGCATCGTCTCTAAAGGCATCAGTGCTGGCAAAGCGCAAAATACCTATCGTGGTTTGGTTTCGATGCACCCTAAGGCTAAAAATAGCCGAAATTACACCCAATGCGACAGCCTACTAATTGGTGACAAATGTGGTGCCCATACGGTGCCTTATATTGAAGTAAAAAATAACTCTTCCAGGGTTGAGCATGAGGCCACCACATCAAAAGTGGATGATGACCAGCTATTTTACTGCCGGTCACGCGGCATGGGAGAAGAAGATGCCGTGGCTTTGGTGGTAAATGGGTTTTGTAAGGAAGTGCTACAAGCGCTGCCGATGGAATTCGCCATGGAGGCGCAGGCGCTGGTAGCAATATCTCTCGAGGGATCCGTTGGATGATCTGGACTGACCGTTGAGTGATTTTCAACTAGATGTCTAAAATGGCGTAAATAAGTGTTGAAACAAAATTAAGGCCATTCCAGGCTGCAGGAAGTTAAAATGTTAGAAATCAAAAATCTATGCGTCCAACTTGAAGAAGAAGATAAACAAATTCTTAAGGGTGTTAACTTATCTTTGGAGGCGGGCAAGGTCCATGCTATTATGGGCCCTAATGGCTCTGGAAAATCTACTCTCTCTTATGTGTTGTCTGGCAAGGGTGGCTATGAGGTTACTGAGGGCTCGGCACATCTGGAAGGCAATGATATCCTAGAGATGGAACCTGAGGAACGTGCAGCGGCTGGATTGTTCCTCGCATTTCAATACCCGGTGGAAATTCCCGGTGTGGGCAATATGACCTTTTTGCGTACAGCGGTGAACTCACAACGCAAATTGCGTGGCGAGCCTGAAATGAGTGCAGGTGAATTTTTAAAAGTTGTGCGTGCCAAGGCCAAAGACCTTAAAATAGATGCAGACATGCTAAAGCGCCCCGTCAACGTTGGGTTTTCCGGTGGTGAGAAAAAGCGTAATGAGATTTTACAAATGGCAATGCTTGAGCCCAAAATGTGTATTCTCGATGAAACAGACAGCGGTTTAGATGTGGATGCGATGAAGCTTGTTGCCCAAGGAGTTAATGCCCTGCGGGATGGTAAGCGGACTTTTCTAGTGATCACTCACTACCAGCGCCTGTTGGACCATATAAAGCCTGATGTCGTGCACATCATGGCAGCCGGGCGCATCATCAAATCTGGTGGCCCTGAATTGGCACTTGAAGTTGAAAATAATGGCTATGCCGACTTGTTGGAGGAGACAGCCTAATGGTTGCGTCCTCTCCAAAGGTAATATCTGACCGCGCGCTGCATGACGCAGAACTAATCTCTAATTCTGGTGCATGGGCAAAAAATGCTCGTCAATTAGCATCGGCACGGGCACAAGAACAGGGCCTGCCGCAGCGGCGTGACGAATATTGGAAATACACGCGCCCTGACGTGTTTGTGCAAAAAAATGTAGCACTCATACCTCAAGCATGCCCTGAAATTGGTATTTTTGCCGATCAGATGAAGACTGAAATCGTATTTGAAAATGCTAAGTTGGCTACCCATCATCTTCCAGAGATCGATAATTGCAAGATTGAAAGCCTGTCGAATGCCAGCACCTTAGATTTGCATTGGGTGCAAGATATTTATGGAAAGCTGGAATTGGCGGGCCAAAAACCAGTTGAGCGATCGTTAGCGGCCTTGAATACTGCGATGGCCACTGAGGGACTTCTAGTACATGCCACAGGCCAAGTGAGCAGCCCTATTCGTATCCATTCAGTGTCCATTGGCATTACTGATGCAGTGATCCATCACGTTGTGAAGGTGGAGGCCGGTGCAAGCGTCACTCTGATAGAAACCGGCCAATATGGTGCCCGGAGCAATGTGGTGATTGAAGTCGATGTCGCCGATACTGGAAGTTTTCACCATATTCGTGTACAAGATGGCAAAGAGTCCCACATGCTCACGCATATTTTTGCGAGTATTGGAGCAGATGCAAAGTTTAAATCCTTCACCCTGACAACGGATGGTAAGATGACTCGTAACGAGTGTATTTTGGACCTTGTGGGTGATAATTCTTCTGTGACCGTAGCGGGCGCTTGTTTGGGCGATAGCAATTTTCATCACGATGATACAGTTTTCATCACACATGATGCTGTAAATTGTGAAAGCCGGCAGGTTTTTAAAAAGGTATTGCGCAACGGTGCTGTTGGCGTATTTCAGGGGAAGATACTTGTAAAGGCAGGCGCTCAAAAGACAGATGGGTATCAAATTAGCCAATCACTACTTTTGGATGAAGATAGTCAGTTTCTGGCTAAACCGGAGCTGGAAATCTATGCTGATGATGTTGCCTGTTCACATGGTTCAACTTCGGGGGCTATTGATGAGGAGGCACTATTCTACCTACGTTCACGCGGTGTGCCGGAGCCAAAAGCGGTTGACCTTTTGACCCTATCCTTTATCGCACAAGCCATTGGGGAAATAGAGGACCCAGACTTGGCGCAAGCAATTTTGAGCCATCTCACTGATATTTTGGAAGCGCGGTAACTGAGATGGCTGTCACACGCGATCTTGTGGAGGCGCATCTACGTCCAAGGCGGGTTATGGCTCGATTGCTCGGTATGGGCCAGCGGGAAGACAGGGCCTTTGCAATGTTGATGGGGGGCTGCGTGATACTATTCATGGCGCAGTGGCCCTATCGTGCGCGGCAAGCGCATCTTTCAGGCGAAACCTTAACGGACTACATTCAACACGATGCTTTAGGCCTAATTTTCTTGCTACCCCTTATAGCTTATGGCTTTGCAGCCTTGTTGCGCCTAATCACACGGATTTTGGGAGCTAAGGCTGATTATTACTCGGCTCGCTTGGCACTATTTTGGGCGCTTTTAGCCAGTTCTCCTGCTTTGGTTTTAGCGGGAATGGTTAAAGGGTTTATTGGTTTGGGAACTGCTAATACAATTGTTGGTGTGCTTTGGTTGGTTATATTTTTATGGGTTCTTGTGAATTCATTTATTGAGGCAGAACAATGAGTTTCATGACTAACTTGCTACGATTGACCCTAACAGACCCAAAAGCTGCTGGCGAATAC
>Ga0307985_10000410_pt1 | contig 25754 bp, 16 predicted proteins | sample EllFjometageno80_FD_203155 | JGI IMG/M metagenome (GOLD analysis project Ga0307985, IMG submission 203155) | Marine microbial communities from Ellis Fjord, Antarctic Ocean - #80 | ecosystem: Environmental > Aquatic > Marine > Unclassified | place: Southern Ocean | collected 2014-10-09 | reverse complement strand
CTCAAGATAAAGTTTGGACACCCGAAATGAGCATGAAGATTAAAGGGGTAAGCCAAACTGCAATTTCCCCAGATGGTAAATACGTTGCATATGTCGTGCGGACAGCGCTTATGGAGGGTGAGAAATCAGAGTACAATAGCCAGATATGGGTAGCAGCAAAAGATGGTTCTTTTAATGAACAATATACCCGAGGCGATAAATCAAGTAGTTCACCTTCCTTTTCACCTGATGGTAAAAAGATAGCCTTTATGTCTTCAAGAAATGGTAAAAATCAAATCTGGATGATGCGCGTATTCGGTGGCGAGCCGGAACAAATTTCAACTGCTGAAAACGGTGTTTCCTCCTTTCAATGGTCACCTGATGGCTCAAGAATTGCTTACGGGATGCAAGATCCACAGACAGAAGAAGAAAAGAAAAGTAAAAAAGAGAAGACGGATGTGATATTGGTGGATAAGAACTTTAAATTCAATCATATCTATACTGTTCAGCTCGGTAAGGATGAAAAAGGAGAAAGGGTAACGCAGCAAATTACTTCTGGACAATTTACAGTGAACTCTTTTGATTGGTCTCCTGATGGAAATCAAATTGTGTTTAGCCATCAAGAAGATACTAATATCAATACTGGTTTTATGAACTCTGACATTTCCATTGTGCCATCTGATAGTGGGGCAATGAGAACTGTCATTAACCGTCCCGGTGCTGATGACTCTCCGGTGTTTTCACCAGATGGGAAGTCTATTGCTTATGTTTCACATGGAGGCAAGTCAGAGCCAATCGGTTTAGGTGATTTATATGTTGTGCCCACTGCTGGCGGCAACTCTAAAAAATTAATGGATACTCCAGATCGAAGTGCCAACTTAATTGACTGGACACCAGATGGAAAAAACTTGGTTATTTCTGAGAGTGTTGGTACGACAGTGCAAGTAATGACAGTTCCTGTAAGTGGTAAAAAAGCTACTTTCCTAACAAGTGGGGATAATTTGAAATTTGGTAGTGGAGACGAACCTTCGGTAGTGACTAAATCACAACAAGGAACTTTCAGGTCGGTGGCATTTGATAAGAATATGGAGAACATGACTTATGTGCACCAGAATATGCAAACGCCTGCGGAGGTGTATGTTTCTTCAACGAAGGATTTTAAGAATGAACAATTGAGTCATGTCAATGATGATTTAGACTTGCCCACTTTGGCTAAAACAGAATTGATCTCCTGGAAATCAAAAGATGGTCTGGAAGTTCAAGGGCTGTTGACCTATCCTCATGATTATGTTGAAGGTAAAAAATACCCTATAATTCTTCAGGTACATGGTGGACCAGCTGGTGTTTTTGCACAGGATTATAATGGAAGACCTGGAATTTATATGACGGAGTATTTTGCTCAGCAGGGCTATGCGACTATCAAACCTAACCCTAGAGGGAGTACTGGTTATGGTAAAGATTTTAGGTATGCCAATTTTAAAGACTGGGGTTTTGGTGATTTTGAAGACGTTGTTTCAGGGGTAGATAAAGTCATTGAAATGGGGATTGGTGATGTTGACAGACAGTTCTTAATGGGCTGGAGTTATGGAGGCTATATGACAAGTTTTGCAGTGACTAAAACAGATCGATTTAAAGCGGCAAGCATGGGAGCTGGGTTGCCAAACCTAGTCAGTATGGTTACAACAACAGATATAGGAGATTACATAGTAGGGCATATGGGGGATGAGTTTTATAATGATTTTGATACTTATGAAAAGCATTCAGCGATTTATCAAATAAAAAATGTTACTACACCAACTCAAGTAATTCATGGACAAAATGATTTCAGAGTCCCGTTCACTCAAGGACAAGAATTTTATAGAGCATTGCAGAGAATGGGAGTAGATACCGAAATGGTAGTTTACCCACGAACGCCACATGGCCCTAGAGAACCGAAGCTTTTGATGGATGTATCAGATAGGATTTTAACTTGGTTCGAGGCGCATAAACCTCGTTAGATATTTTACCTTGTCGCATCGGTTTGGCAATACCTGTGTTAATTGCTTGCTGTCTATTACGGTTTTTAGAGTAGTCGTAATGTGCATCTGACCAAAACTTCTACGAAGCCAATGGGTCTATATTTAGGCGCTGAAACCACTGAGCTGTCCTTTGCTGCAGAATATGAATCTTCAATTAACAATGGATTTTTCCAAAGCTATAAGCGATTCAAATGAATGGAAAGCCCCACTCGAAAATCGTAAGTCCACTTGGGTATTGGAATGATGGGGTGGTTGTCATGATGAACATCTATTGACATCTTTAGGGTGATCTTTTTCGAAAGTTGATCTCTGATTTCAAGGTGGGTATTGATGCGGTTCCTCCAAAGGTCATCTTCATTATCATAACCGGATTGATAGTACCCGATCACGTTGAGGGCGATGTGGTCGTTGAGGTCCACTTCACCTCCCAAATAAAGATTTGCTTTGACCAAGTCCTTTTCGATAGTGACTTTTTCCAGTGTTAGCCAACGCTCCATTTCATAAAATGCTCCAATGCCTAAATAAAGGGCGTCCTCTCCTTTGATTATATTTATCCTAGTACCTGCACCATAAAGCGAGCGCTCTTGCAGATTTCGACTTTGATCGTATTGACCCTGTACAAAAGTCTCAAAAGAGAAAGTGTTCTTTCTGAACCAATTGATACTGAAATGAGAAACACCTGAATTGATAAAAGCCCCTTGGCCAGGTTTAAAGTAGCGGAAATTGGTAATGGATAAAAAAGCATGCTTTTCAGTGAGATAGGCAATGTCTAGTTTAGAAAAAAAACCTATGTACACATTCTCTTGTTGAGGGGTTGAACTAAGGTTATTGAAGAGGAATTGGAAATCTATGGCGCCAGCCCAAAAGTTGCTGATATCTTTATCAAGGTGAGATTTATCGATACTGAGTATCTGTGCGCAGGAATAGTTGGCTATTACCAGTAAGATGCAAACTGAGACAATTCTTCTCATTGTTGCAAATTACTAAAATCCTGTGTTTGCCGATCTATTTGTTCATAGAAATATGGGTGCGACCGATTCAAAGCTGCCAGCAAGGTTGCAGGGTTGTCCAATTTGGTGAGTAATGTTACTGTCACATATATTCAAGACTAATTAGTTTACATTTTCAAACCGTTTTAGCCATTCTTGCCTTTCTTCACTGAAGTAATATTCACGGCTGTATACTGGCGGGATATGGTGCTCCTGTAATTCTAATCGAGAGGAATCAGGTAGGGGAACAACATCTGTAGGAAGCATCCCCTCTAACATGGATACTGTGTTTTTATACTCAGGATTGGCACTTAAATTATACCATTCATTAGGATCTTTTACTAGGTCATATAGTTCCTCACTGCCATCCACATAATTGATATAATGCCAGTTTTGATACCTCACAGAATAATCAGCAAAATCATAAGTTGTGATGATAGAACGGTCCATGTCATCCGGCCCTTTTGTAAGCAAAGGTCTTAGGCTTGTTCCATCTAAATCAGGTCTTGCTGGCAAACCGGCTAAATCCACAAGGGTAGGATAGATGTCTAATAACGAAGTAAGGTTGGTCACCACTTTGCCATTTTCAGAGCCTCCTGGCATTGACTTGAGTCCTTCAGGCACTTTCATCATCATCACAGTTCGGATTACGTTTTCCCATAATGAGAATTTTCTCCAGTGCATTTTTTCTCCCAATTGCCAGCCATGGTCCGACCATATTACTACGATAGTGTTGTCAGCATATTCACTGTTTTTTAAGGAGGTCAACAATTCACCAACCATGGCATCAGCAAATGCTATAGAGGCGAGGTAACCTTGAATGGCCTCTTTCCATAGTCCAGCTTCCACCACATGTTTATGGTAATTACCACCTCTGCTTATCAATTCTTTTGCTCGAACGCCTAAATCTGTGGTGTCGCCTTCCAACATTTCAGGTAATTGGATGTCCTCCAGAGGGAACATGTCAAAGTATTTTTTCGGAGCATACCATGGTAAATGAGGCTTGTAAATTCCTGCTGCAAGAAAGAATGGTTTGTCATGCTTTTTTTCTAACTGTCTTTTGATATAATTGACAGATTGATAATCTGAAGTCAAAGTATCATCAATTTCTAATTTCTTCCAGTCAAACATTTTGTACATGTACTCAAATTCAGGCATGTTAACTGGGGCACCGCGCGTATCCTCTCTAGGCATGTTGTTGGTCTGAGAAGGGAAGTAGTCATCCCATGTCCTAGGAGCCACTTGTGAATAATGGTAGATCTTACCCGCACCTGCCGAGTAATACCCATTCTCTCTAAAGTATTGCCCTAAGGTCGTGGCTTCTGCCAATTTCGGTACTTTTCTCCAGTCCTGATAATTGGAATACATGCCAGATGTATAGGTATGGTAGCCAGTCATCAAAGTTGAACGAGAAGGGTTGCAACCAGGACTTGTGGCATAATTCTTAGTGAAATTCACTCCCTGTGCGGCAAATGCTTTTAAGTTAGGAGTAACGCTCTGACCGTTTCCAGCCAATGGCTCAATCCAGTCGTTTAAATCATCTATCGAGATAAACAATATGTTCGGCTGTTCTATGAGTGCTTTCTCATTTTCAGCTGAACAAGAAATGAAAAGCAAAAGAACAAATAGGAATAGGAGCTGCTTAAATTTCATCGGTTTTAACGTAAGTTGTAATACGGTGACTTAAGATACAAATATTATGAAGTTGTTAACAAGAAGTTCTTGATATGAGGTAATGAGACGTTAAAGAATGGTAATTCTGTATTGGAATTGAGTTAAAACCCTGCTTTTAGAAGCGCATCCATCGCGATGAAGTTGGGTTTCTCGAGCTCCGTTTTCAGGACATCTCTTTCTTCGGTAAATAAACCAACGCCTTTTCTACCGATAAAGTAATAGCCATTTTTAATTGCCACTTCTGGCAAATCAGGTCTGGCATTAAGTATTTTCTCTATGCGGTTCATCCTGAATTGAAAATCTTTATTGAGTTTAGTATAATTCTGGTCAATTGCCTTATAGGCCTTTTTAATTCCAGATTTTCTAGAATGTCTTTGTAGACTTCCGGATGGTTCTTTTTTGCATAAATCATATAACTCAAAATGTAATATTTGAATTCATAATGTGCGAAGTAAGTGCCAGCTATATCTGTGATATGTTCTAAATATACTTGAGGATCATCATCTGATTTCACAGTGTAATAGTTGTTCAAATTATAAGCAGTGTTGGTCCCATGATAATAAGCATTCCATTCATCCATGAGGCCATAAACCCCCTGCACTTGACTACCTAATCTATTGTTTTTAGGAGCTATATAGGGTTTGTATCGAAAGGTCCGAAGTGATTTAGGAATGCTTTTAGAAATTTCATTACTACTAAATACTTTGCCATGTCTCACTAAATAGATTTCATCTTCGGAGAGATAAAAAGCGGAATAATTGTCCCTGAATTGATATAGGGAGCTGTCCTCTTTTTGAAGTAAAACATAAGCCCATGAATGCGTGATACCATGAACTGTCTCATGAACAATAGTATTGAGCGAATTCCTTACGCCAGCATCCGTCATTTCATTGACCCATGAGGCTGGAGGAGTGTCATTTGGAATTTTTATATGCGTTGCACCAATTTGAAATGAAGAAGGCCTTCCTTTTAGATTCTTCATCATTTTGAATGTAGACGGGCTATAATCTTTGAGGTAGTTCCACATGGCCTTTTCAGCTTGTGGTTTGCTTAACTTCTGCGCTAGAACACCTTCATTGCAAAAAGCTGCAACGAATAAAATGCTAAAGCACAATAGTGTTCTTTTCAAGATTATTCTTTTGACCTTAATAATAGTACTCAATAAAATGCCTATTTATTATAAATAAGCCTAAAGATTTATTTAGAAATTCAACGCTAATACGTTTATCAAGAGACAGTGTTCATCAGAAAAGTGAGTAGGCCTATAAACCTCTTTTAATTTAAAGAAATTTATCTTCTCTTTAAAGCGATGCATTCCACCTCAAGTTTGGCTTGCAAAGCCAGTCCAGAAGTACCAAATGCACTTCTTGCTGGTTTTTTATCTCTATCAAATATTTTGACATATTCCTTGTTGAATTCACCCCATTGGTCAATATTTTTCATCATCACGGTCACTTTGATGATGTCATCAAGAGAGGAGCCATTGGCTTTCAATACAGCCTCAATGTTCTCGAAAATCTGCTTTGTTTCCGGAAGTAGTCCTCCAGGAGCTAAATCTAGGGTCCCTGGCAGGTTACCTACTTGCCCTGAGAGATAAATAATATCTCCAACAATGACCGCATCAGAAAAAGGAAGTCCCAATTCTTTGGTGTTTTCTGATTGATAATGTTCGATTGTGACAGCATGTTCATCATTGTCATCATTAACTTCGCAGGCAAAACAGAAAATGGATAGGGCAATTAATAAGTAATAAGGCTTCATCATGGTCAATCTTATTTGTTGGGTATTAAAGTGGTTTTGTTGTGCAAATTCTGTTCGATTTTTTGCCTTGAATAATACACGGGGAAGTATTGGTCTTTTGCCCAAGGTTCAAACAAGTTACTATAAAATGAACTGGCTGGATTTCCCGATTGCCCAGGGCTGTTGGTGCCTACAGCGGCATCCCAATCTCCAGTATTCACTATCATTCTAAAGGAAGCTCCACTTGATTGATTCCTATTGCCCCCGGTTGAACCAGGTGTATAAGCATTGCCCCCTCTTGGAAGTGGACCAAGATTAAGCTTTGCACCTGCCTCACCAGAATTGCCTAAAGCATGGTTCATGGTGATGTGCTTATTGTTGGCTTGACCATATTGCCATTGGGTCATATCAGCTCCTAATCGCTCACTTAAGTCATCAACAGCTTCTTTGAAAGCTTTCGTTACCAATTCATTTCTTTTGTTTATCGGGTCTGATCCAAATATTTTGGACGGTTTGGTGACCCAGTCCATTACTTTTTTGAATGCTAAAGAAGTGATATATGGTTTGGCATTAGCAGGCATGATTTCGTCATAGACGGTACTTTTTAAATGGTTCTCAAAACTCACATAAATAGCTGCTGCTATTGATTCAGGGTTCAGAACTTGATCCCATCCTTTTAACTCATCTCTTGCCGTTAAGTACTGTCCATTAAAATCTAAATTGATCAACAATGGTGTAAGCATTCCTGCTGGTAATGACTTGTAGTCTACCTGAAGTGCTTTCATGTCTTCCATGTTCATTTTATTTCCAGCACTTAAAACAGCGTTTACACGGTCACCTCGATAAGGATCGGCCCAAGAAAAGCCAATAGCATCCCATTTGGTATAACTATCTGGAGTAACATTCTGATTGGCTGTTGCTATAAAACCTTTTGCTGGATTGTAATCATTGGGTTTTTCAATGATAGGCAAATAGCCATCCCATTCGTATCGGCCATCACCTGGAACAGGTACCATGCCACTGAAATTCCTGCGGAGAGGGGCAATACCCACGGCTTGCCAACCAATATTTCCTTCCTTGTCTGCCCATGTCATGTTTTCTCCTGGGATATGACTGTAATTACAAGCGGCCCTAAATTCTTCCCAGGTTTTAGCTTGGTCCATTCTAAGGGATGCTAAATAAGGAGATCCACCCGGCTCAAGCCATGCGGCACGCACTGCGTAGGCTACATTGTTCTTTTTATCAACATAGGTAACAGGTCCATGTTTGGTGTAGTTGAGTTCAACAACCTCGTCTGCCTGTCCTTTCACTGAAATACTTTCACTGATCACTTCCATGTCAACCCACTTGCCTTTGTACTTGTATTGATTCTGATTTTGAGGGTTGAGCTCATAAACATACAGGTCTTCTCCATCGGTGCGGAATACTGTTAAGCCCCACGTGCCATACTCATTATGGCCGATTGAGATCCCCGGAATTTCTGGTTCTCCACCACCGATTACATCCCATCCGGGAGCGACCAAATGGGTCATGTACCTCAAGGAGGGAACAGCAATTGTTCGGTGAGGATCATTGGCCATATAGGTGTTGCCATCCTCCATTAAGTCACCACTTACAACCCAATTGTTACTTCCTAAAGACATTGAATCTTCTTCTATTTGATTAAACGCTAGTAAAGAAGACAGCCCAACACTAGTACGATAGGCAGGTAAAACATCCTCGCTGTTAAATCGCACAGTTCTTCTATAGGCATTGTAGAGCTCCAAAATATTGTCTTTCAAGAGTGACTTATTAATAGCAGGATCAAGCTGAATGTCAGGATCCTTTGGGTGAAACCAAGAAAGTTCTTTTACTTTTTGTACGCCTATTTCGGCAACTGCTCTTCCTAATTGTAATTCAGCTCCTATATTTCCTAAAAGCCCTTGGTGCCTTGAAATGACAACATCTGGCGTCCATTTTTGTGGTGAGATTCCCAGGATTTTAAATTCAATAGGAAGTGAATCAGGCTTTGAAAGCATCTCGTCTATGTAAGCATTAACACCATCAGTATATGCTGTGATTATCTCTTCACCCTCTTCATGATAATGATTCATTTCAGTGGTCATGTCACCTCTAAATTTAAATAAGCGAGTACCTATGTCTCTTTTGAGTTCCTTTTCACCAAGTATTTCAGCTACGGTTCCTGTTGCTTGTCTTCTCCAGATTTCAAATTGAAAAAGTCGGTCTTTTGCTGCTGCATATCCTTGAGCAAAAAACAGATCGTGTTGATTCTGGGCGTAGATATGATTGATTCCCCAATTGTCTCTTAAGATTTCAACGGGTGCTGTAAGTCCTTGAATATTGACTTGATTGGTGCTTTGGTCATTGCAAGCATACAGGCATACAAAAACCAAAAGGCAGAGTGCTTTTTTCATAGTTCGAAGGTTGATATAGGAAAGTAAGCATTCTGAAGTCCATTAAAAAGAGTCTTTTTACGAAAAGCTAAATACTGGACTTTAATCTATGTTAAATTGATTAGCAACGACTTCTATTAATTTACTATGTCCTGATTCCATTATCCTTAGGTCTGGATGATTTAATGTTTTGATTAGAGGGGCAATCGCTTTTTCGTTAATCACCTTATCATATTTGCCAATATAAAAAGTAAGCCTAACGGGTGATTCGTTGATCAACAATGATAGATTTTTAAGGTCAGGTACGAAATTGCGAAAAACAACCCAACTATAATACACTAATTCCCTTTGCTTAAGAGTGCTCATTTGAGTTTCGGCAAATCTGAGGGCATAGTTGTCCATTAAATTGAATGTCCTTGAAAATTTAACCAATGATTTAAAAAGTTCAGGTTTTTCTATTTGAGTCTTAAACAACTTCCTGAATGGAAGAAAAAGGGTTGAAAATTTATATGAAAAGTGCATTTTAATACCATCTGGTGCTAAAAGATGGATGTGCTTTATTTTCTTCGGAAACAATTGTGCGGTGATCATGGCAAACTTCCCGCCCATGCTAAAGCCCATTGTTTCAAACTCATTAATTGATTCTTTTGATAGGAACAATTGCATTAATTCGAACCAATCATTCGCGAGTAGGAGCGTTTCATTTCGAAGCCATTTACTGTCCCCATGAAAAAATATATCAAAACTATAAACGGTATAGTCTGTTTTAACCTTTTCGATTAAGGAAAGAAAAGCAGAATGGTCCTGTCCAAAACCATGAAAACACAAAAGCACCTTTTTACCGCCTATGAATTTTGCATAATTCAAAGAAGTGTTAGATAATTTTATTTTTCTCTGGTTGTGCTCAGACATCAACCCAGATTAATTGCATAATGCGAAAATGTCAAATGATTGCGGTATTCCAAGATGAATGTCCAATATATTATTTGGTCTGCGGAATAGCTATTACTTAGGATATTTTAAAGAATCTTCATTTTCACACAACAAAATGCACTTATAATGCGTCATAAAGCAAGAAGGAAACTTTGAAAAATATTTAAGTTTCCATAGTTTCGCACAGAAATTAAATTGAGTGATAGTGAGAGAGAAAATAATAAAAGGGGCAAGTGAGTTGATTATGCAGTTCGGAATTCGAACTGTAACGATGGACGACATTGCCAAGCACTTAAGTATTTCCAAAAAAACCATATACCTCTATTTCAAAGATAAAAGGGAATTGGTCAATATGATAACACAAGTTCATTTGGCTACGGAAGAGGAAAGATTTGATGGGGTTGTAGTGGAAAGTGAAAATGCAGTTCATGAAATGATTTTGGTTTCCAAATGCTTAAGAGACAGCATGCAGGAAATGAAAATGAACATCATGAATGAATTGCAAAAATTTTATCCTGAAGCCTGGGAGCTTTATATGGGATTTAAGCAGAATGTCATGAAAAGGTCTATTCAAGATGTAATTGAAAGAGGTCAGAAAGAAGGTCATTTTAGAAATGAAATTGATCCTGAATTGATTGCTCTTATGAGAATAGAGCAAGTACAGGCGTTTTTTATGAACAAAAGCTATTCGACTAAACAATACAGTTTAGTAGACGTCCAGTTGCAATTGTTTGACCATTTTATTCATGGTCTTTTTACCATTGATGGACATAAATTATTCAATCAATATATCACAACTAATACACTAAAGAATGGAACGCAAAATTAAGGGGGCATTATTTTTAATGCTTTTTATGCTGTTCAGTTATACAGCAAAAGGTCAGCAGACATTGAGTTTGAAAGAGGCTATTGAATATGCCCTTCTCAATAATGAGTCAGTGCTCAATTCAGAATTGGCAATAGCGGATTCAGAAGCTCAAGTTTGGGAAACAAAATCCGGTGGTCTGCCGAAAATTGATGGTTCAATCGGTTATGGTAATAATGTTCAAATACCTGTTAGCATTATGCCAGCAAATATTTTTGATCCAAGTGCTCCAGAAGGGGAAACAATCGCTGTTAAGTTTGGTGTGCAACATTCAGCTAACTATGGTATTAACGCTTCACAGATGATTTGGGATGGCTCCTTTTTTATTGGACTTAAAGCAGCAAAGACTTTACGCGAGTTATCGGAAACCAATAAGTTTAAGACTGAAACTGATGTGGTAGGGTTGGTAACGAAAGCCTACTATTTGGTCGTAATCAATGAAGCCAGAATAGGGCTTATTGATGCCAATTACATTAACCTAGAAGGAACGATGAATGAAACTCAAGCGCTCTTTGACGATGGATTTGCTGAGAAGATAGACGTAAGCAGATTACGAGTTCAGTTAAATAATCTAATTACTGAAAAACAAGGTGTTGAGAATGCAGTTGTAAGCGCAAAAAACTTACTGAAGACAGCAATGGGAATGCCAGTAAATCTATCCATTGATTTGACTGACGATTTGAATGGAATTGATTTAGAATATGATTTGAATGACATCAATAATTTTCAGATTCAAAGTAGAGTTGAAGTTCAGCAAATCAACTTTAATCGTCAACTCGCGATGTTGGACTATAAAAATGCAAGGGCGGCTTATATTCCAACAGTTAATTTGACTGCAGCCTGGGGAAGAAATAATGCTGACGATATTTTTGGAAGCCTTTGGAGTAAATCTTGGTTTTCTAGTTCTATGATAGGTTTGAATGTGAATATCCCCATTTTTGAAGGATTCAAAAAGCGCTATACTGTTCAGAGAAAGCAAATTCAAATGGAGACGCTGAATAATAATTACAAGCAACTTTCCAATAACATTCAATCTGAATTAGCAGATGCAAAAAATGGACTGGACGTGAATAGAGAGCGATTAGAAGTTCAGGAAAGTAATATGGCATTGGCTGCAGAAGTTAGGGATATGGCTACTGAGAAATACCGTGAAGGTGTTGGTTCCAACTTGGAGGTAATCAATGCTGAACAAGATTATAAAGAAGCTGAGACTAATTTTTTAGAAGCCCTTTACAATTCAATTCTATCAAAAATTAATTTGGAAATAGCCTTAGGTAAAATCCACCAACAACAATGAAATATTATACTCATAAATATACAACCAAGATGAAATCACAATCATTTTTAGCAATAATACTAGCGACAGTCATCCTCGTGGCTTGTGGTGAGAAACCTGAAGGTTTAGATGCCAAAAAAGCTGCGTTAACAGCAGCAAAAGATCAAGTAACAACTCTAAAAGCTGAAATTGCTTCCTTAGAGAGAGAAATAAAGTTGAGAGATCCCGATTTTATGAAATCTTTGGAATCTGCTATTATAGTAACTTCTTTGGACACTGAGATTACACCCTTCCACCATGAAGTTCAAGTGAGAGGCTCAGTAAAGTCTAGAACCAACATGACTATTAGCTCAGAAGTTATGGGACAATTAAAATCTCTTTATGTAAAAGAAGGTCAGGCTGTTAAAAAAGGGGAAGTGATTGGAGTGGTGGATTCTGAAAATATCTTAGAGAACATCGATGAAGTTCAAACGCGACTTGATTTTGCTATTACAGTTTATGAAAAAAGAGAGCGTCTTTGGAAAAAGAACATCGGTACGGAAATCCAATACCTTGAGGCTAAAATCAATAAAGAGACTTTAGAGAAACAATTGGTGTCTTTGGATACGCAACTTGAAAAGACAAAAATAAAAGCGCCAAAAACAGGAGTAATTGAAAGAGTACCTGCAAACGATGGTGAACTTGTTCAACCTGGGTCTCCAATTGCTTTTTTGGTGAGTAATGAAGACATGTACATTACAGCAGAAGTTTCAGAAGCATTCATTGGAAAATTTAAAAAGGGAGATAAAGTTAAAGTGGCGATCCCGTCTTTGGGAGATACTTTTACCTCAACGATTAATAGCATTGGAAGGGTAATTAATGCTGCAAGCCGTACTTATACTATTGAAGTGAAATTGCCGAGAAATGAGGCATTCATGAAAACTAATTTGACGACTGTAATTCATTTAACAGATTATAAAACTGATAATGCGATAGTAATCCCATCTCGAATCATACAAGAAGATTTGAATGGGAATTTTGTCTATAGAATTGAGAATAATACGGCAAAAAAGGTACACGTAGAATTGGGTCTTTCATTTGCCAATCATACGCAAGTGTTGAATGGTTTGACTGAAGGTGATAAGGTTGTAGATAAAGGAAACAGAGCAGTTGGAGACGGAAGTGTAGTGTCAATTCAACTTTAATTTGACTCCAAAAAACTAATAGACATGGAAAAAAAAGACAACCAAAAATATATAGTGGATAAGGAGTTTGCTTTAACTTCAGGCTCCCTAAGAAATAAGATTACAGTTTATGTAATCACTGCACTTATTGTTGCCACAGGTATTTACTCTTACATAACCTTGCCTAAAGAGGCTTTCCCAGAAGTGGAATTACCTACGGTTTATGTAAGTACAATTCACCCAGGTAACTCTCCTGCTGATATAGAAAATCTAATTACAAGAGAAATTGAAAAGGAAATCAATACAATACAAGATGTGGACAATATTCAATCTACGTCTGTTCAAGATTTCTCTTCAATCATTGTAGAATTTAATGTAGGCACTGATGTTAATCAGGCGGTGATTGATGTAAAGGATGCCATAGATAAGGCAAAATCTGAATTGCCATCGGATTTAAGGCAAGACCCTAATGTCATTAAATTCAATATGTCGGAGAACTTCCCCATCCTTAACGTCAATTTGACTGACCCATCAAGAAGTATTGATGAACTGAATGATTATGCTGAATTTCTTGAAGATGAGATAGAAAAGTTTAAAGAAGTCTCGAAGGTTGAAATAAGAGGAGTTGATGAAAAGGAAGTAAAGATTAGTATTGATCCATTTAAGTTAGAAGCAAGAATGGTAACGTTTTCTGATATCGAAAATGCGATAGCTTCTGAGAATATTACACTCTCTGGAGGAAATATTGTTGCTGATGGTTTAAGAAGAAACGTTCGAGTCTTAGGAGAATTTACAAACCCTTCGGAAATAGAAGAAATCATTATTAGTAATGAGGAGGGTAATATTGTTTACTTGAAGGACGTAGCTACTGTAGAGTTTGGTTTTAAAGACAAACAGAATTATGCCAGATTAGATTTGAATCCAGTTGTAAAATTGGATGTAATGAAGAGAAGTGGTGAGAACTTATTGGTAGCCACGGACAAAATAATGGGATTGATCGGGAATAGTATTGCTGAAGGGTCATTGCCAGAATCTATAATTGTTACGATTACTAATGACCAATCAAAGGACACTAGAGAACAAGTAAGTAGTTTAGGTAACAATATCATTTTTGGAGTCATATTAGTGGTTACAGTACTGCTATTTTTCCTTGGAACAAGAAACTCATTGTTCGTTGGTATGGCGATCCCTTTATCAATGTTCATGGCCTTGATGATTCTTGGATTGCTTGGCATTACCATTAATACAATGACCTTGTTTGCTTTAATCCTGGCATTAGGAATGCTTGTCGATAATGGAATTGTAGTCGTTGAGAATGTCTACCGTTTAATGGAGCAGGGTTTAAGCCCAATGGCAGCTACTAAACGTGGGGTTGGGGAAGTTGCTTTTCCTATTATTTCATCTACTGCTACTACATTAGCGGCATTTTTACCATTGGCCTTTTGGCCTGGTATGATGGGTGAATTTATGCTCTATTTACCAGTGACATTGATTATAACATTAGGTTCCTCATTGTTTGTTGCCTTGGTCATAAACCCTGTTTTTATCGTCACGTTCATGCGAGTTGATGGTAAAAAGGAAATTAATCATAAGAAAGTACTTTTCAGGTCTTTATTGGCAATAGGAGTTGGTGCTGGAGTAGCATTTGGTGCAGGTATAATTGTATTCGGAAATCTACTGATGCTTATTGGTGTGATTACACTTTTGAATATTTATATACTCGGACCATCATCTAGAAGATTTCAAGCAGCGTTTTTGCCTTGGTTAGAAAACATGTATGAGAAGGTATTAACAAGTGCAGTCAAAAGACCTATGTGGTATATCTCTGGAGCTTTTGTTTTATTATTTGCGTCATTGGGCATCTTTGCAGTTTCTCAACCAGAGGTAATATTTTTCCCTGAAAACGAACCGAAATATGTAAACGTTTTCGTTGAATACCCAGTAGGAACAGACATAGAAAAGACAAATGATTATTCTAAAAAAATTGAGGCTCAAGTAATAGAAATTGTCAAACCATATCAATCTATTGTAGAATCAGTAAGTACCAATGTTAGTCAAGGTGCAGCAGATCCGAATGATCCGTCTGCAGTTGGACAATCCGAAGAACCTCATAAAGCGAGAATCACTGTTAATTTTATTGAGAATAAATTGAGAGGCGACCTCAAGACCAGTGATATCATGGAAGAAATTCGTGAAAAGGTTGTCTTAGAGCCAGGATTGGCCTTGACAGTTGATAAGGATGTGGCTGGGCCACCAGCAGGAAAACCAATTAACCTGGAAGTTTCTGGTGATGATCTGGAAGTTCTTGTGAATATTACTGACGACATCCAACAACAAATTGCTGCTTCAGGAATCCAAGGAATTGAAAAACTGAAAAGCACCATGGAATTGGGTAAGCCTGAGTTGATTGTGGACATAGATAGAGAGAAGGCCAGAAGGTTTGGTTTGTCAACCAATTCAATTGCAACAGAAATTAGAACAGCGCTTTTCGGTAAGGAAGTATCAAAGTACAAAGATGGTGAAGACGATTATGAAATCAATATCAGGTTAAATAAGGACTATAGATATGATGTTGATGCCCTGATGAACAAACAGATTACCTTCAGAAATCAAGGTAATGGGAAATTAGTACAAGTGCCAATTTCTGCAGTTGCAGATATTAGATACAGTTCTACCTATGGCTCTATCAAAAGAAAGGACCTTGAAAGAGTGGTTACTTTGAGTTCAAATGTTTTGGCAGGTTATAACCCAACTCAGATCAATCACATGTTAAAAGCTTTGATGCTTAATTATGACATGCCAACAGGTTATGCCTATGCATTTACTGGTGAACAAGAAGAGATGGCAGAAAACATGGCATTCCTTTCGAAGGCTTTGGCCATTGCTGTATTCTTGATTTTCTTAATCATTGTATCTCAGTTTAATAAAATTACCGCACCGTTTATAATCATGACCTCAGTGTTGTTGAGTACAATTGGCGTATTCCTAGGCCTTGTGATTTTCGATATGAAGTTCATTGTTATCATGACGATGATTGGAATTATCGCCTTGGCTGGAATTGTTGTGAATAATGCAATTGTATTAATTGATTTTATTGAATTGACAAGGAAGAGAAGGAGAATAGAATTGGAAATGGATGATGATGAAAAACTACCGATGGAAGAAGTAGTAAGTTCAATTATCATTGCAGGAAAAACGAGATTGCGCCCTGTATTGCTTACGGCTATCACTACGATTCTTGGTTTAGTGCCGCTGGCAGTTGGGCTTAATATAGATTTTATAGGTGCATTCTTTTCATACAATGCAGATTACTACGTAGGAGGAGACAATGTCATTTTCTGGGGCCCAATGTCTTGGACAATTATCTTTGGTTTGACGTTTGCAACGTTCCTTACGCTTATCATTGTTCCTACCATGTATTTGTTGGCTGACAAGATGATGTATCGCATTGCAAAATGGAGAGGTACGCTGAATATCGTAGACCTGACTGAAAAGATGGATGAAACTAAAAAGGTTTTGGCTTGATGTTTGTAACTATTGAAAATGTGGTGATAATTAATTCTTTAAATAGAGTTAATACATAGTTAAGGTTGATTTGGTGAGCTCTCGAGAAAGATCGAGGGCTCATTTTTTTTTAAGTAAATTTGTTGATTAATAAGTTATGCAGGTGAGTGTCTTTCAGTTTATATTGCTCCTTTTGATTTTAGTATGGATTGATTTTTATGCTTATCAAGCTATCAACACCTTGCTTTCAAAAAGTAAGGCGCCTTTTAATAAATGGGTCAATGGAATTTATTTCGGTCAAACACTTTTCTTCATTGGCTTAGTGATCTACCTGAGGTTTTATCAGCCCGGAACGGTAAATTTTAGTTTTTTGGTAACGGCCATAGCTATGTCTTATATCGCAAAACTATTTGCCATTGTATTTGTATTGATTGACGACTTCAGCCGAGTAATTAAATGGTTTTTTGCAAAGAAAAAGCTTAGAAGTGATAAGCAGAAACTTTCAGGTGAGCGCATCCCAAGGTCTCATTTTTTAGCTAAAACTGCAGTAATCGCGGCAACATTACCAATCGCAACTATGAGCTTTGGCATCGTTTCTGGCGCCTATGATTATCGAGTGAAAAGAAGAAAATTATACCTTCCAAACTTGCCTAGTGGATTTAATGGATTAAAAATCGCACAGCTATCAGATATTCATAGCGGCAGTTTTTTCGACAAGAAGGCCGTTAATGGTGGGGTGGATTTATTACTGGCTGAAAAACCAGACCTCATATTTTTCACGGGAGATTTGGTGAATAATGAGACCAAAGAAGTGAATGATTATTTTGATATATTCTCTCGAGTTAAAGCTGATTTAGGAGTTTATTCTACACTGGGTAACCATGATTATGGGGACTATAAAAATTGGCCTTCGCAAACTGCTAAGCAGAATAATCTAAATGACATGTTGGAGGCGCATAAGAGACTAGGTTGGAATCTTATGATGAATGAAAACAAATCCCTTGAACTTTCTGGAGATAAGATTTCTTTGATTGGTGTTGAAAACTGGGGAGCCGGTAGGTTTGCTAAATACGGTGATTTGGAAAAAGCGCACCTAAACTCAGAAGGTGATGTGAAATTATTGCTCTCTCACGACCCAAGCCATTGGGACGCTCAAGTAAGACCAAATTTCAATGATATTGATTTAATGTTTGCTGGCCATACACATGGAATGCAATTGGGAGTTGAAATTGGTGACTTTCGCTGGAGCCCTTCCAAATGGATATATAAACAATGGGCTGATTTGTACAGTGAAGATAATCATCATTTATATGTCAATAGAGGTTATGGGTTCTTAGGATTTCCAGGACGAATTGGGATATATCCTGAGATAACAATTATTGAATTAAAGAAAGCATAAAAAAAGGGCATCAATTTGATGCCCTTTTTTTATGCTTTCTTTAAAAAGTCAACTCAATCCTGCCGACATATCTTCTCCCTCTTTCTCATCCTCCAAGAGTAGCGCATCAACGTGTTCTGATTCAAAGAATTTACTAAAGTATAACCTGATTGGCACTAAAGCTGCGATCATTAAAGGGAAGAGTATTCCTATACTCGAAGTCTTTAGTAACCACAAAACAATAAAACATGCGAATTGGAGCAAGGTGAATTTGTGTATTACCTTTTTAGGTACAATTTTAGTATAGTGTGAGCTAGGGTAGAGTTTGGGATCCGTTACCCAGAGTACCATTCGTTCATAGAATTGATTGCCTCCTAAGGATGCAAAACCCATATAAAGGAATAATCCAAACAATACAGCCATAGGTATCATATCAAAGTAGCTTAAAAAGAACAACGATGCTGCTATCAGAATGTGAATAAACAATCCAGATAACCTGGTTTCTCTAACTGCTACAATTTTTTCACGCTTCTGTCCGCCAACATCTACAATTTTCACATCTGCTTGACTCCGAACATGGTTCAAAGAGTGTACAGTTGCTGCTACGATCCACGGTAAAGCAAATAAAGAGGCCACTAATACGATCACAGCTACAATAGCCAGGTCTAAATGATAACCAGCACCTTTCTTTAATTTATTATCTTTTGAATTTACAAGTCGCGTTGTGATGTTCTGATCAAGGAACAAAAGGATCGTTGCAAGTATAGCGGGTCCAATAGCTCCGAAAATCACCCAAGTAGGCACATTGAATATTGGAACAAGCCAATCTCTACCACTAGTAGTACCAAAGGACTCAGGTACTTCTGGCTTGCTTAACTGTATGTCAGGGAAATATAGGGCGAATACGGTAGCAAGCATAATTGCAATTGCAGGGCCGAAATCAGTTAACACAGTTCGAATTCCATGCCTAAGGAATGGGGTGTTAATAGAGTTTTTTAAAATTTTTGAAAGCATGAAAGTCCCCAGCGCCAGTATCAAGGTTAGGAAAGCACTTGAAATCCCAAAACCTTCAGGACCGAAGGCAAGGAAAGTGTCATGAGTTGCTTCTACAATGAAAATCACTGATATCAGCGCGGCAAAAATTTCATCTGTAAACCGGGTGAAATGTGACATTAATGCACTGGCATCTGTAAATGCCAAAATGAGCAAAATTACTCCTGACCAAATTCCAACCCAGGCATATGTAGGTAAGAATGGTATTTCCATTTGTGCACAGGTGACGTAGAGCAAGCCCGTGAAAATGGTTATGGGGCCAGTACCACCTAATATTGTTAAGGGTTGACCGGCAAATAATGCAAACCCGATTCCACCAATTGCGGTGACAACTAACATTTCTACTACACCAATTTGATTTCCGGTAAGGAGACCGGTTAGTGCTCCAAAAGCGATGGCATTTGCCAGTGCGGCAAAAAATAAAAATGTTGTTGTGCCTATGGTTTTAGTATTAAGACCATCTTTGAAATCACTCTTGTAATGGGGTGCTCTTCTTTTAATATCATCAATAATGCCACCAAAAGGGCGACCTGTCCATTCAAGACCTTCAGTGGTCGTTTTTGAATCTGCCATAAATACTGGGGTTAATTAGTTAAGGTTATTAGCTTTTAATTAGACTGGTTCTAAACTGCGGTAATTATAGATAATATCAATCAAATAGGCAACATTAATTTTGCTAATACTCAGGAATACCAAACAATAAATTATGGATTAATGATTTTGAAAAATTTTAATTATTCATTATTACCTGATTATTAGTGTTCTAGCTGTGTCAAATAAATTGATTGTCATAAGGTTGCTGGTTTGATCAGCGCCAAAAAAAAATATGTCAATCAATAAAAATAAATTGGTAGCCTAAATTTCTAAATAATGAATCAATTATACTCGCGCCTTTGAATGATTCTTTTTTATAAATATCAAAAATAAAAATAGTTAGAATACTAACTGAGAAATGCATCAGGATCTTTAATTAAACTCAATTCAGAGCGGGTGAAAAATCACCTGTTCTCATAATTTTCGTAGATTCAGGTCGCAATAAAAAGTCAATCTATGAAAAAGATATCATTATCACTTCTACTGTTTTTTGTCGGTGCAATGGCAATGGCACAAGTCACTCCTAAATGGTTACGATGGCCATCAATTTCTCCTAATGGGCAGCACATTGTCTTTACATACAAAGGAGACCTCTACAAGGTGGCCTCGAGTGGTGGAGATGCTATACAATTGACTTTTCATCAAGCACACGATTTTATGCCTGTTTGGAGTAAAGATGGTGAAACAATCGCCTTTGCCTCCAACCGTTACGGAAATTTTGATGTGTTTACCATGAATCCTATGGGAGGTGAAGCGACTCGTCTTACATTTCATAGCAATGATGAAAGCCCTTATTCTTTCTCATCTGACGACAAGAGCGTAATTTTTGGTGGATTAAGACAAGACATTGCTGAGCACCGACAATATCCAACAGGTTCTCAACCTGAATTATATCAAGTTCCTTTAAAGGGCGGTCGAGTAGATCAAATTATGACAATTCCAGCTGAATATGTTCAAGTAAGCATGAAACAGAGTAGACCGAAAATGATTTACCATGATAAAAAAGGTGGAGAAAATGAATATAGAAAGCACCACACATCTAGTATTACAAGGAATATTTGGCTGTATGATATACGCACTGATACGCATACCATGTTGACTACTTTCAATGGAGAGGATCGCCAACCTGTATTCAGCGCTGATGAGAAGAGTGTTTATTATCTAAGCGAACAAAATGGAAATGCCAATGTGCACAAGCTTTCTATTGCAAATCCATCGCGAATTGAACAAGTGACCAGTTTTGAATTGCACCCCGTAAGATTTTTAAGTCAAGGGAATGGTACACTTAGCTTTAGTCAGGATGGTGAGATTTACACTATGCGCGAGAGCCAACAGCCAGTGAAGCTTAGAGTAAATATCAGAACCCAAGCTGGCACCAACCCTGATAGCTACATCACCATTAATGGTGGTGTGCGGGAAATGGAGATTGCACCAAATGGGAAAGAAATAGCTTTCATAGCGAGAGGAGAAGTTTTTGTTACTTCTGTAGATGGGTCAATGACCAAGAGAATAACTAATACACCAGAGAATGAGCGATTTGTAAAATGGACTTCAGATGGTAAGCATGTTGTTTATTCAAGTGAAAGAGATGGTAGATGGTCAATCTTCCAATCTAAGAAAGTACGAGCCGAAGAACCATTCTTTTATGCAGCTACGTTGATTGAAGAAGAGGAGTTAGTCAGTAATGAACTGGATAATTATCTCCCTGAATTTTCGCCTGATGGAAAGAAGATGGCTTTTGTCGAAGGAAGAAGAACACTGAAAGTGATGGATTTGGATTCCGCAGCCACCACCACCACCGCACTACTTACACCAGATGATTTGTTTCATCAAAGTGATGGGGATAAATATTTTACTTGGAGCCCAGATAGCAAATGGCTTTTAGCAGATTGGGATAAATCTTTGAGTAATGGTGAGGTGCTTTTACTTTCGGCAGATGGAAAGCAAAGGATTAATTTGACTGAAAGTGGTTACGGAGATTCAAGCCCAAAATGGATGAATGAAGGCAAGCAAATGATTTGGTTCAGCAATCGTAATGGCCTAAAAAGTTATGCTACAAGTGGTCAAACTCAAAATGATGTTTATAGTATGTTTTTTGAGCAGGAGGCTTGGGACAAGTTCAGTTTGAATAAGGAAGATTATGCTTTGCTAAAGGCAACTGAAAAAATGGCTAAAAAAGAGGATACTAAAGAAGAGGAAAAGGAGGATGCGAAAAAGGAGGAAGTTGAGCCATTAATTTTCGACTTTGATGACATGAAAGACCGAACATCTCGTCTTACTATTCATTCTAGCGGTTTAGGTGATGCAGTGCTTTCTAAGGATGGAGAGAAGCTTTACTACTTAGCCCGATTTGAAAAAGGCATGAACCTTTGGACGACAAACCTAAGAACAAGAGAGACAAAAATGGCGTTGGCTTTAAATGCTGGTTTTGGAAGTTTGACATGGGACAAGGACCACAAAAACCTTTATCTATTAAGTGGGGGAAGGATCTCTAAAATCGACCCTGAAAGCAGTAAACGTGAATCAATTAGTATTAGCGGAGAAATGCAATTGAACACTGTGGCTGAACGTCAAGCGATGTTTGATCATGTTTGGATAAGAACAAAGAATATATTTTACGAGCCTTCATTTCATGGTATTGACTGGGACCTGATGAAAACAGAGTATGGTAAGTATTTACCGTCAATAGGGAACGGTTATGAATTTGCTGAAATGTTGAATGAATTACTTGGGGAACTTAATGTTTCTCATGCTTATGCTAGATATAGCAATCCAATATCGAACCCAGATGCTACCTCGTCATTAGGTGTATTTATTGATTATAAGCACAAAGGAGATGGTATACTTATTACCGAAGTACTTAAAGGTGGACCACTAGATAAAGCTGGCTTTAATGTGAAACCTGGGATGATCATTGAAAAAATAGATGGAGATACAATTTCATCCAATAGTGATTTGGCCACCTATTTGAATAGAAAAGCTGGCAAGTTTACTTTGCTTGATATTGTAGACCCTGCTAACAAGAAGGAAGAAATGCAAATCACTATGAAACCAATTTCATTAGGCGCGGAACGAGACTTACTTTATACCCGATGGGTAAAGAAAAATGAGGATGAGGTAGAAAAGAAAAGTAATGGACAATTAGGCTATGTACATATCCCTGGAATGGGTGACGGTCCTTATCGTAGTATCTATGATGATATGATGGGAAGGTTCATTGACAAAAAAGGGATGGTGATAGATACTCGTTTTAATGGAGGAGGCGACCTTGTTGCCGATTTGGTAATGTTCTTTACCGGAGTTGAATTCAATACTTATGCTACAGCAGCAAAAGATGTAGGAGGTGAGCCAACATCACGATGGACTAAACCAACGCTCACGATGTTTAATGAGTCTAATTATAGTGATGGAAGCTGTTATGCACAAGCATATGTCGATTTGAAGATTGGTAAAACACTTGGAATGCCAGTACCTGGGACTTGTAGTTGGGCTGGTTGGGAAAGCCTTCCTAATGGTGGTCGTTGGGGAGTAATCCCGGTGAGTGCCAAAAATATTGATGGCAAGTGGATGGAGAATCTTCAAACAGAACCAGATATAAAAGTCAAAAATATGCCTGGTAAAATTGACAAAGGAATTGATGAACAACTAGAACGCGCTATTAAGGAATTATTGAATGTGGTAAATAATTAAGCGATAAAGAACTTCCCATTAAACGCAGTCTCAATTAATATTGGGGCTGCGTTTTTCATTTGACTAGCCTTTTATTTCGAATTAAAGAAATAAGCGCTACTGACATAATTACCAATGAGAGGTAAAAAAAGGCTCCAGTGATCGAAGTCAAATTGACAAGAGGTTGAAGTATTAAAGGAGAGGCAAATTGACCTAAGAAAAAGAAGGTTGTTAAAAGGCCTAATACTTTCCCTCTGTTTTCGGGTGAGGCCAAATTCACCATACAAAGATTCGAATTGGGCATTACAAGTCCAGCTCCTGCTCCAGCAATGATCATCCCCGGAAATACCCATAGATAGCTATTAGCAAAAGAAATGGCGAAATAACCCAGTCCCATTATGAAGAATGAAATACCATAAACTTGATTATAAGTAAACCTATTTTTAAATTTTTTATAGTTGAATGAAACCAATCCAGCAGCCAACATGGCTGTTGCTAGGGACAATCCAATGGCGGCATTGCTTACATGATCTACACTCTTAATGAAGAATGGGATTTGGACCGGCATCATATAAAAACTGGACATGCCCAAAAAACCTATGATATAAACCATCCAGGCTTGCTTCGGTATGGTCTGGCCTTTTTCGGTTGGAAGCGCTGATTTAATAGCCTTTGGAGGTTCCTTAATATATAACAAGACAAGTGGTATTGCAGCAATGGCAAGTCCGTAAATTAAAAAAGGATAGCGCCATCCATAATCAGCAAGCGCGCCACCAGCAGAAATGAAAATTGTACCCGCTAAAGACATGATTCCTGCTTGAATACCTAATAGTTTTTGTCTTTCGGTTCCCTCAAATAAATCACCAATAAGTGCCACCGAAGTGGTCATGATTCCGCCTACTGCAATTCCTAAAATCGCGCGACTCACAATGATTTCGAATAAAGTGTCTAAGTAGAATCCAGCGGTACCAGCAATGGCATATACAGCAAGCATTGAAACCAATAGTTTGACTCTGCCGAACTTATCTATTATCCAACCAGAGAAAGGTGCTGTCAAAGCAATAAAAAGCCCAGGAATGGTAAGCACCAACTTCACCAAGGTCTCTGCAGACGGGTTACCCGGAAAAGCAGCTGTCATCTCAGGTAATGTAGGAGAAATAGTTGCCCCTGACATGACACTCATCATACTACAAAATAGAATTGTGGTTTTTACCAGCTTAGGATTCTTCAATAGGAATTGATTAGCAAGGAGTTTTTATTATCTATGATCCCAATGAACGAATTAATTCTGTTAATAGCCTTGATAAGTCTCTTTTTTTCAGGGCTATCGTTCTAAGAAGATTCAATTATTTAAATTCTAAGTAAATAGCCAAGCCCAATAGATCAACCAGAATTGGACGGGTAGCCTTAACCAGAGAAGAACGGTTACCCACCATTTCTCAGCCTTTGTAAATAACATGTCAATATTTGCAGGAAAGACTCCGATCAGAGTGGCTATTAATCCCCAAGCTCCAATAGCTTGAGTAGATGGAAAAAGGATAAGTATTCCAAAAAGGACTTCGAAAAAACCACTCAAAAAAACCAGTTCCTTATGATAAGGTAACCATTTAGGCATAATCTTAAGATAGGCCTTCGGCTTCCAGAAATGTATTAAGCCTGCTATGATATACATGCCTCCCATAAAATAGAGAGAAGAGTTTTCCACAAGAGTCAGCGCCATTTCAAACTATATTTAAAATATCCTTAGGTCCTGAAATAAACTCAGGATAACAATAGTATTAAATCTTCTGTAAATCAAAAGGTAGCTTCCTAATCCTTTTTCCAGTCAAATCAAAAACTGCATTTGCCAAAGCAGGTGCAATCGGTGGCAAACCAGGTTCACCCATACCGCCCGGAGCTTCGTCATTCTCCATTATATGGATCTGAATATCTCTAGGTGCTTCATTAATGCGAAGCATACGGTAGTCATGAAAATTAGACTGCTCAGCGGCTCCATTTTTAAATGTAATTGGGTCTTTTAATGCGGCAGTTAATCCGAAAATGATATTTCCTTCTGTTTGCGCGATTACTTGATCTGAGTTAATATAGATTCCACAATCGACAATAGATATTACTTTTGAAACATGAATTTTGCCACTTTCTCTTTTGAGGAAAACAGCATGAGCGACTATACTTCCGAAACTTTCTACTATGGCAACTCCTTTACCTTCATCCTCGCCCAGTTTTTCATTCCAATTAGCCTCCAACTCTAGCCTTTCTAGCACTTTTACTAGGCGTGGTTCCGATTTAAGTTTTTCCTTTCTGAATTTCAAAGGATCAGTCTTGGTTTTAACCGCAATCTCATCTACAAAACTTTCATGAGGGAAACCATTGGTCGATCCAAAAACAGAACGCCACCAATGTATTGGAATCTGACTATTGTATTCGGCATATTGCACCGAAAAATTATTAAAGTCGTAATGTGTGTTGATTCCCTCCATTACTTCAAAGGGAATTCGTCCATTTGATGGTCTAAATTGTGTGGTA
>Ga0307985_10000408_pt1 | contig 25773 bp, 21 predicted proteins | sample EllFjometageno80_FD_203155 | JGI IMG/M metagenome (GOLD analysis project Ga0307985, IMG submission 203155) | Marine microbial communities from Ellis Fjord, Antarctic Ocean - #80 | ecosystem: Environmental > Aquatic > Marine > Unclassified | place: Southern Ocean | collected 2014-10-09 | reverse complement strand
GACCTTATGGTCGATCGCGGCATCGAGGCCGGGATGCTCAGCGGCTGGGTCAATGTCGATAATGCCCCCGGTCGGTAGCAGAGCAAACTTCCGATGTAGCACGCTCGTGCTACATCGTATGTATGGCTACAACGACAGTTCGGCTCGATCCGGAAGAAGAGCAGATCCTCGCCGACGACCTCAACGACATTTCGATCCTGTGCGAATCATTAGGAAACAACCCTCCCAAGATTCACCGATGACCCCGACCCGCTCTGTAATCAGCGCTCGGTCGAGGAGCCGCTCGGACACTCAGTGAACCATCACCCCTGTTGCAAGATCCGACGACGAATGCCGAAAACAAGGCGGTGGACGGTGAGAGTGGCCGAGCCGAACAGTTGCCGGGGCTAGTCGAATATGAACCCGTCGTAGTCATCAGCGGCGCAGTCATCGAGCGCCTGCAGGTAGACGTCGCTGTTTGGCATATTAAGAAGCTGGCGGCGCTTGCCAGGAATGTTGGCGCCCATGTACCAGCTGTTTGCTTCACCGAACAGCGTCATCTCTGCCCACTTGGCCATGGTCTCTGACCATCGAACGGCGTGTTCCCGGTCGGTATCAAACCGGGTGAGTTCATTGGCTCGCAGATGATCGAGCAAATCGATGACCCAGTCTCCCTGGAGTTCGGCACACACTGGCCCATTACAAAACGATGCAGCGCTCTGCGGACCGTAGAGCATCAACATGTTCGGGAAACCGGGCGCTGCGATACCGATGTGGGTGTCGACCCCATCGGCCCATGCATCACCGATCAGCAGCCCGTCTGCACCTTGGAAGTCCATTCGAGTGAAGCCACCAGTGTTCGCGTCGAAACCGGTGGCCAGCACCAATATGTCGACCTCGACATGACCGGATCCGGTCTGCACACCGGACTCGGTAATCGTCACGAGTGGATCGCTGTTCAAATCGACCACTGCCACATTCTGCTGATCGAAGATGTCGTAGTAGTTCTGCTCGAGCGATGGCCGTTTGGTGCCAAACGGGTACGGAGGATCAGTCGGCGCGAGAGCTTCGTGTAGCGACTCATCAGCGATACGGGCGCGGGTTTTGTCTCGCCAGAAGTCGTAGGACAGACGATTCGATTCGGCATTGGACAACGTGTCCTTGAATGCCCCAACCCAGAAGTGAAAACCGCCTTTGGCCCAGCGATCTTCAAATACTTCCAGGCGCTCCTCATCGCTCACGGCAAGAGCGGACCGGTTGTCACGGTGCATGTCATGGAAACTGCCCGGAGGCGCATTGCGCTGCCTGAAGACTTCGGGGTAGTCGCGCTTGGCAACATCCTGCTCGTCGGCGGTCATGGGCCGCTGCTCCATCGGCAGCGCGTATACCGGCGTCCGCTGGAAGATCGTCAGCTCTGATGCGATCGAGGCTGCCTCTTGAGCGACCTGAACGCCACTGGCCCCCGTCCCAATAATGCCAACTCGTTTGCCCTCAAGATCCAGACCGTCGAGGGGCCAACGAGCGGTGTGGTGCACTACGCCGGAATAGTCCTGCAAGCCTGGAAGATCGGGCACATACGGCGCCGAACCAAACCCGGTGCACATGATCAGCCATTGACAGGAGTACGAGCGAGCGTCGTCGCTCGTCAGCTTCCACCGTTGCTGCTCGTCATCGAAATGGGCCGAATTAATGCGCGTGTTGAGATCGATATCTGGCGAGAGATCCCATACCGAATCCACATGGTCGAAGTAGGCCACCAACTCTTCGCGGCCAGGGAAACGTTCAGCCCAGTTCCAGTCCTGCCAGATCTCGGGCATGGAGTACTCGTAGTTCGGTACATGGCAATCGACCCGAGCGCCGGGGTACCTGTTGTGATGCCACACGCCACCGAGGCCGCTGCCTGCTTCCACTAGGCGCACCGACCAACCAGCGTCGCGAAGACGCTTGAGCTGGTACAGCCCGTTAAAGCCAGCGCCGACGATCACGATCTCGAAGTCTTGGGTTCGTTCTGTACTCACACCTGAAGCCTGCCATTCACAGCGACGGCTACCAAGTGCTCACCGCCTAGTTCCAAACGCATGGTGTGTTGCGGCTGTCCCTGGACGCGAACCTGTCTCACTAATGAACGGGTTCTCGACGCATGGTTCCCACTGCGGTCTTCAATTTTGGTCGGTCAAGCAGCCAACTCGCAGCCACCAGAACGACCATCACACATCCCGCCATGGCCCACGCTGGGCCTGCGCCCCAGGCGTCAAACACCACGGGTGCAGAGAATGCTCCAACCGCCGACGCAGCTGAACCCGCTGCCTCGGCAAGCCCTTGGGCCGACGCTGCATCCTGGTCCGCCGTGACATCCGCGATGCCGGCTTGGGTAGCCGGGTTGAGCATGGCCTCCATCATTCCGTGCACGCCTGCGACGACGATGATGATCCAGAGAAACGGCGTGTAGCCATAGGTCATCATGAGCACAGCACTGATGAGCGCTGGCAGTAACGACATCCATCGGGCGCCGAACCGGTCGGTCATACGACCTGCTGGTTTCGCGATGATCATCATGGGCAACGCAAACGCCGTAAGAGAGAACGCAATCAAGCGCGTTGACGCTCCCAGATCATCGAGATGTGTGGCCCAGAGCGGCTCAAACACGCCTATGGAGTAGCGAAATGAGATGACCACGAGCATGGCCGCTATCACGCGCCGGTCGACGATGAGTCGGCGCAGAACCCGCCGGTCAGCCACGCTTATCTCGGCGTCTCGGGGAGCCTCGGGCATTTCGATGCGCGCCACGAATCCGAGCGAGAGAAGCGTCATGCATCCGAACAGGATGAACGGCAGCCGGACATCGGCCAGGTCGGTGAGTATGGCCCCGATCGGTGGCCCGAACACGAACCCGAAGAGGTAGGCCGCATAGAAAGCGCCGAGCCTTTCGCCCTGATCCCCAGTAGACGTGAGCACGATCGCTCGGCGAGCTGGGGGAACAAGTAGACCCACGCCCACGCCAAGAACCGAGCGGGCGGCAACGAACTGCCAGAGCTCAGTGGCGAGGCCGAACCAGATTAGGCCCAGCCCTGCAGCCACAACGCCGACCCGCAGCAGAGTCGCGGCATGACCGCGGTCCGCGAACCGAGCCAACCACAGTTGAGCGATCAGTGCCGTAACGAATGACGACCCAGAGATCAGCCCAAGCCCTTGTGTAGACAGGTCGTACCTAGTCTCGAGCTCAGCCAGCAAAGCAAATACGGAGCTAACTCCTGCCATCGTCACTGCTGCAGTGACGTACAAACCCCGGAGTCCATGCATTGCATGAAATTCTCGCACATCTGCGGACACACACGTGTTTCCACATCGGCGTTTCGGCCACGCCAAAGCTCGTCTGGACGTGCCCTGGCCCTCGGGACAGGCGAAGCGACTAGGTTTGGCGTATGCCCAACGTTGATCAGAACCTCCTGAGCCAAATCGAGTACCGCAACATCGGCCCAACACGCGGTGGCCGTGTCGTCGCTATCGCCGCCGACCCCCAAGATCAGGCAACCTTCTACTTTGGCGCCTGCGCTGGCGGCGTCTGGAAGTCCAACGACGCTGGCCAGTACTGGGAGAATGTCAGCGACGGGTTTTTCAAGACTGCGTCGGTAGGTGCACTGGCAGTTGCTCCGTCAGACGGCAACGTGATCTATGCGGGCATGGGCGAAGCAACCATTCGCATCGATGTCACACACGGAGATGGCGTCTACAAATCCACCGATGCCGGCCGTAGCTGGCAGCACATGGGTCTGGTCGAGACTCGTCACATCGGCGAGATCGTGGTGCACCCCACTGACCCCGACACGGTGTACGTCGCTGCGCTTGGCCATTCGGCAAAGAACAACCCCGAGCGAGGCTTGTACCGCTCGACGAATGGCGGTCAGGACTGGGAACTCGTCCTGCATGTCAGCGATGGCGCTGGCGCAATCGATGTCACACTCGATCCCCACAACCCTCGTATCTTGCTGGCCACGACCTGGCAGGCCCGACGCAACTTCTGGTCGATCAATTCCGGCGGTCCTGACTGTGGCATCTGGCGCTCGACCGACGGCGGCGACACCTGGACCGACATCAGCACCAATAAGGGCCTCCCAGACGGGACACTCGGCAAGATCGGCGTAACCCTGTCCCCCGCCAAAGCCGGCCGTGCCTGGGCTCTGGTCGAAGCCGAGTTCCGCAAGCGTGGCCTGTACCGCACCGACGACTACGGCGATACGTGGGAAAAGGTCAGCTCGAACCCTGACCTGGCATGGCGCCCGTGGTACTACATGCACGTCATCGCCCATCCGACGGACGAAAACACCGTGTTCATCATGAACAACAATGCGTGGAAGTCGGTCGACGGCGGCAAGAACTTCGATGAGTTCCACACACCCCACGGTGACAACCATGCTTTGTGGATCGACCCTGCGAACCCGCAACGCATGATTGGTTGCGACGACGGTGGCGCATGGGTGTCGTTGAACGCTGGCGACTCATGGTCAACGATCTACAACCAGCTAACAGCGCAGTTCTACCACGTGGCCGTCGACGACCAGTTCCCGTACATGGTCTATGGCAGCCAGCAAGACAACTCCTCGATCGCTGTGCCGAGCGCAACCGGTAAGGGCGCTATTAACTGGGCTGATTGTTATCCCCCGGGAACCGCCGAGAGTGGCTACGTGGCCCCCAAGCCCGGCGATCCGAACATCGTCTATGTCGGTGCCATCGGCAGCTCACCCGGTGGCGGTGACGCACTGCAGCGTTATGACCACAAGACCAAGCAGATCAAACTGGTCAGCGTCTGGCCCGAGGCTTATCACGACGGTAATACCAGCGAAGTCCGCTTCCAGTGGACCTACCCCATCGTCTTCTCGCCCCAAGACAACAAAACTCTGTACGCCTGCGGTAACAAAGTCTTCAAGACCACGAACGAGGGTCACAGCTGGGACGCGATCAGCCCCGATCTAACTCGCGCTGACCCCAAGACCATGGGCGTCTCTGGCCCCCTCACCATGGACACTGCTGGCGCCGAGATGTACGCCACGATCTTCTCGTTCATGGCATCCAAGCACCGCCCCGGCGTGCTGATGGCTGGCTCTGACGACGGCCTCGTTCACGTCAGTATGAACGATGGCAAGACGTGGAAAGACGTCACGCCAAGAGGCATGAAGAAGTGGTCGCAGGTGACCATGCTGGCCGAATCCGAGCACAAGAAGGGCACCGTCTATATGTCGGTCGCCCGCCACAAGGAGGGTGACTACGCCCCCTATATCTACAAGACCACCGACTGGGGTAAGACCTGGAAGAAGATCACGCGTGGCCTGCCAAGCGATGACTTCGTCCGTGTCGTCCGCGAAGATCCAAATCGCGCCGGGCTGCTGTATGCCGGAACAGAACTGGGCTTGTACGGCTCATTCGACGATGGGACCAGCTGGCAGTCGCTGCAGGGGAACCTGCCTATCTGCCCTGTGTATGACCTGATCATCAAGGACACAGACATGGTGGTGGCTACCCACGGCCGTTCGTTCTGGATTCTCGACGATGTGACCCAGCTACACCAGATCTACGACGATCTCGGCAAGGCCAAGACGTACCTGTTCGCTCCACGGGACACCGTTCGTGCACCCGACCAGCTCTTCGCCGGAGACTGGGGCACGCCCGGGGGCAAGAGCTACCACGTAACTATCGGCCAGAATGCCACGTTCTATCTCGAAGAAGACGAGACCGGCCGCAAGACCAAACGGGTCATCGACGCTGGCGATGATCTACCTCGTGGCGTTCGTTTCACCTATCTGCTCGATGCCGCTCCCGCCGGCGAAGCCGTGCTCACGATCTCGGACGACAAGGGCAATCAGATCGACTCGTTCTCGAGCACGATGCCCGAAGAGAAGAAGGACCGTTGCGGCCAGTACATCAGCGCCAAGCCGGGCATGAACAGTTTCTGGTGGTCCATGAACCATGCAGTCGGCGAGAAGATGGTCGACACAGACTTCCACGATCGTCCCAGCGGCCCACTGGCGCTTCCTGGTGCCTACACCGCCCGGCTTACCGTCGGTGAGTGGTCCATGGAACAGGGTTTCAACCTGGTCAAGGATCCTCGTATCAAGACCAGCCAGCGTGACCTCAAGGCACAGTTCGAGCTCATGATCGCCATTCAGAGCAAGTTGAACGAGATCGTCGTTGCGGTGAACACCAGCCGAGCGGTCAAGAAGCGTATGACCGATTGGACCAACCGCCTGGCAGGCACCGAAGACGCCGCAAAGGTCATCACCGCCTGTGAGCGTTTGGCCAAGAAGCTTGACAAGGTCGAGTCCGAACTCGTGCAGAAGGAACTCACGTCCTTCGGCGACGTCCTGAACTACCGCGAGAAGCTGTTCGAGAAGTTGAACGGTCTGCCCCCGATCGTCCGTAGCGCCGACAGCAAGCCCACCCAGCAGTCACACGACGTGTTCGAGAAACTGTCTGGTCAGGCCGACAAGCAGCTTGCATCGTTGCACGCACTGGTCGATGGCGATCTCGCCAAGATCAACTCACAATTGTCCGACCTCGGCGTCGAAATCATCGGCGGCTAGAGACGAGTTACGACGCGAGTGTCCTAGGACACAGACCGTCGGGAGGACTCTTGGACATCTTGGCAACGGTCGGCGTATTGCTCGTCGTCTACGTGTCATTCACGATTTCGGCTTCTGCGGGTTTGGGCGGTTCGCTGCTCATGGTGCCAACGCTCGCGCTCTTCCTTGGGACCAAGGAGGGCGTTGCGCTGGCAGCGTTGTTGCTTGCGAGTAACAACGTGATGAAGATGATCGCGTATCGAGACACGCTGCCGTTTCGTAAGGCCGCAGGTATCGCGGTGATGATCGTGATCGGCGCAACGTTCGGATCCACGCTGCTCGTCAACGCGCCCGTGTGGGCGGTGACGGTTGCGGTCCTAGCCATGTTTGCGACGACGATTATCACTGAGAAACGCGAGATCAAGCCGGTACGTCGCAAGTTCGCTCCCCTGCTTGCATTCGTATCTGGCGCCTCGAGCGGCTTCTCTGGAACGTCTGGACCGCTTAAGGGCGTCGCGATCCGCAACCTAGATCTCGACCGGCGCCACTTCGTTGGGGCTGCATCGGTCGCCTCGTTCGCTGGCGACGCTGCCAAGACAGCAATCTTCGCCGAAGCTGACCTGCTCGGACGTAGCGCCTGGCTCACCTGCCTGGCTGCGATTCCGCTCATGGCACTGGGGACCTGGAGCGGGTCAAAGCTCAACGAACGTCTGGGTGAACAAACCTTCGCTGTGTTGTTCTGGACCGTAATGGGCGGCTACTCAATCCGCCTAGGCATCCTGCTCTTCTGACATCTATGAGGCCCACACTGCCGATACAGCGGCCTGACGCCCACAGATGACAGGTTCGCGTCATCGAGACAGGATCGCGGCAGTTGCCGTTGCCAACACCTGACAGCCGAGCACGATGTCGTCGTCAGCGGAGTTCTCGGCGAAATTGTGACTGATGCCGTTGATGCTCGGAATGAACAACATGGCACTGGGCATATGGCGAGCCGTGATCTGAGCATCATGGGCTGCAGCACTCGGCATAGAAACCCAGGCGTCAGGAGCCGTAGCTTCGGCGGCAGCCTCGAGGTGGGAGCGCAGCCTGGCATCCATGTGCGCTGGCTGCACCGCTGCACGGCGCAACTCGCCATGAACCTCGACCGGTCCTTCGGCTGTCATTTCGGCTGCAAGTTCTCGAATCGCGGCTTCGAAGCGGTGGAGGATCTCTTCGTCGGTGTCGCGGTACTGCAGTCTGCACCAGGCTGAACCCGGAATGATCGACTCGCCTCCGGGAAGCACCCGGCAGTTGCCAATCGTCCACACCGTTGTCGGCCCAGCCAGCGCCCGCAGGCGTTCATCTACGCGGACGCCGAACTGAAACATCGCAGCGCCCGCGTCTTTCCTCCGTTCCATCGGCGTCGAACCCGCGTGATTCTGCTCGCCAGTGAATGTGATCTGCATTGCCCGCAGACCAACAATCGATGTCACGACACCCAACAGCTTGTCGTGGTCTTCAAGATGCGGCCCTTGCTCGATATGCGCTTCGAGATATCCAATATGGCGTGCTGGCTCATACTTAGCCCGTGGCGTGGACGCCAGACCCAGTCGTTCAAGAGCGGCAGCCACTGTCTCACCATCGGCATTCTGAAGCTCGAGATCTGCGTCAGGGAACTCTCCAAAGAAAGAGCGACTTCCGATAAAGCTGCCGTATGTGCCCTCTTCATCGGCCCATGACGCCACGTCGACGGCGAAGTGGCTGGTCGAAGGATCATCGCTCAGCGTGCGGGCGACCTCGATGCCGTACATCACCCCCATCGCACCGTCGAGCCAGCCACCCTCGGGTTGGGTGTCGGAGTGTGAACCAATAATCAGCGCTGGTCCCGGGTTCCGCGACCGACCGTGCACGCTGCCGACCCCGTCGATATGGCTGGCAAGCCCAGCGTCCTGCATCTGGGCCACCAGCCACTGCCGAGACTCCATGTCGATGTCAGAGAACATCGGTCGCACTACGCCGGTGCCGACGGCCCCGAACGATCGGAGCTCCCGCAAGCTGTTGAGAAGTCGGTCACCGTCGATATGAACCATGTGTCAACCGTAGCCACTACGACCTCCGGCGATCTTTGCGCTTGCAACATGTACCACCTTGTTCTCAGGTGGTGAACGTGTGTCACGTGGCAGCGATGACCGAAGCCAGCCTTATCGACTCCGCTCTTCTGCGGCTCGAAGCTGTGCATCGCTTCGGGTCGTGCACGCGTCGCTCACTCAGCGGTTACGGCAGCGCCAGCTATCGGCGATCGAGCTGAAAGTCGCACACCACATCCATCGTCCAACTATCGTTCGGCGCGATTGATGCGGTGATAACCCTGTTGCTGAGCACGCCCTAAGGGCCCTTGGAGTCGCTGATTTGCCGACCAAATCCGTTGGGGCCGAACCGTCCGCACCAGCGCCTGGCTCCCCAACCGAACCTGTCGCAGAGCACGTAACGACCATCGCCATCATCGAGAACAGCAGAAGCACACACGCCGTTTCGCTGTTCCGCTGTATTCAGTGTCTCCTGTTTCTTTTCCGGTATCAGTGCCCGCTGTTTCGTTGCTCCACATCTTCATACTGTCGAACCGACGTTAAAGCCGCTCATCACCTGCCGGGTTCAGCTGTACCGGCCGAAGTAGCCCGGCAGCCATGATTCTGGAAACCACACGGCCCGGAATCCAATAGTAAGCAAACCCAGCAGGAAACTCGGTGCAACCAACAGCCACTACCGGGCACACTGGTGGGCTATGAGCATCACATGGACACCAGACACCTGGCTCGACCGCCCTGTGGCGCAACAGCCAGCATGGCCTGACGCCGACGCTCTCAAAGGAGTGCTCGATCAGATCTCGACGCTTCCCCCGCTGGTATTTGCTGGCGAGGCGCGTGACCTGACCGAAGCACTGGGTGAGGTCGCCCAAGGCCGTGCATTCCTGCTGCAAGCAGGCGACTGTGCCGAGTCCTTTGATGGTTATTCTGCCGACGGCATTCGTGACCGGCTCAAGGTCATCTTGCAGATGGCTGTCGCCCTCACCTACTCCGGTGGGCTGCCTGTTGTAAAGGTCGGCCGCATTGCTGGCCAGTTCGCAAAGCCACGTTCTAGCGACACCGAAACGATCGACGGTGTCGAACTTCCCTCGTTCCGCGGCCACATCATCAATGACCCCGAATTCGGAGAAAGCGCCCGCGTTCCGAACCCGCAGCGTCTACTGCAGGCATACCAACAGTCGGCCTCCACGCTGAATCTACTTCGAGCCTTCACCAAGGGCGGGTTTGCCAACCTGGCCCAGGTCCATTCGTGGAACCAGGAATTTGTCGCGGCATCCCCACAGGGAAAGCGCTACCAGCAGCTGGCCGACGGCATCGAAGCAGCGCTGCGCTTCATGAGCAGCTGCGGCATCAATGTCGACGATGACTCTCGCCTTGAAGAAGTCGACTTCTACACCAGCCACGAAGCCTTGCTGCTCGACTACGAGCAAGCGCTGACCCGCCAAGACAGCCTGACCGGCGACTGGTACGACTGTTCGGCTCACATGCTCTGGATCGGCGAACGCACCCGCCAACTCGATGGTGCTCATGTCGAGTTCCTCCGTGGTGTCAAGAACCCGCTGGGCTGCAAAGTCGGTCCCACCGCGACGCCAGAAGAAATCCTGGGTATCTGCGAAGCACTTAACCCTGAACAGATCCCCGGCCGCCTCACGCTGATCTCTCGAATGGGCGCTGACACCGTTACCGAGAACTTGCCTCATCTACTCCAAGCCGTAAAGGACGCCGATCATCCAGTCGTGTGGGCCTGCGATCCCATGCACGGCAACACCTTCACCAGCGAGACCGGGCTCAAGACCCGTCATTTCGATGACATCTGTCGCGAGGTCGAAGGCTTCTTCTCCGCTCATGCCCAGGTCGGCACCTGGGCCGGCGGCATCCATATCGAGCTCACTGGCGAAGACGTCACCGAATGCCTTGGCGGCAGTGAAGACCTGGGCCATTCTGACCTTGAAGCTCGCTACGAGACCATCTGTGATCCTCGCCTGAACGGCAAGCAATCCATCGACCTAGCCTTCCGCGTCGCCGAGTTCCTGCAACGCTAAACCGCAGTGTGCAGTCCCCTGGGGGGGCGGGTGCACACTAGGTTGCCAATCGCTGTACTAAATATCGATGAATAGGAACACCCTCACCGTCGCGCTCGGCCTATTCATCGTGGGCTACGGCACGAACGTGTCGACACCGTTCCTCGTGCTGTACCGCGATCGTCTTGACCTAAACACGAACGCTACGCAGCTCATCTTCGTGGTGTACGTCGTTGGTATCTTGAGCACGCTGATGGTCGCTGGGCAGTTGTCTGACCGGTATGGGCGCAAGCGGCTTCTAGTGGCCTCACTTGCGTTATCGGCGGTTGGTTCCTTGCTCATCATCTTTGGGCGCGACGCGTTTGGCCTGTTGATAGCAGGTCGAATCGTGCTCGGAATCGTAAGCGGCTTAGGGCTCGGCGTCGGTGCTGCATGGCTCCAAGAGTTGATGGGTCCCCGCCAACAGGCGAAGGCAGCACTGATCGCGACCCTAGTCACCTATGGCGGTTTCGGCGCTGCGCCGCCGCTGTCGGTGCTGTACGAGTGTATTGGTCCATCCCCCTTGGTCGTCCCATTCCTGTTCCACATAGCGATCACGCTTGCTGTCGTTCCTGCGGTCTTTAAGGTCGACGAGACCGTCGACGTTGCCGCCGCTGCGCAGAACGGACATTGGCGACCAGCGGTGCGGTTCGGAGTTCCGGCCGCGGCGCGCCGCCAATTCCTGTGGTACATCGGCCCGCTCGCCATCTTGATCTTCGCCTTCCCCTCCATGGCGTTTGCCTTGCTCCCTGTGCTACTCAGCGACACTGTTGATGCCAGCCCAGTCGTGCTGACGGGTTTCTCCGGCGCTGCTACCGCGTGGGGCGGGCTGCTCTCGCTGCCGCTCCTGCGGTGTATTCCCACGCGAACAGCAATGGGATGGGGCGCAGCGATTGGCACTGTTGGTTATGCGCTCGGCACTATCGCCTTTGTGACCGGCGCCTGGCCCCTTGTCTGGCCCGCAGCTGTCGTACTCGGTGCGGCAAGTGGTGTAATTTCCGTTGCCGGGCTCACCCTGGTGGGTGAACTGACCGACCCAGAAAGCCGGGGCGCTCTTAGCTCCACCTTTTACCTGCTGGCCTATACCGGCATGACTATGCCGCTCATCGTCAGTTCGCTGAGCGGTGCGTTCGGCACCACCCAAGTGTTGGTGACGGTCACATGCTTTGCCGCAGCCCTGGCCGCTTCGGCGCCGTTGCGGCAACGCCTTGGTTCCAACTAAGACCAACGTCGCCAGCCCTACGTCGCCAAGCCCTGGGCTCCGCGCCCGTGCAAAGTGCCTGGCAGGTGATAGAAGAAGCGCCATGACTTTGCGCGTTCGCCGCTTCCTTCTTGCTGTTCTCCTGATTGGCCTGGTTGCCACCGGATGCGCTTCCTCAGACGGTCAGGCCAACGATCTCGCCGCTACTATTGGCGACACGCCATCGGGCCTAGCCCCAGACAGCCCTGAGGACACCCAGGCAGAAGACAGCCCCGCGGAAACAAGTAGGGATCAAGGCGCCGACGCGACGTCAATCCCGGTTCCGGAGGACGAAAGTGCTGCCGACGCAGCTATTGCAGGCCTAGGTGGTGACACACCGCTCGAACCTGCAGACGCCGATCCCCAGGCCACTGCCCAGTCGTTCGTGCGAGCTCGCTTCAATATCGATCCTGATGCTTTGTGGATCAGTTGCATGGTCGCCGAAACCCAGCGAGACGATGTGCTTGACACAGCACTTCGCACGCCATCGGTTGCACTGGGCCAGGTCGACGACACGCAGTTGCGTTCGCTTGCCTTCGCCATGAACGGTTGCATTGACACCCTCAGCCTCGCTGATTGGGCGACGCAGGCCATTGGCCCGCAGGGCGACGTCCGGGAAACGGCTCCCCCGTGCCTCGTCGAGCGTTTCGACGAGGCCGACGGCGACACGATCTTTTACAACTTCGTTGCGTTGACGTACCAATTCCGGCTCGAGCCTGACGGCATCGATCGGCTAGTCGACTCTCTGGCCACTTGTGCGCCGATCACGTCGTTGGCCGAGTTCTTTGCCAGTCAAGCCGAACAGGCGGTCAACTTCGCAACCCTCGTCGACCGCGATTGTTTGAACGAAATTCTGAGCCCAGCCGAGATCTCCCAAGAGTTCTGGTCAGTCTTTGTCGGCGGCGGCTCCTTGCCGATCGACCTCATCTCACCGTATACCGACGAGTGTTCGACCACGCCGAACAGCGACCTAGCCCAGTCGCTGCCCGAAGGTTTCGAGCCATGGACCGGTTCTGGCGTTCTGGCGACCGTTCAGCCCGCAGCTCGTAACGCCGTCTATACCGCTCCCCCGCCCATGTCCATCGACTCTGCAGCACGTTACGAGGCGGTCATCGCAACCGGTGGCGGCGAGATTCGCATCGAACTGTTCGTCGGCTCTGCGCCAGTCACGGTGAACAATTTCGTTCAGCTCGCACGTGAGGGTTTCTACGACAACACCACCTTCCATCGGGTGCTCGACGGCTTCATGGCTCAGGCAGGCGACCCAACCGGCAGCGGCAGAGGTGGGCCGGGCTACCGGTTCGAGGACGAGGTTGACGGGGGCGCTGCACTTGACCGCAAAGGCCTGGTGGCTATGGCCAACAGCGGCCCCGACTCAAACGGCAGCCAGTTCTTCATCACCTTGGCAGAGACCGACTATTTGACCGGCATTCACACCTTGTTCGGCGAGGTCACCCAGGGCATCGAGATCGTGGACGCAATTGAGCTGCGTGACCCAGCGAGCCCAACGGGCCCGGGCCAGCTCGTCGAATCAATCACCATCATCGAGATCCCGTCTGAGTAGCCAGCGGCCGCTGGACATTCAGCCCTTTCGACAAAAGGCGGCGAAGCTAGCGATGTATTCGGCAAGTTCCAGCTGTGTGGTCGGGTCGGTGAGTTCGCCACCGATGACCTTGTCGCCATAGGTACCTATGCCCAAAGAGGGGAACACCCGCACTGGTTGGAAGGCGATGATCTCCTCGAAGTGCGTCCGTAAGCCCAGGCCAGCTCGGGGGCCGGGGCTGGCGACAACCATCGCTATGGGGGTTTCCTCCCAGGTCTTCGGTGGCCGCGAGAACCAGTCGATTGCGTTCTTCGTGACCGCAGGGAACGAACCGTTATATTCAGGCGAGAAGATCATCAGCCCGTCACAGTCTGCGACTCGGTCATGCATCTGCTGGACCGCGTCAGGAAGCCCTGCCTCTTCTACATCGCCGTCATACAAAGGCACGTCCGTTAGGTCAAAGATATCCATTTGCACATTCTCGATTGCAGCAGCGGCCGCGGCCTGTGCGACCGTTCCATTTACCGAGCCCTTTCGCAGGCTTCCGACGATTGCCATGATGTTCACTGTGCTCATGCCTCCAGTCAATCTGATTTTTCTTGCGGTGCAATGCTGGTAACGGCACCTCTACAGAGTGAATGATCGAAGCCATCTCCAACCAACGACGCGCTACACCGGATCCCCACGACCGAGATCGGTCCCACCCAGCCAGCAACGATGGCCGGTAGGAAACCGCGGTGGCTGTCGGCCAAGATCTTGGCTGCAGCATCCACCGTTCCGCTGGTGGTCGCCACATCACTGACGTTCATCGACAACAGCTGTCGATTGTTGCAATTGGACTCGAGACGCCGATCTAGGTGTCGGCTTTGGTGGCCAACTTGAACCAGGGACCCATCGCCTGGCCAACAACAGCGATGCCTTGGTCATCGGCGGATACAGGTTTGTCGACGGTGGCATCCTCGACCAACCCCACGAAGTCCGAGACGGCGATGTCATTGTTCTAACAACCCTGATCGAGCCAGACAGCGGACCGCTCGAACTTGTCCACCGCTTTGTTGTCGACCTGGGTTTTGGCCATGCTCCAGCCGTGCTCGAGCATGGGGAGATACTGCTGCGGCGCGGTGTCGATCGCTGGAGGCTAGTCCTGGTTGCTGACGTCGAGAACGACTCGCAAAAACGTCTCCTGGTGCTCACCGACGCTGTTTATCCTGATCTTGAGGGTTCGGCGTCGCTAGCCGGGACTGAGGTTGGAAAACCTCTCGCCGAGCCGACCCAATTCATGGCACCCTTAGAGACATGCCCATCGAGGTCAACCACTCCCTGGTCGTTCCCGATGCGGAGCTCGACTGGAAATATACGACATCTGGCGGACCCGGCGGCCAGCACGCGAACAGGTCCAGCACCAGGGTGCAGCTCACCTGGAACATCGCCGACTCAGGAGTGATCAGCGATGCCACGAGAAATCAGCTACTGATCAAGCTTGGCGACGTCGTGCGAGTCGATGTCGATGACCATCGTTCGCAACTTCGCAACAAGGATCTCGCCGCCGATCGACTCGCCGAGAAAGTCCGAGCTGCGCTTGTGCGACAGCGCCGCCGCAAGGCGACCAAACCCTCTCGGGGTTCGCAACGCCGCCGACTCGATGGCAAGAAGCAACGTTCCAATACCAAGAAGCTCCGCCAGAAGCCGTCTAGCTGGGACTGATCCAACCCTTCCGTGCTGCGAACACAGCACGATCTTCGCCTCCGGAATCGGCGCCTGATCACGCACAGAAATGAGCGAGGACAACCCCGCCCCTAAGGCACCCGATCACCGTCGGAGCCCTCTGGTAGCTTCAGTCCTTATGGCAACCTTTTCCGCGAACCTTGGCTTCTTATGGAACGACCGTCTTCTGCCCGACGCCATTCGCTCCGCTGCGGCTGCTGGTTTCGACGCAGTCGAGTGCCACTGGCCTTATGACACACCGGCTCACGAGACCGCTGCTGCACTGGCCGAGACTGGTTTGACGATGCTCGGCCTCAACACCCGTAGAGGAGGCGACCATGAGTTCGGGTTGGCTGCCCTTGCCGGACGGGCCGTAGAAGCCCGACTTTCGATCGATGAAGCCATTCATTACGCGTCCGCTATCAATGCTTCGGCCGTACATGTGATGGCTGGCCTTGCCCCGCCGCAACCCAATACGTTTCTGACTTTTCTGGGCAACTTACGCTATGCATGCAAGCAGGCTGCCCCGCACGGCATCACCATCCTGATCGAGCCACTGAACACGCTTGATACGCCTGGCTACTATCTGCACAACACCACCGACGCAGTCGGCATTATCGATGCCGTAGATCGTCCCAATCTGAAGCTCATGTTCGACTGTTATCACGCGGCGAAAAGCGGAGTCGACGTGCTACAGCTTCTACCCGAGGTGTTGCCGATTCTGGGTCATGTCCAGTTCGCATCGGTGCCGGACCGCAGCGAGCCTGATCATGGCAACCTCGACTATGCGCCGGTATTCGAACTGCTCGACGAACTCGGGTGGGATCATCCCTTGGGTGCCGAGTATCGGCCCCGGGCTGGGGTTGAACAAGGTCTGGGCTGGATGCACACCCTTGGTTAGCCCGTCCGCTCGCCCCAACTACAGGTTCTCTGGAATCAGCGGCGGGGCGTGCCATGCCAGAGCTGCATGGATGGATACAGCGGCAATCACTGGTGCGACACCCCCACGGCCGGTTGTCGCTGCGACGACAACCGCTGGGTCATCGTTGCCGTTTTGGACCTGGCGCTCACTACTCGCCATCCACTTTGTTCTGTAGCTCGGGTCCAAACATCACCGATGTCTGTTGGACGCCGAAGAAACTTCCACCGATAGCCAGCTCCCACCCAGCTATTGACCAATTCCTGGGCCGGGTCAAGCCAGCGCAAATACCTGCGACCGAGCCTGCAGGGTCTGTAGGCACGCAGCGGCGACCTCATGGCCCTTCTCAACCATATGGCTCCGGAAGAACTCCACATGTGTTGGACTCTCATGGAACTGCTGGGGTGTCAGCACACTTGAGAAGACCGGGACACCCGAATCGAGCTGCACTCGCATAAGTCCACTAATCACGGCTTCGGCCACGAATTCATGCCGGTAGATGCCGCCATCAACCACGAATCCGGCAGCTACCACAGCATCGAAACGACCTGAGTCGGCCACACAACGGGCATGGAGCGGCAACTCGAACGCGCCCGGCACTTCGAATACTTCGACGGTGGCCTGGTCGCCCACCTGTGCAAGAAAGCCATCGCGGGCCTGGTCCACGATGTCGCGGTGCCAGCACGACTGTACGAAGGCAATAACAGGGGTCGAGGACGAACCGGACTCGGTCGGTGATGTTTCTGCGGGCATCCTGGAGACCATAGAACCTCAAGTATGGTTTAAGTCAAACCCTGACGCGCGGAGAAAGCCGATGACCGACCTCGATGACCACCTCACGATTGGCCAGGCCGCGGAGCGGCTTGGGCTGGCGACCTCTGCACTGCGTTTCTACGAGGACAAAGGGCTCATTTCATCACTTCGAACTGTCGGCGGCCAGCGACGGTATGCCCGTGACGTACTGCGCCGAGTGTCGTTCATTCGTGCGGCCCAACAGGTAGGTTTGCCACTCGCGGAGATCCAGGGAAGCCTCAGTGCCCTGCCAGTAGACCGGGCCCCAACCCAAGACGAGTGGCGACGTCTAGCCGAGGCATGGCGACCGCGCCTAGACGAACAGATCGCCACGCTTATTGGCATCCGTGATCGCCTGGCCGGATGTATTGGTTGCGGCTGCCAGTCGCTGGACAGCTGCGAGGTCTTCAACCCCGGCGACGTCGCAGCCGAACAGGGCCCTGGCGCCCACTTCCTCAGCGCCTAACCCTGTTGAACCGCTCCGCTCGGGCCGACGTTCGTCGGACACGGCCTGTCGCATAGTCGGGCGCCTCCTCCGTCAGCTCCGCCCGCTCGTCCCTCGCTCCTACCCTGTTGAACCGCTCCGCTCGGGCCGACGTTCGTCGGGTCCGAGCCGAGCTCGGACAAAGCGTCAGAGAACAGCTTCGATGAAGGTTTCGAGCTGGCGGAGGTTACGGACCTCGAATAGGCCGTCGCAGTATTGGGCGTATTCGCTGACGATGGAATCGCCCGTGTCCCAGTAGCTGCCAGGTTCAGGGTTCAACCAGAAGACCTGCTTGGCGTTGCGCTTCATCTCTTGGATGATCCAGCTTTGTGCCGCGTGGTAGTTGTTGCGGGCATCGCCAAGAATCATGACGGTGGTCTTTGGAGTGATGGCGTTCATGTACTGCTTCTCGAACACTTCGAACGCATGGCCATAGTCGCTGTGGCCGTCCACCCATACGACGTCGGCTTCGGTGTTCACCCGATGCACTGACGCCGTGATGTCTTCGTGGCCGTCAAAGAAGCGTGTCACTTCGTCAAGACCGTCGATGAAGACAAAGGCTCGCACCTTTGAGAACTGCCCGCTCATGGCGTACACCAAGTGGAGTGTGAACCGTGCGAACGCCGCTACTGACCCGCTGATGTCAGCGAGGATGACGATCTCGGGCTTCGACGGCCGCGGATGCTTGAATCGAGGCTCGGCTGGAACGCCGCCATAGCTTAGCGATTTGCGGATCGTCGTTCGGAAGTCGAGCCCGCCCTTGTTGCGGTGACGACGTTTGCGAGCCAGCCGGATGGCCAGCTTGCGAGTCAGGGGCGCGATTGCCTTGCGCAGCGTCTCCATCTCGTCGCGTGTCGCATGCATGAAGTCCAAGTCTTCGGGCAGCGGCTTGCGCAACGTCTTGGCCATGGCCTCGACACCACGATCGGCAACGAGCCGACGCCGAATTTCGGCCTCGATCTCGGTCTTGAGCTTCTCAATTCGGCTCTCGTACTCGTCCTTGGCCAGACGGTCATCGAGACCGCTACGGCCTTCGTTCTTCTCACGGTCCTGTTCAATCAAGCGCTCGAGTACGCCGTCTAGATCTAAGTTCCGTAACGTGCGATACAAGTAGTACGTGCCGCCTACAGGGCGACCTGGTTCCATGCCTGCGAACCGTTGGACTGCTGTACGAGCTACTGCTCGTTGCAGGTTTTGGTCCTCGCGCATGAGTGCCTGGTACAGCATCTCGGCCAGGTCTTCGTTAGACATGGCGTCGCCGCCACCGCCGCCGGCTTCGGATCCGCTGCCTTCGGCCTGATCGTTTTCTTGGCCGTCGTCGCCCTCGCCAGACGAATCTTCATCGTCGTTCGTCAGCGAGTACTCGGGGCCACGAAGCGAGAAGTACACATCGAAGACGGTCTCGAACGCGGGCCAGTGCTGATGGTTCTTAACCAGCGTTGCACCGAGGGCGTGCTTGAACGTGAGGCGATCCTCGATCGGGATCGCCTGCACCGCCTCCATTGCATCGAGGTTCTCGGTGAGACTGACTGGCAAGCCAGCATCGCGAAGCTGTTGGATAAAGCCGCCCATCAGGTCGAGCAGGGGGTCAGCCATTGCCTCAGCGGCAAACAGTTCAGTCGTCATCGAGAATCCTCAGTGCTTATGCGTCGGGGCGTTATGCGTCGAAGGTGTCTTCGCTGGTGGCGAATTCCTTGGTGGCCTTTTCGATGTCGCTGCGGTACTTGAGCAAGATGTTTGCTGTCTCGGTCGCTGTCTCGGCATCGACGTGCTCTACGCCAAGCAGCACCAAGGTGCGTGCCCAGTCGAGCGTCTCAGATACCGATGGAGCCTTGCGCAAGTCGAGTTGGCGAACGCTGCGTACGATGCGAGCAACCTGATCAGCCAGGTTGTGGCTGATCTCAGGCACCTTGGTCAACACGATCTCGCGCTCACGCTCGAGGTCTGGGTAGTCCAGGTACATGTACAGAGCGCGACGCTTGAGCGCTTCGCTGAGTTCACGGGTGTTATTCGACGTCAGGAAGACCAGAGGGATCTGCTTGGCTACGATCGTTCCGAGTTCAGGGATCGAGACCTGGTAGTCGCTCAAAATCTCGAGCAGCAAGGCTTCGGTCTCAACTTCAACACGGTCAACTTCGTCGATCAGAAGCACTACTGGATCGTCTGCCGTGATGGCTTCGAGAAGCGGACGGGTCAGCAAAAACTCGTCAGAGAAGATGTCTTCCTCGATGCTCTCCCAGTCTGAATTCTGCTTCGACTGGATACTAAGAAGCTGCTTCTTGTAGTTCCACTCGTAGAGCGCTTTGGACTCGTCGAGACCTTCGTAACACTGCAGACGTATCAGTCGAGCGCCGATCATCTCGGCCACACTCTTGGCCAGCTGGGTCTTACCCGTGCCAGCCGGACCTTCGACGAGAATCGGCTTCTCGAGCCGATCAGCCAGATATACAACGCTGGCTAGGCCGTCGTCGGCCAGATAGTCAACTTTCTTCAGACCGTCGCGCACTGACTCGACGTCTGTAAACCGTTCGCTCATGGAGCTCCTCACGAAACAGCGGCGTTCCGAAAGCGGACGCCGCACATGCAGTAAGTGATGCTATCGGGTGGCCCCGTGTGAATCCGAACCGCCGCACGGGTATCTCATTTTTGAGAGGCACCACAACGGCGTTCAACCGCAGCATTACAAGATCCTGTGACACTCATCGGCTAGATTCGCCCGAATCCGCTCGCCCCGATCTTGGGCACAAACACTGAGGTCTGACGAACGTGGAAGAAGAAGGCACAGAGTTCTTTATCCTGGTTCTTGGCGTGCTGGCTGCCATCATCTTGGTGATCGGTTGGTGGTTCAGCGCTGGCGGGACGACCCCTAGCGTCCAGACCACAAGGTCATCTAGTGCGGCTGCTGACCATGGTGATGATGGACAAGCCGCCGATGCCGATGGTCAGACAGCAGACGACGACGAATCTGCGGGTACTGTCGATGAGGAGAGCGCTGGCGATTCCGACAAGACAGCCACCGACAGCAACACCTCCGCCACTGACGTTCCTCTGACGTCGAGCGTGTTTGACGCCATCGCAGCAAACGACGATCTAAGCGTCGTCCGCGACATGTTGCGCGACACCAAGCTCGACCAGGTTCTCGCCAGTGGCGGGCCCTACACCGTCTTTGCGCCGTCAAATGACGCGATTAGCCAAGCCGCTGGGTCCGACGCCACCGTGTCAGTCCTAGAGAACGACAGCGAAGCTGTGTTCAGATATCACATCGTTTCCGGCAAATACACGTTGGACGAACTCACAGACATTGCTCGTGGCGGCCGCTCTACCGAGCTAACAACTATGCAAGGTGAATCAATCAGCCTCACCCTCGAGTCCGGAAGCCTTCTTATCAACAGTTCAGCTGGGGTATCGCCCGACAGCATCGACACCAACAATGGGCTCGTCTACACGCTGGACAATGTGCTCATGCCACCCGTGGCTGCCTTGAACACACTGGTCGGGCTTGAACCCATCCTGTTCGCCACTGGCAGTGCCGATATCGACGTTGAGTCTTTTGCGACCCTTGACCGTTTCATCGAGGTCCTTGCCAGCACCAATGTCGACGTGACCATCGAGGGGCACACCGACAGCTCTGGAGATCCCATCTTGAACCAGAACTTGAGTCAGAGCCGGGCCCGCTCGGTCCTGAATTATCTGGTTGGGAACGGGTTAGACGAAGGACGCCTTGAGGCTCAGGGTTACGGTCCTGGTCGGCCTGTTGGCGACAACGACACAGAAGAGGGTCGGGCCCTGAACCGGCGCATCGAATTCGCCGTGGACTAGAACAACACCTGTGGCACTTCTCGACGTCCTCAACAATGCAACACCAACCGGCGTGCATACGGTGCCCGCCGAGCTGCTGGGGTGTTGGCAACGCAACTGGATCCAGTTCGGTCCCGACGGTGAACTCGAGAATCAGGTTCACGTCGTCTGGTTGCAAACGGCTTCGGGTATGGCTGACGTGCGCGTCGACCCAACACAGGCACCCCACGAGACAGACTCGTCATGCGGCATTACGGTCGTCGACGAATCCACCAAGCCCTATGTCACTGCGGACTGGCACGACGGGCCCTCGGGTTTCGGCCAACAGACTGTCTCAAGTTTCCCTGAAAAGGGCTGGCTCACATGGGACAGCCCGTCGATCATGCGTGAGCTCGCGCCCAGCGGCACGTATGTCGAAGAGTGGGAACGACTCCCCGGCTCGGGTGGGCCCACGGCTCACCTGGTTGCGCCCGATGCGCCGACGACGACAAACTTGTATGTCGCCGGCCGTTACGCACTGCTTTGTGTGAAGAGCGCTGAGCTAGACGGTCTGCACGAGTTCAGCTTGGCGGCACGCTCCCCCGGCAATGACCGCCTTGTGATCGAGCTATCAACGCTGCCAGGCCACGTCGGCGTGGTGCTCGACCTCGACCAGACGTGGAGCATCGCAAGCTACTGCGAAAGCTAACGTGGCACCGCCCTGGAACGCTGGACACCCGGCCGAGGGACGACGATCCGATGTTGCTTCGCTGCGGCCGTGGCGTTCGTTCTGCCTCCGCTGCCGGACCAGGTCGGCACGGCGTCCGACACGCCCCCCCCCCCGGAGCATCGCCCCCTGGGGCATCGCCAGCTACTGAAGGGGCTAACTCGCCACAGCCCTAACCCAACACTTACACCATCTGTGTCTGACACAGATGGTTAGTACAACCGACTAGTCGGTATTGCGTCATGGGCGCCAGATGCGGAGGCGTGCTCAACGGGAATGGTGCTGCCTGAGGAACTCGTCGTGCACCGAACGTTGAGCCATGATCATCCCCCAGATCAGCGTCACCCAAATCCTGGTCGCTGATCGAGTCATCGGTCTAACGAAAGAGCTCGAAACTGACCACGGCGGCCTCCGTAAACTTCCACGGCTGTGTGTTGTGGCTCGACGCAGCCAACCCATCGCGCCGGGTCGCGATGGTCGATTGCCTGGGCATTGGCATGGGACGACCGCCAAAACGTGGCCACCGACAACTCACATGTCCCATTTCCACTCTTCTCGGCTCTTCGCCGTCAAAATGCTTCGACGTAGTGCGATCACATTCTCTCGCCTAACCCCACGATGGACAGAGCCGATTGTCCCGCTGGTTTGCGACTTGATAGCCCGGGGGTGGCACCAACGCAGCAATACAGGAATTACGCTCGGCCTCGTCCGGCCCGCGCCGGAATACTGATCTATGCCAGATACCACTTCTCCAGCTGGGCCCGAACCCACGGTCACCCCGCCCCTGCCAGCCAACAGCAGTGCCGCGATCCTGGTGGGGGCCGGCATCTTACTCAGTCGTATCTCTGGCATCCTTCGCGAGGTCGTGCTGTCGGCATGGCTTGGCGCCAGCACCGTTGCCGCCGAAGCCTTCGCCTTCTCGTTGCAGATACCCAAGGTGCTACAGAACCTTCTGGGTGAAGGTGCCCTATCGGCATCGTTCATCCCGGTGTATAGCTCAGTCGTCGACAAGGATCCGCGTGCTGCGCGCCGTTTGGCCGGCGCCGTATTCGGCCTATTGGCCGCTGTGGTGTCGATCTTGGTGCTGATCCTGATGTTTGCCGCCCGGCCGATCGTCGGCGTCGTTGCCCGCGGGGCAGGCGATGAGCGGGCTGATCTGATCGCCGAGCTCGTGCAGACGATGGCGCCTGGCATCGGATTCATCGTGTTCGCTGCGTGGTGCTTGGGGATCTTGAACGCGCACCGCGACTTCTTTCTGAGTTATGTGGCACCCATGCTCTGGAACGTCGCAATTATCGTGGCGATCCTGGTGTGGACGACCCAGACCAACGACCTGACGTCGCTCGCCCGCGCTGGCGCATGGGGTGTATTCCTAGGTGGTGTCGCCCAGTTCGCAGTCCAACTCCCCCGTGTGCTTCGTATCGCAGGCCCGATCACGCCGTCGCTAGATCGCACCAGCGGTGAACTGCGCGAAGTTGTCCGTCGGTTCGTTCCCGGTGTCGCAGGTCGTGGTGTTGTCACTATTGGGACGTTCACCGACATTGCCCTGGCCTCGTTCTTGGCGGTGGGCTCTGTAGCGGTCCTGACCAAGGCGCAGACGCTCTACCTCATGCCAATCTCTGTATTTGCCGTAAGCATCGCTGCGGCCGACCTTCCCGAGCTCTCACGAGAAACCGGCGATGCTTCAGCCGCATCGACTCGAGTGCGAACAGCCATCGACCGAGTAGCGCTCTTTGTCCTGTTTTCGGCGCTCGCCTTCATCTTTGGAGGGCGAAGCCTGGTCGCTGCACTATTCGAACGCGGCCAATTCAGCAGTGACGACACCGTCGCTGTCTCGCTTACGCTTGCTGTCTTCTCGGTCGGCCTCGTCGCCAGTGCCCTGTCGCGGGTCTTCCAGACCGCCAGCTTTGCTCATGGCGACGTCGCTGGGCCGGCAAAGATTGCGGTCGCTCGGCTGGTCGTCGCTGCTGTTATCGGCTTGCTGCTCATGTTGCCTGGAGACCGTTACCAGGTTGTAGATGGCCTGGTTCGCAAGACCGAGGACTTCGCGTTCGCTCCCCTCGGCGAGTCGGTCCGCAACCAGCCAAACAGCCACCGGCTCGGTGCGGTTGGCCTAGCCGCCGGCGGCGCTGTGGCTGCATGGGTCGAGTTCGCGCTGCTTCGCCATCGGCTGCGCTTGATCACGACCGATCTTGCTATCTGGAGGACGATCCGCCGCCTGCTCCCTGCAGCGATCGGTGCTGGTTCTCTCATCGCAGGTCTTGCAGCGCTGCTCGAGGGGCTACCAGCGCTCATTGGTGCACCATTGGTTCTTGGACCAGCGGGAGTGCTGTATGTACTTCTTGCGCGTCGAGCTGGCAACGACACAGCACGTGCACTCGTTCGAAGAGCATCCGCACTCGTCAGGTAGTGGCTTCCAGCGAGAAACGATAGGAATAGCGGATGGTTGCCGCCCTGACATCAGCCCTGTTCGCCGACGAAGGCCACAGTGAACAATTCCTGGATCTCGATGTTCAAGCCTGGCAATGGGCCATTCTCGGCCTGACCGTAATGGTGTTGCTTGCCATCGATCTGTATCGCCATCGAGAAGCCCATGCCCCAACATTTAGCGAGGCAGGCAAAGAATCGGCGTTCTGGGTGTTCTGTGCTGTCACCTTTTCGTTGTTCTTCGTCTGGCAGTTCGGTGGCCAGGCCGCCAGCGAATACCTCGGCGTCTATCTAACCGAAAAGTCGCTCAGCATCGACAATGTGTTCGTCTGGGCGCTGCTCTTCTCCTCGATGAAGATCCCACTCAGATACCAGCACCGCGTGCTCTTCTGGGGCATCTTCGGAGCACTGCTCCTGCGTTCAATTTTTATCTTCGCCGGCGCTGCCATCATCACGCGGTTCAGCTGGGTCCTTATTGGATTCGGCGTATTCCTGATCTTCACCGGTATCCGCATCATGCGCCACACCGAAGACGAGGGCGACGACGCCTCAACCGCTGGGCTCGGCTTGTTACGTCGGATCATGCCGGTAAGCGAGTCATTCGATGGTCAGAAGTTCTTCACCGTCGAGAACGGAGTTCGCGCCGCAACGCCACTCTTCGCTGCCTTAGTCGTGGTTGAGACAACCGATGTGGTCTTTGCCGTTGATTCGGTGCCGGCATCGTTCGGTGTCGCGAACGACCCCTTCACCATCCTGGCCGCAAACGCGTTCGCCATCATGGGCCTACGGGCCATGTACTTCCTGCTCGCCGACGCTCGCGAGAGGTTCCATTACCTATCCCACGCACTCGGCGGCATCCTGCTCTTCGTGGGTATCAAGTTATCGATTACACCCTGGTACCACATCGACATCTATGTGTCGCTGGCCATCATCGTCGTCATCATGATCGCTGCGATCTTCTTCAGCATCTACAAGAACAAGCAGATCGAGAAAGCCCAGCAGGCATAGAGGGCTAGCGGGTAGGTGCCGATACGCAGGAGGCCAAAAACCAACAGATGTTGCCCGCTAACCCGACCTTGTTCGTGCCCTGTCCCGCCGCTCACAGCGGTGATCGAGGAAAGCCATCGACCGTTCGCAGCACCAGCCGGGTGTTCGTTTCCTCTGCGCCCAACTCATCTTTGATCCTGGTTAGCAACTCGTCGAGTTCAGCGACGTCCTTGGTTGCGACTCGTAGCTGGGTATCGAATCGACCTGTCAGATGGACTGCATCGATCACGGCAGGAAACAAGGCAATGATCTGGTCAAGATCAGGCCAGGGTCTGGTTTCATTTGGCCCGACCCGAACATCGACCAGGGTTTCAATAGGTCGACCAACTTCTGAGGGATCAACAATTGCAGCAAAGCGCCGGATCACACCGCTGGTCTGCAGCTGTCGAAGCCGCTCGCCGGTCGCAGACACACTGAGCTGAACCTGCTTGGCCAAATCGGTAACGGTGATTCT
>Ga0307985_10000407_pt1 | contig 25799 bp, 27 predicted proteins | sample EllFjometageno80_FD_203155 | JGI IMG/M metagenome (GOLD analysis project Ga0307985, IMG submission 203155) | Marine microbial communities from Ellis Fjord, Antarctic Ocean - #80 | ecosystem: Environmental > Aquatic > Marine > Unclassified | place: Southern Ocean | collected 2014-10-09 | reverse complement strand
CAGACCCAGATCGCGGATTCGCTCGGCTGAATGGGCGCAGAGATCTTGGGCATCGCCAAAACGGCGCGCCCCGACCCGGTCCAGTTCGGGCAAGAGCCGCAGGAATATCCGCGCCGTCAGGCCGGCATCGCCAAGCGCGGTATGGCGGTCCTGCACCGCCTCGCCAAAATGTTCGGCCAGGGCGTCAAGCGTGTGATCGTGACGGCCGTCAAACGCCCCGATGGACAGAAGCATCGTATCCAGCGCCGGATTGTCGATCCGCTCCACCCGGTTCATCAACGAAAGATCGAGGGCGACGTCATGCCCGACGAGCACGGCGTCTCCGGCATAGTCGAGGAATTCGGCCAGCACCGTCTCGATCTCCGGGGCATCGGCCACCATGTCATCGGTGAGGCCATGGAAGCGCGTCGAGGCGGCCGGGATGGGCCGGCCCGGATTGACGAGCCGCGAAAATGTATCGCCCTCGACGACTTTGCCGCCGATGATCCGGACGGCGCCGATCTGCACGATCGCATCGCTGTCGTCATTCCCATTGCCGCCGCTATTTCTGCCGCTCCCATTTCTGCCGCTATTGTCATCCGGACCCGTCGTTTCGGTGTCGATCACCACATAGTCCAGCGCCGTGAGCGGCAGGGTGGAAACATCGGCGTAGCGCCTGTCGAGCCGCAGCGGTTCGAAACTGGTAACCCGGCGGCGCGGCGACGGGCGCACGCGATCGTTCGCGTCTCCCGCCGGGGGGATCCGACGCCACAGGACCCAGAACACGGCGGCAATACCGATCCATGTCGGCGCCAGTGCGCGGAGCATCTCGTCAATCGGCTTGGCGAACTGCCACACGCCGCCCGCGGCCAGAACCATCGTGATGATGGCGGCAATCGCGAAAAGGGCGGGCAGGCTGATACGGCGCAGCATTCGGGGGGGCCTCCTGTCGGTTGGCGTTTTATCCGGGCTTAGACCGGATGACGCAGCTTGGTGTAAAGGCGGCGTATTTTCCGCACGTAATTCTGGGTCTCACGGTAGGGCGGAATACCGCCGTATTTCTTCACTGCGCCTTCGCCGGCGTTATAGGCGGCAACGGTTTTTGTGACATCGCCTTTGAAACGCTTCAGCAACCAGCGCAGATACCGCATTCCGCCCTGGATATTTTCGGTTGGGTTGAATGCGTCGCGCACGCCGAACCGGGTCGCGGTGGCCGGGATAAGCTGCATCAGTCCCTGCGCGTTGGCCGACGATACCGCGTCGGTCTGATAGGCGGATTCGACCTGGATGACGGCCAGTACCAGTTTGGGGTCGAGCCCATATTTGGGGGCAAGCTCGGCGACCAGTGCGCGGATCTCCCGCGGCGCGTAGAGCTTCGCACGCGCCGTCCGGCCCCAGCCATTGGGGCAGCGCGCCGAGCCCCGCTTGCCCCGCTGCCGGAAGATTTTGGCCATCGATGTGCCTTCCGGGTGTCCCAGCGCCGCCGCCCGTTTGAACCACGCAGAGGCGCGAGCCTGATCCTGTTTGAAGCCGTGTCCCCCGGCATATAGAAGCCCGATGGCATAGGCGGAATTCGCATGGCCGTCGGCATCGGCGCGGCAATATAACAGCATCGCTACCCGGTAGTTACGGGCTCGGCCATCCGTCGGGTGGTGGTGGCGCAGCGCCATGTCATAGGATACATCCGCATCGACATAGGCATTGGCGGGTGTGGCCGCCAATGCCGCTGCCAGTCCCGCCACCAGTCCCGCCACCAGGATCAGGGCGGCAGGGGCGGCAATTTGTACAAGGCGTTTCATGGGCCGTCAGGTGTCGCGATCTGCCATCGCTGCGGTAGATTTCGCGGTCTGGTGATAGAGCAGTTCGCGTTCCTCGTCGGTCGGCGGTGCGGTGCGGCGCAGATCCTTGCCGAGATCGACGCCTTTCTGGACGGCAGGCCGGTCCTTGATGGCCTTGCGCCAGCGCGCGACGTTCGGGAAATCGTCCAGCGCCTGGCCGAGCGGTTTCGAGATCAGAATCCACGGCCAGCTCGCCATGTCGGCAATGGAATATGCATCCCCCGCCAGCCATTCGCGGTCCGTCAGGCGGCGCTCCAGCACACCGATACAGCGGTTATATTCGTTGGCGTAGCGGGTCTTCGAATAGTCGTGCTCGCCCTGCGCGTAATTGACGAAATGGCTGATCTGTCCGGCCATGGGGCCCAGATTGCCGACCTGCCAGAACAGCCATTCCAGCGTTTCCTTTTCGCCCACCGGGTCCGTCGCCATGAACTTGCCGGTTTTGCGCGCCAGATGCAGCAGGATCGCCCCGGATTCGAATATCTTCACCGGTTCGCCTGCATATTCCGACGGCGGGTCGTCATCGACGATTGCCGGCATCCGGTTATTGGGGCTGATCGTCAGGAAATCGGGCGCGAACTGTTCGCCTTTGGAGATGTTGAGCGGGATCATGCGGTAATCGATTCCGCATTCCTCCAGCATGATCGACACTTTCCAGCCGTTCGGTGTCGGCCAGTAGTAGAAATCGATCATTCGGCTGCATCCTTATTTATGCCCGTCTTCTGGCCCGTCTTGTGGCCCGTCTCAATGCCCGTGAGCGTGGCGATTTCGTCCGCCGTGTAACCGATCCCGCCGAGAATTTCCGCTGTGTGCTCGCCCAGTGCGGGGCCGCCGCGCCGGTGTTCCGCCGGGGTGCCCGAGAACTGTGCCGCAAGACGCGCCTGGCGGACGCCGCCTGCAAGATGATGGTCAGTCTCGACCACGATCCCGTTGGCGACAACCTGGGGGTGGTCGATCATATTCGTGCGGGTCAGCACGGGCGCGCAGGGCACGTCCTCGGCTTCGAGCCGGGTAATCCACTCTGACGCCGGCCGGGTCCGCAGAATATCCTGGGTCAGGGTCAGACGCGCATCGATATTCTCCTGGCGCATCGCAGGCGTTTTGAAACGTGCGTCCTCCAGCAGTTCGGGCATCTCGAACGCCCGGCTCAGCGATGCCCATTCCTTGTTGCTCTGAACCGCGACGCTGATATGGCCGTCTGCGGTCTCGTAGATCAGGTCGACGAAGCTCGCCGCCTTCTGCTGTGGGAACGGGCTGTCGATAAAGGTCTGGCTGCCCATGTCCGAGCCCCACAGAAAGGCGATGATCGCGTCCAGCATCGACAGGTGGATGTGCTGGCCTTCGCCCGTGCGTGCCCGCGACAGCAGCGCCGCCGTGATGGCCTGGGCCGCGACAATGCCCGTCAGTTTGTCGGGCAGGATGGTGCGTACCAGCCGCGGGCGTTCCTTGTCCGAGCCCGCCTGTACGGTGGCGAGGCCCGAAAGCGCCTGGATCAGCGGATCGTATACCGGCTTGCCCGCATAGGGGCCGGTTGCGCCAAAGCCGCTGATCGACACGTAAACAATATTGGGGGCGACGGCGCGGATATCGGCCTCGCCGATGCCCATGCGGTCGACCACACCGGGCCGAAAATTCTGAATAAAAACATCCGCGCCCTCGCACAGCTTCAGCAAAGCCTGCTTGGCAGCCGCGTCTTTCAGGTTCAGCGCGACCGAGCGCTTGTTGCGGTTGTTATTGACAAAATTGGCGGAAAACCCGTTCTGTGTGTTGGCCGAGCTGCGGGTCTGATCGCCGCCATCGGGTTTTTCGACCTTGATGACGTCTGCGCCCTGGTCGGCGAGTATCATCGTCGCCGAAGGGCCCGATACCATCGATGTGACGTCGATGATGCGAAATCCGTGAAGAGGTCCTGTCATGCATGCATCATACAGGGGATCAGGCTGGCAGGTCTAACTGTCGTGTGCGGCGGCGGATCGCGCGGGACAGGATGCCGTAACGTGGCGCTGCGATCATCGCGGCGGTCTGCAGCAGCCCGGCGACAACGGCAATCATGCCGGCGGCACTCAGCGAATCCGTATCGCCCCACAATTGCGGGCCGAACGCGGCCAGAACATACCCGCCGACACCGGCAATCACGGCGACCAGCACGCTCAGCCAGAGCTGACGCGACAGGCTGTCGGTCAGCATGCGTGCCGTTGCCGCCGGGCAGATGAACATCGCGATCACCAGGATCGAGCCCACGGCTTCGAAAGCGGCGACAGCGGCCAGGGCGACGACGACGATCAGGACGGTCGAGATCGTCCGTACCGGCAGGCCGAGGCTGGCGGCGAGACCGGCATCGAAGGTCGATACCTTCAGTTCCTTGTAGAAAGCAGCGATCATGATTGCGATCGCTGCCGTGACCCCGGCGAGGGTAATCAGCTGACGCGGTAGCTGCGACAGCGCTTCCCAGGTCAGCGCGTCGTCCCAGCCGGTAACACCGAGCCACAGCGTCGATTCCAGGTTGCCGTAGAGCGCATGTTCGGCATCGATATGGGCGTTGGACGCGCCGGTCTGTTCGAGCAGCACGATGCCGATGGCAAACATGGTGGTGAAAACGACCCCCATCGCCGCGCCGGATTCGAGCCGTCCCGCGCGGCGGATGATCTCGATCAGCCCGGCGGCGATGACGGCGGCGACCATTGCGCCCAGCATCAACGGCAGGGTGGCGATGGTGCCGGCGATCAGAAAGCCCGCGACGATTCCCGGAAGGGCGACGTGGGATATCGCGTCGCCGATCAGCGCCTGGCGCCGCAATACGAGAAAATTCCCCAGCAGCCCGCAACTCGTCGCCGACAGGACGGCGACGAGGATCGCCGGCAGATCGATGGACAGGAAATCGGCTGCCGTCATCGGCTGTGCGCTTCGAGGGTCGCAACGATATCCGCCGGGAGCACATCCTCAATTCGGGTCCCTGTGAGCGGATTAAAGGAAAGCGCCGCTTCCGGGTGACGCGTGCGATAGGTCTGCCACAGGCGGTCCTGGCGGCGCATCTCCGATGCTGCGGTTCTGCCGCTTTCGGTGATCCGCGCGTCGCCGTCGATATAGCCGCGCCAGCGAACCACGCGGTAGGACAGGCCGTCCGGCGGCAGGTACCCGTCTGCCATGGCCAGCAGGCCGCGTACCGATGCTGCGCGGATGCGCATCCGCAGGCGTCGCACGCCCCAGGCGATGACGCCACGCCGCGGTGCAAACAGCAGGCTGATGGTGAAGATGGCCGCGGCGGCGAGCACGATAACGGCCCCGGCCGGCATGTCCGGTAGAAGCGCGGACAGGCTGCCGCCGAGCCAGCCCGCAAGCCCGCCGAATGCGCCCGACAATGCGACCAGCCGGCCCAGTCTTTCGGTCCAGAACCGGGCGGATGCCGGGGGAATGATGACCAGGGCGATGATCAGCACAAGGCCGACGGTCTTGAGCCCGATGGCGACGATCGCGAGCAACAGGCCGATCATCGCGAGATCGATCCGGGCCACGCGCCAGCCCTGCGCTGCCGCAAAGCCTTCATCGAACGCGACGGCGCCGAACTCTTTCAGCAGCAGTAACGCAATCAGGATGGCCACCAGCGACGCGCCGCCGATCAGCTGTGCTTCACCCGCCGTCAAAGCCGCGGTGGAGCCGAGCAGGAAGCTGTTCAACCCGGCCTGTCCGGCCGCCTGGAGCGTCTGAATATGGCTGAGCAGGACAATGCCGAGCCCGAAGAAGACGCTGAGGACGGTGCCGATCGCCGCGTCTTCGGGCAGGCGGGTGTAATCCCGGATCCATTGAACACACAGTACCCCAAGGGCGCCGGTCGTGGCCGCTCCGGCCATCAGCAGGGCAAGATTTCGGCCCGTGCCGCCAAGGGCGATGCCGATCAGGAAGGCGATGGCGATACCGGGCAGGGTGGCGTGGCTGATCGCATCCGAAATCAGTGCGCGTTTACGCAGGAACGAAAACACGCCGATGACGCCGCCGCCTATGCCGAGCGCAATGACACCGGCGAGAACAACGGATGTGTTGTACCCGCCCTGAAAGGTCAGGATAGAGAAAAGCTCGCCCGGCATCGATTTCAAGCGGAGCGGGCGATGGCCCGGATTTCGGTTTCCGCCAGACGCCCGCCATAGGCGCGCTGCAGAATCTCTTCGGTGAGCACGTCATCGACGGCCCCGTGGGCAATCGCGTGGACGTTCAGGATCAGGGCGTGATCGAAATAGTCGGCGACCGTCTGCAGGTCGTGATGGACGCACAGGACCGTCGCCCCCGCATCGCGGACTTCGCGCATCACGTTCACGATGGCCCGTTCTGTTGCCGCATCGACGCCGGCAAACGGCTCGTCCATCAGGTAAAGATCGGCTTTTTGTGCCAGTGCCCGGGCGAGAAACACCCGCTGCTGCTGTCCACCCGAAAGCTGGCCGATCTGCCGGCCGGCAAAATCCGCCATACCGACCCGGTCAAGATAGCTGCGGGCGGCCTCTCGGTGACGGCGACGCACCGGGCGGCACCAGCCGATTTCGCCATATAGACCCATCGCGACGACGTCTTCGGCGGATGCCGGAAAATCCCAGTCGACGCTCGTGCGCTGCGGAATATACGCGATCCGCCGCCGCGCCTGGCGCAACGTGCTGCCGAAGACGCGCACGTCTCCCGCCAGTGTCGGGACAAGTCCGAGCACGGCCTTGATCATCGTCGATTTGCCGGCACCGTTCGGTCCGATGACGGCGATCAGGCCGCGGTCCGGCGCATCGTAATCGAGGTCCCAGACGGCGGGCTTGTCGTCATAGGCGACGGTCAGTCCGCGGATCGACAGCGGTGACGGCGCGATCTCATTGCGGGGCTGTCGGATCTCGAACGGGATCAGGCGGGGTGGGTTCATGGCTTAATCCACCCCTGCTGCAAGCTGTCCGCCCAGGCCCCGCGCCGGTGCCGTGCCGCCAAGCGCGCGGACAATCGTGGTGACATTGTGGTCGAACATGCCGAGATAGGTGCCGGTATATCCGCCCTTTGCGCCCATCGCGTCGGAATAGAGCGAGCCGCCAATACGGACTTTATGGCCTTGCGCGGCAGCGCCTTCGATGAGCGCGCGGACATTGCGGGTCGATACCGTGGTTTCAACAAAAACGGCGGCAATTTTGCGCTGCGCCAGCGTATCGACCAGCATTTCTACCTTGCGGATACCGGCTTCGCTTTCGGTGCTGACGCCCTGAATGGCCAGCACGTCGATGGCATAGGCGCGCCCGAAATAGCCGAACGCGTCATGCGCCGAGACCAGCGCGCGGGACGCCGCCGGAATCGTCGCAATCGCTGCTCTGGCATGGGCGTCGAGGGCTTTGAGTTTTTTGAAATACGCCGTGGCATTCGTTCGGTACGTGGCCGCGTTCTCCGGGTCATGCTGCGCCAGGGCGTCGACTGCCGCCTGCAGTGCCTGCGCCCATAGTGCCGGGTCCATCCAGACATGGGGGTCGTGGGTTTTGCCGTCCCAGGGCAGCAGGTTTCTGCCTTTGAGCGTATCGGCAATACCGATCACCGGTTTGCGCGCTGCGAACCGGTTCAGCATGTCGATCATCTGCGCTTCGAGATGCAGGCCGTTATAGAAGATGATATCTGCGCGGTTGATCTTGGCGACATCCGACCGGGTAAGACGGTAGAGATGCGGATCGACGCCGTCGCCCATCAGGGTGATGATATCCGCCTTGCCGGCGGTGATCTCCACCAGCGGCTGGCCGATCTGCGCGATGGTGGTGACGACATTTTTGCGGGCATGCGCGGGCAGGGCGGTCAATGCCGCCAACAGGACTATCACGGCGCATGCGCCTGTCCCTCTGATCCCGAAACTGGTCCTCATCCGTCCCACCGATAGTGCCGCAGTGTGTCCTGCGATCCTTTCAACAGTAACCGGACAACGGGTTTTCGCAAGCGCTAATAATATAAAGTAAGACTAAACATATTAGCAGAAGCTAACTTATATGTGCCAAACGACTTCCCGTGTCCAGGGCGGGCGGGATATTGCCGGATTTGAGTGTTAGCGGCCGTTTAACCGCCGAGAACGGCCATAAAATCACACTGGATCATGACGACGGAATCGCCCTCCAGCGAAGACGCCTGGCGGGCGGGCCGGTTTTCGGGGTCGGGGAACATCGCCGTCCATTCGGCGTTTAGCGCCGAGCGGTCGGAGGGATCTTTCAGCCAGACATTCATCTTGATGATGTCGTCCGTGGTTCCACCGGCGGCGTCGACGATATCGCGGATATGGCGAAACAGGATCGCGCATTGCTCTTCTATCGTGTCCGGAACGGTCTCGCTCCGTGTATCGCGGCCCATGATCAGCCCGGTGACCAGCATATTGCCGATCACCGAGGCATTGGGGATGGGGTTCTTGTGGGCGAACCCGTCGATATGGATACTTTTGCGGCGGCTCATCGGTATTCTAGTTCTTGTATTTGATGCTGCAGCCATAGGCGCGGGTCTTGGCCACGCTTACGGCGCGTCCGGCTTTCAGGTCGGCGAGCGCGGTGCGGACGTGGTTCTTCGCCCCTTTGACCGTATCGGGATGCCAGTTCGAATTGTCGTCAATCGCGCCGTAATAGGCGAGCTGCCCCCGGACATCGATGACGGCCATGGTGGGGGTGTGACGGGCGGCGAACTGACGGCCGATTTTCCCCTCGGGGTCGAGCACGATACCGGTCGGGGCCGCTTTGCGCTGCGCGTTCAGGGCTTCGGCCTGTTTGCCGTCCACATGGCCCTCGAGGCCCGGTGCCGACGAAATTACCTGCAGCCAGACAACGCCGTCTCTGGTCGCATCGCGCTGGATCGCCTGCATGTTGCCGCCGCTGTAATGCTTGCGGACATACGGGCAGTCATGGTTCGTCCATTCCAGCACCACCGTTTTGCCTTTGAAATCGGCCAGTGAGACAGGTTTCCCCGCACTGTCTGTGCCGCTGAAGACCGGTGCGGGCTTACCGGTGTCCGGCGTCGCGGAGACTGTCTGGGGCAGGGCGACTATCAGCGCCGCGGCAACGGCAAGGGACATCAGGGATCGGGATTTCATGGGCAGCTCCATCATTGGGCGTCTCGGGTAAACGTAGGTCAGGCTCACTTCACGTCACAGCGACCGATATCCCGTTCGACGTCCTCATTTCTCATAGCGCGGATTGTCCTCTGCCAGCCGGGCGAGCACGTCTTCACGCAACAGCTTGCCGGCGGCTTTGCGGGTTCGGCCCGCCGCGTCATAAACGCCTGCGCGGAGGTCCGCCGCGAACTTGCGGTTCAGCTGGTGTAGCGCCTTGTCGTCGGATTCAAGCCCGTCGGCGCCGTACAGGTCCTTAAGCGCCGCCAGCTCGCCCGGCCATGCCGAAGCGCCACCGGCAAGCTCGCGCCGCGCGATACCGATGGCGGCCGTGATCAGCGCCACATTGTAGCGCTGTCGGTTCGACAGATCGGGTGCGACCTCGCCCGCCAGCGTGCGCTCGGATATTTCCAGTAGTTCCCGTGCATCGGGGCGGCTTCTCATCACAAGGCTCCCGTCAGGTTCAGGCATTCATATTCGATCTCTGCCAGGCGCCGCCCGATCAGGGCCAGCTCAAGGCTGGGCTCGTCGCCCGACCTGTGACGCATCGCCTGCTGAAGCGCGATCACGGCCCAGCGCACATGCGCCATCGCCTCCCAGTAATGCACCTGTTTCGGATCGATCGTCCGCCCGGATGCCTGTTCATAGGCGCGGTAAAAAATATCGCGCCCTGCAATTCCGCCGGCTTCGAGCCGCGGTCCGGCGAAACGCCAGCAGCGCGCGCAGAACCAGGCGATATCTTCATGCGGGTCGCCCCAGCCGGCGAATTCCCAATCGAGCACGCCGGTCAGCACACCGTCATCGACCATGTAATTTCCGGTCCGGAAATCCCGGTGGCAGAGAACCGTCTCGCCCATCGGCGGTGCGGTGTTTTCGAGCCAGCGCAGGGTCCATTCCAGCACCGGGTGCGGTTCGGGCATCTCATCGAGATAAGCGCGGTAGGTCGCGATGGCGTCCATCGCCGGCGTTTCCCGGGTGGCACCCAGAAATTCGAGCCCGGCGTCGGGCGGCCTGATCGTATGAATACGCGCGAGCTCTTTTGCCAGCGTTTCCGCCAGGGCCGGTTGGGCACCGGCGCGGGTTATGCGGTTGCCGAGAGCCGTCCCCGAAATGCGTTCCATCAGATAGAACGGCTTGCCGGCCATTCCTGCGTCGTCGCAATGCCAGAGCGGCCGCGGCACGGTGACCCCGGCGGCTTCAGCAGCTTTCAGAAGGGCGAATTGCTGCGCCAGCGGTCGGCTTTCGGAAATCGTCGTCGTGGCTTCTGCCCGGAGAACCAGTTCGTGTCTGCCGTCGAACGCGCCGCCATGGATGGTGACTGTCAGCGCGCGATTTTCCTGAATAGCGCCGCCGGTCAGCAGATCGCCGTCATCGACAGTTACGCTGTCGGCGCCGGCGGCATCGCGGATGAACGGGACAAGCGGCATGTCAGTCCCAGCTCCAGAAATCGAGCCCTTCGCTTAGCAGGTAGCGTGACAACACCATCTTGTGGGTCTCCGATGATCCATCGACCAGGCGCGCCTGGCGGGCATAACGGTACATCCATTCAAGGGGTGTGTCTTTCGAATAGCCGCGCGCACCGCGAAGCTGGATAGCGGTATCGATGGCCTTGTGAAGCGTTTCGGACACCATCACCTTTGCCATCGAGACCTCTTTGCGGGCGAAATCCCCGGCATCCAGTTTCGCCGCCGCGCGCATGGTCAGCATACGCCCGATCTCGATCTGCATTGCCGCTTCGCCGAGCATCCACTGGACGCCCTCGTGCTCGGAAAGCGTTTCGCCGAATGCCTTGCGTTCGCGGACATAGTCGAAGGTTTCTTCAAGCGCGCGCTTGGCCATGCCGGTCCAGCGCATGCAATGGGTCAGCCGCGCGGTACCGAGGCGGATCTGTGTCAGCTTCAGCCCGTCGCCGACTTCCATCAGCCGGTTCTCATCGGGGATTTCGAGCCCGTCGAAACTGAGCTCGCAATGGCCGCCATGTTCTTCGGGCCCCATGATGGCGATGCGGCGCAGGATTTCCCAGCCCGGCTGGTCGGCGTCGAACAGGAAGGCCGACAGCCCCTTGCGGGTATCGTCCGACGTGCGTGCGATAAGAATGAAATGCTGGGCTTCGCCGGCCCCGGTGATGAACCATTTCCGTCCGTTGACCACCCAGGTATCGCCTTTTTTCTCAGCGGTGGTCATCATCGCCGACGGGTCGGAGCCCGATCCCGGCGCCGGTTCGGTCATCGCGAAAGACGATCGTACCTTGCCGTCGATTATCGGCTGCAGCCAGCGTTCCTTCTGGGCGTCGGTCGCGACCTTGTTCAGCACTGTCATGTTGCCGTCATCGGGTGCGGCACAATTGAAACAGACCGGCCCGAAGATCGAGCGGTTCATTTCCTCGTAGCAGGGCGTGATGCCGGCGACATTCAATCCCTGACCGCCGCGTTCCTTCGGCATCTGCAGCGCCCACAGACCCGCGTCCTTCACCTTGGCGCGCACGCCCTCCAGCACGTCGGGGTGGATGTTTTCATGCGCGTCGTAATTTGCCCGGTCTGCTTCAAGCGGAATGATATGGGTCTCCACGAAGGCACGAATACGGGCGCGGTAATCTTCAATCTCGGGGGGAAGGGCGAAATCCATTCTATTCCTTACATGCCGCTCAGGCTCAGGCCACCGTCGATGGTGACGATCTCTCCGGTCATATAGCCGCCGGCGGGCGATGTCAGCAACAGCAGCACACCCTCCAGGTCGGCTATCTGTCCGAACCGGCGTTGCGGGACGCGTTTGACGATACGTTCGCCCGCCGGGCCGTTCAGAAAATCCGTGTTCAGATCGGTCTGAATATAGCCCGGCGCCAGGGCGTTCACCGAAATGCCGTGGCGCGCCAGCTCCAGCGCCGATGTGCGCGTCACCTGGTTGATGCCGGCTTTGGACGCCGAATAGGCGTGTACCTGGCCGGTCGGGGTCTGACCGAGCATTGACGAAATATTGACGATACGGCCGCCGGTCTCCGCCGCGATCATCCGTCTGGCGACCGCCTGCGTGACAAGAAAACACCCGGTCAGGTTGGTGTCGATCACCTGGCGCCATTCCTCGGGCGGGGTATCGACAAGTGCCCGGTTGGTGACCGTGCCTGCGTTATTGATCAGCGTATTGATGGGGCCGAAGGCGTTTTCCGCGGCATCCAGCGCGCTCTCGATGCTTGCCGGGTCGGTGACATCAAGTGTCACCGGAAACGCGTTGTCGCCAATTTCGGCCGCCGCCTCGGCACATTTATCCGCGCGCCGCGCGCCGAGCACAACTTTCGCCCCTGCATCGGCCAGAAACCCGGCGAAGGCGCGCCCGAGGCCTGATGAAGCGCCGGTGACGAGAGCAACCTGTCCGGTAAGCGAAAAATCGGCCGTCATGTGAGGCTCTTCAGCCAGTCGGCAATCGCGATGCCGATCTCGTCGGGCGAATCTTCCTGAATGAAGTGGATGCCGGGCACGGTAACCTCCGTCTGGTTGGGCCAGGTCCGGCAGAATTCTCGCTGGTCGCCCACGAGAATCGCGCCGGGCTCGGCATTGATAAACAGTTTCGGTATCTCGGAGACACTCATCCAGTCTGCGTAGGATTGCACGATCCCGACGACGTCCGCCGGCGCGCCCCCGATGGGGAGCTGCCGCGGCCAGGTCAGCGTCGGTCTGCGGTCTTCGCCCGGTGTTGCGAACGGGCGGCGGTACTCGGCCATTTCAGGGTCCGCCAGGTCGCGCTTTACCGATCCCGGCAGGATGCGTTCGACAAAGGTGTTTTTTTCCAGCACGAGATTCTCGCCGGCGGGCGAGCGCAGCCCGTCAAATACGGGCCGTGACGATTCCGGCCAGTCGTCCCAGGTGATCGGCTTTACGATGCCTTCCATATAGACGATGCCGAAGACCGCATCGCGATGCCGGTTGGCCCAGTCGAATCCCAGCGCCGACCCCCAGTCATGGATGACCAGCGTCACGTGCTCTGTCACCCCGATATGGGCGAGCAGATCGTCGAGATAGTCGCGGTGTTCGACAAAGCGGTAACTGTCGGGCCCCGGATTATCCAGCTTGTCGGAATCGCCCATGCCGATCAGGTCGGGGGCGATGCAGCGTCCCATATTTTCCAGATGCGGCATGACGTTACGCCACAGATAGGACGATGTCGGGTTGCCATGCAGAAACACGATGGGATCGCCCACACCCATTTCGGCCCAGGCCATCGTTTTGCCCCGGATCGTGGCCGTTTTTTTGGCTGTCTTCTTGGCTGTCTTGTCGTCGGCCCGGCTCATGTCATTCGCCTTTGAAAGACGGTTTCCGTTTATTCACGAACGCATTGATCCCTTCGCGGGCATCCGATGTGCGGGTCAGGTCGCTGATCGACCGGGTTTCGCGGTCCATCTGGGTCTCCAACCCGCTGGTCCACGTATCCTGCAGCAGTCGCTTGGTGGCACCAAAGGCTTTTGTCGGACCTGCCGCGAAGGCTTTTGCCTGGGCCATGGCCTCTTCCTGCAGGGCGTCATCGGCGACAACGCGGTCGATGATACCCATCTGCTGTGCTTCGTCCGCACTCAGCATCCGGTTGGTCAGCATCAACTCACGTGCGCGGCGCAGACCGATCAGGCGGGGCAGGAACCATGTCGAAGACCCGTCGGGGGACAGTCCCGCCGCCGTGTAGGCAAGGGTAAACCGCGTCGAGCTTCCGGCAATCGCGATGTCACAGGTCGCGGCCAGGCTGAACCCGGCACCTGCCGCCATGCCGTTGATTGCGCCGACGACCGGCGCGTCCATATGCGCCATGCGGCCGATCGCGGCATGCAGCAGACCGGTTATCTCTTTCAGGGAGGCGCCGAGCTTGTCACCCTGTGCGTCGAAATATTTCAGATCGCCACCGGCGGAAAAGATCGATCCTTCGCCGGTCAGCAGGACGGCGCGGATATCATCGCGCTCGTCACACGCGATGGCGGCATCGAACAGGTCGCGGCAAAGCGCCGGGTTGAAGGCGTTTGCGGCTGCCGGACGATTCAGCCCTAAACGCGCCACACCGTCCGCTACATCGAATGACAGGGTTTCGTATGTCACATCCATCCCTTTCGCGCGATTGTCATGCGTCGTTCCCGACGATAGGGTCGGTTTAACCGCAAAATTACAGACAATCAAAGGGAGGGCCGCATGCTTGGCCTCATGATGGACAAGCCGCTCCTGATATCGTCGCTGCTCGATTATGCGGCGACGTATCACGGTGGCACGGAAATCGTCTCGCGAACGGTCGAAGGACCGATCCACCGCTACACCTATTCGGACGCCGAGCTGCGGGCAAAGAAACTGGCCAGGGCTTTGCAGGCGCTTGGTGTCGGCGAAGGCGACCGGATCGCCACGCTGGCCTGGAACGGCTATCGCCATTACGAGCTGTATTACGGCGTGTCCGGCATCGGGGCGATCTGCCACATGATCAATCCGCGCCTGTTTGCGGCGCAGATTGCCTACATCATGAACCATGCCGAGGACACGCTGGTCTTTGTCGATCTGACATTCGTGTCGGCGCTCGAGGAAATCGCGTCCGAGGCGGGCTCGGTGAAAGGCTTCGTCATCATGACCGATGAAGCCCATATGCCCGAAACTTCGTTGCCCAATGTCTATTGTTACGAGACGCTGCTCGATGCGCAGGATGGCGATTACGACTGGCCGCAGTTCGATGAGCTGACGGCGTCGTCCATGTGCTACAGCTCAGGCACGACCGGCAACCCCAAGGGTGTGCTGTATTCCCACCGGTCCACGGTGCTGCATGCCTGGGCGTCCACGACGCCTGACATGCTGGGGATTGCCGCGCGCGATGCGGTGATGCCGGTGGTGCCCATGTTCCACGTGAACGCGTGGGGGCTGCCTTACGCCGCAACAATGATCGGCGCCAAGCTGGTCCTGCCCGGTGCGGCGATGGACGGCGAAAGCGTGCATCAGCTGATAGAAGACGAAGGCGTGACGTTCTCGGCGGGCGTACCGACCGTCTGGCTCGGTCTTCTCGATTATCTCGAACGCAGCGGCAAACGCCTGGACGGTTTCGAGCGCTGCGTGATCGGCGGTTCGGCCACCCCGCGCGCGATGATCGTCAAACTGCAGGAAGAATACGGCGTCAACGTGCTCCACGCCTGGGGCATGACCGAAATGTCGCCGCTCGGCAGCGTGAACTGGCCGAAGCATGGCATGGAGAACGAGACCGATGCTGAGCGCCTCGACCGGGAGATCAAACAGGGACGGCCCTGTTACGGCGTCGACCTGAAGATCGTGAACGATGCCAATGAACGTCTGCCCGAAGACGGCGAAGCCTTCGGTGAGCTCAAAGCCCGCGGGTTCTGGGTGTGCAGCGAATATTACCGGGGCGAAGGCCAGAGCCACGATGCCGATGGCTGGTTCTCCACCGGCGACGTGTCGACAATCGATGCAGACGGCTACATGCATATCACCGACCGCTCGAAGGATGTGATCAAGTCGGGCGGTGAATGGATCAGCTCGATCGAGCTTGAAAACGTCGCCGTCGGGCATCCTGATGTATTCGAGGCTGCCGTCGTCGGTGTCGCCCATCCGAAATGGGACGAACGACCGCTTCTGGTCATCGTGCGCAACGAGGGCAGCGCCGTTACGCGCGACGAATTGCTTTCTTACTACGAAGGCAAGGTTGCGAAGTGGTGGATTCCCGACGATGTCGCCTTTGTCGATGAACTACCGCACACCGCGACCGGCAAGCTGCTGAAAATGGACCTGCGCGATAAATTTCAGGATTACAAACTGCCGACCGCCTGAGCGGCCAGATTCGTCCTGTGCCACTTGCCGGAAACCTTCTCGGGTTCCGGTATTTATTTTAGGCCTTTCCGGCGTCGACGTCCGACAGGAATTCTTCCAACACGGTATTGAACAGCTCAGGCTCTTCAAGATTGAGGACATGACCGGTATTTGGCAGCACGAACAATCTCGAGCGGTCTATCAGGTCTTTCATGAACAGGCCGGGGGCGAGGCAGCGCCGGTCGTCGTCGCCGGTGACGATCATCGTCGGCACCGGAATAGCGCGAATTTGATCCGCGAGATCCCACAGACCCGGCCGCGATGCCTGCACACCGCGCTGGGTCAGGGCCGCGCCGATATCGGGATGTTCGGCGAGCCGGTCAATAAAGGCGGCCCAGCCGCGCGGGTCTTTGTCGCGGAAGGTAAGCCGGCCCGGTACCGTGACGTATTCCTCCGCATAATCGGCGGCGCCCCGTGTCTCGAAATTGTCGGCAACGGCGAGGGAGAGGTTGCGGAATTCGTCGCGGGTATCCGGCTCGGCGCCGTATCCGCAGCCGCAGACCGTCAGCGACAGCGCGCGGTCGGGATACGCCATACCGAAATGCAGTGTCGCGAACCCGCCCATCGAAAGCCCGACGATATGGGCCTTCTCGATTCCCAGATGGTCGAGCACGGCAAGCGCGTCGGCCCGGGCAATATCCTGGGAATAGTTCTCGATATTTTCCGGCACGTCCGACCCGGGATAGCCGCGCGCCGAATAGACGATACAGCGCCGGCGCCTGCTAAAATGGCTGACCTGCGGGTCCCAGGCGCGCCAGTCGCCGGCAAATTCGTGGATGAACAGGATCGGCGGGCCGTCGCCCGCTTCTTCATAAAAGAGCTTTACGCCGTCTGTTGCGGTCGCGTATGGCATGCGTGAAATCTCCCTGGTATCGGGTCCATTATGGCGTATGTGGATCGGGTCAGGCCAGAGCGGTTGCGTGCCGTCCCAACCAATGGATAATGGCGCGCCATGACAACTGAAGCACACAGATGACCAAAATCCTCGTTACCGGCGGTGCGGGCTATGTCGGAAGCCATGCCTGCAAGGCGCTTGCAGCGGCGGGGTATGAACCCGTGGTGTTCGATAATCTCTGCGCCGGGCATGACTGGGCGGTTAAATGGGGGCCGCTTGAGGAGGGCGATTTGCTCGACCGCGACCGAATCGCGGCGGTAATCGCCGCGCATAAACCTGCCGGCGCGATCCATTTTGCGAGCTTCGCCTATGTCGGCGAATCCGTGACTGACCCCGGAAAATACTGGCGCAACAACGTCAGCGGCGCGATCAACCTGTGCGATGCGCTGGTGGCCGCCGATACGAAGGTCATCGTCTTTTCCAGTAGCTGTACTGTGTACGGGCTGACCGAGGCCGAATTCATTTCCGAGGCCGAGCCGGTTGCGCCGATCAATCCCTATGGCAACACCAAGCGCGCAATCGAAATCATGCTTGCCGATTTTGAGACCGCGACCGGTATGCGGAACACCGTGCTGCGGTATTTCAATGCCGCCGGGTGCGATGCCGATGGCGAAATCGGAGAGGTGCATGATCCCGAAACGCATCTGATGCCGCTCGCGATCGCCGCCGCCGCGGGGGACCGGGATGCGCTGAAGATATTCGGTACCGACTACCCGACCCCGGATGGCACCTGCATCCGCGATTACATCCACGTTACCGATCTGGCAGACGCCCATGTGCGGGCGGTGCGCCGGATGCTCGATGGCGGGGCGTCCGACGTCTTCAACCTTGGCGCGGGCGCCGGATATTCGGTGCGCGAGGTGATCGATGCCGTCGGTCGTATCGTTGGCAATCCGGTGCAGGCGATCGAGGACGGCCGCCGCGCGGGCGACCCGGCGCGGTTGGTTGCCGATATCGCCCATGCGCAGCAGGACCTCGGCTGGCAACCGGTTCATTCATCCCTCGACAATATCGTGTCGACCGCGTGGGACTGGTACCGGGCGCACGCGGCCGCGGGTCAGGCGTAGGCTGACATGGCTGACATGGCTGACATGGCTGATCTCCGATCAACGCTTGTTCTGGGCGGGGCTGCGTCCGGCAAAAGCGCTTATGCCGAAGATCTTGTCCTGCGCCTGCCCGGCCGCCCGGTCTATATCGCAACGGCACAGGCATTTGATGGAGAGATGACCGACAAGATTGCGGTTCATAAGGCCCGGCGTGGTGCGGTCTGGACAAATGTCGAGGAACCGCTCGATCTCGTCGGCGCAATTACCGGGGCAGACGCGCCCGACACAGTCCAGTTGATCGATTGCCTGACAATGTGGCTGAACAACCTGATGGCGGAAGACCGTGATGTGGCGGCGGAGACCGCGCAGCTCGTTAAAACTATGGACATTCTGCAGGGGCGGATCGTTCTGGTCGCGAATGAAGTCGGCCTCGGGATCGTGCCGGACAATGCGTTGGCGCGTGCCTTCCGCAACCTGCACGGCACGCTGAACCAGGCGGTGGCCGGGGCGGCCGACCGGGTGGTGTTTGTTGCCGCCGGTCTGCCGCTTGCCCTGAAGGGGGAACTGGATTGACTGCGGTGTTTCACGGCGGCGATCTGTCAAAGGCTTCGGCGCATTTCGGCGAACCGCCGGCGGGCTGGGTCGATCTCAGCACCGGTATCAATCCCCGGCCGTGGCGGGTTGCGCCTGCGATGCTGGATGGTTTGCACGCGCTCCCCGACAATGCCCGGTTGAATTCTCTGCTGAACGCGGCTGCGGCAGCTTACGGGACGGATGCTCCGGATCGCATTGTTGCGGCACCCGGCACCCAGGCGCTGATCCAGTGGCTGCCGCGTCTGCGCCCGGCGGGCCGGACGGCCATTGTGTCGCCCACCTATGGTGAACATGCGGCCGCCTGGCGTCTTGCCGGACATGATGTGGTTGAGGTTGGCGATCTTCCTGCCGCCGCCGGTTTTGACGTCGTCGTTGTGACGCGGCCCAATAATCCCGATGGCCGGTCGCCCGACGCGGAAGATATTGCAGCGCTTGCCGGCGATATGGCGTCGAAGGGCGGATTGCTGGTGGTTGATGAAGCGTTTGCCGATCTCGACCCGGGTGCGTCTGTCGCGGCTCAGGCGGCGGTCGGACTGATTGCCTTGCGCAGCTTCGGCAAGTTCTACGGTCTTCCCGGACTTCGACTGGGCTTCGCCGTCTGTGACCCGATCACTGCCCGGTCCATCGCGGCGGCACTCGGACCGTGGCCGGTTTCGTCGCTGGCGGCAGATATCGGCGCGGCAGCGCTGGCCGACCGCCCCTGGCAGGATCAGACACGCTCCTGGCTGGCGGATTCCGCGCGGCGGCTGGACAGCTTATTGACGGGGGCAGGACACGACATCGTCGGCGGTACAGATCTGTATCGGCTGGCGTCACGTAAAGATGCCATGGAGCTATACGAACGGCTGGGAAGCGCCGGCATCTATGTGCGGCGGTTTCCCGAAAACCCTTCCTGGCTGCGCTTCGGGTTGCCCGGCACCCCGGAACACTGGACGAGACTGGAAAGAGTAATGCAGCCATGACCAATGATGCAACGGAATGGTGGCTCGTTCGGCACGCGCCCACCGTTAATCCGGGTAAAACCGTATACGGCTCGCTCGATCTTGATATCCAGGTGCAATCGGAGGCTGCGTATGCGGCGCTGTCCGGGGTTCTCCCGGCAGACCCGGTCTGGTTGGTGTCCAACCTGTCGCGTACCCGCAAAACCCTCGACGGTATTCTTGCGGCGCGCGGCCTTTCGCCGGCGGAAATCCCGCCGGAAATTCATGTCGAATCCGCTTTTGCCGAGCAGCATTTCGGCGATTGGGAGGGGCGTCCCAGCGCCGAGGTCTGGGCCGAAATCCGCGATACCGAAAAATCCTGGCCTGCCGATATCCGCCCGCCAGGCGGCGAGACGTTTTCGGAAGTCGCCGATCGCGTCGGCAAGGCGGCACATCACTGGTCGGAGAAATTTGCCGGAAAACAGGTCGTCGCCGTACTGCATTCGGGCAGCATCCGCAGCTTCCTGTCCACTTCTATGGGGGGTGCCCCTGTGGAATCGTTGTCTTACGTGATCGACAACCTGTCGGTCACGCGCTGCGACTATCTCGGGCCGGAAAGCTGGCGCGTCGGTTTCGTCAACCGGCCTCCGCGATGACGCTGGCGATGATCGTCAGGGCGAACAGTTCCGCGACCTGCTGGGCGGCGCCGAGCACATCGCCGGTATAGCCACCGAGATTGCGCCGCGCGAACCAGGCGATGAGCGCTGCGCCGACAGCGGCGGCGATCAGGCAAGTCAACCAGCCGGCGGGCGCGGCTATTGCCGCGATTGCGGCCGCCAGTAACAACGCGATGCTCCAGTTCATGGCGTCGGGTGTCCCGGCGCGGGTCCCGAGCCCGTCCGATTTTGCCGGGGTCCCGAACGCCATCATTGCAGGCATCATGGCGCGACTGACCGCCGCCGATGCGACAAGGGCGCCGAAAACGAAGAGTGGCTCGCCGATAGCAGCGATAGCTGCCGCGCGCCCGGCGACGGAGACGATCAGGGCGATCGCGCCATACGCGCCGATCCGGCTGTCGGACATGATTTCGAGCCGTCTTGCCGGATCAGCCCCGCCCCAGATACCATCCGCCAGATCGGACAGTCCGTCTTCGTGCAGACCGCCTGTGGCGATGATCAGTGCGACGACGGCGAACAGGGCCGAGATATAAACCGGCAGCCCGATTGCATCGCCGATCGCATAGACCAGCCCCGCAATCGTCGCGACCAGCACACCGGCGACGGGAAACGCCCACATGCCGGCGGACAGCTTGCGGGCAGCCGCTTCCGGCCAGCCCGGAGCGGGCAGGCGCGTGAGAAAGACCACGCTGAGATATATATCTTTGAGCAAATTAAATTTGTCGTCGGATGGATCCGAAGCTGCCATTGGTTTCCCTAAATGCTATCCTTGTCGCCTACACGGGAGATGAACTTGAATTACGACGATATCGCAAAACACTTTGAAAATCTGCCTGCGGCTGACACTGAAGCTGAAGATGCTGCTTCTTTGCGCGAAAGCAACCTGACCAAGCCGGCAGGATCGCTCGGCCGGCTGGAAACGCTGTCTGCCTGGTGTGCTGCCTGGCAGGGCCGTCACCCCGCTGCGCTCGACAAGGTGCAGATACTGGTCTTTGCCGGAAACCACGGCATTACCGCCCAGGGGGTATCTGCTTTTCCACCTGAAGTAACGGTTCAGATGGTGGCGAATTTTGCGTCCGGCGGCGCTGCCATCAATCAGATCGCGGCCGTCCAGGGCGCAGAACTTAAGGTTACGCCGCTTGATCTCGATGCGCCGACCGCGGATTTCACGGTGTCCCCGGCGATGACCGAGGCCGAATGCGCCGACGCGTTCACCACAGGGTTTGATGCCGTCAGTGATGATCTCGACACATTGATCGTCGGCGAGATGGGCATCGGCAACACGACCACGGCGGCGGCGCTTGCATGTGCGCTCTTCGGGGGCGCTGCGGCTGACTGGACAGGACCGGGAACCGGTCTCGACGCGGCGGGAATCGCGTTGAAAACCCGGGTGGTAGCGGCTGCGATGGACCTGCATGGGGAAGACATCGGCCATGGCGAAGACATCGGCCATGGCGAATATATCGGCGATCCGATCCAGGCCCTGCGCTGTGTCGGCGGGCGGGAGCTTGCCGCGATGGCCGGGGCTGTTCTCGCGGCCCGGCATAAACGTATCCCCGTGATCCTCGACGGTTTTGTGACGACGGCGGCCGTCGCTGTTCTTGAAAAGATGGTGCCCGGTGCGCTCGACCATTGCGTCGCCGGTCATGTCTCAGGAGAGCCGGGCCACCGCAGATTGCTCGACAAACTCGGGAAGGAACCGCTGCTGGATCTCGGTATGCGGTTGGGCGAGGCATCGGGGGCGGCAGTGGCTCTCGGCATTCTCCGATGCGCTCTTGCCGCCCATAATGGCATGGCAACCTTCGACGAGGCCGCCGTCAGTGGACAGGTGGGGTCCCCTTAGGCTTCCGGGACTTCCGAGGAAGAGAACCGATCCCAGAACGTGCCGGCCAGCCAGCCGATTGCGCACCAGAAAATGGCCGCCGTTACCAGCGAGGCCGCCGCGAAGTGGGCGGCGATTTCCGGCGGAACGTTGCCTCCGATCCGTTCGGGTACCGGCGCACCGATCAGATGCGGCAGCGCGATGGCGATAATGCCGCCGATCATCCAGGCGGTACCGCTCCGGAAGATCATTACCCAGAGCCCGGTTGCGGTCGCGGCGACGCACAGGAACCACCAGGCCTGCCGGCTTGCCAGATCCGCCGAGAGAGAGCCCGGTACTTCGGGAGGAATCCCAAGGGCCGGTGCCAGGCTGGCGATACCGAAACCGGCAAGGCCCCACAATACACCCGTCTGTCCCGTGACCGGGCGCCCTGATAAGGCAAAGGCGGCGGTCAGGATCAGTGCAAAGCCGATTCCGGTAATGATGTTTGCGAGGGTGGTAAACAGCGTCCGTTCCAGACCGTTACCCGGTCCCCAGGTTGCCTCGCCATCTGCCGTTGTTTTCGCCGGACCATGCGCGCGCGCCGGCGGGATGAGCGAGATACCGCGATCGTAAAGCCCGTGTTTATGCGCCCCCGCATTGCCGGATTTTTCAAACTCTTCGGCGTGCAGAATAAGGGGCGTGGTGGTGTATTCGTGGACTACAGATATACCAATGCCGCCGAGCAGGCCGGCGACGATGGCGGTGAAGAAAATCCGCCTGAACATTGGAGACTACCGGTTCAGTGGCAGGGGAAAGCGAAAGAATGCCGGCTGTCATGCGCGGCATTGTGGATCGTGTCCGAATGCGCAAATCCCGTGCCGAGCACTAGGAAGGCGCCGAGCAGCAAGGCCAGCACCGCCGGTGCAAGCACACTTGTGCGAGCGTCGATCACCGTAGCTGATTTCTGTGCGTTCTCGGTCATATCCATTCCTCCATGTGTTCCAATTTATGCCCGTGACCGTCGGGCGTTACAAGTCCCTGTGGCATTTTGGTTAAAATTTTATCTTATAGGCGGCCAGCGCGCCCAAAGTTCGCGTCTCCGTTCCTGTGTCTTCCGAGGCCTTCCAGCCGACATCGAAGGAAAGGCCGAAATCGAACGTGTAGCCGGCAGAGAGCTGAAAATGCGAATCGGTGTTGGTCGCCGCGGCCGGGTTATCGGTTTCCCGCTCGGTCCACGAAGCAGCGAGGTTCCAGCCTTTCCAGCCGACCTGGCCCGAAAGCGTCAGATACAGCCGGTCGGTTCCGGCAGCCCCGCCCTGGTCTGTCTGACGGACGGCTTCCAGTAACGGATCGAAGGTTACGCCGCCGCCGAGATCGACGTTGGTAAAGATGACTGCCGCCACCGAATGTTCGTCGGCGGTGTTGCCGGCGCCCTGAGCCTGGCGCATGAAGGACAGGTGATAACCAAAGTTGCCGAGCATCGGAATTTTTTCGCCGTTCAGGGCGACCACGAAGGATTTGAATGATTCAGTGTTGCTGACGCCGCCATCCTGTTTACGTGTATCGCCGCGTCCGCGAAGGGCGGATTCACTGAAGAACGTGGTATCGGCGAAAAATGTCGCCCCCGATACCGTGTGCGTCCCGTAGCGGCCGACACCAACCCGCCAGTCGCCGACGAAACCGATTCGCTCGGAAATCTCGTAATCCTCGGCCAGGTCGGTTCCATAAAGGCCGTGCGCCTTGTCCCATGCGACGCCGAAGCCCGGGTTCAGTTTGCCTGCTTTGGCGCCGAAGCGATCTGCGGCAAATTCGACATACAGATCCTCCATGGACAGACCGATGTCTTCAAATGCGCGATTTTCGAACTTGGCGGCGCTGCCGACCGGTTCCATCACTGCATGGGCAAATACCGACCAGCGGGGGGAAAGCCGGAACGTCACCGAGGGTTCGACCGTCGGCGACAGGTTGTTGTTCAGGTTCGAGCGGTCGGCGGACCGGTAGTTCCAGTCGTTTTGCAGTTCGAAAGCTATCTCGCCGGACACTGCCGGTATGGCGCTATCCGCTACAACTGCTCGCGGTCCCGCGAATGCCAAGAGTGCGGCGGCAAAAAGGGTAAATGCATGTGTTTTCATTATGTGAAGTCCAGAATTTAATATCGATCTCTGTGCAGCTACGGCGCTGACAGCCCGTATTAATGTTATGTTATAACATTGATCAAGCGTTATTGCCCCAATCCAGGGATCGGGCCCGTCGCTTGCCGTTTACAGTTGCCCCCGACGTTCGCCATTCACAGTTGCAAGAGCTGGCTCCGGCTTTGGTATACGAACAACGTCGGTCCACTACACATGGTTCCTTGGTGCTTTATGTCGAAAACCGCCGGTCATATCGCCATCAGGAAAACTGCCCGACAGGCGGTTTCGATTGATGCCCTGTGATATGACCGTTGCACCTTGCCGCGCACCGGTTGATTGTCTACCTTGCCCGCGCCGACGAACCGGGAACGGGGACAGGTGAGGATATTTCGTGTCCGCATCGACGCCCCGGCTGCCCCCGCAACTGTATACGGCGAGCCAGTTCCGATATGGCCACGGCGGTATGAACCGCTGGAAGGCCGGGACAAGGCTTGGACCCGTGAGCCAGGAGACCGGACGTAGGCCGTATCGTCAGACCGCGGGCCGGGGTGGTTTCCGCGAACTGCAAAGGACGATGCGTGTTTGTATATCCCGCGAGGAGGCGGATAAAACATGGCTATCGCCCGAAAGATACCTGCAACCGTTGTCACCGGCTTTCTTGGCGCCGGCAAAACCACGATGATCCGTAACCTGATCGAACAGGCCAACGGCAAGAAACTCGCCCTTGTGATCAACGAATTCGGCGATCTCGCCGTCGACGGTGAACTGCTCAAAGGCTGTGGCAATCCCGACTGCACGGATGAAGACATCTTCGAGCTGGCCAATGGCTGTATCTGCTGCACGGTGGCAGATGACTTCCTGCCGACGATTGAAAAAATTCTTGCTCTGCCTGAACCGCCCGATCACATCATCATCGAGACCTCCGGCCTCGCCCTGCCCAAACCGCTGGTCCAGGCATTCGGCTGGCCTGAAGTGCGCACCCGCGTGACGGTCGATGGTGTTGTCGCGGTACTGGACGGGCCTGCCGTCGCCGCCGGGCGCTTTGCCGACGATCCCGACCGGTTCGATGCGATGCGCGCCGCGGACGATGAGCTGGATCATGAAAGCCCGCTGCACGAACTGTACGAAGACCAGCTTGCCTGCGCCGACCTGGTCCTGGTCAACAAAACCGATCTGATGGACGATGCCGCCATCGACACCGTGACGAGCGATGTCGGCGGCCGCCTGCGCCAGGGCGTGCGCATGATGAATATCGCCAATGGCGTGATCGACACCGGCATTCTGCTCGGTATCGACGCGGCGGCGGAAGACGATCTCGATGCCCGCCCGTCGCATCACGATGCCGAGGACGATCACGACCATGACGATTTCGAAAGCTTCGAGGTCGCGGTGCCGTCCGACGTGTCGCCCGAACAGCTGATCGCCCGGCTGGAAACCGCCGTGGTCGATCACGATATCCTGCGGGTCAAAGGTTTCGTCCACGTGCCGGGCAAGGACATGCGCATGATCATCCAGGGCGTCGGCGCGCGCATCCGGAACCATTTCGACCGTCCCTGGGAAGCTGATGAGCCGCGCAAAACGCGCCTTGTCGTGATTGGCCTGACCGGTCTCGATCATTCGGCGATTACGTCCGCACTGGTCACGGGATCGGCGTTGGGCGCGCAGGGCTAAAGATGCACCTGCTCGCGGTAACGCCGGGCGTTGTTTCCGACGGATCGGAAGCGATCGATCTCGGCCAGACACCGGGCGATATCGTCTTTCTGTCGGCGGCAGATACCGAACTTGCCGCGCTCGCGGGCGCACAGGCGCGGGCAGGTGCCGAGGCGCCGAGCCTGCGCCTCGCGAATTTTCTGCAGCTGCGTCATCACATGTCGGTCGATCTGTATGTCGAAAACATGGTGTCGAACGCGCGGCTGGTGATCGTGCGCCTGCTCGGCGGGACAAGTTACTGGCCCTATGGCGTCGAACAGATCGCCGTCGCCTGCCGGCGGCGCGGTATCGGATTT